>JAABUZ0100008946.1_pt1 | contig 11618 bp, 10 predicted proteins | sample 5562091 | NCBI WGS metagenome assembly JAABUZ01 (sample SAMN12813069, study PRJNA571459) | rock metagenome | isolation source: Antarctica rocks | place: Antarctica: Victoria Land, Linnaeus Terrace sud | collected 2015-12-21
CATCGTGACCAAGGGCGCGGGCGCGACAAGAGGCAGTTGCATCTGGGTGTCCCCCTCTAATTGGCAGACCGTTCTGCCTTGAGAGCGTAACATGGCTCACGTGCTCACGCAAATCACAACAGTCGAGACCTTGAGTGTGGTCTCCAGAGCGGGGCATGGATCAGCGGAGGTATACTGTTGCCATGAATAGCCTCATCGACGACCTCGACCATGCGCGGGTCGCCGGCGCGTCCATCGAGCTGATGCGCGACGACATCACGACGATAGCGGTCGATGTGATCGTTACCTCGGCCAACGAAAGCCTGCTCGGCGGCGGCGGGGTCGACGGGGCGGTCCACCGCGCGGCTGGCCCGGCGCTCCTGGCGGAGTGCCTCAAGATCGGCTGGTGCGAGACGGGGGAGGCCGTGATCACGACAGGCGGCCTCCTGCCCGCGCGCCACGTGATCCACACGGTTGGCCCTGTGTGGGATGGCGGCGACTTCGGCGAGCCGGAGTTGCTCGCCAGCGCCTACCGCAGCTCCCTGCGCGTGGCCGAGGAGAACGACGTGGCCTCGATGGCCTTCCCCGCGATCAGCGCCGGTACCTATGGGTACCCCATCGACCAAGCGGCGCGCATCGCGCTGGAGACGACGGTGGCGCACCTACGGGAGCACAGTGGTGGAACGCTCCGGCGCGTCCTCTTCGTCCTGTTCAGCGAAGAGGATCTGGAGATTTACCGGAGCGCACTACCGGCCTGTCGTTAAGATCCTGACGAACACCTACAATGCCCCAGATAACCAGGATTTGTTGCTGTACGATCGATAGCAGCCTATCCCGAGCGGCGGAGCTATAGGATGAGAGTGAGCCCTAGACAGCCGTCCACTACCTAGCGACGTGCTGCGTGGGTGGGGGAGCTCAGCTCTAGGAGGATATGATGGTGGCAGCGCCCAAGTTGACGACCCGACAAGCAACGAGTATCCTGCACCTCGCCGGTCGCTATGGTCCCGTCGAAGTCACCCACCTCAAGCGCGCCAACGATATCTGGCGTCTGCGACAGCAGGACGACATCCTCTTCCTCAAGGTGTACACCAAGGATTGGTACGGCGGAGACCCCGGCAAGGAGATCGGCTGCGTGCGGCACGAGCAGGCCGCCTATACCATCCTCGCGGCCCATGGCTTACCAACCCCTCCCGTGGTCCTGGCGCGCGCCGATGGCGACAACCCGCTCGGGCGTCCCTTCCTGCTGCTCGGCGAACTCGCCGGGGCTTCCCTCGTCCCGCTTCTCCGGCAGAGCGAGGCGACGGAGTTCGCTGCATTGCTCGAGGTGACGGGGGACTACCTGCGCCGGATGCATGCAATAACCTTCCGATTCCCCGGCTATCTCATGGAGCCGGACGGGCCGCCGGCGTCGCCACAGCCCGACGCGTGGCAGCACCCTATCTGGACACCGGAGCGCGCGCAACAGGAAACACTGACCCTCCTTGACGCCGATAGGCCGCGCCTCTCTCGCGCCGTCAGTGCATGCTTGGAGAGCCTCTTCGCGACACTGGCAGACGCATTGTCGCCGGCGTACCGGCCGCCGCGTTTCGTGCATGGGGACTGCCATGCCGAGCAATTCTTCCTCGCACGGCGCGGTGGAGCATGGCAGGTGACCGGGGTGGTGGACATGGAAGTTTCGTCGGCGGGTGCGGCCGAGGCCGATTTCGCCAAGGTCGGGCTGGAGATGATGTGTCAGTTCCTACCGGAGACTCGCTGGTGGGAGCCGCTCTTCGCGGGTTACGGAGGCGCACCGGAGTTCGAGTGGCTCCGACTCTGGCTGTTGAGCATGGGCGCGCCGAGCTTCAAGGCCTACGGGGCGGACAAGTGGCCGGCGACGCGCGAGGCCACGCTGGAGCATCTCCTTGCCGCGCACGACTGGCGAAGCCTCTTCACCAAGCCATAAGCTAAAATGGAGTGTTTCGTCAGGGTCTTAGCAACAGGCCTATCCGACGCGCTCAGGGCCTAAGCACCTGACCATAAGTTCGGCACAGTTTCTCAGGCGAATCACGCCCAACAAAACCGTGCCAGATTTCTGAGCACATGCTTAGCACTGTCTCGGACAGGTCGGTTTGATCAACCAACGCTTACGCCGCGCTCTGTCCGTGCTGCTCCCGCGGCTCCCGCAGGGTCACGACGGCTCCGCACTCCGCGCAGGTGCAGATGAACGTGCGCCCCGTGCGCCAGACCAGCACGGGATGCGCGCGGTCCAGGCGGGTCCCCAGCACGACGAGGCTATCGCGGCGCCCGCACGCCGGACACGGGGGTACGTCCTGCGTCGCCATCGTTGTCCTTGTCTGTTCCATAACATAGCGTTCCTGGCTCTACCTTCACGGGGACGGTGGGATGGACGCGTCGCATCTGGTCCCATCCCCATCATAGGCGGAGCGTCACGCGCGCGCCATGATGTATAACTCACCAATTCGGGCTATCGACGTGCTTTTGCGGCGCTCCTCCGCACCGTCAGGCGGCTTACTGTGCGGTGTACGTCCACGTCCACACCGGATCGCAGGCGCCAGGCTACAACCAGCCCCGCTGCTCGGCGATGCGCGCGGCGTCGACGCGGTTCTGCGCGCCCAGTTTGCCGATGGCTTCGGAGAGGTAGTTGCGCACCGTGCCCTCGCTGAGGTACAGCGCCCGCGCAATCTCGGCGATGCTCTGCCCGCTGGCGGTGGCCGCTAGCACCTCGCGCTCTCGCTCGGTGAGGGGGCTGTCGCCCTCGCTGAGGGCTGCCGCGGCTAGCCCCGGGTCGACGATACGTTCACCAGCCATGGCGCGACGGATGGCCACCGCCAGTTGGGCGGCCGGCGCCTCCTTGACCAGGAAGCCTACCACCCCGCTGGCCATGGCGCGACGCAGGTAGCCGGGCCGCCCAAAGGTGGTCAGGATGAGCACCTTGCAGGCCGGCAGGCGATCGCGCAACTGCGCCGCAGCCTCCAGGCCGTTGAGGCCCGGCATCTCGATGTCCAGCAACGCCACGTCCGGCCGCGCCGCCATGGCCGCCCCGACCACCTCGTCGCCCCGCGCCAGCGTGGCGACGATCTCGATGTCGGGCTGCAGCCCCAGCAAGATGGCCAGGGCGTCCCGCACCGTGCCCTGATCCTCGGCCAGCAGCACCCGGATCACGGACGTCCTCCCGTCTCGACCGGAGCGGCGGGACGATCCGAGCCCGTGGTCTCGACAGCAGTGTCCGTCGCGACGGGGAGCACGACGGAGAGGCAGAATCCCCCGCCGGGACGGGGGCCGGCCTCGCACCGCCCGCCCTCGGCGACGGCGCGCTCGGCGAGCCCGGTCAGGCCGCTGCCACCATAACCCGAGGTCAGCGCGACCGGCGAACTGTTCGCGTTGCCGCCGGCGCCCGCGCTGCCGCTGGCGCCCGCGCCGTCGTCGCACACCTCGACGCCGGCGTATCCCCCCTCTCGCGTGACGCGGACGATACAGTGCCGCGCGCGGCTGTGCTTGACGGCGTTCGTCACCCCCTCGCGCACCGCCCACGCCAGGACCGCTTCGACGGCGGGCGGCAACGCGTCGGCCTCGCCCTCCCGGCGGTAGGCGATCCCGGCCGCGGCCAGGATTTCCCCCGCGCCGCGCAGTTCGCTGGCCAGCGTCGGCCGCCGGTAGCCGGCCACGGCCGCGCGGACCTCCCGCAGCGCCGTACGCGCCGCGTCCCCCACCTCGCGCATCGCGGCGACCGCCTGGTCGGGCGCGGCGGGGACGAGGGCCTCGGCCAGCTCGCTCTGCAGCGCGATGCGCGCCAGGTCGTGCCCCAGCAGGTCGTGCAGGTCGCGCGCGAAGCGCAGCCGCTCCGCCTCAACCGCCAGGCGGGCAACCTCCTCGCGCGCGGCGCGCAGCGCATGGTTGGTCCGCCGGAGGTAGCTCAACAGAATCACGGAGGTACCCGTGATGCCGACCCAAAACGGCTCCAGCACGAGGTCGGGCCAGGCGTCGTGCTGGAGCAGGCCCAGGACGACGGTGAAGAGCATCAGCAGGACGACCGCCCGCGTGGCCTGGCCCAGCGGGAGGCGTCCCGTCGCGCAGGCGCAGGTGTAGATAAGCAGCCCCAGCCAGCGCGGCCCATCGCCCAGGATCAGAATGACGCTGAGGGCCGTGAGCATGGCGATCGGGGCCCACCGCCACCGCCATGACGCCGGCGGCAGGGGCGCCAGCGAGGCGCCCCGCGTCACGTCGCTGTGCCAGGCGGCCCACAGATAGATCGCGATGAAGAGCGCGAGGCCGGCCAGAACCGCGATCAGCCGGGGCGGGGTGGGACGCGCGTGAAAAAACTCCGCGATGGCCTGGATGAGGGCCGGCAGCCACACGAGCCACAGCAGCGGCCAGAAGCGGGCGAAGCGGCCCTCGTCCGGCGCGTGGCCGCGCGTCCTCGCCAGGTCCATCCCCTCCACGTCCTCTCCTCCGTGGGGCCACACCGGACGACCAACCCTCTCCGCGTAGAGCCGGGCCGGAGGGATCGGCGAACCGCCCCCATCGCCGCCTACCAAGACCGCCGTCGTCAACCCATCCCCTGTCTTGTCCCATTGTACATCGCGCATCGGTCCCCCTCAATTGTGCGGCCTAACCAGCCTAACCGGCCTGTGACTGCGGTCGCATGGCAAGCCGCCGGTCGGCTACGGTCGGGTGGGGGCCAGTCCGCAAAGCGAAGCCCGTCGGGGGCCAGTCCGCCCTGGGCCGACCGCGGTCGCAGGTGGGAAGGGTAAGCGACAGGGCGATGGCGCGAGGGCCGACCACTGGTGGCCGGCCCTCGCGCCATGCCATGACGAGTCCTCGCCCGACCTCGCGGTTTAGCGGGCCGCGCTCGCCGTGGGCGCGGCCTCCATGTTCACGGTCGTGGGTCCGGTGTGGATCGGCGACGGCTGGACGCGCAGCAAGCGCGCGGGCAACGCGGGCAACCACCAGTTCCAGCGCCCGAACAAGGAGACCATGGCCGGGACCAGCAGCATGCGCACCACCGTGGCGTCGAGCAGGATGCCCGCGGCCAGCCCCGTGGCCATCACCTTGGTGTCGGTCATGGGGATCGCGGCCAGCGCCACGAAGGCCAGCGTCAGGATCAGCGCCGCGCTGGTCACCAGCCGGCCCGTGTGCCCGATGCCCTCGACCACCGCCGCGTCGGTCGAGCCGGCGCAGTCATACTCCTCGCGCATGCGGGCCAGGATGAACACCTCATAGTCCATGGACAGCCCGAAGAGAAAGGCGAAGACCATCAAGGGAATCCATGCCGAGACCGAGCCCGTGGCCGCGATGCCCCACAGTTGCGATCCATAGCCGTGCTGCCAAACCAGCGCCATCACGCCCCAGGCCGCTCCGACCGACACGACGTTGAGCACGATCGCCTTGAGGGGCAAGAGCAACGAGCGGAAGGCGCGCACCAGCAAGACAAAGGTGATCAGCGCGATCAGGGCGACCATCAGCGGGAAGTTGCCATAGACCGCCGCCACGAAATCCCGGTCGCCCGCGGTGATCCCGCCTACCCGCGCCGGTGTCCCTGCGAGGCCGGCGTGCGCCGCCTGGCGCACCCGGTCGAGCGTGGCATGTCCGCTGGCCGAGGCGCCGTCGGCCGCGGGTAGCACGGCGATCAGCGCCGTCCCGCCGCGCCGCCAGGCCAACCCCGCCGGGGCCGCCGCGCCCCGCACCCCGTCCACCTGACCCAGACGGACGGCGAGGGCGGAGGCGTCGCGCGGCGCGGCCAGCACTTCGATGGGGTCGAGCACCCCAGCGCCGATGCCGGAGGTCTCCAGCGCCTGCAAGCCCTGGTAGGCCGGGCCCGCCGTGGTCAGCGCGTCCGCAGAGGGCGTGCCAAGCATGAGGGAGGTGAGGGGGGAGAGCAGCGCGCCCAGGATCAGCGCGGCCACGCCCGTCGCCAGCCAGCGCCGCCGCACCACGCCGCGCGCCCAGGCCGACCACAGCCGGCTGGGCCGGTCGTCGTGCCGGCGGCGGGGCCAGTCGAGGCGCGGCCCGACCGCGGACAGCAGCACCGGCAAGAGCGTGCCGGCCACCACGACCGTCACCAGGGGGATCAGCAGGCCGCCGTAGCCGACGCTGCGCAGGAAGGGAACGGGCAAGACGACGAGGGCCAGCAGGCTGATGGCCACCGTGGCGCCGCTAAAGACCACCGAGCGGCCCGCCGTGGCCATGGCGCGCACCACGGCCTCGTCGTTGGCGCGGCCATGGGCGCGCTCCTCGCGCCAGCGGGTCACGATCAGCAGGGAGTAGTCGATGGACACGCCCAGGCCGATCAGGGAGATCAGGAACTCGACGATGAAGGAGACGTCGGTGACGGTGGTCAGGCCCCACACGATCAGGAAGGTGGTGGGGATAGAAACCATGGCCATCAGCAGGGGCACGACGGCCATGAACGAGCGGAACACCAGGATCAGGATCAGCAGCGCGCCAAGGCCGCCGACGAGGGTCTCGACCAGCACGCCCGGCGTGCCGCCTCCGCCACCGCTCCACGAGGCCAGCGCGTCGCGGCCGGTGACGCGGGACCACGCCCCCTTGATAGGATGGGCTGCCAGCGCCCGCGCGACCGCGGGCACGGGCGGCGCCTGCAAGCCCCCGCGGATGGGCGGGTAGACCAGGGCGAAGGTCGTGCGCCCGTCGGCGGAGACAAAGGCGTGGTCGCCGGTCGAGGCGTAGGAGACGACGCGCGCGCCCGGCAGCGCCGCCCCGACCGCCGCGAAGGCCGTGTCGAGCTGCCGACCGATGCCGGGGGTGGCGACGGTCGCGCCGCGCGGCAGGACGATGACGGGGACCAGAGGGGCCGCGTCGCCGCCCGTGCCGTAGGTGTGGAGGATCGCGCTGTTCGTATCGACGCCTTCATAGCCCGCGGGCGGGGCAAACTGCTGCGAGAGGGCCTTGCTGGCCGACGCGGACGAGGCCATGCCGGCAAGGGCGACGACGATCCAGAACGCGGCGACGATCAGCCGACGCCGCAAAATCCACCGTGTGACGCTTGCCATGACGCTACCCTTTCCTTTCCTATCCTGGCGGGACCCTATCGAGCGGGACCTCTTCCGTACAGGGCTATTGTCGCGCGACGGCGATCGGCGCGGTAGTGTGCGCAGTCAGGAGGTGCGGGTGACAAATGTCATCCGGGCGCAGGGGATCGCTCTTTATAGTCAAAGAGAATGAAAATGGTGTATACTTGGATTAAAGTCGTATTGACTATAAAAAGGAGGGTAGGATGGACGGCGACGCGGACGCGGCCTTCCTCGCCCGCTACGATCCGCGCGCGTTCCCGCCGTTCGGGGTGACCGCCGATGTGGTGGTACTGACGGTTCACCAGGGACGCCTCGCCGCGCTGCTGGTCAAGCGCCTGGAACCCCCGTGGCAGGGCGTGTGGGCGTTGCCTGGCGGCTTCGTGGCCGAACAGGAGGATTTGCCCGAGGCGGGCTGGCGCACCCTGGCGCGCGAGACCGGCGTGGTCGCCTTGCCGCCGGGCATCCACCTCGAGCAGATCGGCGCGTACGGCCGGCCGGGCCGCGACCCGCGCATGCGCGTGGTCTCAGTGAGCTACGTGGCGCTGACCCCGGACCTCGCGTTGTCCGGCGCGCTGGTGGCGGGGGGACACGTGCGCTTCTGGCCCATCCAAGATCTGGCCGGGGACGATGCGCCGCGCCTGGCCTTCGACCACGCCGCGATCCTGCGCGACGGCGTCGATCGCGCGCGGTCCAGGCTCGAATACACGACGGTTGCGCTCTCCTTCGTGCGGGAGCCTTTCACCATCGCCGACCTCCGCCGGGTGTACGAGACGGTGTGGGACACGGAGTTGGATCCGAACAACTTCCGGCGTTCCGTGCTCGAGACGCGGGGGTTCGTCATTCCCCTCGACGGCGAAGTCCGGCGGGCCCACGAGGCCGGGCGCGGCCGGCCGGCCGCCCTGTATCGCAAGGGGCCCGCCGGCCTGCTCAGCCACACCATCAGGCGGCCCTCGCCGCGGCAACGTGACCTGGGGCCGTCGGGGTAACGCGGCGCCAGTCACAACGCGGCGGCCATCCCGCGCGGGACACCGAACACGACAGACGAAGAGACGGACGAGGTAGACAAGGAGGAACGATGACGATCGTCGAGCGCATAGGCTATGTGGCAGGGACGGCGCTCTCACTGGCCCTGGTGGTGGGCGCGCTGCTGCACCGGCTGCCCCTCGACATCACCGAGGTCCTGGGCTTCGTGACCGGCGCCTGGGGCGTCTGGCTGACCGTGAAGCGCAACATCTGGAATTGGCCCATCGGCATCCTCAACAACGGGTTTTTCCTGATCCTCTTCGTGCGCGCCCACCTCTTCGCGGACTCCAGCCTGCAGGTCGTCTACCTCGTGCTCGAGGTCCTGGGCTGGTACTGGTGGCTGCGCGGCGGGTCGGGCCGGACGGAGTTGCCCATCGCGCGCACCGGCCCGCGCGCCGCGCTGGCGCTGGCGGCCATCCTGGTCGTCGCGACGGGCGGGATGACGGTGGGCCTGGCTCGGGTCGACGACGCCGCGCCGTTCTGGGATGCGCTGACCACGGTGCTGAGCCTCATTGCCCAGTACATGCTGACGCGCAAGCTGCTGGAGAACTGGACTGTCTGGATCGCCGCCGACATCGTCTACGTGGGACTGTACGCGGTAAAGGGGCTGCCCCTGACGGCCATCCTCTACGCCCTCTTCCTCGCCATGTGCGTCGCCGGCCTGCTGCAATGGCGCGCGGCCCTGCGGGCGCAACGGCCCGACGCGGCTCGGCGAGCGGCGTCAGGCGCGACGGCGGGCACGGATGGGGCGCCCGTCGATGTGGGGGTGGCCCATGTCTGACCCGACTTTTCGCACGGGCGTCGTGATCGGCAAGTTCTACCCCCCGCACCGGGGGCACAGCTACCTCATCGACGTGGCCTGCGCGCGGGCCGCGCAGGTGACGGTCATCGTCTGCGACAACCCGCGGCAGACGATCCCGGGCCGCCTGCGCGCCGCCTGGCTGCAGGAGCTGCACCCCGAGGCGCGCGTGATGCGTATCGACGACGAGGACGACACCGACGACTCGCGCGTCTGGGCCGAGAACACGGTGCGCTGGTTGGGCTATGCGCCGGACGCCGTCTTCTCGTCGGAGGACTACGGCGACCGCTACGCCGCCCTGATGGGCAGCGCCCACGTGCTCGTCGACCGCGCCCGCGCGACCGTGCCCTGCTCGGGGACGCGGGTGCGCGCCGACCCCTTCGCCTGGTGGGACTACATCGCCCCCTGCGTGCGCGCCTACTTCGCCGCCCGCATAGTGGTGGTGGGCGCCGAATCCAGCGGCACGACGACCCTGGCCCGCGCGCTGGCCGCGCGGTACCGCACGGTCTGGGTACCCGAGTTTGCGCGCCCGTACTGCGCGCTCAAGGAGGCGGGTCCGCGGCCGACGCTGTGGCGCAGCGAGGAGTTCGTCCACATCGCGCGCGAGCAGAGCCGACGGGAAGACGCGGCGCTGCGCCAGGCCAACCGCGTCCTGATCTGCGACACCGACGCGTTCGCCACGTCGATCTGGCACGAGCGCTACATGGGCGCGCCCTCCGAGGCCGTCGACGCCGTGGCCGCCGCGCGTCGCCCCGACCTCTACGTGCTGACGGACATCGACATCCCCTTCGAGCAGGACGGGACGCGCGACGGCGAGCACGTGCGGCCGTGGATGCATCGGCGGTTCATCGAGGCGCTCGAGGATCAGCAGCGGCCCTACGTGGTCGTCTCGGGACCGCTCGAGGAGCGGCTGCGCGCGGCCGAGGCGGCGATCAATGAGCGCGTGCCGAGGTTACGTCGTACAATCATTGACGCGGTTGCATCCATCGTGTAGAATCCTGGACATAACGTCTTTTGAAACGTTACAACGATGGTGCGCGGACCATATTGCGACTCCGAGGGCCTGCTGTAGCCCTTTGTCGCTCTCCAAGCACCGTACGGGAATCGCGCGCGGACAAGGAGGGTGCCACCCGCCACGTTTTCTATCGTCGCCTCGGGGCTATCAACATTGGCCTTGCAGGGCAGCCAATGATCCATGGCTTCGGCTTCTCGCTCCGCTTCGGCCTGATGGCCATATACGGTAGTTCATAACTGTACTACACAATGTCGTACGTGATGATAAGGGGAAACCATGATCGACGAGGATATCCAGCCCCGGCTCACGCGGCGTTCCTTTGTCCAGGCGGCCGGCGCCACGGGCGTTGCCGCCGCGTGCAGTCTCGGCCTGCTCGGGTCCGTGGCCGACGCCGCCACGCGGACCTCCCAGCGCTCTGGCGCCAGCTCCACCTCCTTCTCGGTCAGCGACTGGCCCCTGGAGACGGATAAGGCCGCGTTGGCGCAGGCCAATGCCCAGCTCGCCGCTTTCGAGAAAACGAACCCCAACGTGCATATCACCACGAGCACGGTGAAGTTCGATCCCACGACCTTCTACACCCAGTTTGCCGCCGGCAACTACCCCAACGTCTATAAGGCCTACTTCACCGACACACAGGAAATCATTCGCCGGCACTACAGCGCCGACATCTCGGCGCTGATGCAGAACTGGGACTGGCTGGGCAGCATCACGCCCGGCGTGCGGCAGACCGCCAGCGATGCGCAAGGACATCTCTACGGCATCCCGCTCGACGCCTATTCGCTCGGGCTGTGCTATAGCAAGAAGGCGTTCAAGGCCGCCGGGCTCGATCCGGCCAGCCCGCCCGCGACCTGGGACCAGTTCCGCGCCTACGCCAAGCGGCTGACCACGACGAGCCGCAAGGGGTTTGGCATGCTCAGCACGCAGAACACGGGCGGGTGGCACTTCACGGCCATGCTCTACGCCATGGGTGGCGTCGGCGAGACGCAGGCCAACGGGCGCTACAAGGCCACGTTCAACAGCGCGGCCGGCGTCAAGGTGGCGCAACTGCTCCACGACATGCGCTGGGTCGACAATTCGATCCTCAATAAGCCCATGACCTACGACGACAACACGCGCGCCCTGGCCGAGGGACAGATCGGCATGGGCATCCTGGCCGGCGACCAGATCGCCCACTTCAAGCAGACGTTCAACGTCCCGCTGGATGACTTCATGATGGCAGGGCTGCCCCAGGGCGGCGGCAACGCCACGCTCTTTGGCGGCAACGTGTACATGTTCGACCCGCGCCTCTCCAGGGAGACGCTGTCCGCGGCCATCGAGTGGATCAAGTTCCAGAACTTCAATCTGCGGTACTACGCGGCCTTCGACAAGGCCCTGCTGGCCAGCGGCGGCATCGTCGGCATTCCAAATAACATCGCCTACGCCGGGCCGTTGCGCGCGGCTCGCCAGCAGGTCGATGCGACGTATCTCAACGCGCCGCTGCGGAACTACACCGCCTACCTTGCGTCCAACAGCAAGCTGCACCTGGTACCGGAAGCGCGGGTGCAGGCGCAGACGATGTACAAACTGCTCGATCCGGTTGTTCAGGCCATGCTGACCAACCAGGGCGCCGATCCAAAGGGGCAACTTGATGCGGCCGCTCAGCAGTTCCAGCGCGTCCTGGATTCCTCCGCGTCGTAGCCAACCCGTGACCGCGTGATCCCACGGCGTCTGCAAAAGATTGTCCTGGGAGCGCGGGCGTCTCGCCCGTCCTTGGTCTGACACAGGGACGGGC
>JAABUZ0100008949.1_pt1 | contig 11614 bp, 6 predicted proteins | sample 5562091 | NCBI WGS metagenome assembly JAABUZ01 (sample SAMN12813069, study PRJNA571459) | rock metagenome | isolation source: Antarctica rocks | place: Antarctica: Victoria Land, Linnaeus Terrace sud | collected 2015-12-21
CGTCACTCAGGGGGCGGAGCGGTTCGTGCTGCGCGCGTGCCATTGCTGATCCTCCTTGGTGCCAACAGACCTCCTCCGTGATCCGCTTATTCTATCTGTTTGCGGCATGACCCACTAGCACATGACCCTCATAGTAACCATGCGTATCCGACGCGTCGGATCGTCGCATAAGGGCGGTTAAGTGATAGACGCGAGTCTCTGTCTCGTAGTCTCACATAAAGGGCAAATACGGTCCTCCCGCATATGGAGGATCAGTGCGCCATCATCCGTTTGGGTCAACCCAATGCCAAATAATGTACCATCATCTGAACGGAGAAGGGGAACACCAGCCATAGGACCGTGCGCCTGCCCATGCTTGTTCGATCGCCTGCAGCGTATTGCTCTCGCTGAGCGGGCTTTGCGCCGTCACAAACACCAGTGTCAGCCGTTCAACACAGTAGGATCGGCTGCGCTATACTCATGCCCACTCTTCGAAGGAATCAGTGTCCTTCGCATCGCACACAGACGGGAGATGCGATCCCCATGGCGGGCATTGATGACCTCGCAAGGGAATACGAACGATTTGTCGCGGTGCCGTGGCCGAATGGGCTGTCGCCCGCCGAGCGTGTGTGGTTTGCGCTCTATGCGCCGGAGCAAGAGCGGCGACTGCGGCGACGCTTGGCGGACTTCGAGCAGCGTACGCTGCGCGCCAACCATGCATGGAGCCTCGTGGACCTCACCGACATCTTTGCTCAATGGATGGCGTCGCATCCCAATCGCGATGAATATTTCTCCGCTCCCGATTTCCTTGAGGAGGCCGCGCTCGAGTCGTTTGCCGAAACGTGTGCCGCGCAACTCGCGCATGTACTGACGGCTCCCGCCACGGACGCGGCGACGGTGGTCGCGGTCCACGGTATCGCCTCGATATTCGGGGTTGCACGCGTCTCGCAGATTATCGAAAAGGTGGCGCCGGACATCCGCGGAAGGTTGCTCGTCTTCTTTCCGGGCGAATACGCGGACCACCGATATCGCCTGCTCGATGCCCGCGATGGTTGGAACTACCGCGCGACGCCGATCATCGCGGGGGAGGGAACGGCACCGTGACACTGAACCGCGACGTCTTCGTGCGTGATCCGCTCACGACCCGTCTACCCAACGACGGCGTCGCGCAGGTTGGTGAGCCGCGCACCGCCGAGCAATGGGCGGTCCTGCGCCATGAGCTGGAGACGTTTGTCTGCGAGGGCGAGTATCGTCGCGGTCTCGACAGCATCCTCGGTTCATATCTCGCGAATCTCGGTAAGGAGACGCAGCCCGCCGTGTGGGTGAGCGGCTATTTCGGCAGCGGCAAGTCGCATCTTGTGCGCGTGCTGGAATACATGTGGCGCAATACGCCGCTGCCCGACGGCGTGAACGCCCGCGACCTCACCAACCTCGCCGACGACATCAGGGACCACCTGCGCGAGTTGACGATTACGAGCCGCCGCCGCGGGGGCTTGTGGTCGGCCGCTGGAACGCTGAACGCCTCGGTGAGTGAGAGCGTGCGGTTGGCGCTCCTGGCCATCGTATTCAAGAGTGCAGGGCTGCACGAGAAATACCCGCAGGCGCGATTCATGCTCTGGCTGATGCGCGAGGGACTCTTCGACGCGCTGGCGGCTGCGGTGCATGAACGCGGGCGCAACCTCGGCAGCGAGTTGAGCGACATGTACGTCTCGACGATGCTCGCCGAGAGCCTCCGATCGGTGCGGCCGGACTTCGCCCCAGATAATCTGCAAGCCCGCACATTCCTTCGGGCGCAATACCCGCCGGTGCGGGACATCAGCAACGAAGAGATGTTAGTTGCCCTTGAAGATGTCTTGCGACTTCGATCAGACGACGCAACGAAACGACCGTGTACCCTCATCGTGCTCGATGAACTGCAGCAGTTCGTCGGCCCGAGCGCGGATCGCGCGTCGCAGGTGCAGGAGGTGGTGCAGGCATGTTCCGCACGCCTCGGCACGAGCCTGCTCTTCGTCGCGACGGGGCAGAATGCCCTCCACGATACGGAGCAGTTGGCGAAGATTCAGGATCGCTTCACGGTGTCGGTCTCGCTCGCGACGACGGACGTAGAGCGGGTTGTGCGGGAGGTTGTGCTCCGCAAGAAGCAAGATCAGCTACCCGCCCTTCAAGCATTGCTGGATCGGTGCAGCGGCGAAATCTTCAAGCAACTGCCGGGGACACGCATCGCGCCCATTGCCGAGGACGCGCACCATCTCGTCGCCGACTATCCCCTCCTGCCCGCGCGGCAGCGATTCTGGGAACACGCCATCCGGGCGGTGGATCGCTCGGGCCACGGAAACCAACTGCGCAGCCAGCTTCGCATCGCGTATGAGGCGATCCGCGACGTCGCGGACGCACCGCTCGGCACGGTGATCGGGGGCGATTTCCTCTACTCGCAGATTGCAACCCGGATGGTGGGCACCGGCATGATGCTGCGAGAGGATTACGAGGCCATCGAGAATCTGCGCGGTGCTGGAACCGAGGACGGTATGCTTCAGCATCGCGCCTGCGCCACCGTCTATTTGATCGGTAAGCTGACGACCGACGGGGGAACGAATCTCGGGCTTCAGGCAACGGTGGAGACGCTGGCCGACCTCCTCACTACCGACCTGATGGCGGGGAGCGCACCGCTCCGCGCGCAACTTCCGGACTTGCTCAATAACCTCGTCGAACGCGGCGTGCTCGTGCAAGTGGAGAACGAATACCGGCTCCAAACCGGCGAAGGGAAAATCTGGGACGGCGAGTATCGCAGCCGCGCAAGCGGTTTGCGGGGCGACACGGCCAGACTCTTCGAGGAGCGCACGAAGGCGCTGCACGCGGCCGTGCAGGCGGAACTCAGAGGGATCGTCCTGACGCAAGGAGCGAGCAAGGTAACGCGCAAACTCGAACTCTCTTTCGAGACGAGTGCGCCGACGACGAATGGAGGAGTTCCCGTCTGGGTACGCGACGAGTGGAGTGGGACGACGCTCCGGGCGGCGACCGAAGAGGCGCACCGGCTGGGATCGAATAGCCCCGTCGTCACGGTGTGGCTGCCGCGTGTCGAGGCCGACGCGGTGCGGCGCGAGCTCGTCGGATGGCTCGCCGCCTCGGAGACCCTCGATGCGCGCGGTGTCCCGACGAGCGAAGCGGGTGAGATGGCGCGGGCGGCGATGCGGACGAAATGGCAGAAACACCGCGAAGGCCTCGACCAGGCTCTCGCCACGGTGCTGCGCGACGCGAAAGTGTTACCGGGTGGCGGCACCGAGGTTTCCGGCCTCACCCTCGCAGCGGCAGTCACGATGGCGGCGGAGGCTGGCGTCGTCCGGCTGTATCCGCAGTTCAAGGACGCCGACCACGAAGGCTGGGGCAAGGTCGCGGAACGCGCGCGGAGCGGGGATACGGACGCGCTGGAACGGGTGGGATACGGCGGGGATGTGGAGTCGCACCCGGTCTGCAAGCACGTCCTCGACTTCGTTGGCATGAGCGGCAAGCGCGGCAAGGCGATCCGCGACCATTTCGCCGCCTCCCCCTACGGCTGGCCACGCGAAGCGGTGGACGGCGCGCTCACCCTCCTCGCCGTATCGGGGAACGTCCGAGCGACACAGAATGGCGCCACCGTCCCGGCCAAGCAGATCTCCACGACGGTCGTCGCGACGACCGACTTCCGCCGGGAGTCGGTCACGATCACGCTTCCGCAGCGGCTCGCGGTGCAGGGGGTCGTTCTCGCCCTCACGGGGAAGAAGATTGCGGGCACCGATGATACCTCTCTCGCGGCCGAGGTGCGGGCCGCGATCTCCCAATTGCGCGACCTTGCTGCCTCTGCCGGAGTACCTGCTCCATGCCCCGCTCCCCCGGACGCCGCCTATCTCGAAGAACTGCTCGCGCGTCAGGGGAACGATCTGCTTGCGGCCACCGCAAGCGAAGCGACACGACTGCGGGAAGACGGCACGACATGGACGATACGGCGCGATGCTATCACCCAGCGCATGAAGCGATGGCGCGCCCTCGAACAGATGCTCGCCGTGGCGGACGGGTTGGCGGCTGCGGAAGCCGTGCGTGGGCAGACGGACGCGGTGCGCGACCAACGGGCGTTGCTGGCGGACCCTGACCCGGTGCCGCCGCTCTGCACCGAAATCGCGGCGAGCCTCCGGGGCGCGCTGGCGGAGGCTTACGAGCGGTATCGCGCGACGTTCGACGTGGCAATGGAGCATCTCGCGCACTCGGAGGCATGGCAGCGGCTCGGCGCGGACGAAGCCGAGTCGCTGCTCGCGGCGCATCTTTCCCTCGCGTCGGCCCCTGCGGTCGGATCGGATGCGGATTTGCTCACCTCCCTCACGCAGACCTCCCTTACCGGATGGCGTGATCGTACTGACGCGCTTTCACAGCGGTTCGCCAGGGTCGCGGCGGATGCGGTGCAAAAACTCACCCCCGCCGCCGTTCCTGTGACATTCCCCTCACGGACGCTCGTGACGGAAGGCGATGTCGCGGACTATCTGGACGAGGTTCGTGTCCAGATTATGAAGCACATCGCCGATGGGAAACCCGTGATCGTGTAAATCGCCCATCCCGGCGCGATACACCCCTCGCCCCACTTCCATTAAATCCAGACTATACGTACAATGCACCCCCTACAGGCCGGAACGAGCGGGGGTGCGGGGGATGGGGACACTGGAGAGCGGCCTGCGGCGAACGTTGGAGCGCGTGGTCGAAGCGGCGCGGACGGCGGCGGAAGATGCGGCATGGGCGGCGTTGCAGCGGCTCGCCGTGACGCGCACCGAGCCTTTCCCGCACATGCCCACCGACGATCTTGCCTTGCGCGAATGGCTCCGCATGAAGGCACGGGAACTCGGGGCATCCGCGTTGGAAACGCGGAACGATGTGCGCGACCTCGTGGAGGCGTGCGCCTACGAGCAGTGGCACCGGATGCTCTTCGCCCGCTTCCTCGCGGAGAATGATCTGCTCATCCATCCCGACTACGGCGTGCCGCTCACGCTCGACCAGTGCGCGGAACTCGCGGGAGCGGAGGGCGAGCCAGACGGCTGGATGCTCGCCGCGAAGTATGCCGCGAAGATGCTCCCCGGTATCTTCCGCGCCACCGATCCGCTGCTCTCGGTGCGCTTTGCGCCGGACGATCGCGTGCGGTTGGAGGAGTTGCTCGCCGCGCTGCCCGCCGCCATTTTCCGCGCGGAGGACAGCCTCGGCTGGGTCTACCAATTCTGGCAGGCGAAGCGGAAGCGGGAGATCAATGAGAGCGGCGCGAAGATCGAGAATGGGCTGATCGCCCCGGTGACGCAACTCTTCAGCGAGCCGTACATGGTCGAGTTCCTGCTGCACAACACCCTCGGCGCGTGGTGGGCGGCGCGGCATCCCGACGACCCGCTCGTTGCCACATTCACGTACCTGCGACGGACGGAGGATGGTACGCCGATTTGTGGCGATTTCCCGCACTGGCCCCCGCACGCGGCAGAACTGACGATTATGGATCCGTGTGCCGGGTCGGGCCATTTTCTGCAACGGGCATTCACGATGCTGAGGCAGATGCGAGAGCGCGAGGAGAGTCTGGATGCGGCTGCGGCGGGAGACGCAGTGCTGCGCGAAAACCTCTTCGGGCTGGAACTGGACGCGCGCTGCGTGCAGATCACGGCGTTTGCGCTCGCGTTCGAGGCATGGAAATCGGGCGGCTACCGCAAACTGCCGGTGCCGTACATCGCCTGCTCCGGAATCGCCGCGAAACTACAGCGCAACTGGTGGACACGACTGGTAGAAGGGGACGAAGAAGCCGAGTGGGCACTGCGCGACCTCCACGACCTCTTCATTGACGCGGCCGACCTGGGCAGCCTGATCGGGGTACGGCGGGACATGCAGACGCAGTTCGGCGGCGGTGCGAACGTGCTGGCGCGGGTGCAACCGAAATTGGAATCATTGCTGGAGCGCACGAGTATCGCGGAAGACCCTGTCGCGCTCGTCTTCGGCGAATCAGCGGTGGGGGCGGTGCGAGCCGCACGGCTGCTGCTGCGTCGCTACCACCTCGTTGCGTCGAATGTGCCGTTCCTCGCGCGCGGGCGACAGAGCGAACGGCTTCGCACGCTCATTGAGGCGCGGTATGCGGATGCAAAGGCAGATCTCGCCACGGCGATGCTCGAACGATGCCGCGATTTCTGCCTGCCACACGGCGCATATGCCCTCGTCACGCCACAGAATTGGCTGACCCTCGGTTCATACAAGAAACTGCGTGAGAAGGTTTTAAACGAGCAAACATGGCACGCCTTTGCCCGCCTAGGTCCTGGAGCGTTTGTGACGATTACGGGCGAAGTGGTGAAGGTCACGCTTGCCATATTGGTAAACACGCTTCCTCAACAAGCCCAGAGCATGCACGGTTTAGATGCATCGGCTCCGAAAGACCCGTCTGCGAAAGCGAGCCTGCTCCTTACTGCTCCGGTGCAATCGATGATGCAGGCTGCACAACTGCGCAACCCGGACGCGGTCGTTACGATGGAACAACACCAGGCAACAGGGCATATGGAGCAATTCGCGGTCTCGCTTCAAGGTGTGACGACCGGGGACAGCCCCCGTTTTGTGTGCTGCTTTTGGGAGTTTCCCCGGATCGCTCATGGTTGGGTCGGTGAGCAAAGTACAGTGGAAGATACAACGGAGTTCGGTGGGCGGCAGCATGTTTTGCTCTGGGAAAGTGGCAAAGGAAGGTTGCGGAATCAAGCGAAAGAGATACGCGCCACGTTCCACGACGCTGACCTTCGCGGCAGTGATGCGTGGGGACGGAAGGGCGTTGCAATCTCACAAATGGGCGATTTACCCGTCACCTTGTACACGGGTGAGCAGTTTGACGCGAACACCGCCGTCATCGTGCCCAACGATCCAGCGCACCTCCCCGCGATCTGGGCATTCTGCTCGTCGCCGGAGTTCAATAAGGCAGTGCGGCGTATAGACCAGACGATGAAGGTTACGAATGCTACGCTCGTAAAGGTGCCGTTCGATCTCTCACGCTGGCAAGCGGTGGCGGAGACGCAATACCCGAACGAGCTGCCGGAGCCGCACTCTGACGACCCGACACAGTGGCTTTTCAGGGGTGACATCGCCACCGGTACCGATCCGCTGCAGGTCGCCGTCGCGCGCCTGCTCGGCTACCGCTGGCCCGACCAACCGCCTAATGTTCTCGACGCCCATACGGACGTAGACGGCATTGCCTGCGTCCCCGCTATCGGGCAGGAACGCCCCGCCGCCGAACGGCTCCGCGCCCTACTCGCCGCCGCGTACAGTGAGGCGTGGACACCGAAACAGCAGAGCGCGCTGCTCGGGGGCACGTCGCTGGAAGCATGGCTCCGTGACGGATACTGGCCGCACCACTGTGCCCGCTTCGGCAGTCGGCCGTTCATCTGGCAGATCGGGGACGGGCGCAAGGACGGATTCTCCGCGCTCGTCAACTATCATCTGCTCGACCGCCAGAAGTTGGAGAAACTGACCTACACGTACCTGGGGGACTGGCTCGAACGGCAGCGGGCCGCCGCGCAGGCGGGCGAAGTGGGCGCGGAAGCCCGCCACGCCGCCGCTCTCACCCTGCAAGGCAAGCTCGCGAAGATCATCGCGGGGGAGCCGCCGTACGATATCTTCGTGCGCTGGAAGCCTCTGCACGAGCAGCCCATCGGCTGGGAGCCGGACCTGAACGACGGGGTGCGCCTGAATATCCGCCCCTTCGTCGAGGCGGGCGTGCTGCGGAACGGCGCGTTCGCGAAGAACTTCTGGAAGAAAGACCGGGGCGAAAACCCTCCATCGTTCCAGTTCTACGCCGACCCGAAAACGAATCGCAAGGCGAACGAGCGGCACAACGACTTCCACTTCACCCGCGCTGAGAAGGAAGCCGCCCGTCGGGAGCATACCGGGGCGAGTGCGATCCTCGCGCCCGAGAAACCGGCGGCGCTCCCGGCGAGGACACTTGAACTCGTCGCCGTGGAGGGGGATGGGGATGACTGAGTGTCGTCCGGCGCACGAGATGCGCCGTGATTTCGCAGCCGCTACGCTCGTGTGTCGGGAGGCATATCCCTTTGCCCCCTAGCCGCAGGCGCGTGAGCGACGCGGTGCGTCCGCCGCGCTTCGACGCATTCTCGCGCACCATCCGGCCCGCGCTCCGGCTCATTGACTCCGTCCATCGCGACGGCAACCTTCCCACAATCGAAGTGCGCCCGGTCGCTGACCCGCTGGGAAGAGACTCGCAGGCGCAATACTGGCCCGGCATCGGGGATGCCCTGCCGGTGATCGAGATCTGGCGCGGGTGCGGATTCCCGTGGGTAGTTTGCATCCATGAGGTTGGGCACCTCCTCGATAACCGGGGCTTCGATCTGCCATCCGATCAATGGGCGTCCGAGATCAGCCCGCTCCTGCAACCCTGGCGGGACGCGGTCTCCGGGACGCGGGTGTGCGAGCGCCTTCGGTATTTGAACTCCCTGCCGCACTACCGGGAAACGGACGCCAATGGTCAATCGTGGCTCGTTTGTTTCGAGGAAGTGACACTCGGGAATGGCGCCGTCATCGAACGCCCCGTTGACGTTGACCTCGTCCGCTATGCCATCGCGTGGCGGGAGTTGTTCGCGCGCAGCTACGTGCAGTATATTGTCTTTGAGAGCGGCGACGCGCAACTGATGGAGCAATTCGCCCAGGTTCGCGTTGGCGAGAGTGTCGTGTTACACTGGAACGGGGATGATTTCCCTCCGGTACACGCCGCGATTGATGACTTGATGCGTCTCGTAGGATGGCGATGAATATGGTCACAAAAGTTCGTGTCGACCACCGAGCGTTGCTCGCGATGAGCAGGCAGGATGCGATCGCCTATTATATGCGCGAGATGGGCGCGACCGAGCAGGAAGCGATCTCTCTGATCTCTTCCACGCACCCCCTCTTCAAGGATGCGGTGATGCCTGCCGTTTCCCGGCAGCAAGAGCGGGTGGGCGCCCCCGTGTCTGAGAAGCGGGCCGCCGGCCTTCGTCGCTGAATCACCGTGCAGTCGAGGGGCCGGGTCGCATGGCCCGGCCTTTTTGTTTGCGAGGGAGGGATGGTGCCGCGTGACCGAGGGGGGCGAAACGATGCGGGATGCCCTCGTCGCGGCCCTGCGGCGAGCAGCGGACTACGTGAAGTACGACCAGGCGCCGCCCGCCTGTGTGCTGTGGACGGACGAGAAGCGGCTGTGGGAACCGCTCGTCCCCCGGCTGCGCGCGGTGATGCCGGAACTGCTCACGCTCGGCGTCTACGCCCCGGAGACGCGCACCGGCCCGGCCATCTGGCTGCGTTGCATGATCGCCCGTACCCTGCCGAACATCGAATACTGGCCGGATGATGCGACGCCCGTGCTGTACCTCCCCGGCATCGGCAAGCAGGACCTGAAAGCCGTCGAGACCGCGCCGCACACGCTCCAGCCCCTCGCGGAATTGCAGTACCGGGGGACGATCTGGAACCAGCCACAGGGGCAGCGGGACTGGACGATCCTCTCTTTCTTGACGAACGGCGAAGGTGGCCTCGGCGTGGAGGTGTTGCGCGATGGCTCAACCCAGGCGATGCTCCCCCTCGCGCTCCTCACCCTCGTGGAGCTGCCCATCGCTCGCCTCCACGCCGCTGCGCCGCTGCGTGCCGCATGGCTGCGCGACCTGCTGCTCCCGGATAGCGCGCGAACGCTGCTCCAGTGGCTCGGCGATCCGCTCGCCACACGCGCCGCGCTGACGGATGCCGGATGGGCCGCGTTCATGACAACCTGCCAGGAGCAATACCGTTTCGACCCGGAGCGCGACGGACCACTCACGGCCGCCGCCCTCCTTGCGAAGCGCAATGACGCATGGGCGGCGGTTTGGGAACGCTTTGCGGAGTCGCCCGCCGCCTATCCCGGCGTGCCGAAGAGCCTCCGCCGCGCTTCCCGTCCATTGTCCGGCACATTGTCGGACGCCTCCGGGGCGTGGCCGCAAGAGAACGATGAAGCGGAGACGACACTGCGCGCCGCCCTCGCTGGCTTGCGCCCCGAGATGCCGGGGGAAGCGCGGGATGCGGTGCTGGCATTGGAGGTGGAACACGCGCCCCGTCGGGAATGGGTCTGGGCGCAACTCGGGCAGGCGCCGCTCGCGCTCGCGCTTTCGGCACTGTCATCGCTCGCCCAGGCCACTGCCGCACCGCTGGCCGGTGGCGACATCGCGGGGATCGTCGCAGCGTACGCGGGAGGCGGATGGGAGGCGGACGCCGCAGCGCTTGATGCGCTCGCCGCCGTCACGAGCGGGGATGACGTCGCGGTGGTAAAGAATGCCGTGCATATCCTCTCCCATATCTGGCTGCGCGACGCGGCGGAAGCGTTCGCGACAGCGGTGGGGGAAAGCCCGATCCATTATGCGTCTCCTCCCCGCGTCGTCACGCCTCCAGAACCAGGCGTCTGCCTCCTGTTCGCGGACGGCCTGCGCTACGACGTGGGGCAGCGGCTTGTCGCCCATCTGAACGCGAGAGGCTACGCCGCTCGCGCCGATCCGCACCTCGCCGCCCTCCCGACGGTGACCCCGACCGCCAAGCCGGCCCTCTCGCCCGTCGCGGGGTTGCTCGGCCCCGGCACGGGGTTCGATCTCAATGTGGCGGCGACGGGGCAGAAGGTGAATGTGGAGATATTACGCGGACTGCTCGCGAACGCGGGGTACACGGTCTTGCGCGGAGATGACATTGGTACTGGTTCTGGGGCGGCATGGACTGAGAGCGGATCGCTCGACGCGTATGGACACGGGCAAGGCTGGAAACTCGCGCGCCGTGTGCGCGAGGAAATCCGCGAACTCGCGGACCGGATCGCCGCGCTGCTCGATGCTGGCTGGCAAGAAGTACGCGTCGTCACCGATCACGGCTGGCTGCTCCTCCCCGGCGGATTGCCCAAAGCGGACCTGCCCGTCGCTATCACGGACGAAAAGAAAGGGCGGTGCGCGCGACTCAAACCCGGGGCCGCGTACGAAGGGCAGACGGTGCCCTGGCACTGGGACGCCGACGTGCGCGTCGCGGTCGCCCCCGGCATCTCCTGCTTCGAGGCGGGCAAGGAGTACGAGCATGGTGGGTTGAGTCCGCAGGAATGCGTGGTGCCTGTCATCACCGTGCGAGCAACGAGCGCCGCAACCTCTCCCATGACAATCGAAAGCGTAGAGTGGCACCGACTCCGCGTTCGCGTTCGCCTCGCCGGCGCCCTCGCTGGTTGCAGCGTGGACATCCGGACGAAGCCCGGAGATGCCGCGACCTCGCGGATCAAAGACGTGAAGGGGATGCAGAGCGATGGCGCGGTATCGCTCTTCGTTGCCGACCCGGATGACGAGGGGAGCGCCGCGCATGTCGTCGTGCTCGATATGCAGGGGAGCGTACTGGCGCAACGTCTCACGACGATCGGTGGAGAGTAGCATGCAGATTGATCTTGACCCGCTCGATCGGAAAGCCGCCGAGGCGTTCGACGGCTTCATCGTCCGCAAGGACCTCGCGCGCCGCTTCAAAGGGCAGTACCCCGTGCCGACATACGTGGGCGAGTTCCTGCTCGGCCGCTACTGCGCCAGCATCGACCCGGACGAAATTGCGGAAGGCCTCGCCATCGTCGAACTGCAGATGCGGGAACGCA
>JAABUZ0100008950.1_pt1 | contig 11614 bp, 11 predicted proteins | sample 5562091 | NCBI WGS metagenome assembly JAABUZ01 (sample SAMN12813069, study PRJNA571459) | rock metagenome | isolation source: Antarctica rocks | place: Antarctica: Victoria Land, Linnaeus Terrace sud | collected 2015-12-21
GAAGGGGGTGCGGCTGGCGCACCGCAACGTGGTGACCAACGCGCTGCAGTTCGCGTGCTGGGGCAACGGCTGCGTGCCCGCGGTGGACCAGGGCGGCGACGTCATCCTCGACCAGATCGGCAGCGCGCAGGAGTGGCCGACCCGGCTGGGTGAGGCGCTGCTCGTCAACCTCACCCCCTGGTTCCACGCGATGGGCACCGTGGGCTACCTCAACATCCCGGCGCTCACCGGCACCACGCTGGTGCTGCACGACCGCTTCGACCCCGGTGAGTACCTCGCCGATGTCGAGCGCTACCGCGCCACCTCGATGGGCGGCGCACCGCCGATCTTCGTCGCCCTGCTGCGCCATCCCGACTTCGCGACCCGTGACCTGTCGTCGGTGAGGGCGGTCGCCTCGGGCGCCGCAGCGCTGCCCGTCGAAGTGATCGAGGGCCTGAAGCTGCGGCTGCCAGGAGCCATCGTGGGCGAGGGCTACGGGCTGACCGAGGTGACGATGGGCGCCGTCTCCAACCCGAGCCACCGCTCGGGGGTGCGCAAGCCCGGGTCGGTCGGCGTCCCCGTGTTCGACACCGAGGTCCGCGTCGTGCCGTTCGACGCCGACTCCCCGGATGCCTCGTGCCCGACCGGCGAGGAGGGCGAGGTCTGCCTGCGCGGCCCGCAGACGATGCTCGGATACCACAACCGCCCTGAGGAGACCGCCGCGGCACTCGTCGACGGGTGGCTGCACACCGGCGACATCGGAGTGCTGGACGACGAGGGCTACCTGAGCATCGTCGACCGCAAGAAGGACATGCTGATCTACAAGGGCTACAACGTGTACCCGCGCGAGCTCGAGGAGCTGCTGTTCACCCATCCCGACGTCGCCAACGCCGCCGTCGTGGGGCGGCCCGACCTCGAGGCCGGTGACCTGCCGGTTGCGTTCGTGGTGCTTCGGGCCGGAGCGAGCGCGACGGTCGAGGACCTCATGGCGCACGTTAACGACAAGGTCACGCCGTACAAGAAGCTGCGGGAGGTGAACCTGATCGAGGCGATCCCCGTCTCGGCCGCCGGCAAGGTGCTCAAGCGCGAGCTGCGGGTGGGGCTGGTCGAGCAGAGCTGACGAGCAGGGCAGCCATTCGCACTGTCGTACCCACCGCGGCGCCGCGCTCAATCGCCTCGCCCGGCTACTCGCCCGAGACGCTGCGCTGACTGGGGGTGGCACAGCGGCACGTTCCCGCCGGCAACGGGTAGATCTCAGTGCGTGACGTCCGTCGAGCCCGATGCCGCCCCGCACATCAGCAGCGGTGGCGACGCGCAGCCCCTGGGCGCTGACGGGCTGCCGCGCGACGAGGACCGCGCGCCTGGTGCGCCCTCCCCGGCTGAAGCGGCCAGGGCACCCAAGCGATGGGTGCCGCGCCAGGTGCTCATCACCCCCGCTGCGCGCGAGTGGGAGCATGGGCGAGCCATCGCCGAGCGCGCCGCCGCGCTCGGCTCCGAGGTCATCGAGCTGCCCACCAACCGGCTGACCGGGCTGCGCGGCGCCGACCCGCGCGAGACCTACCGGCTGGCGAAGTCCACGCTGGGCGTGGTCGTCGCACCGCCCACCAAGCTGAGGCTGCAGCCCATCCCACCCAGCGCCGACTGGCGGGTCGACCTCGCCGAGGGCTGCCCGGCCCACTGCCAGTACTGCTACCTCGCCGGCTCGCTGCCGGGGCCGCCGGTGACCCGGGTCTACGCCAACCTGCCCGAGATCCTCGCCGTGCTGCCCGACTACCTCGGCAAGCGGACGCTCAAGCGCGCGCACGAGGGGACGACGTTCGAGGCTTCCTGCTACACCGATCCCCTCGGCATCGAACACCTCAGCGGCTCGCTTGCCCAGACGATCCGCGCGTTCGGCGCGTGGGATGCAGATGTGGGGCTGCGGTGGACGACCAAGTACGACGCCGTCGGTCCGCTGCTCGACCTGCCGCACGCCGGCCGCACCCGGGTGCGCTTCTCGGTCAACGCCGAGCCTGTCGCGGCGCGGTACGAGGGCGGCACCGCACGAGTCGACGAGCGGCTTGGCGCGCTGCGCCGACTCGCGCTGGCCGGGTACCGCGTCGGGCTGACCGTCGCCCCGGTGATGCCCGTGCAGGGCTGGCTCGAGGCGTATGACGACTTGTTCGTCCGGGCTGCCCGCGCCGTCGGGGGCGTGCCCGGCCTGGACCTCACAGTCGAGTGCATCACCCACCGGTTCACCCCGGGGAGCAAGGAGGTCCTGCAGGGCTGGTACCCACGGACCCGGCTGGAGATGGACGAGGCGAGCCGCTCAGCCAAGACCAACAAGTTCGGTGGCCGCAAGTACGTCTACCGCAAGCCGATGATGGACGAGTTGAAGGCCGCCGTCGAGCAGATGGTCGAGACGCACCTGCCGCAGGCCGAGCTGCTCTACTGGACGTGAGCGGAGCCTGACCGGCGCCTGAGACGGGGCGGAGCGGAGCGGAGCGGGGCACAGTAGGCCGGTGAGCGCCGACGACCGTGATGCCGATGCCGATGCCGATGCCGATGCCGACCGTGACGCCGACCGCTATGCCGATGCCGACGACGCTCTCATCCCGCCCGACCCGGCACGGGCAAACGCGGCCACCGAGCTCGCCCGGGAGCTGCTCCTCGCCGGAACCCCCGACGACGACGTGGTGTGGCGGCTGCAGCGCACCACCGACCAGCCCAGCCTGCGCCGGGCCGCAGCGCTCGCCGGCAAGTACGCCGGCTTCCCCGGCACCCGCATGCGGCTGGTGCTGGCGGCTGCGGCCGAGGGGCGGCCGGCCGAACCGGTCAGCGAGGAGCAGCGCGCGGCCGACGAGGCCGAGCGCCGCCTGCTCACGGCGCCGCCGGCAGCGGCCTGGGAACTGCTCGCCGTCGAGGTGCCGGAGCTGGCGGCGCTCGCCGCGGGCATCGAACGCGAGGGCGCCGGTCCTCGCCCCGGCTTGATCACCCGGCTGCGATCCGGCGGCGGGCGCCGGGCCTCGCTGCGGGGGGTGCTCGCCGCCGCCCGCCACCTCGTCGGGCCCGAGTCGGGCCAGGGCGACCCGCTGCTTGCCTCACCGGCCGCGGCCTTCGTGGCCAGCCGGCACCTGGTCGCGCTGCTCGAGCAGGCGGAGGCCCGCCGTCAGAAGTAGAGGCGGCTGACGGTCTCGGCGATGCACGCGGGCTTGTCAGCACCCTCGATCTCGACAGTCTGCGTCACCACGACCTGAAGTCCGCCGGATGCCTCCTTGACCGAGGTGAGCACGCCCGTCGCGCGCACCCGGGAGCCAACCTTCACCGGGTTGAGGAAGCGGACGCGGTTCGAGCCGACGTTGACGCCCATCTGCACGCCTTTGACCTCCCACACCTGCCAGGACAGGCTCGGCAGCAGCGACAGCGTCAGGTACCCGTGCGCGATGGTGCTGCCGAAAGGCCCCGACGCTGCGCGCTCGGGGTCGACGTGGATCCACTGGTGGTCGCCCGTCGCCTCGGCGAAGGTGTTGATCCGCTCCTGGTCGATGGTCAGCCAGTCGCTCGTGCCGAGGGTCTCGCCCTCGGCAGCCATCAGCTCGTCAGCGCTGGTGAAGGTGCGCATGCGGGTCCTCCCGTTACAGGGACACGCCAGCCGTGCCCGTGCCCACCATGGCAGACGTCCGCTGCCGCCCTGGCCGCACCTGTCCGGCGCCCACCGCCCTGAGGCCGCCGGCGCAATGGCACAGTGGGATTGGTGCGACGCATGCGCCCTTTCCGGGCCGTTCCTCCTGTCCTCGTCCGACCCGTCGGACGGCTGCTCACGGAGGGGTCGGCGTGACGCGGATCGGCCTCGTGCTCGGCGCCGGAGGCATGGCCGGCCAGGCCTACCACGCGGGGGTCCTCGGCGCGCTCGCCGACGGCGGTGGTTTCGACGCACGGACGGCGCAGATCATCGTCGGCACGTCTGCCGGCTCCATCGCCGCCGCGTTCCTGCGGGCGGGCCGCAGCGGTCAGGAGCTGCTCGGGCGCTTCGGCCCGCTGGGGCAGGCCGGGCGGGCCACCCTGCCGCCTGACGTCGACGAGGAGATGGCCTCGGCTCCGGCGGCAGCCATGACCCTGGCGGCGATGCGACCCGGCCGGGCCCGCTTCGGCGGACGGCTCGCCCGGCTCGTGCCCGCCGGCCGCGCCAACCCCGGCGGGATCATCACCATGGTGCGCAGCGTCGCGGGCGAAGCCTGGCCCCGCCGCTCGACCTGGGTCTGCGCCGTGCGGCGGAGCGATGGTCGCCGTGTCGTGTTCGGCCACCCCGATGCGCCGCCCGCTTCGCTGCCCAAGGCCGTCGCCGCATCCTGCGCTATCCCCGGCTTCTTCGCCGCTGTCGTCATCGACGGCGAGGCCTACGTCGACGGCGGGGCCCACTCCCCCACGAACCTCGACCTGCTGGCCGGTCTCGACCTCGACCTCGTCGTCGTGAGCTCTCCGATGTCGGTGTCGCGGGCGGCTGCCCTCAGCCCGCGGGTCGACCTCGCACCGCGGCTGCTGTTGCGGGCCACGCTCGCTCGCGAGGCACGCGCGGTCCGCCGCCGCGGGACTGCAGTCGTCACCATCCAGCCGACCGCCGACGACCTGCGCGTGATGGGCGTCAACGCCATGGACCCGCGGCGGGTCCACGACGTCGAGGCGCAGGCACGAGCGTCAACCCGTGCCCGCATTGCCGACGGCTCACTGGGCCAGCTGCTCGCCGCCTGAAGCAGCCTCGACGCCAGCCCGCTCAGTCGCCCGGTCAGCGTACGAGCAGGACGATGTTGCCCCGGCTGTGCCCGGACTCGACGCCGTGCAGCGCCTCCGCCGCGTGGTCGAGCGGTCGAATGTCGCTGACGTGCGGGTCAATCTTGCCGGAGCTCACCAGCTGGGTCATTGTGGCCAGGACCGCGTGAGGAGAAGCGCTGCGAGCAAGGCCCCTGCCTCCTACCTCGGCGGCAGTCCCCGGATCGCCCGTGCTGACGACCCCCCCGGGCTCCCGGGCCAGACCGGCTACGGCGCGCAGGGCGTCGCCCCCGACGAGATCGAGCACCGCATCAACGCCGTCCGGCAGAAGCTGCCGGACCCGCTCGGCCACACCGTCGCCGGAGGTCACGAGCATGGCGTCGAGCGACTCCGCCAGCGCCCGCTTGGCCTCGCTGCCCGTACCGATCACGGTGATGGCGGCGTCACGGGCGAGCTGCGCCGCGATGACGCCGACGCCCCCGCCGATGCCGTTGATGAGCAGAGTCGCGCCGTGCGGCAGCGCCAGCTGCTGCATCGCGTCGTACGCCGCGGTGCCGGCACCTGGCAGCGCCGCGGCGTCGGTGAACGACAGGTGAGGCGGCTTCTTCGCGGCAGAGCTTGCCGTCACGAGCGTGTGCTCGGCATAACCGCCAGAACCCGGAGCGACGACGCCGAGGACCTCGTCGCCCACTGCGAAGCCGTCGACGTCACGCCCGACGTGCTCGACGACGCCCGACACCTCACTGCCGAGCACCACGGGAAACTCCAGCGTCCGCATGCTCTGCATCAAGCCGGCACGGAGCTTCCAGTCGATCGGGTTGACCCCCGCGGCGTGCACTGCGACCCCCAGCTCGCTCGGCCCGGGATGCGGTACCGGCAGCTCGAGCCACTCCTGAACCTCCGGGCCGCCGTACTCCCGGAAGCCGTACGCCTTGGGCATCTCGTCCGTCCTGTCGCTCGTGCTCGCGCGCAAGTGTGCGCCCTCTCAGCTGCCGAGTATGCCGCCCGCTCGACTCACTGCGTCGCCCACCGCGACCCGCCCCGAGCGCGCCACGGTGGCACCCACTGCCAGAGACCCGCCGTGCTCGCGATGGATGGTGCGCAGCACGTCGAGGTCGCGCTCCACCCCGCCAGGCTGCGGCCGCGTGACCATCACGCAGCGCAGGATCTGCATGCCCACGTCGAGCTGCGCGCCGCCGACCGTGGCACGGCTGCCGACCAGCGCCTCCTCGTCGGCGCCGTCGAGCACCAGGTTGGTCCGGAAGCGGCGGGTCTCCCAGCCGCCGATCGTGGTCGTGGTGACCAGGGAGACCGAGGCGCCGGCCTCGTCGTGGAAGCCGCCGTGCGAGCCGTCGAAGGGCTCCCACCGGCTGGTTTCCTCGTGCTCGAAGTCGGCGGGGTTCTCATAGCGGCGCGTCACATCATCGGCCGTGGAGCGCAGGACGACCGAGCGGCCCAGCCAGGCCGAGAGCGCCGCGTCGTCAACGGCGATCGACCCGTCCGGCAGCGTTATCTCCGGGCTGCCGTCGGGTTGCATCCGGGCCGAGGCGAACAGCAGCTCGGGCGCCCGCCGGGCGGTCAGGCCGAAGCCCGTGGCGGCGTCGAAGATCGCGTAGCGCCGGTCGCCCTCGATCCCGTCAGGCCTCACCTCGGCCGCATCGAGCTGCTCACCCTGCAACGACTTGACCGGGAACCGCCACACCTGGGCCACGCGCATGGTCGGCACGGTAGCCCGAGATCGCGGGGGCGGATGCGACCGCGACCCAGCCGCCCTGGTGGTCGCCCGCAGATGGCCGAGGCCGCCGGCCTGGCCAACGTCGTGTGCAGCGAGGGCAGCGCCACCGACACCGGTCTGGCGCCGGGCAGCCTCGACGTCGTCATGCTCCGCCACGTGCTCGCGCACAACGGCGGACGGGAGCAGGTTCTTTCGACCTCCTCGCGACCTGGTCCGGCCTGGAGGCTGCGTATACCTCGTCGACATCGACGCGACCGCCATGCGGATCCGGCCGCCCGAGAACGCGGCGCCCTGGCGGAGATGGCGGAGCGGTACGCTGCGTTTCACGCCGGCCTCGGCAACGATCTCTCGGTCGGGCTTCGGCTCGGCGAGATGCTGGAGCGCGCCGGCCTCGACGGCGTTGACCACCGCGGCCGATACCAGATCATCCGTCCGCAGCCCGGGATGCGGCCTCCGGCCTGGGCAGCCCGTGCCGAGATGCTGGCTGCAGTGTGATCGACGACGACGATGTCGCACGCTGGCAGGCGGAGTTCGAACGACTTGACCGCGGCGACGTCACCCTGACCCTGTTCATGGCAACCTTCGCCGCCACTGGCCGCAAGCCTTCATACGCACTCAGCCTCGGCCGTAGTGTCTGCCGGTGGCCGGGGACCCGCTGACCTACCTTGCGCGCAACGTCGCGGCATGGGAGGCGCGCCGCGACGACCAGGTGCGGGTGGCTCGACGCGGGTGGTCTGCTTCCGTTCCCAGCTGGGGCATCTACGGAGTTGCCGAGTCGGTGGTGGGCGCACTGCCCCAGCAGATGGAGGGCGTTCGCACCCTCGAGCTGGGGTGCGGGACGGGCTACGTGTCGGCATGGTTGGTCCGCCGCGGCGCTGTAGTGGTCGCGCTCGACCCGAGCGCCGGCCAGCTCAGCATCGCCAGGGAGTTCCAGAACGAACTCGGCCCGCGCTTTCCGCTCGTGCAGGGCGCCGGCGAGCAGGTACCGATGAAAGACGGGGCATTCGACCTGGTGGTCAGCGAGTACGGGGCAGCAATTTGGGCCGACCCACACCGCTGGATCCCGGAGGCGGCCCGGCTCCTGCGCCCAGGTGGGCAGCTCGTGTTCCTGGGCAACAGCACGCTGCTCATGCTGTGCGTGCCAGAGCTTGAGGACGAGGCCGCAACCGAGCGGCTGCTGCGTCCTCAGCGCGGGATGCACCAGTTCGAGTGGCCTGACGACGACACAACGGAGTTCCACCTCAGCCACGGCGACTGGATCCGGCTCTTCCGGGCGAACCGGCTCGAGGTCGAGGAACTCATCGAGGTCTACGCGCCGGAGGGGGCGACGGGCGCCCATCCCTTCGTCACCGCCGACTGGGCGCGGCAGTGGCCGTGCGAGGAGATCTGGCGGGTCCGCAAGACCACGAGCTGAGCGCCACTGCCCCCGTCGGGACCGGTAGCGGCCCCCCGGCTACGACGCGGCTAGGGCGGTGACGGCCGCCGCCAGATCCAGCAGGTCCTCGGCGTGCACGCTCGGCGCCTCGTCGCCACCGGACGGGCGCGTGAGCATCAGCCCGAGCCCGACCTCGCCCTGCGAGGTGAACGTCGGTGCCCAGAGGCTGACGACATCCCCGCGCTCCCGTGCCGCCGCCCCGGGTTCCACCGGCACGTAGTCGAGCGGGTCGAGTGTCAGTCCAGCGATCAGCACCCGCTCCTCCAGCGTCGGCTCGCTGCCCGGCCCCGGTCTTTTGTTGATCATGACCTCGGTGGCAGCATGGACCGCCCCCAGCCCGAAGCTGTAGCGGTGCTCGCGAATGCGGACGAGTGCCTCGCGGTACCGCACCTGGAGCTGCTGGGACTGCACCGCCACAAGCCACCCATCGACGTGGCCCGGGTCGGCGAACGCCATCCACCAGATGCCGATGGGAGCGGTCACCGGCAGGTGCTGCCCGATCGCCGCGGACGGCGCGTCAGGATTGCTGGGGCTTCCGGCGCTGGCCAGCAGCGTCAGCTCGTGGCCGTCGCAGTACGCCGCCACCACCTGCTCACCGGTGCGCCTGGCCACCTGTTCCATCAGCGGCCGGGCCCGGTCGACGAGCTGCAGCTGCACCCGAAACCGGGCGTCGCGCACCACCAGCGACTGCGGCGAGAACCTGCCGTACCCGCCCTGGAAGAACAGCAGGGGCAGGGTCGGCCGCTCGATGTCGAGGTCGGTCACCCGGCCGACCACGATGTAGTGGTCGCCCGCGTCGTGCACGGCCTCGAGCTCGCAGTCGACCCAGGCCACCGCGTCATCGAGGATAGGTGCGCCCGACGCCGCCGGTCGCCACGCCAGATCGGCGAACTTGTCACGTGCCTTGGAGGCGAACACCCGGCACACGTCCTCCTGGTCGGCGGCCAGGATGTTGACGCAGAACCGACCTGCCGGCTCGATCCTCGGCCAGCTGGAGGAGCGCTTGTCGGGCAGGAAGGCGACCAGCGGCGGATCGAGCGACACCGAGGTGAACGACCCGACGGCTAGGCCCGCGGGTTTGCCGTCGGCGGCGATGCCGGTCACCACCGACACCCCGGTCGGGTACTGGCCCAGCACTTGGCGGAACCAGTCCGGGTCGCTGGCACGTGTGCTGCCGTTGCGCGTCGGGCCGCCCTCGGGACCGCGCGGGCGGCCTTGTGTCGTCACGGCATCAACCAGTTCTCGGGTGGGATCGGCAGACTGACAGCATCGCCCCCGGAACGGCGGCGCCCGACCCCGACCCACCATGCCGCTACGCCGAGGTTGGCTGCAGTTCCGCCATCCGCCCCCAGCCACTCCCCGGTACCTCGACGTTGACAATCTGCGGTGTTGCAGAGATGGCGGCGGGCAGGCTCTCCATCGCCGCCTTGAAGTGCTCGGAGCTCACGTGCGCCGACCCAGCGTCCGCGTCGCGAAAGGCTTCGAGCAGGACGAACTCGTTGGGGTCGTCGACGCTGCGGGACCACTCGAAGAACACGTTGCCGGGCTCCGCGCGCGTTGCCGTGGTGAAGTCCCGGACGAGTGAGAGCCAGTCGTCGCTGCGGTCAGGACGGACGGGGAACTTCACAGCAATAAAGATCATGGCCTGACTCCTTGGCTATCCGTCGTGGGCGACGATCCCGAACTCCCGGATCTTGCGGTAGATCGTCGCGCGCGACATACCCAGCGTCGCCGCCGCCTTCGCCTTGTTTCCCCGTGCGTCGAGCAGGCTCCGCACGATGGCGTCGCGCTCCAAGGACTCCAGCGGGCTGAGCAGGCGCCGGCTGACGGTCAGCAGCTCGGGCGGCAGATCGACGGGCAGAACGGTCCCGGTGCGCCGGTGCTGGACGACCAAGCGCAGCGTCTGCAGGACCTGTTCGACGTTGCCCGGCCACGTCGCCCGCATCAGCATCTGCATCACCTCCGGCGAGCAGGTCAGCTTGCCGCCGTAGCCGAGCCGCGACAGCAGGAACGGGACGAGCCTTTCGAGGTCGTCGACGTGGTGGCGCAGTGGCGGCAGAACGACGCTGCGGGGAAACAGCTGCAGCAGCCGGCCGAACTCCTCGCTGGCAGGGCTGGTCGTGAACGTGACCGCCACCCACGCCCGCGGCTTGTCCCCCTCGTAAGCCGCCTGAAGGGCGGCCGACAGCGCGCGCACGCGCACGCCGTCGAGCCGGTCGATGTGGCGGATGACGACCGCGTCCCCCGCGCTTGCGAGCCCCCGGTGTACGTCCTCCAGCCACGCCTTGCCCCTGGCCTCCGCCGCGTCGACGACAGCGAACCGTCCCGCGGCGTTGCGGCGCTGGTGGACGGCGCGCAGCACGGCTAGCTTGCCGACCCCGGGCTCACCCTCGACAGCCAGCCACTCGCCCGAGCCGTGGACCGCCTCCACCTCGTCGCAGGCCCGCCGCCACACCGCGTTCGACCCGACCAGGCCGGGCAGCAGCATCCGCGATGCGGTGCCGCCGGTGCCGCCGGTGCCGCCGCCCTCGGTCTCGATCCTGCCGGCCTCAATGAGCTTGAGGTTGACGACGACGCCGGCGAGAACCCCGTCCTCCCCGACCGGACGGGTGAGCATCCGGCCCCGGGCACCGCTCGGCAGGTCGATCAGCGCGGACCGTCGCTGCCCGGCGAGCCCCTCCGTCGCCTGCCGAAGCACGGCGGCCTGGTCGGCGGGCTCGAGCAGCCGGCGGGCGTACTCGTTCATCATGCTGACGTCGTTGTTGAGCGCGAAGACGATCCCGCTGCTGCGCCGGCAGGCGCGCAGGTACTCCTGCAGCAGCTCGACCTCGAGCACGCCGGTGTCGGTCAGCAGCGCCTGCCGGATCTGCTCGGTCGTGGTTTTGGCGAGCGTGATGAGCAAGGGCCCGGCGTCCTTGCGCCAGCAGGTGAGGTCAAGAGCGCCGACCGTCTTGCCCGACACCGGATGGTGGATCGGGACGCCCGCGCAGGCCAGGTTCTCCAGGTTCTCGGCGTAGTGCTCGTGCCCGAACACGTGCATGGGCCGGCCACCCTCGAGCGCGGTGCCGATGCCGTTGGTGCCGACGAACTCCTCCGCGTAGCTGAACCCGGGCGCCAGGCGCACCTTGTCGAGGTGCCGCTCGAGGTCGCGACTCCCCGTCAGGCGGCTGAGGACGAGCCCGGCGGCGTCGGTCAGGACGATGCTGACCGCCTGGCCGTCGAGCTGCTCGGCCAGACGACGCAGCACGGGCCGGGCGCTGCGGGCGAGCGGGGTGTCGAGGTCGGGGTCGTGCAGGTAGGGCAGATCGATCCGGTCGGCGGCAACGCGCAGGCTGCGTGAGCGCCGCCAGGACGCGAGGATCGGTTGGCGCACCCCTGCGGGCTCGGTGGTGTCGGCCGTGAGGAAGCGCACCCGCGTCGTGGCCAGCCCGTCGGCATCGGTCCTGTCCGGCGGGCACGAGGGTGCCAGCGGCATACGGCTCCTGCCTTTCGCCTGAGCGGGGTCCATCGCGCCGTGGCCAAAAGCATGCACCCGGCAGGCTTCGGGTAGCAAGGGCGGCGCTCTTTCCCCAGGTGGGCGCGGGAGCTATGGTCCACGCCTGCCTAGATGACTGATTCCAAGGGGTGTCAGTGGTCGTAGGCGAGTAGGGAGCGTTTGACGGTTTGGCCGGTGTAGTCGTTGTGCCAGATCGCGGCGGTGAGGGCGAGCATGCGTTGCA
>JAABUZ0100008952.1_pt1 | contig 11613 bp, 10 predicted proteins | sample 5562091 | NCBI WGS metagenome assembly JAABUZ01 (sample SAMN12813069, study PRJNA571459) | rock metagenome | isolation source: Antarctica rocks | place: Antarctica: Victoria Land, Linnaeus Terrace sud | collected 2015-12-21
GCTCTTCCGCCCATACTTCTCAAACACAGACCGTGCCGCCAGACTCTGCTGCTTCATCGCCCCTCCACCACTGACTCCAAGCTAATCAATCAGGTTGTGGATGCAAACTTGTGCAGAGATTCCCTAACGCCTCATCTAGAAGTCGCGGGCCTTGATCACAGCGGCGGTGGAGAGTAGCAGGATAGCGGAGATGAAAAGACAGATGGTCAAGCCGAGCCAGTGGAATGTCCCCGTGAGCAATTGAGTTTTCGGATCTATCGATGCCGTAGCGCTCATGACCTCGAAGCCGCTCCACCCGTGGAGCGTGTGCGCCCGATATCCGAGAAAGATCGCAGTGAGTGTGCAAAGCCCAATCACCGGTGCGGTAAACTCCCCTTCGAACACCTCCGAAAGAAGCAACCCGAACGCTATTATCACGAGGCCTGCAGCTGTCATCGACGCGCCGAATGCAAGGGCCTGAATGAATGGATAAGACTCGCCAACGAGCGCGGAGAATACCGGAATCAGAGTCGCCGATGCTAGTCCCAACGCTATTGACTCAAACCAGGCGACTGAAGCACGAATGAGAAAAAGATGCAGACGCCCGACCGGCAGGCCCAGCGTAAAGAGAGCCACTCCGATCGTCTTTTCTCGCGCGAGACCTCCAAGCGCTACGACGAAGGCACACAGTACCCACAGCCCCTGTAACGCATAGTGAAACAGGCCGGTCCAGACGTAGACGGAGTAAAGCAGCGTCTTGTCAGGGAATCGAGTGTTGTAGCGGTCGAGAAATCCTGGACTGGTAAGCACAGCGTAGGCCACCAATGACGCCAGGAGCACTAGCGCGCAGAAGAAGCGGCCACGTGATTCACGCCATGCCTTCCAAAGGACTGAGGTCGACCCGGTTGGAATGAGGCGATATAGATGACGCGAATCAGTAGTCAAGGCGATCTCCGTGATCCACGCTGGCCACGAGCAAGAATGCTGTCAGAGTCCATGTCACCACCAAGGCCATCCATGGCGCTGTCGTCCAATTGATTTGCCACGGGCCGGCCATCGTATGCGCGAAGTCTAGGTAGCTGAACCATCGGGTGCGTCCCAGATAACGCATATGCTGCATGTAAGTTTGAAGCCACAGGTAGGGAGCTCCGAGGAGGACCACCGTGAGAATGAGGCTGAGATAGTTGCCTGGGGAAAACGTGTAGCAGAGATTTCCGAAAGCGATCGTGAAGACACCTGCCGCCACCATGAGAACGGTGTGCAGCAGCACCTGCGAGAGCGAGTAATGCTGATGAATGACGGCCGATCCGACTACGATCACGAGGACAGCAAATAGACTGAGTCCGATGCTTTCGAAGAGTGCAACGGCGAGCCTTGTAAAAAGCCAGCGCCTTCGGCTGACCGGAAGGCCGAGGCTGAAGAGAACTGTGCCGTCGTTTCGCTCGCGAATCAAACCGCCAAAGGCAAATAATATGGCAAACAAGGCCCAGACCTGTTGCAGGTAGTTGTCGTAGAGGTAGTGCCAGAGATACCAGCCATATTCATGAACCCCAAGCGGCATCCATTTCATGTGGTATCCATGAGCGTTTTGCAGGTCCGCTGTCCACATGCTTACCAGCCATGCGTGCTGCTCCATGTAAAAGATACAAACGACGGTTGCAGCAACGAGCCCAGCAAAGAACCGCACCCGCGTCTCGATCCAAGCTTTGTAAAAGAGCATGTTCATGACCTCGCCTTCACCTTTTCGAGGAAGATCTCCTTCAAGGAGATCGGTAGCACATCGACGCTGCCCGCGTGCAACATGCGGGCGTGTTCGACGATGGAATCGACGTTATGGCTGGCGACAAACGAAACCGTACGTCCTGCGACATTCACCTTTTCTATGCCTGGAAGCCGGAAGTCACGTTCCTCGACGGGCTCCGGAAAGACCGCCTGAATGTGGCGGTATTGTTCTTTGACCCGATCCATCGGCGCGTCTAGGACAAGCTTGCCTCGATCAATCATCAGGACGTGGTCGGCAACCTGTTCGACCTCCGCGATCTGGTGTGATGAGAAGAATATGGTGGTTCCCTGGGCAGCGAGCGATACGACAATCTGCAGGACATCCTCAATGGCGACGGGATCGAGCCCTTCTGTCGGCTCATCTAGAATCAAGAGATCACAACCGCGCGCGAAACCCAGAAGCAAGGCGAGCTTGGTTCGCATGCCTTTTGATAAATGTCGAATCTTCCGTTCAGGAGGAAGTTCAAACTGCTCAACAAGGCGGGCTTCGAGAGCGTGGTCCCATCTGGGAAAGAACGACCTCGTAAACCGAATGATTTGACTGACGCTCATGTAATCATAGAGTCGCTTGTCCTCCGCCACGAATGCGACCTTTTGTCGGATCAGCAGACTGTCGCTTTCCTTGTCGATACGGTGACCGAAGATGCTGCCGCTACCGGACGTAGGATGGATCATCCCGAGCAACATCTTGATCGTCGAGCTTTTTCCTGCTCCGTTTTGCCCTAGAAAGGCACACACGGATCCGGCCTGAACTGACAGGTTAAGGCCACGTACGGCCTGTTGCTTCCTGTAGCTCTTCGCCAGTTCGATTGTTTCAATGACTGCTGCCATGACTACCTCCGTTGAAACTCTCCAGCGATTTCGGCTTCGAAGAGCCGCCGAATCTCGCCTTCCTCAAGACCTTGTTTTTTCAGTGCGTCCACAAACTCGCGGACCAGATGCTGCGCGTCCCGCATCTCTTCGGCCTTGGATCGGCTACGGCGACGTGAACTGACGAAGGCACCGAGTCCATGCCGTATTTCGAGCACGCCTTCCTGCTCCAACTCGCGATAAACCTTGATGACGGTATTCGGGTTGATGACCAAGGTCTCGGCCAAGCTTCGAATGGCTGGTAGCTGATCACCAGCTGCCAATCCGCCAGTTTCGATGGCATGGCGGATTTGTTCCTTAAGCTGAACGTAGATAGGAACACCGGAGGACGGATTGGGTTTGCGAAACACTGTTATATAGTGATAGCACACTAGAGGTTGCCATGGAGCCGTCTTGTGCACAAGAGACTGTGCATACTAGCTTTTCCGCTTCTCGATGCGCTACGCTAGGCATCGCAAGAGGCGAAGATAAGGCGAATATTGGATGCAGAGCCAGGCAGCACTTCTAAAGCGCGAGATCGAGGCGAAGCTGGCCAACCGCATTCCTGCGGCCTTGTCCCCGACCGCCCAGCAGGCGCCCCGGCTGCATCCCATCGGCAACACTCGACTCGACAGTCTGCTCGGGGGCGGCTTTCCGCTTGGCTCGGTCTGCGAAGTGACCGGACCAGACGGTTCCGGGCGTAGTTCCATCGCACTTTCTTTACTGGCGAGCGCTTCCACGGAGGGAGCCTGCGCCTACATCGACGTGAGCAATACGTTCTCGCCGCGGAGCGCGGCCGCGGCCGGTGTCGAGCTGGCCAACCTGCTCTGGGTGCGCTTTACGGCTTCTACGCAGGCCCAGGTTCTTCCCGGAAAGCCATCCGCAGAGTCGAAGCCCTTCGATGTGGAGAGCGCCAGCCACAGGCCCATCCACGGCGGCTGCGGCAGCTCGCACCCGCGCGGCGAGACGAAGGGCCTGGCTCCAGCGCTGGAGCAGATGCTCTTCGACAAGGAAGAGCGGCGCAGGCGGAAGGTGGAGGGAACGCCCGGCCACCCGAACCAGCCACTCGGTTTGCACACAGCTTCTCGGGATCAAGTCGAGTGGGAACGCTTCAACCTACGTAAGGTGGACGAGACCGACCCCGTGCGACAGATGGACAGGCAAGCAGCGGAAGCGACGCGGTTGCGCGCTTCGTCCAGCCCTGCCTCCGTGACAGCACGGATACGCGAACAGAAGCCGTGGGACCGACTGGACGGTGCGCTTCGAGCAACCGACCAGGTGCTCCAATCGGGTGGTTTCCGTGTAGTGGTTCTCGACCTCGCGTCCGTCGAGCCGAAGCAAGCTCTGCGCATCCCGTCCGCGACGTGGTTCCGCTACCGCCGCGCAGCGCAGGAGAGCGATGCCATCCTGCTGCTGCTCACGAGAGAGCCGTGCGCCCGTTCGAGCGCGTCCTGTGTCCTCGAATGCTCTGCAGGCGAATCGCCGAAGATCGACGGCGTGCTGAACGCAGCTTCACGCATCGCGGAGGTCGCACGGCAACGAACCGGGCCAGATTTAGGCAGAAAGGCACCCGGACGGGCCACGAGCTGGAATGCAGCGCCGGCATGGGTGCGGGCGGCGGGGAGATAACGTGTCCTTTGCCGCGATTCACATACCGGAGTTCCCCGTAACCGCATGGCGGCGCAACTGCCCGGAGCTCCGCGTTCATGCATGTGTGGTGCTCGAGGGCGTTCCGCCGCAGGAGAAGGTCGTCTCTCGGTGCGAGAGGGCCAGGGCCGCAGGCATCGAGCACGGCATGAGCAAGGTGCAGGCCGAGGCAGGCTCCCCCGCACACTTCCGCGCACGGCAGATAGGGGAAGAGAAGGCATCGTTGGCGCTTGCTATCGAAGTCGCGGAGCGCTTTTCTCCACGCGTTGAAGCGATCGCCTCACCGATGAACGCATACGCGGAAGCCCACCAGCCTTCGGTGGTGCTGCTGATCGACAGCTCCGGAACCGGCACCCTCTTCGGTTCGGCCGAGAACTACGCGAGACGCCTGTACAGCGAGCTTAGAGACTGTGGTTTTCCAGCCAGCATCGTGCGGCTCCGAACGCCGGAGCTGCGCTCATGCTCGCACGCAGCGGTCAGAAGGTCATCTGTGCGGACCGGGAGAGCGTGCGGGGCAAACTCGCCAGGCTGTCCACTTCCCTTCTGCCTTGCGAGGCGAAGACGCTGGCCCTGCTATCCCGCTGGGGCATCCGCACATTGGGCGAACTTGCAGCTCTGCCCCAAACGGCACTCATCAGCCGTCTGGGGCAACAGGGCCGGAGGCTGCAACTCCTCGCCCGTGGCGAGGCCGATCACCTGCTCGTGCCGGAGGAGCAGGAGTTCACGCTTTCCGAGAGCAGGACCCTCGATTCACCCTTGGAGCTGCTCGATTCGCTGCTCTTCGTGCTGTCGCCCATGCTGGAGGCGATCCTGCGCAAAGCGATGGACCGGGCCTATGCTCTTCGCTCCGTTCGGCTCGCCTTGCAGCTTGAGCGCGGCGGATCGCACCTCATTGCAATCCGTCCGGCCACACCGACGCAGAACCGGGAAGTACTGCTCAAGCTCCTCAAGCTGGAACTGCAGGCACATCCTCCGCCAGCTGGCATCGTGACCGTTATGCTCGATGCCGAACCTACACAACCACAGACGGCGCAACGAGGTTTGTTCCAGGCGCAGTTCCCGGAACCGGACAAGCTGGAGCTGCTGTTGGCGCGATTGCGTTCGATCGCCGGGGAAGACAACGTAGGCTCACCGCAACTACAGAACAGCCACCGCGAAGGTGCTTTCACCGTGGCCTCGTTCCGCCCCAGTCTCCACGTTGAGTCGGCAAAAGGGCCGCGGACCTCCCGTCTTGCCATTCGCATGTTCCGGCCGCCGCAGCCGGTGCGCGTAACCTGCTGGAGCCACCAGCCCCGTTCCATGTTCTGGCAGGGCTCCCGCATCGTGTTTGCATCGTGCGCCGGCCCGTGGCATACCAGCGGCTCCTGGTGGGATGAACAGGCCTGGGATCACGACCTTTGGGACGTAGTGACGGTTGAGCCCTTACACATCCTGCGTCTACGGCAGGACCACGCTTCGAAGGCATGGTCCGTAGTGGGCCTCTATGACTAACCGCACATCGAGCTGCACGCGCGTTCGGCCTTTTCGTTTCTGGAGGGCGCTTCCCTGCCCGAAGCCATGACCCAGCAGGCCGCGAACCTCCAGCTGCCCGGCCTGGCCATCCTCGACCGTGACGGCCTGTACGGTTCCCCGCGCCTTTACACGACGGCGAAGAAGCTTGGCTTGCGCTCGCACATTGGAGCCGAGGTTTCGGTCGATGGCTTTGGCCATCAGATGCTCCCTCCGGCGTGGCAGCCCCACACCATCCCGAGCCGCCCGGCGCGCCTGTCGCTGCTCTGCGATTCACAGACCGGTTACCGCAATCTCTCCATGCTGATCTCCGGTTACAAGCTCGCGCAGCGGAGCAAGGGCGACGGCGTCGCATCATTCCGCAACGTTGAGCAGAACGCGGAAGGTCTGGTCTGCATGACCGGCGGCGATGAAGGTCCGCTCGCCGCAGCCTTGGAGCGCGGCGGCATGGACGGGGGCCGCAAGGTACTCACGCGGCTCATCCAGACCTTCGGGCCACAAAACGTCTATGTCGAGCTGCAGCGCCACGGCATTTGCGAACAGGAGGCCCGCAATCAGGCCGCGATCTCGCTGGCTCGCGAGTTCAACCTTCCGCTGCTCGCCACCAACGGCGTCAGCATGGCTACAGAGTTCGAGCGCGAGATCCTCGACGTGCTCACCAGCATCCGGCAGGGATGTTCGCTCGACGATGCTGGCTTGCTCCTGCAGCAGAACGGTAAACGGCATCTGCGTTCCGCGGAGCAGATGTGCGCTCTGTTCCACGATCTTCCCGAGGCGATCGCCACGACCGGCGAACTCTCCGACCGGCTCACCTTCCAGATGAAGGACATGGGCTACGAATTCCCCCACTACCCGATTCCTGAGGGCGAGAGCATGGACAGCTTCCTGCGGAAGCGCACCTTCGAGGGCGTGGCGCGGCGCTACGGCGCCAAGGCAAGCGCGAAGCTGCGAGCCAAGGCCGACAAGCAGGTCAATACGGAACTCGCGCTCATCGCGAAGCTGGGACTTGCCGGCTACTTCCTCATCGTTTGGGACATCGTCGAGTTCTGCCGGAAACACAGCATCCTCGTGCAGGGCCGCGGCTCCGCCGCCAATTCCGCCGTCTGCTATTCGCTCGGTATCACCGCTGTCGACCCAGTCGGCATGGAGCTGCTGTTCGAGCGCTTCCTCTCCGAAGTGCGTGGCGAGTGGCCGGACATCGACCTGGATCTGCCCTCCGGTGACGACCGCGAGCGTGCCATCCAGTACGTCTACGAGCGCTATGGCCAACTCGGAGCTGCGATGTGCGCCAACGTCATCACCTATCGCGGCCGCTCCGCCGCCCGCGAGGTCGGCAAATCGCTCGGCTTCGACGCTGATATGCAGACGCGGCTCACACGTCTGGTCGGCTCTTTCGAGTGGAAGGTGCCGACCGACACCATGGAGCACCATTTCCGCCAGGCTGGCTTCGATCTGCGTCATCCCCGCATCGCCAAGTACCTGGAGCTGTCCATTCGCATGCTCGACCTGCCCCGGCACCTCGGGCAGCACTCGGGCGGCATGATCGTCGCGCAGGGCCAGCTCGCCTCCGTCGTGCCAATTGAACCTGCCAGCATGCCAGGGCGCAACGTAGTCCAGTGGGACAAGGAAGACTGTACGGACATGGGTCTCATCAAGGTCGATCTCCTGGGGCTGGGCATGATGGCCGTGCTCAAGGATTGCGTCGATTTGATCCCGCGCTTCTACGGCAAACACGTGGACATCGCGCAGATCCCGCACGACGATGCGAAGGTTTTCGAATCGCTACGAAGAGCAGACACCATCGGACTCTTTCAGGTGGAGAGCCGCGCACAAATGGCTTCCCTGCCCCGCAACAACCCGGACAAGTTCTACGACTTGGTGGTGCAGGTCGCTATCATCCGGCCCGGCCCCATCGTCGGTCAGATGATGAACCCCTACATGGAGCGGCGGCAGGGCCGGCAGGAGATCGAGTACCCCCACCCTCTACTGGAGCCCGTCTTGCGCCGCACGCTGGGCGTGCCGCTTTTCCAGGAACAGCTCTTGCGCATCGCTATGGTGATTGCCAACTTCACCGGTGGCGAGGCCGAGGAACTGCGCCGTGCTCTCGGCAGCCGCCGTTCCGCAGACAAGATGCGAGCGCTGGAAGCGAAGCTGCGCGCAGGCATGGACGCCAACGGGGTCGGTGTTAAGGCGCAGGAAGAGATCATCCTCGCCATCAGCTCCTTCGCCCTGTACGGCTTCCCGGAGTCGCACGCTGCCAGCTTCGCTCTAATCGCTTATGCGTCGGCCTGGCTGAAGTTCCACTACCTGCCCGTCTTCACGGCAGCCATCCTCAACAATCAGCCGATGGGCTTCTACTCGGCAGCCGTGCTGGTGAAGGACGCGCAGCGGCATGGTCTGCGCATCAAGCCCGTCGATGTGTTGCGCTCCGACTGGAACTGCAACCTCGAGCGTGCCCCGGACGACTCCTTATCGCTCCGTCTCGGTTTGCGCTACGTGCGCGGCCTTCGCTCCCCCGTTGCGGCGGAGATCGAGCGGATCAGGGCAATACGGCCGTTTGGCTCCATCGAGGAGCTTGCCCGCCGCGTGCCGTCGCTCTCGCGAGCGGATCTCTCCACGCTTGCAGAGACCGGCGCCCTCAACTCCCTGGGTGACAAGGTTCATCGCCGCGATGCACTCTGGCAGGTGGAGCGTGCCGGGCGGCAAGCAGGCCCGCTGCTTGCCGAGCTGGACCGCGACGAAGAAGAGGCTTCGCCGCTCCAACCCATGAACTCGGAAGAGCGCATGGTCGCCGACTACGCCGGGACCGGTGTCACCGTTGGCCACCACCCCATGGCTCACTGCCGTACCCGGCTCCACAGCATGAACGTCTTCCGGGCAGGTGATCTCAAGCTGGTGCGCCATGGCGTCAAGGCCCGCATCGCCGGACAGGTTATCGCACGGCAGCGTCCCGGCACCGCCCACGGCTTCATCTTTCTCTCCATCGAGGATGAGACCGGCATCGCCAACGCCATCGTCGACCCGGACCTCTACGAGGCCAACCGCTCCCTCGTCACCTACGCCAAGTTCCTGTTGATCGAAGGCACGCTCCAGAACGTTGACAAGGTCATCCACGTCCGCGCCAGGCATATTCAGGAACTGGACATTACCGCCGCGCCCATGGTGTCACATGACTTCCACTAGGCGGCCACGATGAGCGAGCCAATGACCTCGCCCGGGGACAAGCAGCCGCCCAAGGAGTGGTGGCTTGAGAATGCCTGTCGCATCGCAGCATTCCGGCTGCGGCAGCAGAAGTACATCAGCGCCAACACCGTTCCCATACGCGAACAGGTGCGCGACTGTGTCGAGTTCGTCCGCATCGTCTGGGAGGAGATCGAACGCCATCTCGCGGACGAGTAGCCATGATGAAGGCCGCCGGAGGTAACCAGCTCTCGAGTCTGCCGCTGCTCATATTGCAACGCCCGAGGCCCACAGCAGTAAAGGCTCCTCCACAACTGAAGTGTTTCCCTGACGTTTATCGGTGAAGTTACGCGCTGTTCAGCATCTCCGGGCCGTTGTTCTTGACGTTTCCCACCGCAGGGTTGCAGGCTGACGCCTTCATTCTGTCAGCTTCGTAGGGCCGGAGTAGATCGATGGGAGGCTGGTGTGTCTCGCCCCGTTCGAGCCAACGATCGTAATCACGCGGATGAAGAATGACCGGCATGCGATCGTGCACTTTCGCAGCCAGGTCGTTCGCATCGGTTGTGATGATGGCGAAGGTCTGGAGCCACTCTCCGTTGGCAGTGTCCTTCCATGCGTCCCAGAGACCGGCAAAGGCGAATGGCTGGTCGTCGGTCAGCGTATACGCATATGGCCTCTTCGTCTTGGGATCGACCTTCAACCATTCGTAGTACCCATCGGCAATCACCAAACACCGGCGCCGCTCGAACGGTCCACGCCACATCGCTCGGTCTTCGACCGTCTCTGCCCTGGCGTTGATGGTGGAGAAGCCCCTGAACTCAGCCGCGCTCTCCGCGTAGTAGGGGATCAGACCCCAACGCATCATCACCAGCTCTCGTTCTCCGGTGTCTCGCTTGAGCCGAATTATCGGCTGCGTGGAAGTTGGTGCGACATTGTAATCAGGTGGCAAAACGAGACCTTCGGGCAGGTGACCGAGCCGGAACGCCTCAGCGATGCTTTGCTTGTCGGATCGACGGAGATAGCGGCCGCACATCGCGTCATCTTATCCCGATTTCCTCGTGCAAGGCTCTGCCCTTTGCTGGAGCGCGGGCGAAAACAGAAGCCGTCCCAAAGGACGGCTGAACTCTCTGCGCCGTCTCCTCTTCGAGAGATCGGCTGTCATTTCATATAGCTCAAGCGCTGCAACTATTTCACGAGACCTGGCAGTTTCGTTGGTTGAGCTACTTGACTAGCTTAACGATGCTGCAGCCTCCATCCATAGCACTTTCGTCCTGGCTGGCCTTCCTTGGTCACCCGGGTCGGGGTACGAATAGAAGAGAATTTTGAAAGCCGCGAGTCCAGCCAACATTAGGGCACACTGACCGAGCAGGGTTCGCCTATCAGACGAACCACAGCGCTCTGCGGGAGCAGGAACTCTCTATGAGTCAGTCTTCTGGAGCCCATCCTCTATCTTCTCCCCGTTCCGAAGCCACTCCGAGCTCCCCACCAAAAGCCGAAGTGTAGGCGAAGAGAAAAGCGATCCTAACCATAGGCCCACGAGGCTTATGGAAATTACCCGCCCACAGGTGGCGGGATGAGATTGTTGGGCCGGTCCCACATCTCGGCGAAGCGAGCTTGGAAGAGCTTGACGAGCGCAGGGTCCACTTCGTAGCGCAGATCGTTGTCCTGCCGCTTCAGTCCTGTCGGAGACCAGTTGGCCGATCCGGTGCGCAACAGAGCGCCGTCGATGGCATAGCTCTTCAGGTGCATCAGGTCTCTCGAGTCCTTTACCCTCACCTGAACTCCAGCCGCCAGCAGGATCTCCGATGTTGAAAGCCCCCGCTGACTCTCCTCTTGGTACTGACCGCTATCGCGGTAGACCCGCACTTGTACCCCGCTGCGAGCGAGGCGGGCCAGCTCCTCAGCCAGCTCCCTGTCGGTGAAGCTGTACATGGCCACGTCGGCGGAGACCCTGGCCGTGTGCAGCATCTCCATCTCGCTTCGTTCGAGATTGGACTGCGGAGCATAGAGCAGGATGGGAGCGGACTCGGTCCAGGGCGCAGGCAGTGGAGCTCGAGGAGCAACTGATTGCGCCAGCCCGGTCAGGGTGATCAGGCAGGGCGCTAAAAGGCACCAGGTCGTCCATGCTCTGAGCCTAAAACCACGCGGCAAAGGGAGAGAAGATCTAATCTGAGCCGCCGTTTCGCATGCAGATAATGAACTCGAGTGACTCCCGGTAGTTCAGCCCATGCTGGTCTGCGATGTAGGCATACTCGTTGAAGAATGGAATGTCCCGGTCCAGAGGACAGGCCAGCGCTTCCAACCTCTTCATCCGGGCGTTGAAGGCAGCGACAAATTCGTGAGACACCTAATCAGCATAAGACCTCACTGGGAGACGTGAAATCCCCCAGCGGAGGGAGGACGGCTCCTCCCTGCTGCGGCCGGCTGCGCCGTCCTTCGACACCCACCTCCGCGAGCCGGTTCCTGCCCGCGACGCCCACCCTAAGAACATAAGCAAAAGCAGTCTTTTGCGCTTCGCGCCCAGCAAGGTCACCAGACCTCCTGAGGGATGAGGGTACCGGAACATCGTTTACATTTTGGACCGGGGACATAGTTTACAAGCCCCTTGCGGTGAAAGTGGCTCTGGTTGAGTGTTTGCGGCTGGCTTGGCCGGTCTTAAGAAGAATA
>JAABUZ0100008953.1_pt1 | contig 11611 bp, 13 predicted proteins | sample 5562091 | NCBI WGS metagenome assembly JAABUZ01 (sample SAMN12813069, study PRJNA571459) | rock metagenome | isolation source: Antarctica rocks | place: Antarctica: Victoria Land, Linnaeus Terrace sud | collected 2015-12-21
CGGTGAGAGGGTGGGCGCCGGGGTAGGCGGTCTTGAGGGCGTCGAGCAGGGCGGGCGAGGGATCGCCGCAGAGCAGGCTGACGCGGCCGGCGACGAGGGCGGCGGCGAACGCGACCATGAAGCGGTAGCGGTCGTGGCAGAGATTGATCAGGAAGGGGGCGGGGGGCAGGCGGGGGGCCAGCGCGTGGGTGTCGGCGAGGAAGCCGGGGGCGTCGATCGGGCCGTTGGGGCGCAGGAACAGACGTGCCCCGTCTGGCCGGTCGATCAGCTTGGGACCGGTCATTACTTGGTCCGATGGGTCTCGACGTGGCCGGAGAGGCTGCGGAGGGAGGCGAAGATGCGCTGGTTGCGTTCGTCGTCGGAGCGGAGCTCGAAGCCGTAGCTGCGGGAGATGGCCAGAGCGAGCTCGAGGGCGTCAATGGAGTCGAGGCCGAGTCCCTCGCCGAACAGTCGGGCGTCGGGGTCGATGTCCTCGGGGGCGAGCTCGAGCTGGAGCGACGTGACGAGCAGGGCCGCGAGCTGTCGCTCGGGCGCGGTCTGTTCTGCCGTCCTTGTCATTGGTGTGTTGGTCACGTCATCCTCACCGGTTAACATTACCTTGGCGGCGAGGGAGTGCCAAGCTGAACTGGACGCGTGTGCTGCTGGTGGCGGGGTGGGCGCTGGTCATTGCGGCGAGCTTGGCCGGGCACTGGGTCGAAGTTAGGGCATGGCCGGCCTGTGCGCAGGCGGCCGGCTCGGCGCTGGTGTTGTGGTCGAGCCTGGCGCGGCGGTGGCGCTGGCTGGGGCCGGTGGCGGGTGTGGCGGTCAGGTCCTCATGATGGCGGCGACGACCAGGCGGGCGTGCATGGCAGCGAGCCGGGCGTTGTCGCGTGCGTAGCGGAAGTGGGAGACGCCGCCCTGGTCGCTTGCGGGATAGTGCACCGGGGCGGGGCGGTTGATGGCTTGGATGCCGGCCCAGCAGAGGCGGACGGCGGCCTCGACGTCGAAATCGTAGCCGCGCATGTGGCGCGAGCGGCGCATGATGCCGAGCAGCGGGGCGACGGGGTAGACGCGGAAGCCGAACAGGCTGTCGGCGATGGCGCCGCCGGTTTCGAGGCGGGCCCAGAAGTTGGAGATCTTGCGGCCGTGGACACGGAGCGCGGGGGCGTCGGGGCCGAAGCGGGGGACGCCGAGGATCATGGCGGCGGGGTTGGCGGCCGAGGCGGCCATGAAGTCGGGGATGAGGGCGGCGGGGTGCTGGCCGTCGGCGTCCATGACCAGAGCGTGGGTGAAGCCTTCGGCGTGGGCGCGTTCGAGGCCGTCCAGCACCGCGGCGCCCTTGCCGCCGTTGCTCGGGCGGACGAGGCGGTTCGTGTCGGGGCGGAGGCTGGCCGGGCTGTCGTCGGTGCTGCCGTCGATGACGACCCAGACGGGGTCCCAGGCGGCGCTTGCGGCGTCGACGGTGGGGCGGAGCAGGCGGCCGGTGTTGTAGCTGGGGATGAGCACGATGTGGCTGGTGGACGCCACTGGATTTAGCGCCCGGCGAGGAAGCGGGCGAGCTTGGGGTCGTCGAGGGCCTGGTCGAGCGCCTGGCTGAGCGCTTCGGCGACGGTCTGGCGGAGGTCGTCGACGGAACCGAACACGGAGGCTTCGCTGGCGGTGACGCTGCCGGTGACGATGCTGGCGGCGCCGTCGTTCTCGAATGCGACCCGGCCGTCGCTGCGCCGGACCCAGCTCAGATGCAGCCGGGCTTCGGCTTCGCGGCGGACGAGCTGACTGGCGCCGAGCCTGTCGATGCGGATGTGCACGCGGTAGGGCGCGGCCGGGCCGATCAGGGCGCGGGCCTGCATGGCCTGGGTGGCGATGGCGGCGACGAGGTCGGGGAGGGGGCGGCCGGCATCGAGGCGGCGGACGGGATTGGCGAAGCCGCCGCGGACGGTGCCGAGGAGGGTTGCGTCCTCAGGCGGGCGGGCGGTCGCGTCTTCTGCGGTGACGGACGCAGCGGCTGGGCGCGCGGCGTGCGTGGCGGTGGATGGGATGTAGTCGATGGTGGGCGGGGCGGTGGTGCAGGCGGCCAGGGCGAGGATCAACGCCGCCGAACAGAGTCGCATGGGCCGGCCGTCCTTTGCGGGGTGGGCGGACGATAGCATCGTGGTTAGGGGGCGGCCAGGGGAGCGGCGAGGCGGGTCATGAGGGCGTAGTAACGGTCGTAGATGGCGGCGAAGCCGGCCGGGTCGGCGCCGTAGCGGGGCTGGGCGAGCCAGGCGATGAGGGGGGTACGGGCGGCGAGCGCCTGCTGGGCGGCGGCGGCGAAGGCGGCGCGGTTGGCGGCCGGGTCGGTGTAGCGGGGTTCGGCGAAGATGCGGTCGAAGCGTCGCTGGTAGGGGCCGAAGATCGGGTCGTCGTAGAAGATGAGCTTGAGGTCGGTGTCGTAGACCTCGTTGGGCTGCAGCAGGGGGCGGGATTCGGCGAGCGCGCCGGGGCGGGCGGGGAGGAGGCCGGTTTCGAGCAGGGAGCGGCGGAACACCGGGTTGTCGTAGGCGGCGCCGGGGTCGGGCGGGAGCGTGTCGTTGGTGTAGCGGGCGAGGTTGACGAACTCGTTGCGCGGGACCGGGAAGTCGAACATCGAGATCAGCACGAAGCGGTTGGTCGGCCAGCGGTCCCACAGCCCGGCGGCGGCCAGCGCGTTGTGGGCGAGGTGGATGCAGTTGTCGCTCAGGATGCTCCAATCGAAGGGCTTGCCGGCGCGGTAGGGGACGTTCTCGGCGTTGAGGAAGGCGATCATGCGGGCCATGGCGGCGCGGTCGACCGGGATGCGGACGCAGTAGCGGCCGCGGGCGAGCGCGATGGCGTAGTCGGTGCCGACCGAGACTTCGTATTTCCAGTCCTCGCGCGACCAACCTTGGGGCATGTCGGCGAAGACGACGTCGTGGAAGGTGACGCCGGCGTAGATGCCGCGGCGGTGGGCTTCGCGCTGCACGGCGCGGTAGGTGGCCTGGGTGATGGGCGTGCCTGGAGCGACGCCGCCTTCGAAGAAGAAGTCGTGGTCTGGGGTGGCGACCCATTTGGCGTTCAGGAAGTGGGCGTTCATGGACAGGCCGGCGCCGCCGCGCTCGCAGAGGATCAGCACGGGGTAGGGGTCGGCCGGGTCGCGGCAGGCGCCGTTGAGGTAGAAGACGGCGTGGCCGCCGATCTCGCCGCGGATGTCTGCGCCGAAGCCGGGGCGCTTCTTGATCTGCGACAGGGCGCAGTATTCGGCGAAGAATTGGTGGGCGGCGGCGTAGTCGGGCTCGGGCTGGCCGATGGGCGGGAAGGGGGCGACGGCGCAGGCGGCGAGCTGCAGGGCCAGCAGGAGGCTCAGGAGGCGCATGGTCCGGCTGTGCCGAACCAGCGGCATGTTGTCCAGAGCTTGCTTGCGGCGCGCGGTGCGGCGCGGGATGCTGCCGGGATGGAGCTTTCCGGCAGGGCGGCGCAGGGCGCCTTCTCGTTCACGTTCGATGGGCGAGCGGTCGCGGCGGTGCCGGGCGACACGGTGGCGTCGGCGCTGGCGGCGGGGGACGCGGTGGCGTTGCGGCGGCTGGCGGACGGATCGCGGCGCGGGCTGTGGTGCGGCATGGGGGCGTGCTGGGACTGCCTGGTGACGATCGAGGGTGCGCCGGCGCGGGCGTGCATGGCGGCGGCGCGGGCGGGGGTGGTGGTCGAGAGCGGGACGGCGGCCTTGCCACCCATGCGGGCGGCGGTGCCGCAGCGCGAGGAGGCCTGCGACGTGCTGGTGGTGGGCGGCGGTCCGGCGGGGCTGGCCGCGGCGGCGGCGGCGGCCCAGAGCGGGGCGCGGACGGTGCTGCTGGACGAGCGGGCGCGACCCGGGGGGCAGTATTTCAAGGCGCAGGGCGTGCGGCATCCGCATCGGCTGGACCGGCAGCACAGGCGGGGCGAGGCGTTGCGGGCGCAGGCCGCGTCCTGGGTGGCGATCTGGTCGGGCGCGCTGGTGTGGGGCGGGTTCGCGCGGGATGAGATTGCGGCGATCGTGGACGGGGCTGCGGTGTTGTTCCGGCCGCGGCGGCTGATCCTGGCGCCGGGGGCGCATGAGCGGCCGGTGCCGATCGCGGGCTGGACCTTGCCGGGGGTGATGACGGTGGGCGCGGTGCAGGGGCTGGTGCGCTCGCACCGGGTCTCGCCGGGGCAGCGCGTCGTGCTGGCGGGCAACGGGCCGCTGCTGCTGCAGGTGGCGTGCGAGCTGCTGGACGGGGGGGCGAAGGTGGCGGCCGTGGTCGAGGCGGCCGCGCGGCCGAAGCCGGGTGTCGATGTGGCCCGGCTGGGGGTGGCGGCACCGTTCCTGGCGCTGGCCGGGTTGCGGCATCTGGCGCGGCTGCGGCGGGCGGGGGTGCCGGTGCTGTGGAGCAGCCGGCTGCTCGGGTGCGAGGGCGAGGAGCGGTTCGAGCGTCTGGCGGTGGCGACGCCGAAGGGCGTGCGGCGGATCGCGGCCGATGTGTGCGCGCTGAACGTCGGGTTCGTGCCGGAGACGGGGTTGGCGCGGGCGCTGGGGGCGGAGCACCGGGTGTCGGCCTCGGGCGTGCTGGAGACGGTGCGCAGCGCGGCGGGGCGGACGAGCGTCGAGGGGCTGTTCGTGGTGGGCGACGGGGCCGCGCTGGGCGGGGCGATGGCGGCGCTGGCGCAGGGGCGGATGGCCGGGCTGGAGGCGGCGCGCGAACTGGGGCTGCGGGTGGCGTCGCTTGTGCCGTCGCTGCGGGCGTGGCGGCGGGCGCGCGCGTTCCAGGGCGCGTTGTGGCGGCTGTATGCGGCTGACCTGCCGGCGCTGCCGGGCGACGAGGTGATCGTGTGTCGCTGCGAGGACGTGACGGCGGGACGGGTGCGGGCGGCGGTGGCGGCGGGGGCGCGGTCACTGGCGTCGGTCAAGCGGGCGACGCGGGCGGGGATGGGGCGGTGCCAGGGGCGGATGTGCGCGCTGACGCTGCAGGCGTTGTGCGGCGGCGGCGGCGGCGAGGCGGGCCATGCGGCGCCGCGGGCGCCGTTACGACCGGTAGCGATCGGTCAGCTCATGCACCCCGAGACGGTGCCGGATCAGCCGATCTCGGCGCCGCATGTGACGCGGTGGGTAACGGCGGTGCCCGGCCCCAACCCCGGCGATTGCGACGTGCTGGTGATCGGCGGCGGGCTGGTCGGGTTGAGTGCGGCGCTGTTCCTGGCGCGCGAGGGGCGCGACGTGGTGGTGGCGGATCGCAGCGAGCCGGGGCTTGCGGCTAGCACGGCCAATGCGGGCAGCTTGCACGTGCAGTTGCTGCCATATGAATTTTCCGAGGCGGACCCGGGGCCGCTGGCCGAGACGCCGGCGCTGGCGCTGCGCAGCATCGCGCTGTGGCGGGCGCTGGCGGCCGAGGCGGGGGAGGATTTCGGGCTACGGACCGAGGGCGGGCTGATGCTGGCGCGGACTGCGGCGGATCTCGATCTGCTGCGGGCCAAGGCGCGGTTCGAGCGGGCGCAAGGGGTCGAGACGGAGATCGTCGGTCCCAACGAGTTGGCGCAGATGGCGCCGGCGCTGGCGCGCGACTATGCCGGGGCGGCGTTCTGCGCCAGCGAGGGGCAGGGCGATCCGTTGCGCGGGACGCTGGGGCTGGCGGCGCTGGCCTGGCGGGCGGGGGTGCGGGCGGCGCGGGGCGTCGAGGTGCTGGGGCTCGAGCGGGAGGATGGGGGCTGGCGGGTGCGGTGCGGCGCCGGGTCGTTCGTGGCGGGGCAGGTGTTGAATGCGGCCGTGCGCGTCGGGGGTGGCGGGGTTGGTGGGCGAGCGGCTGCCGATCGGCGGGATCGTGCAGCAGGTGATCGCGACCAACCCGGTGACGCCGGTGCTGCGGCAGCTGGTGGCGCAGATGGGGCTGCATCTGTCGCTCAAGCAGGGCGATGGCGGGCACCTGCTGATCGGCGGCGGCTGGCCCGGGCGGTTCGACGCGGACGGGGCGACGCGGCTGGATCGGCGCTCGATCCAGGGCAATCTGTGGACCGCGGCGCAGGTGATGCCGATGCTGACCGGGCTCGAGGTGGTGCGGGCGTGGACCGGGCTTGCGGTCCATCTGCAGCGCGGTCCGGTGATCGGGCAGAGCCGGTCGGGGCTGTTCCATGCGGTCACCTCGAACGGTTATACGCTGGGGCCGATCGCGGGGCGTTTGATCGCCGACGCGATGCTGGGGCGGGGCGCGCCGCCGGCCGCCTTTGCACCGGAGGGGTTTGTTTCCTAAACAGGACGCATGGCCCTAGATCCCTACCAGACGCTTGGCGTGAGCCGGACGGCGACGGCGGACGAGATTCGCAACGCGTTCCGCACGATCGCCAAGAAGCACCACCCCGACCTCAACCCCGGCGACGCGGCGGCCGAGGAGCGGTTCAAGGCGGCCAACACGGCCAACGAGATCCTGTCCGACCCGGTGCGGCGAGCGAAGTTCGATCGCGGCGAGATCGATGCGGCAGGCCAGGATCGGGCGCAGGAGCGGGCGCAGGAACGGGCGTCGGATCGAGGCTTCTATCGCGACTACGCGGGGGGCGAGGCCGGGCAGCGGTATGGGCGCGCGGGGACCGGAGCGGATCCCGACGACCTGAGCGAGATTTTCGGCGATTTCTTTTCGGCGCGCGACGGCGGGGCGGGCAACACGCGACCGCGCAAGGGGCGGGACCGGCAATATCGGCTCGAGGTGCCGTTCCTGTCGGCGATCAACGGCGCGACCGAGCGGCTGACCTTGCCGACCGGGGAGACGCTCGACGTGCGCATCCCGCCGGGGATCGAGGACGGCCAGGTGCTGCGGCTGCGCGGCAAGGGCGAGGCGGGGCGGAATGGCGGGCCGGATGGCGACGCGCTGATCGAGGTGGCGGTGGCCGGGCATCCGTTCTACCGCCGGGTCGGGCGCGATGTGGAGCTGGACCTGCCGGTGACGCTGGCCGAGGCGATGCTGGGCGGGCGGGTGCCGGTGCCGACGCCGCGGGGCGAGGTGACGCTGACGGTTCCGGCCGGGTCGGACAAGGGGACGCGGCTGCGGCTGCGCGGGCGCGGGGTGGAGGCGTCGGGCGGTAGCGCGGCAGGCGACATGTATGCGACGCTGACCTTGGTGGCCGGGCCGCGCGATGCGGCGCTGGAGGAGGCGCTCGGGGCGTGGGCCGGACGGCACGCGGAGTTCGATCCGCGCGAGGCGTTGCGGAGGGGCGCATGATCACGCTCGCCGCCGTGCTCTCGCGACTGCCGGCGCTCGACGAGCCGCAGTTGCTGCTGTGGATCGAGCAGGACTGGGTCCGCCCGATGCGGCGGAGCGGGGAGTTGCTGTTCGAGGAGATCGACTTCGCCCGGCTGCGCCTGATCCTCGAGCTGCGGGAGCTGGAGGTGGGCGACGGAGCGATGCCGGTGGTGCTGTCGCTGCTGGACCAGCTGCATGCGACCCGGCGGCAGCTGTGGCGGATCGTTCAGACGCTGGAGCGGGATCGCCCGGGTTAAGCGCGGCGGATCATGCGGTAGCCGGCGCGGGCCAGGCGGGCGCCGGCGTCGATCAGGCGGCGGCTGGTGTCGAGCGTGGTGAGCGGCACGTCGAGCTGCGAATAGTGCGCGCCGGTGGTGGCGCGATGCGCGCGGGCGTCGGCATAGATGCTGTAGACGAGGCCGAGATCGGTGTTGCTGCCGGCCAAGCGGTAGGGCGCGGGCGTATCTGTGCCGGTGATGGCCAGCGTGTAGGCGATCGGGCCGGTCAGCCGCAGCACGCCAAAGCGGCCGGTGCCGTGCAGGGTCGGCACGTAGGCGGCGATGTTGTGCAGCACCCGCTCGATCACCGCCTTGAGCAACGGGTGCCCGGCGGCGGCGATGATGTGCCATTGCTGGTATTCGGGCGTGCCGGCGGCGGCGAGTTCGGCGTGCTCACCCCAGCCCTGGGTGTCCAGTTCGGCGCGATCCCAGACCGCGAGCACGTAGCGGTCGTCGGGCCGGAGCATGTCGTCGAACGGGATGCGGGCCGAGCTCTTGACGTCGAGATAGATGCCGCCGGTGCGATAGATCAGCAGATAGCGGAACAGGTCGGCCCGGCTGGCGCCGTAGGTTTCGTCGATGGCGTCGTAGTAGGAGAGGATGTCGGGGCCGTATTCGGCGTCGATGAAGGCGCGGCGCTGCTCGCCGTCGAAGAACTCGAAACGCCAGCCGGGATTGAGGGCGCGGATGTGCGCCCGGTTGGCGAGGACCGGTTCGGGCAGGGCGCTGTTGCTATGGGTCTGGTAGAAGCAGCGCGGGATCGTCTGCCCCTCGGCAACATCCGGCACAAGCCCGCGCAGGCGGCGCTGGTTCAGCGACGTGATCGACGACAACAGTCCCACGGCTTTGACCACGCGCTCCAACGACGATCGCCCCAGCATAGCAGAGCAGTCTGAACAAAGCCTGAATGGCTCGGCGGGACCATCGCACAGGCCGGCCGCGCGAGCGATCCAGAATAGGATCGTGGGTTTGATGCCGCCGACCGAGGGCTGGATGCTTGACCCGTGCGCCGGGCGTGTAAGACTGCGCCTTTCCTGCGGAGGCCCCCCATGAACGTCGCAACCCATCCCGCAACCCTCGCCGGCGTGTCGGCCGAGGAGTGGACCGTGCGCTGCAACCTGGCTGCGCTGTATCGGCTGATCGCTCATTTCCGGATGACCGACCTGATCTACACCCACATCAGCGCGCGCGTGCCGGGTCCCGAGCACCACTTCCTGATCAACCGCTACGGGGTGATGTTCCACGAGATGCGGGCGTCGGACCTGGTGAAGATCGATTGCGACGGCAACGTGGTCGGCGATCAGCAGAGCCAGCTTGTCAACGCGGCCGGGTTCACGATCCATTCGGCGATCCATATGGCGCGCGAGGACCTGTCCTGCGTGATCCACACGCACACCGCGGCCGGCATGGCGGTGGCGGCGCAAAAGCAGGGCCTGCTGCCGATCAGCCAACATGCGCTGAAGTTCTACGGGCACCTCGCCTACCACGGCTACGAGGGCATCGCGCTCGATCTGGACGAGCGGGACCGGCTGGTGCGCGACCTCGGGCAGCATCAGTCGATGATCCTGGCCAATCACGGGCTGCTCTGCGCCGGGCGGAGCATTCCGGAGGCGTTCAGCAACATCTACTACCTCGAGCGCGCCTGCCAGGCGCAGGTGGCCGCGCTCGCCGGCGGCAGCAAGCTGATCTTCCCGCCCGAGGAGGTCCGCGTGCACACCGCCGCACAGTTCCATCGCGAGGAAGCGCTCGACCATTACGAGTTCATGTGGGAGAGCTGCCTGCGGCTCGTCGATGAGGGCAAGCCCGATTACCGCGGCTGAGTCACCGCCACTGCTTCGCATCCAGGGGCTGCGGACCGTGTTCCCCGCGCGCACGCGGGGCGGGCCGGACGTGCCGGCGGTCGATGGTGTGAGCCTGGAGGTGGCGCGCGGGCGCACGCTGGGGATCGTCGGCGAGAGCGGCTGCGGCAAGAGCATGCTGTCGCTGAGCGTCATGCGCCTGGTGCCGCCGCCGGGTCGCGTCGCCCAGGGGCGCGTGCTGTTCGAGGGCACCGACCTGCTGGGGCTGGCGCCGAGTGCGATGCGCGACATCCGCGGCAACCGGATCGCTATGATCTTCCAGGAGCCGATGACCTCGCTCAATCCGGTGTTCACGGTCGGCGACCAGATCACCGAGGCGATGCGCTCGCACGACAGCAGCCGCTCGAAGGCGCAGTTTCGCGCCGCCGCGATCGAGGCGCTCGACCGCGTGCGCATGCCCGCCGCCGCGCGCCGGTTCGACGACTATCCGCACCAGATGAGCGGCGGCATGCGCCAGCGCGTGATGATCGCAATGGCGCTGGCCTGCAGCCCGGACCTGCTGATCGCCGACGAGCCGACCACGGCGCTCGACGTGACCGTGCAGGCGCAGATCCTCGACCTGCTGCGCGACCTGCAGGCGCAGAGCGGCATGGCGATCATCCTGATCACGCACGATCTCGGCGTGGTGGCCGAGATGGCCGACGAGGTCGCGGTGATGTATGCCGGCCGGGTCGTCGAGCGGAGTTCGGGGGCCGACATCTTCGACGATCCGCAGCACCCGTATACGCTGGGGCTGCTCGGCAGCATCCCCAAGATCGAGGAGGATCGCGAGCGGCTGCTGGCGATCGAGGGGTCGGTGCCGGCGCCGTTCGCGCTGCCGCCGGGCTGCCGGTTCCATCCGCGCTGCGTGTTCGCCGCGACGCCGTGCACCGAGACCGACCCGGCGCTGCGGGCGCTGGGTCCCGGGCACAGCGCGGCGTGCCTGCGCGCACCGGTCGAGGAACTCGTCTCTTGAGCGAAAAGCTGCTGGAGGTGGTCGGCCTGGCCAAGCACTATCCGATGCGCCGCGGCGTGCTGTTCTCGCGCACGGTCGGCACGGTGCGCGCGGTCGACGGGCTCTCGTTCACGCTCGGGCGCGGCGAGACGCTGGCGCTGGTGGGCGAGAGCGGCTGCGGCAAGAGCACGACGGCGCGGCTGGTGCTGCGCCTGATCGAGCCGACCGAGGGGACGGTGCGGTTCGAGGATCAGGACATCACCGAGATGGGCGGGATCGAGCTGCGCCGGCTGCGGCGGCGGATGCAGATCGTGTTCCAGGACCCGTTCGCCTCGCTCAATCCGCGCATGACGGTGGGGCAGATCCTCGAGGAGCCGCTGGTGGTGCACGGCATCGGCGACGCGGCGGCCCGGCGCGCGCGGGTGGCCGAGCTGCTCGGCCTGGTGGGTCTGGCGCCCTACCACGCGCCGCGCTACCCGCACGAGTTCTCCGGCGGCCAGCGCCAGCGCATCGGCATCGCCCGGGCGCTGGCGGTCGAGCCGGCGCTGGTGGTGTGCGACGAGCCGGTCAGCGCGCTGGACGTGTCGATCCAGGCGCAGGTGGTCAACCTGCTGAAGGACCTGCAGGGGCGGTTAGGACTTTCTTATCTGTTCATCGCGCATGATCTGGCGGTGGTGAAGCACGTGGCCGACCGGGTCGCGGTGATGTATCTCGGCCGGATCGTCGAGATCGGGCCGAAAGAGCGCGTGTTCGCCAACCCGCGGCATCCGTATACGCGGGTGCTGTTGTCGGCCATCCCGCGGCCGGACCCGCATCGCAAGCTGGCCCGCCAGGTGCCGGGTGGGGACGTGCCGAGCCCGGCCGACATCCCGCCGGGGTGCCGTTTCCAGACGCGCTGCGCGTTCATGATCGAGCGCTGCCGCACCGAGGACCCGGCGCTGCACGCGGTCGAGCCCGGCCATCAATCGGCCTGCCATCGCGCCGAAGAACTGCCGGAGCCCGCAACGATGGACGCCGCGCCGACCGAGGCGCCGCGTGCCGCCCGCCGCCTGGCGCTCTACGCCGAGCGGCGCGCGCTGATCCGCCCCGAGCTATCATGATCGCGACACTCGTGCCGCCGGATCACCGCCGACACTGGGGTCGACAGCCTGACCCACGCGCTCGAGGCGTATGTCTGCCTTAACCAAGGCCTTACCAATTCCCCCGATAATGACGTGCCAGTGGCCCACAAAGGAAGCCGAGACACGTGCCGGACCAAAATGCCCGCCCCATGCAACCCCGCTCCAGGCAACCCCGCTCCAGGCAACCCCGCTCCAGGCAAATGCG
>JAABUZ0100008955.1_pt1 | contig 11606 bp, 15 predicted proteins | sample 5562091 | NCBI WGS metagenome assembly JAABUZ01 (sample SAMN12813069, study PRJNA571459) | rock metagenome | isolation source: Antarctica rocks | place: Antarctica: Victoria Land, Linnaeus Terrace sud | collected 2015-12-21
TGGATGCTGCTGGGGCGCTATTGGCGGGCGTGGAGCGATCTGCCCCCGCCATCCGCCTTGCGGTTACTTGAATGGCTCTGGAATGGACACCCGATTGACTGCTATGCCCGCTGACAACAAACTACCGCTACAGCGGATTGCGGAATTGCTGAGCCGGAGCGAGACTGTGAAACATGAGCAGAGCCTACAGTGACGATCTCCGGTTTCGCATCGTGCGCGCGGTCGAGGACGAAGGGATGAGCCAACCCGAAGCCGCTGCCCGTTTCGCCGTTGGCCTCCCCAGCGTCAAGCGCTACCTGCGCCAGTGGCGGATCACCCACGACCTCGCGCCCCGGCCCCATACTGGTCGCCCGCGTGCCATTCCTCCCGCCGCGCACGACCGCCTCGTGGCCTTGCTCGCGGCCGATCCCGATGCGACACTCGCCGCGTATTGCGCGCGGTGGGAGGAGGAGACGGGTGTAGCGGTCAGCGCGAGCACGCTGTGCCGCGCCCAGCAGCGCCTCGGGTGGACGGTGAAAAAAAGTCGCTGATCGCCACGGAACGCGATGCCGCTGCCCGCGCAGCATGGCGGGCGATGAGCGTGCTCTGGGATGCGACCCGCTTGGTGTTCGTAGACGAGAGCGGGACGCAGACAAACATGACCCCGCGCACCAGTCGGGCACCGCGCGGGCAGCGGGCGTACGGGACGGCACCGCGCAACCACGGCAAGAACACGACGCTGATCGCGGCACTGTCTGCGGAAGGGATAGGGGCAGCGATGACGCTGGAAGGGGCGGCGGACGCGGACGCCTTCGTCGCCGGGCGCCCTCTGGGCAGCATGACCCATTTCCTCGTGCCGACCCTCACGCCGGGCCAGATCGTGGTGATGGACAATCTGAGCGTGCATAAGGACGAGCGGGTAGCATCGCTGATCGCGGGGGCGAAGTGCCGCCTGGTCGGGCGCCCTTTGGGCAGCATGCCCGCCTACTCGCCCGATTTCACGCCGATTGAGCAGGCATTCAGCAAGCTCAAGTCCTTCCTGCGGCGAACAGAGGCGCGGACACGGGAGAGATTGGAGGAGGCAACCACGGCGGCACTCGCCACCATCACCGCGACGGACGCCGCAGGCTGGTTCACCGCCTGTGGCTATCCGCTCAAAACGGATCAGTAACTATGCGACCCGCTCTAGTCGTTGCCATCTGGGGAATCTCGCGTAGGTACCGTCCAATCCGATGTCACCTCAACTCGTTGTCTCACCATGGGGGCGCAGTGCAAACAACGTGATGCTAACTACACCCCAATCAGACACTCCGTCGCGCTTACTGTCGTGACGCTGGGCGTCGCGGCCGTTCGCGTACTTTGATTGACGTTTCGTCATACTAGGGCAAAAAATCCGCAGGCGCGAGATCCCGCATTGCGCTGACCGCCTCGAAGGCCTGCTCGAAGTCGGCGATGATGTCGGCGGCGTTCTCGCAGCCGACCGAAACGCGGACGAGATCGTCCCGGTGGGGCCAGACGAGGGTGAAGACATCGCCGAGGCTGACCGCGTGGTCGCAGAGTTGCAGCGCGTTGGCGAAGCGGTTGCCTGCGGTCGTGCCCCCCGCCATCGTGAATGAGAGCATGCCGCCATAGCGGTCGCCCATCAGTCGCTTCGCGGTCGCATGACCCGGATAAGTGTCCAGCCCGGCATAGTGGACGGATGTCACTTCCGGTTGGCGTTCGAGGAAGCGGGCGAGTTGCAGCGCGTTGTCGCAGTGGCGCTCCATCCGCAGTTCGAGCGTCTTGATGCCACGCAGCAAAAGCCACGAGTTGAACGGGCTGATGCACGAGCCGAGCACCTCGATCTGCCGAAGGATCGGCTTAATCAGCGCCGCATCGCCGGAGATTATCCCGCCAAGCGCGTCGCCGTGCCCGCTGATGTATTTCGTCGCGGAGTGCAGTGAGAGGTGCGCGCCGTGTTCCAGCGGGCGAAAGAGATAGGGACTGCAAAAGGTGTTATCCACGATGAGCGCAATGTCGCAAGCGCGGGCAATTGTGGCGAGCGCGGGTACATCGGCGACCTTAATAGACGGGTTGGAGAGAAATTCGGTGTAGAGCACGCGCGTGTTCGGCCTGATCGCGGCGCGAACGGCGTCCAGATCGGTGATGTCCACGCGGGTGACTGCGATGTCGTAGGCGGGCGCTTCTTCCTCGAACCAGACATTTGCCCACATATAGACATCGTCCGACGCGATGATGTGCCCGCCGGAGCGGACGAGTGCGTGAAGCGCCGCCGCAATCACCGCCATGCCCGATGCCCCGGCGACGGCCGCTTCCGCACCTTCGAGGTCGGCAATCTTTTTCTCGATCGTGGCGGTCGTCGGGTTGCCCCCACGGGTATAGACCCAGCCTTTCCCCTCGCCACTCAATACCGCCGCTTTCCGTTCCAGAGAGTCGAAGGCGTAGGTTGTCGTCTGGTAGATCGGCGTGTTGTGCGCGCCCGTCGTTGGGTCAGCATGCTCGCCTGCGTGAATCGCGCGCGTTGAGAATCCCTGACGATTGTTGCCTGTTGCCATCGGTATCCCCCTTCCTGTCTGCGTCTCGTCTCGATACCGTATTTACGAGTAGACGTTCATCGGCGCACAACCTGAGCACGGGGTTGCTGAGACCAACCATTCTTGGAGGAGCCACCGATGAACGACACCTTGATTGTAACCGTCCTCGTTACGCTTGACGATCTGCTGCGCGCCTGCGGGCATCGCGCCCATCCCCTCGCCAAAGCCAGCGACAGCGAGGTGCTCACCGTGGGCGTCATCGCTGCCTGACAGTTCCATCTGCCCAGAGGGCACCCGATCACGAGCGCGCCATCTCGGCGAAAACGAGCGCACGAATGTCATCGCATGGCTCGATCGGTTTGGGCAACGCCCGTCACGCTTGAGCAGCGCCTTCGCAAAATGATGTGCCTGGGCGGGATTAATGACGCTCGCCCGGTAGCCCGTGTGGGCCAGCGTCGTCGCCAAAGCAATCCAATAGGAGCCAATCGCTTCCATGACGACATGGGTCTCCGTCGGCGTACCGCCGGTCTGGCCAAGGCGCTCGTGCAGCGTGGCAAACCCCTGCGACGATTGCGTGAGCGTGATTGGACGACTGACCGCCTCACCCGGGCGGAGCCTGGCGGCAGCGAGGGTTTTCGCGGCAATATCGATCCCGACGAAGAGGGTGGGCGAGGCAGCGGTCACAGGAGGCTCCTTTCCACGCGGCGCATGACAACGGCGATTCCGTGGGCGGCCGTGACGTGCGCTCGTGATACGTGGTCGAAGCCACACGATACGGTTCATGTTCTGGCCGATCCGGGGTGACGGGGGACAATCTTCGCTACGCGGTCGGTGCCGCGGCTGTCATCGCGTCCTCACCATCACCCAGGAATCGGACCACCTCACTATACGAGCTGTCATGCGGGGCAAAGTAAACGACGCGGCATGGGCTGATCAAAGCTCGTAGCCGCGTTTGACCCAGTAGTGCCAGTCCTCAATCGCTTCCCGCGTCTCCTCATCGGTCGCGATTGCCGCCAACCGGGACAACAGCACCCTGATACCCCCGACTTTTCAGCGTTCTCTCCTAAAAGTGCCAACGGCGAGAGGGAGCGGTCCGGTGGTTCGTAGATTGCCTCCCGCGCATCTCGGCGTTGTGGCACGCTCACCCGCCCAGAAACACCGCACATCCGGAACCTAGACCGACGTGGTGATGAACGCGTCGGTGACCCATCGTGCGACGTTTTCCGGATAGGGGGCGGGCAACATTAAGGCGATGTGCGAGAAGCCAGCGTCGCGGGCTTCGGCGATCGCGTCCCGGGTGGCGCGGGGCTGGTCGTAGGAGACCGGCAGGGCAATCGAGCGGGTGATCGCGGCGGGGTCGCGACCGATCTCCGCGCACAAGCGGTCCAGCAGGGCGCTGCGAGAGACGACGTCGGCGATGTCGCCGCCGGGAATGTTCCATACGTCCGCGTGCTCGGCGACCACGCGCAGCGTCGCGGCAGAACGTCCACCGATGAGGATCGGCGGATGGGGACGCTGAATGGGTTTGGGGTTGCAGAACGCTCCGGTAAGGTGGTGATAGGTGCCGTGGAAGTCGAACGGTTCGTCCTCGGTCCACAAGCGCCGGATGATTGTGCACGCTTCGGCGAGGCTTCCGCCTGCGTAGGCAGAATCGTGGAAGGGCAGGCCGTGTGCCTCATACTCGCGCCGGGCGAGTGGGTGGCTGGGTCGTGAGCCTGCGCCGATGCCGAACTCGAGCCGCCCGCCGGAGACGATGTCGACGGTCGCGGCGATCTTGGCCAGCATCGCGGGCGGGCGGAAGCGGTTGCTGGTCACAAGTAGGCCGAGGCGCAGTCGTTCAGTTTGTGCGGCGAGGGCCGAGAGCAGGGTCCAGCCTTCGAAGATCGGCCCGTTCGGGTCGCCGCCGATCGGCAGGAGGTGATCGAACAGCCACGCATGTTCGATCTCCGGGATTGTGTCAGCCTCTTGCCAGACCCGCAGAACGTCGTGGTAGCCGACCTGCATTGGCGCGGTCATGATGCCGAAACGAGGCCGGATTGTGTGCGACATGGGAGCATTAGTCCTTTCGTTTCCGTCCATTGATCTTCGTACCAGCGTCGTCGCCACGCGAGTTCCGCCTGGCTTGATGACCAGCCCCCACTCTGGCATAATAACGAAGTGGAACACCGCTCCGACAACTATACGGATCAACGCTCCGCTTGTCAAGGTTTGATTAGGGGAATGACGCTGTGACCACCATCGACGGACGAACGACGCAACCAGCTCGGGGTAAGCGGGCCGACGCGCGGCGCAACGAGCAGACATTGCTCGACGCCGCAGCCGCAGTGTTCGTCACGTCCGGTGTCGAGGCGCCGGTACGTGCCATCGCAGCCAAGGCCGGCGTCGGGATGGGGACGATATACCGCCATTTCCCGACGCGAGCAGATCTCATCGTCGCCGTCTACCGCCACCAAGTCGAGGCGTGCGCCGAGGCCGGCCCGGTCCTCCTTGCGAGCAGCGCAACTCCGCACGCTGCACTCGGTCGGTGGGTCAATCTCTTCGTTGATTTTTTAGTCACGAAGCATGGACTCGCCGCCGCGCTGCAAAACGACAACGTCGGCTTCGACGCGCTGCACGCCTACTTCCTCGACCGCCTTGTACCCGTGTGCGCGCAGCTGCTCGACGCCGCAGCGGAAGCCGGCGAGATCAACGCCGATATCGAAGCCATCGAACTGATGCGCGGCATCGGCAGCCTCTGCGTTGGTGCCGACAACGACCCGCGCTACAACGCCCGCCGCATGGTCGCGCTGCTCATCGCGGGACTCCACCAACCGCGCACGACCTGATCCTGATGTTCCACAAAAGGAGTACCGGTAGTACCCCGATACGGTTGGTCTACGGGTATAGCCCGGACGACATGTAGCACTGCGGAAAGCATGCCTCCTCAGAGGATAGGGTACGCCCTACCCTGTCATGCCGAGGCGCGCCTCAGCGCGCCGCGAATTGCTGCACGAAGGCCGGATAGCGCTCCCCGACGATCGCGCCCGGGGCGAACACGCGGTCGAGCGCGGCCAGTTCGTCCGCGCTGAAGGCGATGTCGAGGATCGCCAGACTCTCAAGTACGCGCGCGCGTCGGCTCATGCCGACCAGCGGGAGGATGTCCTCGCCACGGGTGAGGAGCCAGGCGACCGCCAGTTGCGCCGGCGTCGCGTCTTTGGTGGCGGCCAGCTCGTTCAGGAATGCGGCGACGCCGATGTTGTGCGCGAGATTCGCGCCTTGCAGTCGTGGCGGCATGAAGTGGCGATCGCCCTGCGTCGTCGCTGCCGTGAGCGCGCCGGTCAGCAGGCCGTCTGCCAGCACCCGATACGCGACGATCCCCACGCCCAGCTCCCGCGCGGTCGGCAGGATCTCCGGCTCGATGAAGCGGCACGCCAAGGAATATTCGATCTCCAACGCGGTCACGGGGTGCACGCTGTTGGCGCGCCGCAGCAGGTCGGCGCCGACCTCGGAGACGCCCAGATAGCGGACCTTGCCCTCCTTGATGAGGTCCGCGACTGCGCCGATCGTCTCCTCGTAGGGCACCGCCGGATCGGGTCGGCCCGGCTGGTACAGGTCGATCACGTCCACGCCCAGGCGCTGGAGCGAATAGGACGCGAAGTTCTTGACCGCGTTCGGGCGCCCATCGAGGCCGAGGAAGGCCCCCGATGGCGACCGCATCATCCCGAACTTGACGCTGAGGAAGGCCTGGTCGCGCCGGTCCGCGAGCGCACGGCCGATCAGGGACTCATTATGGCCCATGCCGTAGAAATCGGCCGTATCCAGGAGCGTCAGTCCCGCAGCCAGCGCCGCCTGGATGGTGGCGATGCTCTCCGCGTCCCCGCCGGGTCTTTTCTGTGGCGACATCCCGCCGCAACCCAGGCCCAGGGCCGAAACCTGTGGTCCAGCATGACCAAGCCGCGTCATTCTCATCGCTGCCTCCGTGATGCTCGCGTGCTCGCCCCGCACGCGGTACGCTTCGTTGTCAGGTGAGCAATCTAGCAGAATTAGCGCCTGGCCGTCGCGCTGGTACGGCTTGAGTGACACGGCTCGAGGATCAAAGACGGAAACCAAGAAAAGCGATGATGGTACGGATCCCGCCGATCAAAAACAGTTTTTCTCATCCTCGTTTCCTGGGAGTAGAACAGCGATAGACAAACTATGAAGAAGATGAAGCTGGTTTAGATCGAATGGCAGGATGCCCACACCTTCGAGGATGGGTGGGTATCAGAGGAAAAGATGAAGTCATTCTGCGAGAGCGAAGAGTTTATCGTGCATGAGGCGGGATTCATCGACAAGGAAACGCCGAAGTTCCTCATGCTCGTGAGTAAGTATGTCCCCGCGGGGGAATACGTCGCCGGGGGCTATTCCAACGCGATCAAGATTTCGAAAGCGTGGACCAGACGACGAGTAGACCTGACAACATAGACTACACCCCAGATAGACATGGCTGAGTGGCTGTGCAACAGTTGCCGGACGGGCGATCCTGCGCGATACCGTCGTGAGCGGCTGCGCTTCTGCAGCGGCACCCCGCGCGCCGCCCTCGCCTTACTCGGTATCCCCATCATGGAGAACGCATACGCCCTGCTCAAACCCCTGATGATGTTGTCGTTGTCGACCCGTCGTGCAAGAATGTCCGTCGCAGGACAACCGACCGCAGCGACGCGATACAGCGACGGAGGCGAGTGATGTCGAATACCGAACGAGGGATCATCCTTCTTCCCGGTGAAGGCGAGTCGCCGGTCATCATGGGCTTGATGGCCACCTTCAAGCTCGTCACCGCCGACTCCGGCGGCAGCCACACCGTGATCGAGACCACTGTCCCCGCCGGCTTCGCCGGCCCACCGGCCCACCTCCACCGTTCGATGGACGAGGAGTTCTACGTCCTGGACGGCGAGCTGACCGTGCGGGTCGGCGACCAGGCGGTTACTGCTGCCCGCGGCGCCTACGCGTACGTGCCCCGCGGTGACGTCCACACATTCGCCAACTGCGGCGACCGGCCCGCGACCTTCCTCGACATCGTCCACCCCGCCGGCTTCGAGCGATACTACCGCGACTTGGCGGCGGCGTTCCGGGAGGCGGGCGGGATGCCGAGTCGGGAGGCCTTCGCCGCCCTGTTCGCCAAGTACGACACCGAGCTGGTGCCAGGGAGCGGGTGAACACGACGCTCATCGTCGCACGGCGATGAGCGCGATGCGGACGCAGGAGGGGGTGCCGTCGTCGATGCGGGAGGGGAAGCAATGGCCGAGCAGGACTATGCACAGTCGGTGAGCGCGAACTACACGCCCGGTGACCTGGCGGAGAAGATCCTCGCCGGCCTCCGCGCCGCCGGCAAAGATCCCGACGCGCTCACGCTGGGCGACCTCGCACCGGTGGACCAGTTCCATTCCGGCGGCAAGCCTGCGACCGACGCACTGATCCAGCGGGTCGGGCTGCGGCGGGAGATGCGCGTCCTCGATGTCGGTGGCGGGCTCGGCGGCCCGGCGCGGACGATCGCGAGCGAGATCGGCTGCCAGGTCACGGTGCTGGACCTGACCGAGGAATACTGCCGCGTCGGGGAGATGCTCACCGCGCGCACGGGCCTCAGCGACCGTGTCGCATTCCGGCACGGCGACGCGCTGGGGATGCCCTTCGCGGACGGCAGTTTCGACGCCGTCTGGACGCAGCATGCCACGATGAATATCGAGGACAAAGGACGGCTCTACGCGGAGATTCGTCGCGTGCTGCGCCCCGGCGGTCGGCACGCCTTGCACGAGGTGATGGCGGGGCCAATGCAGCCGATCCATTTCCCCGTGCCCTGGGCATCCGATGCGACGATCAGTTTTCTCCGCCCGCCGGAGACGGTGCGCGCATTGCTCAAGGAGGTGGGGTTCATCGAAGTTGTCTGGGTAGACGTCACCGCGCAGGGGACGGAACCGCCTCCTCCGGCAGGCGCCCCATCGCCATTCGGGAAGCATCTCCTGATAAGCGATTTCGCCACGCGGGGCGGGAATTTCGGCCGCAATCTCGAAGAAGATCGCGTCCGTGTCATTCAGGGCGTCTTCGAGCGATAGGCAACGAACGCTGCAACCCGAGGTCACGTCCGGATGCGCTACCGTTGGCAAACGCGCGAAGGTATGCACAAGGGCAACATGGGCGACCGGATCATCAGAGGAGTGAATAGTGAACGCTACCCATGCAAACCCGGCATCTTCAAGATGATCTATCAGTTAGTCTCAGAAGCCAGCAACGGAGAGAAGGCATGAGACTTTGTTTTTGAGACGGGTAAGTGAACGCGATCCATTGGGAAAACCGGCGCTGCTAAACAGTGTTCGGCTATGTCTCTTTAAGGTTCCAAGTAGCGTTCCTCGATCTCCTGCCATGTCAACCCTTCGGGGACATCGCCGATCGCGTTCGCAATCGTCCCGGCGGCATGACACGCATAGATCTTGTCGTAGAGTAGTGTTTCCATGCTCCTCCCCTCGCTCGTGATGCGGATGCGTCATACTGCGGCGACCGCATGGGCAATTGCCGTGTGCCATCACTGTGTGCGACGGCGATTCACGGAGTCTGCGGACGCGGGGCGCGCGTCCAATTGGGCGCGTGGCCCGCGTCCACCGCTTGGAAGTCCGGCAACGCTTCCAGATCGTGCTCCGGGCCGCCGGGATTGTAGAGGGCGAGGAGCCGCATCGTCTGCCAGCCCGTATTGCGCGTCGAATGGAATGCTGCGCGTGGCACGTAGATCGTGTCTCCGGCACGGACGGTGAATGCCGGGCCGTCGTTAAGCGTCTGCTCTCCCTCACCGGAGAGCACATAGAGGATTTCTTCGGAGTTCGGGTGATTGTGCCGGTCGTGGCCCTTGCCGGGCAAGAGAACGACCTCGCCAAATGTCAGGCCCGCTCCCGCGGGGCTGCCGGGCGTGACGAACCACTTAATCGCGCCCCACGCGAAGGTTTGCGTTGGGATGGTATTCGGATCGATGGACTGCATGGTTATCCTCCCAGTGTCCCGAGCGAGCGGGTAAGAATTGGCGTCGAGGGAGCGAGCGCTTTCAGCCGACGCATGTTTTCAGTGATCGCGACTTCCGTGGGCAACCGTTCGACACTCGACGCCCCGAAGAAACCGACGATCCCGTGGGTGTGCGCCAATACGTAGGCGGCGTCATCCGCCTCCGCGATCGGACCGCAATGACAAAGAATCAGGACGTCCGGATTCACGATCTTCGCAGCGTCGTGAATCTCTTGGATGTGTGACACGGCATCGTCGAGCGTCATCGCCGTACGCGCGCCGATCGAGCCTTTCGTCGTCAGCCCCATATGCGGGACGAGGATATCCGCGCCCGCCTCGGCCATCGCATTGGCCTGATCGGGTGTGAAGACGTACGGTGCGGTCAGGAGATCGAGCTCGTGCGCGCGGCGGATCATCTCGACTTCGAGTGCGAAGCCCATGCCCGTCTCCTCAAGATTCTGCCGGAAAATGCCGTCAATCAGTCCGACCGTGGGAAAATTCTGCACGCCGGCGAAGCCCATCTCCTTAAGATTCCGCAAGAAGACGCGCATCAAGCGAAAGGGGTCCGTCCCGCACACCCCCGCCAGTACCGGCGTATGGCGGACAACCGGCAAGACTTCGCTCGCCATGTCCACGACGATGGCATTCGCGTCGCCGTAGGGCATCATCCCCGCGAGCGACCCGCGTCCGGCCATACGGAATCGCCCCGAATTGTAGATGACAATCAGATCCGCACCGCCCGCTTCTACACACTTGGCCGAGAGGCCGGTTCCCGCTCCGGCGCCGATCAGCACCCCGCCGTTTGCTATCTGTTCTCGGAATCGCCCCACCATTGCTCGTCGTTCCATCCTTCGCCCCTCTCGCGTATTTCATTGTCGAGTATCCACTCATCCAGTCGGCCCGCCGCGCATTCGCCGTTCGGACCGATGCGTTCTTTTCCTGCACGGTCAGGCACGAACATACCGATCCAACCGGTCGGCCATTGCCCGCGCGAAGCGCGCGTCATTGATGTCCAGGTCGAGTTCATGCACCTCGACGTTGCCGCGAAGATGCTCTTTGAGACTCGCGATCAATGCCTGGTCCGCAGCCGGATCATAGAACACGTTCCCTTCGGTGGCGATCATCGAAACGCCCCGCAGCGGGATGTAGAGCGCAACCGGACCGGTCGCGCGATTGAGTTTCTCCGCGATGATCCGCCCGAGCTGCGCACATTCCTCGGCCGTCGTGCGCATCAGCGTGACCGTCGGATTATGCTGATAAAGGGTGCGACCCCGAAATCGCGCCGGCACGCTCTCGATCGAACCGAAATTCACCATATCCAGCGCGCCGAGCGAGACGACCTGCGGCACGCCATGCGCGCCGACTGCGTCCAGACGGCCCGGCCCGGCGGAAAAGACACCACCGACGAGTTCATCCGCGAGTTCGGTGGTGGTGATGTCGAGCACGCCGTCGAGCGCCCCGCCACTGGCAAGCGCCTCCATTGATTGTCCGCCTGTCCCAACGGCGTGAAAGACCAGGACTTCGTAGCCTAATTCCTCAAGTCGTTGACGAGCCACCGTCACGCACGGCGTTGTCACGCCGAACATCGTGGTCGCGATAAGAGGTCTGGTGTCGAGAGGCTCGCTGAAACTCGCGTAGGCGCGCGCCATGCCGGCAATTGCCGCCCCGGCATTACTGAGGATGCGCGCGGAGAGGCGGTTGATGCCGGCGATATCAACGACCGAATGCAGCATCGCGATATCAGCCGCGCCGACATACTGCCGCGTATCACCCGATGCCACGGTGGACACCATCATCTTCGGCACACCGAAGGGCAACGCGCGCATTGCCTGCGTTACCAACGTCGTACCGCCCGAACCGCCCAAGCCCACGATGCCATGCAGTCCACCATCCGCAAAGAGTCGGCCGACGATTACCGTAGCGCCGCGCGCCATCGCCTCGACCGCCGCACCGCGGTCATTCCCCGCGATCAATCCCGCGATTTCCACACCGGCCGCACGCGCCACATCGTCGCGCGAGACATCGACCGGCACCGGCGACTGCCCGAGGATGCCGACGTCAACAAGCACGGTGTCGCATCCCGCTTCGTGA
>JAABUZ0100008957.1_pt1 | contig 11604 bp, 20 predicted proteins | sample 5562091 | NCBI WGS metagenome assembly JAABUZ01 (sample SAMN12813069, study PRJNA571459) | rock metagenome | isolation source: Antarctica rocks | place: Antarctica: Victoria Land, Linnaeus Terrace sud | collected 2015-12-21
CCCCGCGCCGGCCGCGCCGCGCCCCGCCGCCGCCTCCTGCGCCTTGCGGCGCGCCGGCACCACCGGCCTGAACTTCATGGCCTGCGGCGCGGCGCCTAGGCGTGAGCGCGCCGCGCGGGCGCAAGCCTGGGCATGGCCAGCGCGACGGGCCTCAGCGGCTGGGCTGGAGGCGTCTGGGCGGCCCGGCCCCGGGCAGAGTCACAGCATGAGCACAACAAGCCTGTCTTGGACAGCACAGAATAGGTCGGTCCCCTGGCGTTGAGCTAGCACTGCCGCGCACGCTGCGCACGCTCACGCATAAGTCACGGCCTGTGGGACAGCCTGCAGGGGCGCCCGAGCCCTGTCTTGCCCGCCCCTCTAGTAATCCAAACACGAGCACGTATGTGCGGCTCCCTACTGCCGTCAAACAGGTCAGCAGCAAATGTTGAGGCCATGCACTGCGAGCGGCTGCCCGAGGCCTTGTTTGGCCTACCGCCCTGCAGCTGGGCGCGCCTTTGGCGCGCCGCCCGCGGAGCTTGGGCCCATGGCGGCTGCGCCTGACGCAGCGCGGCCGGCCTGCTCGTTGAGTCCACCTGCGCACCCCCCCGGTACTGCTAACAGCAAGGTACTGCGGGTGCCGGCACTTCACATCCAAACATGCACTGGCGGAGCGGCTGCACGTTGACCGGCAGCAAGGTGCGGGCCAGGCCAGCGCACCCAGGCGCCCGGCAGGCAGCTGCGGGGCGCCCGGGAGCGTGCCCAGGCGCCGCAGCTGCTCCTTGGTTGGTTCGGGCTTTGACTCATCGCCCATCGCAGCACGTATAAAGACGCTGTCTGTGGTTGCTCAAGACGGGTGCCTGGCGTGAGCAGGCTGTGGAGCTCGAGATAACGTTGCAAGCAGCGACATGATGCACGCTACCATCAACAGCGCCCTTGTCTGTGGTGTGTGCTGTAAGAAGCTATGTTGCGCATATCCAGGAGTGCCTCAGCCGTCCCCAGATTATCACCTGTGGACTGTTGCTGCCTCAGGAGCCTCGCCAGACAGGGTTGCCCAAGCCCTGTCTTTTTTTTTTCTACTCACCATAAATGTTTAGGAGCGCATTATGCTGCGCATGCTCACCAGCTTTTTCTACCTGTACTGTCCTACCTGTACAGGACGTCAGACTTTCTGACAGCTTGCGCGCAGTCTGTGACACAGACTTTTTAATTGCATTGCCAGACACCCTTCACATAGCTGCACAAATATGACATCTATTGCCTGCAAGAGACTCACATCTCCTGTGCACCACCTGCAAAATGACATGAGCGCAGATGTAGTGCATGTGCCTGCAAATGATGTACTTTGCACATGTTGTGCAAGGACAGGCGTGCAGCTGAATGTACACCAATTGAGTATGAGCTACCAGTGCTGTCACAAAGCTGCATGACCGCACCGTACAGCTGTGCATACTGTACGCATATGCAGCTCTGTGTATAATAATGGCACAATGCATGCCAGCAATCTCACACCAAGCCATGTGAACAACTTCCATAAAGCAAATTCATTATTTGAAGCTGTTTGGGTTGCGCATACAGGCTACACCATGGAACAACATTAGTTGACTGTCGCAGTCATGCTGTCCTGCACCTATGCAAGAGTGGTGCTGCACTCGCATACCGACTTGCTTCCCTGGCACACTGCGCTGTGTAATGTACAATTACAAGTTATATGCAGACTGTGCAGATATGGAGGTACACAGCAACAACCAACCAACTGATCCACAGAACACACCCCACCACGCATTAACGACCAGATCTCATCATTTGTCAAGGCTTTAAGCAATCAACAAACCAGCAAGCTGCTGTGCACAACGTCTTCGTTCGTTACACGCACGCAATGGACTCAAGCATGGGCTCAAGCATCGGCAGGCGGCTTGTAGTCAGGGTCCTCCTTCTCCACCGCCATGTTTGTCTTTGCCGCATCAGCATCGCCGGCCTTCAACTGTGTGCACGCAGCAAACGGTTGACAAGCAGGACACAACACAATCTGTATGCACATTCATATTAGCACAGCACATATCAAAGGGAAACACAGCCCAAAGCACTTTCGAGGACTTGCTAACAGTACCTGCTCCTGCACCTCCTTCGGGTCATTGCGCTCAAGCTCCCACTTGCCGCCCTCGGTCTCCATCTGGTAGTCGTTCTTGCCGCCCGACCCAGTCGTGCTGCCGTCCTTGGCTGTGGCATGCCGTGCATTTGTCAGCAGTGGTGCCGTGGCCGGCTTAATTTGAATTGACCACACATGCTTGTCCGTGAACCAAGACTGCGGTCTGAGACCCACATCTTGGGGCTTACCTTTGGTCTCGCCAGTGAACGGTGCTCACTGTCCAAAGGCACCCATGTCAGAAACAGAAAAGGTTATAGGATGGCAGTCACCAGACTTTGGTCAAGACAGGAGTCGCTTTGGACAGGACAGGACACTATGTCCACCTGAGTGCATAGCTAAGCTGCAGACGCCCCTGCATGTGCGCACATCAATGCAAGCAACAACCTTACACAAGGCAGGCCCGCACTTTTGACTGTTTACGGTGGCAGAGAAGTGGCAGTGTTGTAATGTGAAGGTCGACAAGCGGTTTACAGGACTCAGCTCGAATGAATGAAAGAGCATGTACTTCAGCACCAGCAACAAACCTGACAAAGGGTTCTGTGCACGAGGCCCAGAGTAGAACTCATTACATACGACAGCCTCTGTGCTGCAGCTCGCAGCTCATTATGCGTTAATGCCGCATGATCCTTGTCGGGCATGCTGTGCAGCATACCGGACAAGCTCCTCAGGGCTGCAACCCTCTGCAAAGCAAGGTCCTCCCGCCCACTGCACGCACTGGCGCCATGTGCTGCCGCCCCACGCTGCCTCCGGGCTTGCAAGCAACCCCGCCAGTACAAGCAATGCCCAGAAGCTGCTCCGACACGCGCAGGCGCTGCTCTGCGCAGCGTGCAGCACTCACCGGTCTCACTCGACAAACACCTTTGGCTTGACAGGCGCCAGCAGCGCCGGCGTCGTCTCCTGGCAGATGTGCCGCGTGTGCGCCGGCTCTCGCGCAAACACCTGGTCGTATCGCTCGAGCGCGGGCCCCTGCAGCAGCTCCGCCATGCGCCGGTAGGCGCGCCGCCGATATCCCCACGCATCGCCCGGTTTCAACCAGCCGTGCCGCACGTTGACTTTTGCGGCCTCGCGCTCTATCTGCACCGCAACAGTTTCACGCATGCTTTCAGCATAGAGCAATTGCTTAAACGAGCCAAGCACACGCCAAAGCAGGCCACAAGCTGCATGCACACGAGACAAGCGTTTGGTAGGGTTGGCACGCCCCAGGCAAGCACGTCCGTCCTCATACACATGATGAGCAGCACGCCCTGCTGGCAGCACCCTCACAAGTGTCGACAGTCGCGCCGCCCGTCCCACCACTGCTGAACAGACAAACTGGGCCGCGCCTGCTCGAGCCAGTCCGCGAGGTGCACAGTGATGAGGTCGGTAAACTGCCGGTCGTTGAGCGGAATGCGCTCGCCGCCGACGTCGGGCCGCGCGCGCACGCAGTGCTCGCCGGGAGCGGCGTCCAGCGTGGAGTCTAGGGAAATGCGATCCATCACACAGTTGACATAGGCCACGAACTCAGCGCGCTCGCCGATCAGGGTGCATACGTCTGGCCGCCGGTTAAACGACAGGCAAAAGTCCTGGAAGCCCTCCGTCCTGCAGCCATGCACCATCTCCCCAGTCAGGATACAGCACCGGGCTGCAGCGCACTGTGTGCTGCCCGCCATATCCCGGCTGGGTGCTTAGTGAACCAACAAGCGCTAAGCACGGACAGCACCGGGAGCGAACTCCAACAAGCGCTTAAGCATGGACAGCACCGGGAGCAGAATCCAACAAAGTGCTCAAGCACAGACAGCACTGGGAGCGTCAGTCAGCCACTGGCCCGAGCGAAGGCTGGCCAGGCGCCGCAGGAGCGCACCCGTATATCGAGTGATACAGGCCGGCCAGCTCGAGCTCCCTCCCTGCGTGCCAGCTCTCCAGGACGCGCTGGACGCTGACAAGGTGCTCGGAGAACAGGTCCCCTGCGCGCTACAAGCCTCTCTCTGCAAGTTGCTGGGCAAACGCCCGGCATAGTCCCAGCGCTAGTGCAAGCTCGCACCCGAGTTGTGCACAACAGTGCCAGTGCCAATTTGATGCACAAACTGCTCTGCCGCGGTCGCAGCGAGCGACTCGGACGCCATAGCAGCGCTGACTAATACCTCACCCCGTCTGGTATGCCTTGCAGCACAGACTGTGCAAAGCGCCTCGCACAGGGCACTACTCAGTACTACTTGGGACTGTCTCGTCTTTGCCCCTTCAAGCACTCCTGGTGTTTGGGGAGCGATCCGTGGCCCGAGTTAACCTGCTCATCGACCCTAGCTACTTGCAAACGGATATATAAGGCAGCAATATAATTGCCAGGCTGATGAGGTGAGCGGACGCGACAGGCGCTTAACCTGCATTTGCTGCAGCAGCAATACTCCTGTGCACTCGGCACACACATACGATGCAAACGCACAAAGTGCGCCAGTGACTCTTGCTTCACCTACCTGGAGAACCTCCTGACAAGGAACGCAGTGTCATGAAGCTGCAGACGGTCTGCATACAAGGTGCGGCAGGCAGTTTTGAGAAGAGCAGCTCAGCTCTTATGTGGGTCGCACTACATAGCAAGATGTGCGCTCTTCGCCAAGCACAGCGCCTGACCGCAGGCTTCAAGTCGTTCCGAGATGAGGTGGTTGTTGGACCTTTCACAAGCGGCTTGAGCTGTATCATAGGCGCAAATGGGTACGGCGTGCAAGTGCCATGTTCACGTGACAAACGCGATATGAAGCCAGTGGCAACTTCCCACTGCATCTGCACCGCAGGTCTGGCAAGAGCGCTGTAGGAGAGGCAATAGCATTTGCACTGGGAGGCAGCAAGGCAACGCTGCGTGTTTCGCACCTGAGCGCGCTTGTGAACAGCGACACGGCCCTGCACTCGGAGCTCCGAGTGAGGCACAGCGAGCTAGTATATGCATGCACTGCTTGCATGGACACAGCATATACACACTTCCGACCGTGTGCAGGTCGTGCTGGCATTCAGCACAGCGGCGGGGTGTCTGCAAGTGTCTCGCACACTGCGGCAGTCGGGCAGCGAGAGCCGCATACTGGAGCCCGGACAAGGTACCTGGTGCAGAGTGACACAGGTAATGCGCGGCAGCAGCACTTTAGCCAAGGAAAACACATTTGAGGCTCACAGCGTGGCTGCTTGCCCAGGAGGAGCTGCGGGAGCGCCTGAATGCCCAAGGGCTCAACGTGTTTGCACTGGAGCGGTGCGGGCTAAGCTGAAGGAGCATGCAGCGCTATTGTGAGCCATGTGCAAGCCAGCTCATGTACATCATGCTTCGGCAGGTTCATTGTGGTCCAGCAGCGCAGCGCAATCGCCGTGGAAGCCCCGCTCGCCTTGAGCGCATACCTGCAGCGGCTGGCCGGCCTGGAAAACCTAGAGACATGCATCGCGGCCAAGGCAGCTGAGTCCCGGAGCGTCGCTGAACAGTGCGAGGCGCTCGCGGCTGAGACAGAGCGGTGCGCTCTGGCACAGTGCGTGACATGCGCTGCGCATGTATTGTGTTGGTAGCTTCTCAATACACCAGCAACAGCACTGCCTGACATGGGACTGTTATGTAAAAGTCACTGTAACAGTGCGCGTTGCTGTGCTCGCGAGCCAGGCTGCATGCTCGCCGGGCTGAAGCTGCGCCTGTCGTGGAGCGCTGGCAAGCCCTCCAAGGCCAGCTCGAGTCCTTCCAAGTGCGCAAAGCAGAGCTGCTGGGGCGCCAGGCTCGGGCGCTCAACAAGACCGTGCTCGAGCTCCGGCAGAAGGTGGATGCTCTCTCCTTTTGCCACTCCATCCAGTCTGCTGCATGCTGTGGAGCTCACTACGATGGGTAGTCTGCCAGAGCCTGCTACAGTGGTAGCTCTCACATGGCTAGCTTGACAGGTTGCAGAGCTGGAGGCAGACCATGAGGCCCTGGCAAGCAAGACGGTTAGCCTAGAGGCGAAGGAGCAGCGCCTGGCACATGCTCGGGAGGACCTGAAACAAGCGCTGTCGGAGCAGAGGCGTGTGGCGCACAAGCTTGCAGCACAGGTGATCCTGGCTGTTCCTGCTTTGCTGAGTGCCATGCTGTTGAAAGTTACTACTCCTCACGCCCTGAATGTTGCATTAGTCGGTGCGCATTTTACTTCCACAGAAGTAGCACATGCCATGTAGTTTGTTCCTCTTTCTCCGTCATATATGATACCAGTGCGCATGATGATGTCGAGTGCGCATGATCCCAATGGTCCCAATCCGCAGGTCGGCAAGCTGCAGACAGAGCAGGCGCGCATGGCTGTTCGTGTCAAGGCAGCACGTGAGTCAGCACGCGGGGCAGAGGCACGCATGCAGCAGCTGCAAGGCCGCATCACCGCCACCGAGCAGGAGGATGAGGCGCTGCAGTGCGGAACTCTCCTTTGTTGTTTGGCAGCCTGACGCTCTGAAATGGTATCCTGTCAATGCCTGTTTCATAGTACTATGGGTACCACTGCCAAGTGGTCTGCCAGCCTGTAGCTGAGCCTAGCACCTCCCTGTGCAGGCGCGCACGCGCAGGACTGGAGCAGCGCACCAGGCAGCTGCAAGCTCGCCTTGCGCGCCAGCAGCAGGAACTGGCACAGATTCACGGAGCGGAAGGGGAAGGCAGCAGCAGCCCTGCCGTGGCTGCGCTGCAGGTGATGAGCATCAGCAGCCCACACGGGCTTGAGCATGCTTGCACCCTGCAGGTTGGCTCCACATACAGCCCCGTGCTGCAGCACTCCGCCCGCGGGTGCCAGGAGGAGCTGGCCTCAGCTGAGGAGGCCCTGGCAGCCGCACGAGACGCGCACAGCGCGCGTGAGCGCGCCGCAGCGGAGCAGGAGCGCGCAGCGGCGTCGCTGGAGGCGGAGCTGGCGCGCGCGCAGGCCGCCGTTGAGCGCCTGGCCGCCGAGGTGCGAGCTTTGCCCATGATCAACCTATCATATGTCGTTCTCGTCGCACACGGCCACTCCCGCCTCTCGGCCCGCGCAGGATGAGGTCCAGGCAGCGCTGCAGCGCGCCTCTGCGGCTGCGGAGCGCGCGGCCCAGGCGGCCGGCCAGGAGGCTGCCGGCCTGCAGCAGCGCCTCCTTGAGACGCAGGTCCGCAGGCTCGCTCGGCCCCGTCTTTCCTCACCTGCACTTTTGCCCTCCTACAACCAAGAAGACTCACTGTGCGTGCAGGCTGCTCTGGAAGCGGAGCAGGGCGCGCTCGCTGCATGCGCCGCGCACGACGCGCACGCCGGACATCGCCTGGCCGACTCGGTGCTCTGCGAGCTCCTCGCCGCCAGCGCGGCTGGCCGCCTGCCTGGCAAGCTGTACGGTGAATCACCTTGCAGTCCAGCAGTCCTGCTTATTCTGCATGGGCTTAAGTAAGACACTGCTTTTGGCATAAAGCACAAGTCGCAGCCCGCATATAACATGTGGTGGCATGCATGCTATGTGGGATAGTGTCAGCGTGTGCCTGTCTGTGCCTGCAGGCCGGCTGACGAGCCTCGCCCATGTCTCTGTCCCGACAATGGCAACTGCAGTTAACGCCGCGCTGGGCGAAGTGTGCACCCTGGTGCGACTCTCGTCAACACTCCGCATGCAGTCCAGATTGTTAAGCCTCCCAGGCTTGTCACGCATGTACATGCAATCACAGGCAAGCTGCCTGGTCACGGCCGACCGCCCCACCGCCGAGCAAGTGCTCCAGGTGTATGAGGCGCGCCGCGCCGGCATTGTCACATGCAAGATAGTATTGGAGCACGCTCCCAGGTATGCGCTGGCCCCTCGTATGTATGGCTGCAGGCGCTGCCTGCATGCACACAAATGGCCCGGGCTCCGTGCCTGGCGCTTTGTCAGCACCTCTATGTCTGACCACTCGGCCGCGCAGCAGGTGCAGCAGTGCGTCTTCGCCGCTGCCAGCCGGTCTGGAGCCCATGCTGGCATACATCGACGTGGAGCCTGATGCCGCCGATGCGCAGTGCGTCTTTGACGCCATGCTGGGCAACTGGGCCGTCGCCCGCGACCGAGCAAGTGCGGCTTGCTGCACTCTTAGGCTCTAACACACATCTATGATCGTTGTCATTGCCGGCAACACATATCAATGAGTATGCAGGTGCGGCTGCTGCTGCCATGCAGCTCAAGGCCCAGAAGCGACCCTGCAGCATTGTCACTGTGCAGGTGCGCAACCTGACACCTGGCATACGGCGCCGCTTACAATGCCTCCTGCTCTTTCATTTGGGCATCCAAACAGAAACACACTACAAAGCAACTGCTCTTAAGGAGTAATGATTGCTGTGTCAGCAGGGCGAGATCTTCAAGGCAGACGGCGAGGTTGCCAGCGCCCGCCCGCCTGGCGCTGCAAACCATCGCTATGCGCTGGCTGCACGGTTTGTGCTGCCAAGCCCTGCAGGGGAGAGTGGCACCAGCCATGCGTCCGCCGACAGCCTGATAGCTGCCAAGCAGCGCGTGGAGGACCTGGTGGCGCAGGAGCGCCAGCTCAGAGCGCAGGTGCACACGAGCTGCATGTGGACGTGTCGCAAGAAGAGTCCCTGCATGCTGCTCACAAGGGTCGCAACAAGATCGTGCACACCCGCTGAGTGCGAGGCATCGGGCGCAGGTGAGCGCCAGCGAGCGCCAGGCGCGCACGAGGCAGCAGGAGGCGCGCGCAGCGCACGCCGCTCTGGCGCGGCACGAGCGCGCCGCAGCGGCACGCCGGCGGCAGCCCAGCATAAGCGCAGGCGCCTCCAACCTGAATGATGCTGTGCAGCGCGTGAGCCGGGCGCTGGAGGCGGCGCGCCCGGAGCGCGCAGCGCAGCTGTGCGGCCCCCATGCGTTTGCATGCACTGCTCTGCCACACGCTTTGCATGCGCCCTGCGCTCTCTCATCTGAGAAGGGCACACTATTGTGGCAAGGAGCATCAGGATGAACGCTTTCAGAAAGTGCAGACATTGGTATCGGCATGGCGCGACAATTCCTGATGATATGCAATGTTGCTGTATTCGCGTGCTCGACAGGGAGGAGGTCGAGGAGAGCGCCAAGCGGCTGAGCGAGATGGAGGCCGGGGTCGACGCTGTGCGTGGGCGCTACCAGGCAGCGCGTACGCAATGCGGCGGTGGAGCAGAGCTGTCCGCGGAGCGCGAAGTTGCGCGCCTGCAGGCGGAGCATTCCCAGGTGCGGTGTGCGCGGGGCAAATGCACACGCGCGCATGCAGCCTCAAGCGGTATTTTAAAAAACCATATAGTGTGAAACAGTGCCAGCCGGCTGCGCCATCACGATGCGGTGCGGAGACAGGGCAGCGCTGCGTGCTGTGAGACTGCGCGGCACTCACCGGCAAGCAGGTGCCGCACACCTGTCTGGGATGCATGGCGCCCTGGTCGGCGTGCAGGCCCGGAAAAAGTTGGCACAGGCGCAGCAGCCAGGGCAGGAGCCGGCAGGCTGCGCATAAGCATGCGTAGCTGGGCAGATTGCGTGCGCATTTGCGCGCAGGCCTCAGCAGAGCTGGCGACGGCGCAGCAGGCGGCGCAGAAGCTGGCGCGGCGCCTGCGAAGCCTGCGCGCCGAGCGCGCCGCCCTCGACTCGGGCGCGCTGGCTGGTGCGGCACTCTCGCGTACATTGCGGGCGTGCTTTAGGGTTGTTATGGATGCGGAGTGACGGCCACTGTGAGCACGTGCATGTTGGTCATGTTGTTATCACACTAATCGCGAGCTACCGCGCGCTGTGTTATACACACAAGGCAATGTAAAGGTCCGTGATGTTGGAGGTGTACCTGCTCTGAGCGCATGTTGAGCACAGCATGGGTGCACAGTTATGCATCTGATCTCGCTGTGCGCACAACAAGCAGTCACAGCATACCAGCGCGTGGCTGCCGTGCAGGCGATGCAGACGCGCTGGAAGCCAGCGCCGCAGAGCTCAGCGAGCGGGTCGGCAGCGCCGAGCGCGCATGCCAAGAGGCGCGAGCCAGCGAAGAGCAGGCCACCAAGCGCCTGGCTGCGGCGGACTCTGCGCATAAGAAAGCTGTGCGGTAGGCCATACATAACTCTTGCTGCTAACCCATCTGCCTGACTGAAAATATGCTCAGCAGCTGCTCGTGTCTTGACACTGATCGGCAGACAGCACAATGTGTCGTAAATCTGATCGGCAGACAGCACAACCATGCGGACTTGCTTCAGCATGTACAGCCGCGTGCATGCTAGACCGCTGCGACCAACGGTCTGGCATGCACGCATCGTGCATGCTTGACCGTCGACGCCCTTGATGTGCCAGGGCGCACTCTGCGGCCGCCGCGCGCGCTGAGGCGGCGCGCGCCGCGGTCGACGAGGTCAAGGCGGACCTGGCCGCAAAGGCCAAGCGCCTGGGCCATGTTACGGCCGCGCTTGCCGCCATGCCGCGCCCCACGCAGTCTCCCGCAGCGCAGCCTGAGCCAGATCCAGAGCCAGGGCGCGGGCGCCGCGCCAAGCGCCGCGCCCGCGGCGCACAGCCGCCCCCGGCGACCCAGGACGCGGCGCGCCCAGGGGCAGGGTGCCTGGACGGCCCTGTGACCAGAGTCCGGGCGGCGCCGCCGCGCAGGAGCGCCACTGTCAGGGCCGCAAGCGCGGTGGGTTCGCCCGGCAACGATGCCACATGCCGGAGCACTGGAAAAGACCCGAGCGCGCCGGACGCAGAGCCCATGCCGGACAGCACGGATGACAACAGCCACGGCGGCCAGTCCAGCAGCAGTAGCAGTGGAGAAGGCTTGAGCCCAAGGCCTGGAGCCCGTACGGGTGACCCTGCGGGCCCCGACCCTGGCGCTTCGGTGGAGGGCTGTGACGGGGCCGCTGCCGCCGCCGCAGGCGGCAGCGCGAAGCGCGCGGGGACCCGCAGCGCGCGCAGGCAGGGCGCCGCCCATGCGCGCGGCGGCACCAGGCGCACGGCAGAGGGCGGGGCCGACTGGGAGCGCGAGGTATCGGCGCTCACAGCGGAGGAGGACCACCTCATGGTGACTCCACCCCCTGGAAGCTGTACTGCACTGCGGTGTGGGCTGAGCGGCAGGCTCTGATACCCTTGCTGATACCCTGTCTGCAGAGTAAGGCGCGCAGTTGTAGGACAGCATCTTCTGGCACTCACCAACAGGCATGTCAGGTTCAAACCTGCGAAAGTCTGGCTGCTGCTGTGTCCAGGAGGAGCAGGCGGCCATTGACATGGACGCGCTGCATGCGGATGCGGCGGCTGTGCAGCGCCTGAGGGAGGTTGCTGCCGAGGTTGCAATCGCTGACGCCCTGCTGCAACGGCGCGGTCCCTCAGGCTTGAGTAGGTGCTGGGGCGACAGTAATGCTGTGACTGGTCACACTATTACCCGCTGGACCATGGTCACTCCCTACCCGTGTTAGGACAGTGCATAAGCATTTGGATTGCAATATTTGAACCGGCAAGTGCATGCACTATCAAGCATGATCCATGCCTGTGTCTGTGTTGAGCAGCTCATGCGGTAGCAGTCTGCTGCTGTAGCGCCAGAGATATGCTGGCATCTGCACTGC
>JAABUZ0100008958.1_pt1 | contig 11603 bp, 20 predicted proteins | sample 5562091 | NCBI WGS metagenome assembly JAABUZ01 (sample SAMN12813069, study PRJNA571459) | rock metagenome | isolation source: Antarctica rocks | place: Antarctica: Victoria Land, Linnaeus Terrace sud | collected 2015-12-21
CGACGAGGCGCTCGCGCTGCAGGAGCGCCTGGACGCCGGCCGCCACACCGCCGCGGAGCGCGCGGAGGACGCCGGCGCGCTCGGCGAGCAGGCGCGCACCGCGCCCGGCGCGCCGGGGTCAGGGTGTGGTATGGTAGGGCTAGGAAGTAGGCGCGCGCTGCGCTGCGCTGCGCGGGGAAGGCCGCTGCGATGGCGACCAGCGCAGCGGAGCGCCCAGACGCGGCAGCCTGCCGGACGCCTCTTGCAGAGCACGCGCTGGTGTGCATGCGTGGGCGGCTCCTCCGCCACCAAGAGCTGCTGCCGGTCCTGGCATGCATGCAGCCTTCCCTGACACGCTCTCAGACTGCCTGCATGTCAGGCCCAGCAAGCCCGGCGCCTGCCGCGCGCGGGCGCGGAGAGGCGGGGGCGGGGGCGCGCGCAGGTCGCCAAGCTGGAGGCGCAGTTCGCGGCGGGCAAGGCGGCGCTGGAGGCCGACGTGCGCGCGGCGGCCGAGGCGGCCGAGGCGCTGCGCGCGGAGGTGGCCGCGCTGCGCGGCGCCACGCGCGAGCGCCTGGCCGCGTCGGAGGAGCGCCTGGCGGAGCTGCAGGCGCGGCCGCATGGGTGCCGGGGGCATTGGGCTATGTGTTCAATGGGTTCAAGGACTCGCCCTGCACTCTGGGCGCCTGCGTGTCCGCTGAGTGTTAGGGTTAAGGCTTCAAACAGCACGGGCAGCCATGCTAACGGCGAGTATGTTTTGGTCTGTGAGCGATCGAGGGACGCCGAAGCTCGGCGCTTGGAGCATGGGCACGTGTCACGTGTCGACGTGCTTCAGGGGATGCCAGAGCAAGGTGGGAGCGTGTGCCGAGGCGGGCATGCGGCGCCCGGCACTGACGCCCCCGCCGCTGGGCGCCGCTGCAGGCCGCGGCGGAGGCGGCGGCCCGCGGCACGGACGCGGACGCGGAGCGCCTCAACCGCGACCTGGCCGAGGCGCTGGGCATGCTGGTGGACCACAAGCTGCACATGCAGCGCGCGCTGGAGGGCGTGCACGCGCACATGCGCGCCGTGGCCGGCCAGGTGGCCGCCGCGGGCGCCTGACGCGCGCGCTCAGGCGCTCCACTGTTTAGGTGGACCTGACCTGTTCGCGGAGCAGGCTCGTACGTGGGGGCTGACCTGCGTGTGACGCTGCCCCGCATGCTTGCCTTGTCCTCGTGTGGCTGTGAATGCATGTTGACTTGTTGCCTGCCAGTGATGCGCACGCCGCCTTTGTGTCCAGACTGTCTTGTATGTGTATGTTAGCGTCCCCCAACATGGGTAAGGAAGTGTGTTTCTGTGGCTGCGCTGGTACCCATGCCAGCATGCTACAGCGCAAGACAGTGTGCGCACAAACTTGCAACTATCAAATTGGCTATTACTCCTGATGAAAAGTAGGGCCGGGCCTTGGAAGTGGGAATTTTAGGGCACCAAGACTCGGATGCAGAGCATATAGCGCTTTCGACTGTCGTTCAAAGAGCGCAGCTCATGTCCAAGCGCTTGCCCAAGGCTCTCCCTCCTCCCGGCCAGTGCCAACCAATGCTTGGGTAGAGCCCGGCGCTGCTGCACTCTGGGGGTTGCGCAAAATGCTGAGCAAAGCGAGGAGGCTGGTGCAGGCGCTTGAGGGGTCGCGGTTGCTTGCATCCAGGCGCGGCCAAGCGCGTTGCTCGGGCTCGCACTGCGTGCACAGCGAGCAGCTGCTCTCGTCCTCCCATCAGCTTCTGAACGTTTCCAGGTCCACGGTGCAGCTGACGACGTGCACACGTGCATGCAGGGGGTTCTGCAAGCCAGGCTTTGCTTTTCAGCCTTCCACAGAGGTCGCAGAGGTAGACATTGTCAGGCATGCGGGCGTCGACCTGCTGCATGACCCGCTGCACAACAAGGTATATCCCGCCCACACGCTGGCCTATGCGCTGTGTGATGCCGGCGAAGCTGCATTGGGCTCAAGGGCAGGCCGCTGCGCACAGGGAACAGCATTCCCAGCGTCGGAGCGGGAGCGCTTGCAGCTGCGTGGCCTGCTCCCGCCGCGGATACTGAAAATGGACGCGCAGGTGCTGCCAGGCCCGAACGCTCCCGTTTGTGCTGGCGCCAGCAGACACTGCAGGGGGCTGACGCTTCCGCTGGGGGTCGGCCCAACAGATAGAGCGCTTTATGGACGACTACACCTACGGCAAGACCTACCTAGACCCGGAACACGTGAAGGGGGGCGGCGTGACGCACGAGCACGTGCGCGCCCGCTGCTGGCGCACCTGTGCTGTCTCCTGTGGGAATGGTGCACCCTGTCAGGCTCGGCGCTGATCGCACTGGACTGCAGGTGCGGCGCTGGAAGGCGCTCCAGGAGCTGCAGGTGCAACCCGCCTGTCTCTGCTTCCCGATGCCAGTGAAGCTGCTGCATGCACGCCGTGAGCAGGGCACACCCACCATATCTGACCGCATGGTCCCTGCTGCGGCCAGGACCGCAACGAGACCCTGTTCTACCAGTGCGCCGCCGCCACCTTACCCCACTCTGTAGCGCATTGTGGATGCCTGCACCCTGCAGGCACCTGGCCTGCGACCATAAGCCATGATCGTCCAAGCTTGCCAGCCTGCAACACATGCTCCCTGCCAGGTGGCACGCCCAGCACCATGTCACACCACTGGCATGCACCGCATGAGAGATCCAGAGTGGCTGCTGACGGGCCTGCCCCTTTGAAGGCGTGGCCGGGCCTGGCCTTGCTACCCGCGGGTCTCAGCCGAGCTGCTGAGGAAAAGTTGCAATAAGTGGGCTGCGCGGTGCCAGGATCCTGCTGGACAACTTCACGGAGATGGCGCCCATCGTGTACACGCCGACCGTGGGCTGGGCGTGCCTCAACTACCATCTGCTCTTCCGGCGGCCGCGCGGCATGTACTTCTCCGCCAACGACAAGGGCGAGATGGTGCGGCACGCGGCGTGGTCAGGGTAGGGATGGGTTTAGGGTGGCGGCCTCATGTGGGGGCCCTGACGGCTGGCAACCAGCTCAGCGCGAGGCTGGCGTGGCGCGGCCTGTGGCAGCCGGGGGTCGCTCGAGCCAGTGTCTAATCAGTGAGCTATGAGCTGGGCTGGAGCGCGTCTCGCCCGCGGCAGGCCTCCATCGTGTGGAACTGGCCGAGCCATGATGTGGACGCCATTGTGTTGACCGACGGCTCCCGCATCCTGGTGCGCCTGCGCTCGCTGACACCACCGAGGTTTTACGCATGCGCGCCTAGCCGAAGCCTCGCTGACGCGTGGCTGCATGCGGCCTGCAGGGTCTGGGCGACCTCGGCCTGAACGGCCTGGGCATCTCTGTCGGTGCTGGCCCCTCCCTGTGCTCAGGCAGTGGGCAGCCCATGCGGTCTGCATGCGTCGTGACACGGCCATGCCTCTGAGTCACGGCTGCTCGTGGTGCCGCTCGAGGCTGTCTTGGAAGCTGTCAGCCTGGGCTGTACAGACGAAATACTCCACAGCTTGGAAATGCTCTTGGTCAAGGCAGGCGAGCAGCTGGAAGGTCACAGGCCAAGCCTGTGCAGAATGCTGCCGTGCCACAGGGAGTCGTCAACATACTAGTAAAGCCATGCCCCTGCAGCTCTTGAAACCCGGCCGCGCGTGCAGGCAAGCTGGACCTGTACGTCGCGGCGGCGGGCTTCAACCCGGCGCGCGTGATGCCGATCGTGCTGGACATGGGCACCGACAACGAGCGCCTGCTCAACGACCCGCTGTACATGGGCCTGAAGCACAAGCGCATCAACGGCGACGCCTACTACGAGGCGCGCGCCCCGCCCGCCGCATCAGCCAGGAGCGGCATCGACTGGGTCGGGCGATGCGGGGCGGCCTGCTTCCACAATCGCGCTGCCGACAGAGAGCGCGGCCTGACACGAGCCCTGCCCGCCGCATCACCCAGGGGCGGCATCGGCTGGGTCGGACGATGTGCAGTGGCTTGCTTGTGCGGTCATGCTGCGAACACAGAGCGGCTTGCTGACAAGCGCTGCGAGGTGCATTGAGGCTGTGCATGCGCAGCGAGGTGACGCGCGAATGTCGGCACGCAGGTCGTGGACGAGCTCGTGCGCGCGCTCTTTGGGCGCTTCCCGCACACCGTCCTGCAGTTTGAGGCGCGTCCCTGGTCACGCGCGTGCACCCCGTCTCTTTATGTAACTTCTGCAGAGGCCCGAGTCCTGCTTGCATCAGAGGCCCAAGTCCTGCTCTGCATTCAGAATATACCTTGTACAGAAAGCACTTGACTCTGTTATCGTGATCTCACGTCCGCAAGCCATACGCATTGCATAGATGGTGGGACGGGGCGCAGGACTTCAACATGGCGCATGCAGCGCCCCTGCTGGAGCGCTACCGGAACACGCACCTGGTGTTCAACGACGACATCCAGGGCACCGCGACCTGCGCGGTTGGCGGCGTGTACGGCGCCATGGCCGTCCTGGGCATGCCCTCCGCGCACCTCTCGCACACTATTCGGCCAGATGCACCAGATCGATGAGCAGTTGCACCACCTCTTGGGGCTGGTCCTGTTGGTTCTTGTAGCAATCAGTGTTGCGCCTTGAATACCAGAGTGTGCTCTGCCAGTGCATTGTGTCCTGCTGATGCCCCTGATGGTGAGTCGGTCGGTGCAGGCAAGACGCCCGAGGCGATCACCGAGCAGCGCTTTGCCGTGCTGGGCGCGGGCAGCGCGGGCATGGGCGTCGTGTGCATGCTGGCCCGGGGCATGGTCAAACATGTGCGCCCCGGCAAGTCAGTGTGGGGTCGCAGAGCATGGCTGCGGTCGCCCTGCTCCCACTCCTTGCTGCCAGAAGCTGCAACAGTCTCTGGCACGTCCCCGTGTGTACCACACCATACCGTGCCCGCTTGCATGCCCAGGCTGATACGTTGGACACAGCACGCAGCCTCAGTGACTACTTGCGAGCATCTGCAGGCATGAGCTTGAGCTAGCACCGCGTGTGTTCCTGGGGATTGATGAGGAAGCTTGTGGCATTCAGTGTGCGCGCAGCGCATCTTGAGCTGGGCGAGCGCTGTTTGCGGAGAGGTTCGGCCATGCGTGGCTTGAATGCAGGAACAAGCAGTGTCGTGGCAACAACGCAAATCAGCCCATCCGCGCATCTGAAGCCGGATTGCACGGCGGCGGTCGTATGAGCGGAGGTCTCCGCACCGGCCCGGGCGCAGGGCCTGACGCCGGAGCAGGCGGCGGAGCGCTTCTACATCCTGGACGCCGACGGGCTCGTCACGCGCAAGCGCGGCGACGCGCTGACCGACACCGTCCGCCCGTACGCGCGCGCGGAGGAGGACCTGGAGGGCATGCGCCTCGAGGAGGTCGTCAAGCACGTGCGCTGCGCGCCGCACGGCTCCGGCCCTGCGCGCTGAGCTGTCCAATGCCTGCTCCAGCGCGCCTGGCCATACCCTGGCAGGCCCTTGGTTGTGCGGTGTCACTCTGGCGCGTGCCTCGGATCGCGCTTTGACACACAGCCTGGTCGAAACCCATCTTACCGCTGTGTTTGAACCTCCGGAGCGTACCGATTAACCTCGCCTATGCACGGTCCCAGTGCTTTGTGGCCGAACAGAGGGCGGGCGAGTGAAGGCGGCTGCCGCGCCGGGACAGGGCAAGCCGACGGGGCTGATCGGCCTGTCGGGCGCGGGGCGGCTGTTCACGGAGGGCGTGCTGCGGCTCATGGGCGAGCTGAACGAGCAGCCCATCATCATGCCCATGAGCAACCCCACGCACCGCATGGAGTGCACCGCCGAGGATGCGCAGCGCATGACGGGTGCGGCCCGGCAGCCGCGCGCGGTGACCAACACTGCCTGCGGAAGGCAGCAGCTGCAGCGCCCTGCTGGCCCTCTGAGCCGGGCAGCTGGCAATGCATGAGCCTGCCACCGTCTCCGCAGCAAGTCCAAGCATGGACTGCCTGCTTGGTTGTCGTGTAGGTCCTCATGCGGCCTGGCATGCTTGCGAGCGTGAGATGCAGAACCGTGCGGCGGCAGGCGGCCGGGCCATCTTTGCGAGCGGCAGCCCGCAGCCTGATGTCGAGATCGAGGGCCGGACCATCGCGTCCTGCCAAGGTGACGCGGCCACCCCACTGTCTCGTTTTCAAGCTCTGCCCACCGCGCGGCGCCGCCAAGCTGTCCCAGCAGATGCCTGTGTCAATTCGGACACGCGGCCCTGCCTGTCAGCGGCCAGGCGACAGGGCACCGTTGCTGACACTGCTGGGGCCGCGCGCAGCAAACAACCTGTTTGTCTTCCCGGCGATCGCGCTGGCGGCGCATCTGGGTCAGACGAAGGTGATCACCGACCACATGCTGATGGCTGCAGCAGAGGCGCGCCCCACCTTGGTCGCTGTTCTGTTGAGCTCCTCTTACTGACACTGTACGCACCGCTCTTATATGTGTCATGCATGCACTGAGAGCAGGCACAATCAAGGCTGCTGGTGCATATGCCGCAGAGCATTGCTGCAATCCTGACCACCGTTGATGCAATGTCGGCTGGGCGCCTGACGAGTCATTTGCCTCAAGCAGGCACTGCCGCTGACTATCAAAGACGAGGACTTGAAGCGCGGCTGCGTGTACCCATCCCTGCACGACATCAGGTGCTGGCTGAACCTGCCATGACTCCGCACACACCACACATGCAGTCCTGCAGCGACGTAGCACGACGTGGGCTCACAGAGTATGGTTGTGGGTTGGCATGCCCGATACCGAAACCTGCAGGCCACTGAAGCAGCATCCATGCAAAGTGCGGCCCTGGGCCGCGCGGCAGCCCACGACAGCCGGCAGTCAAGGTGGCCCTGCTGCGCTGGCGTGGGGTGCGCCTCTGGCAGCCGCCCGGGCCGCCGCCGCATGCGCGGCGCGCCCGCACCGGCGCGCGTGCGGCAGCCGCGCGCCCCGATGCCGGCACTGCCCCGACCCTGGCGCCGGCGCGGGCCGGCCGCGCAGGGACATCAGCATCAAGCTGGCGCGCGAGGTGATCAAGGAGGCCGCCAAGGAGGGCCATCTGGGCAACCTGGAGGCCGAGCGCGTGCTGGAGAGGGGCGGCGACGAGGCGCTGGAGGCCTGGATCGGGGAGCACCAGTACGTGCCCGGCTACCGCCCGCTCGTGCACCTCCCCACGGGCGTGCTGGAGTGAGGCGCCGCGGCGCTGCAACCAAAACATCAGACCTGTCTCGCGCGCCTGCGCCCTGCCTGTGCGTCCGCAGCCGAGCAGCCCGCGGCGAGATTGGCGCCAAACTGAAATGACAAGTGTAAGGTGCAGCATTCGTTCTGCCGTGCTGGCGCGGCATGCATGCCTCGGGCGGGCAGGCATGCTTCTCGGGTCCCAATGGTTTGATCTGCGCATGCTATTGGACAGAAATGTGGTCGACAGGCTAGTCACTGTGGTGTCGAGGGGCTTTCAGACTGTTTGAATTGCACAGTCGCTGTCTTCCGTTTTTCGGGGAGGTCCTCTGCTTGATCTGTCTTCATGGGTGTTCCTGTATGTGCATGTCACATGCATGCTCTGTCACGTGAAGTTGCACAGACAGTTGGCTTGTGGTCCTGTGTGTTGCTTTGCGTATCATCATGCAGTGGTTTGCAAGTTGCAAGTTTCTTATTCAAGATGCAGGACAGGAGTCCAGCACAATGGTCTGGTGCTGGTGTCATGATGTAAGTACAGGGAGCAGTGGCAGATGTATATCTGTATGTTTTTGATGTTCCCAGTTCAAAAGTGCATGTCGGTGTTGCCTAGCAGCGTCAGCAAACTCTGAACATGGCCATGTAGCCTTGACAGGGAATTGACCGGGGTTTCTTGGAAATGTTGCTAGCTGAGAACGTTGCCAGTGGGAGGCCCCCGCCTAGGCAGAGCTTGGCAAGCCATGTATGTCGGGCATGGTGGTGATTGACCTCACTGCTGAGCAAATGGGCGAGCCCGACGCTCCTCCCACCATCGACCTGACTGCGGAGCCCGATGTTGACGAAGTTCTGGAGGTCTGCGCCTCTGTCTCTGGGCTTCTCTGCCTTTGCGGACAAGGCTTTGACCGGACTGCGGCTGCAGCCTGACACGGAGGACGGGGTGTGCTATGGCGTCTTCAGAACCAGCGTGGTTGGCGTTCAATACTACGTTGGACAAGTGAACCTCGGCGAGGCGCGCTGCGCCTTGTTCCTACGCCCTCCAAGCTTGTGACACTGTGCCTGCTGCATCTTTTCACTACATTGCCAAGCTTGAAAGCTCTACATCTCCAGCACATGCAATGGATGACTGCTACTCAAGTAGCAGTGCCAAGCATTGAGGAAAGCTTGCACTGGGCGCAGATGGTACAGGTAAGGAACGACTTTCCGCTTCCATCAGGCTCTACCTTGTGCTTGTCGTACAAAAGTGGCTGACTTGCTCCTCCTCAAGCGCAGCTGGAGCGCGAGCCGGACAACCCATATGACCACTGGTGCGCACCGTGCCACAGTGTGCCAACGTGTTGCACTGGCAGCCAGCCCTGAACGGCAAATTAGTCTGCAAGTGTGTGACTAACTTGCCCACTGGCTCACCAGGGCGATACGCGTCGACAACGTGTTTGGCGTGAAGGCACGCCCTGCCTGAGCAGGCCCACCTGCCCGCCGCAGGCACGCTACTGTCCAGCCACGCAGCTCACTTTTGGGGCGCGGCAGGTTGGCCACATCGGCCGCAAGATTGCGGCAGCGGTGCGCCCGCTGAAAACTCGTGCGAGCTCGTGCGAGCACAATTGGCAGGGTGGAAGCGCTCTGAGCGATTGTGGCCGCGCCGCAGCTGTCGCCGCTGGTTGACGAGGACCTCATCTACCTGGAGGGCGAGGTCACCCAGGCGAGCAGGTGGCCCCCTGAGCAGGCGCTCCCGTGCTGACAGAGGGCCCAGCCTCCAGCCTCACCCGTTGCCGCGCCGCGCAGGAGCCACTTCACGATCCCGCTGGACCTGTGCGCGCCCTCGCCGCCCGCTCCGTGTTTGGCCGCAGCGCTTGCGCGCCGCGCTGTCGCTGCCGCGCCCTGCTGTGCAGCAGCAGGACGGACCCCCCCGAGGCCGCTGCCCCGCCGGCGCGGCCGGGCCCCTGACGGGCGGCGCGGCTGCCGCCAGGTATGTCTACGGAGCGCCTGAGAACCAGGAGCACGCGACCCGGACCCTGGCGCGCGCCGGCGTGCGCCTGCACGGCGCGGATGTGCCGCTGCCGCTGCCTGCTGGCCCGGGCCTGGGCAGCCCGCCGCCGCCGCGCCTGGTTCAGGGCATGGGCTCGCCTCCGGTGAGCGCGCCTACCAACCCTGGCCGCGCACATGCTTTCCTGATGATGGAGGGGCTGCCAGCGCTGCATGGGCGGCAGGGGCAAGGGTGCCACTGTGCCTTGGACCAGGCCGTTAAAGCGACACTGGCCCCATGGCTGCCCCCGAGGAGTAGCTGCCCTTGTGGTGAGCCGTCGAGCGTCTCGCTGATCGCCAGTCAGGGCGGGGCGGTGAGAGCGCGCGCGTCGCGTGACAGGGGTCCCAGGGTTCCCAGCGCAGCGGCAGTCGGGGCGGCGGCGTGGCGGCCGCGGTGGGCGCGGTGCGCATGAGCCGGCGCGCGGTCGAGGACTCGCTGGACCAGCTCTTCTCCAGTGCGTCCGCGCCGGCCCTGCCGTGACGCTCCTGCCTGGTCTCCGTCGACGCGTGCTGGCGGCCGCACGTCGCGCGCCCGCCCCCGCGCCAGGGCAGCGCTGCGCACCTCTGCAGCAGCCGCCGTGCCTGCTGCAGCGCAGCGCCGCAGCACCGCTCGTCGCTGGCTGCCATGCAGCCCCGCGCGCTTTGCGGCCGCCCTGCCCGGCGCGGCCGGGCATTGCGCGCCTGACCGCGACGCGGCGGCGGGGGCAGAGATGCTGGCGGGCACGGACAAGGGCGAGCGGCGGCGCATGGAGCCCAACGCTGAGGTGGCGACGCCGCTGTACGCGCACCAGCAGGAGGCGCTCGCCTGGATGATCGAGCGCGAGAACAGCGGGCGGCTGCCGCCGTTCTGGGGTGCGCGTCGCGCGCCGCGGCCTGCATGCATGCGCAGGGGGCATTCACGCGCCGGCATCCCACTCGGCAGGGGAAGGGCTTGAGGGTCAGGGGGTTTGGCCATGTCCAGTCGCAGCAGGACGCCAGGAAGGCCGCGAAGCTCAGCAGCATTAAGAGAGCCTGTGAAAGGCTCTCTCGCTAGGAGATTTGTTTTCATTTCAACTTCACCATGCACTCTGAGCTGTATCAAACTGGCTTTGGCATGCTCGCATGTGTTAATGCCGTCTCGCGGCTAGTTGACCACTACACAACAGGGGCGAGGGCCGAGCAGCAACGTCAGCCGTCTAGAGTCGAGCAGAATGCACCTGACGGTTTGCATGCTGCGGGCTGGCCCTGCAGAGCCGCTCCAGGCCGGCGGCGCCAGCAGGCTGTCATACGTGAACACCCTGACCAACTTCATCTCGACAGACCGCCCGCAGCCGCTGCGGTGCGCCTTCGCATGCCCGTGACTGCCATGGGCTAAGACCATGCCCTGTCTACCTAGGGGCTCGTCTGAGGCTCATCATACACTTGTCTACTTACTCAGCATAGAAGCGCACGTTGCCTGGCGCCGCAGCAGGGCCCGCGCGCAAACCTGGGGCTGTGCTGCATGGCGCCCGCAAATACGGATCGGTGACAGCGGCTGCGGCGTGCAGGGGTGGCATAATGGCCGACGACATGGTGACCCCTCCCGCCCGGGCGCCCCTCTCTGCCTCGCTCTGCTTGCGCGGCGCGCCACGCGTTCCCTGGGCCTGTGCGCGCCGCTGCATGCATGCGCGCTGCTCTGCCGCCTAAGCTGTCCCACTCCACCCTACCCTACCCTAGCATGCGTTGGAGGCCTGACGGCACGCCCCTGGCCCGCCGCAGGGCTTGGGCAAGACGCTGGTCGTGCTGGGTGAGCGCCCTGCCCTGCCCCGCGCTCCAGCGGCCACGGCGGCGAGCAGCTCCTTCCCTGTCGCTGCTGTGTTGCCGCGTGCGGTGCCAGTGACAGGGAACGGCGCCTGCCGCACCGGCTCGGCACTGATGCGCGCGGCGTGTTGGCTGCGGCAGCGCTGATCGCGTCCAACCGGCCGGGGGTGCCCGTGCTCGCGGCGCGATTGGAGGGCTCGCAGCAGAGCGAGGGCGGCCCCTCAGCCGATGCAGACGCTGATGCAGCAGACGAGCGGCCGGCCAAACGCCGGAAGGTGCTCCCCCAGCAGCGCGCGCACTGGTCACAAAGCTGCTCGCAAGTATGCTTTGCACGCCGTTGGGCCGGCTCAGGACGCACAGGCTTGCAGCAAAGTGTGTGTGCAAGATGCGGGCCTGTCCCTGCGCAGACTCTTGCCTTCGTCTTTGCAACTGAAAGGCGTTTGCAGCCACTCGTGTGTGCCTGCGACGGCGGCCAGAGGCGCTAAGCGCCAGGGACAGCAGCATCGGTGTCGTGTGCAGTCTCAGCCACGACTGGCAGAGGTCGTGCTGGCACCGTGCGCAGAAAGGCAAAGGCACGGATGCTGCTCTGGAGCCGCCGACGCCGTCCAAGTCGGGCGGTAAGACAGAGGCGCGCGTGGCGACGGCGGCCGCCGCGGTCGAGCCGCCGCCGGCGCCGCCGCCGGCCGGCGGGCCGCGT
>JAABUZ0100008959.1_pt1 | contig 11603 bp, 19 predicted proteins | sample 5562091 | NCBI WGS metagenome assembly JAABUZ01 (sample SAMN12813069, study PRJNA571459) | rock metagenome | isolation source: Antarctica rocks | place: Antarctica: Victoria Land, Linnaeus Terrace sud | collected 2015-12-21
CGCCTCGGCCGCGGCCGCGCGGCCGGCGAGCGCGCGCCGCGCGGCGGCCAGCGCGCCGCGCACGCCGTCCAGCGCAGCCTCCTTCTCCGCCAGCTGCCCGCGCAGCTCCAGCACCTGCCAGGCACGGGAACTGAGGCCCGGCGCCCGTGCTGCCCGCTCTGCCGCGACACGCTCTGGGGGGCGGGGGGCTTCTTGGGTGTGGCTCGGAGGGCTGGGCCAAGGCGGACAGCGTGTCACGGACGTCCAGCGCGGCCTCTTCAGCCGGCCGCCAGGCGCGGCGGCGGGTCCTGCCAGCAAGCGGGGCAGGCTCGGGGGTGCGGCCGAACGCCGCGCGTGTCCAGCTGGTGCAGGGTGCGGCGCTCGAGGGTGACCGTGGCGAGTGCAGCTTCAGCGGGTGAGCGCACGGCACCGCCAGGCAAGCCCACGGGACGCGTAGCTGGAAGCGGTGTTATCCGTAGCAGGAGAACTCAGAAAGCAGCTGCTGTGTGCTACGCTGCGTGGCGGCCTTCTAGAGCGCAGCTCGACTGCTGCACGGAGGGGTGGCAGCTGGAGGCGCTGGGCAGCAGCTCAGGCGAAGCCACCGGGGCGCGCGCGCCTCCTGCGCACGGCGCGCCGCGGTGGCCTCGTGCAGCTCTCCCGCGCGCCGCAGCGCGGTGTCCACCTCAGCCTCCCCCGCCGCCATCGCGCGCCCCAGGCGCGCCACGCCAGCCTGCGCGCGCACGCGTGCTCGGTGGCAGGGCTGCTGCGCTGCTGTCAGCGAGCGCTGGTCCTGTGCTGCAGCGCGGGGCACCTCCGCCACGCTCAAAGCTGAGCACAGCTCCATGGCATCGAGCGCGGCGCCAGAGTCTGGCGGCCGCGGCAGTGCGTGGTCTGCACGCGCGGTGCCGAGGTCGTCCACTGTCGGGGACGTGGCCGCCATCTGTTGCAATATTTTATCCGGATGGCTGGCAAGCTGCGTGCACTTGAAGTGCCAGCGAGTGGAAGATGTTACCGCACGCAACACCTGTATTGCTAAGACCTTACAACTTCAGCGCCCCAGGGGGTTTGTGGGACGTCCAGAGTCCCAGGCTATGTTGTCAAGCTGTGAGTCGTATTTGTATGTAACCCTCAGCTCTGACCCTCATCCTAGATGATGGTCAGGGTTGCTGCATGTGACTGATCCAGTTCATGACTGGTCCAGTTCATGAGCCAGTGGCAAGCGGCCCCTGCAACCTGCAAGCACAGTTCTGCGCTGGAGCCAGTGTGGCTGCGGACTGGGGTAGCCAGGAATACAAGCAGCGGCAGAAGTTTTGCAGCGGGTTCACGAGGAGGAGCACCCAGCGTCGCTGCTGCAAGTCCTCAGTCATGCACAGGACATGCATGGCATGCATGTGCACGCAGGAGGCAGCGCAAAGACTGTGCACCCCCCACTTGCCCAGACCTTACTGACCACGCACTGCTGGCGCCAGGCTACGCGGCGGGGTCGGCGGCTGCCGGCAGCCGCGACAGCAGCAGCACAAAGGCCACGCCGGCCAGCGCGCCGCCCAGGTGCGCGATGTGCCCGATCTGCGCGCCGGCGACTGTGTTGCCCGTCGCGCCCCTGATGATGGCCGTCTGGGCGGCCACCTCGTGCCCTGCGCAGCCCAGCCGGGAACACCTGGAACCTGGAACATCAGAAGAGTGCAGCCGCTCGGATGAATACCCCAGATTGATGCTCGCGCTGCACTGTTCTAGCGCGGGCGGCACTGGGAGAGTGCATGAGGCATGCACTGCATATATGATTGCATTCCCGCCACTGTGTTTAGTTCCAGCCACTGTATTTCATTATTGCATGGGAAATGCAGATGCTTGCTCGCTGGGCGCGCACATAGTTGATTCACGACATACTGTCCTAACACGAGGCACTCGATGAGCTTCCGGAAGTTTAAGCGCAGCTTCAGCAGCACTGCGCGCCCGCGTCACCCCCAGGGTCAGCTCTGCCTTGGGGCGCAAATAGGCTGTTGTCACTCACCTGACCACGTCACGCTGAAAGTACTGTCAGCATTTCAGTGCTCGCGAGCCCCGGCGCACCCGAGACGGCAAACAGACCGAAGACCGCGCCCGACGCGCCCAGGCTCATGCAGTTGTGCGGCATGGTAAAGTATGACGCCAGAGATCCACCTGCGCCAGCAGCGCGGTCAGGTGCCTTGCAGCGCAGGAGCACACGCTCAACAACGGAGGCACTGCAGGCCAGCGGGCAGGCGCGGCGGCGTACCCACAGAGCACACGATGTATGTCAACCAGACTCCCAGCGCGCCCTCCTCCTCTTCTACAATGCGTCCAAACACATACAGCATGAAGATATTGGAGCTCAGGTGCTCCCACGACGCGTGCGCGAACGCTGCGGTGATGAACTGCCACCTGCGCGCCTCGCACTTCAGCACCTCGCACCGCACGCACGCCTGCCAGACTGATATCGTGCGTGCACAGCGAGCGCGGGACGCAGTCGCGCCTCACTCACCAGTGCGGCGCCTGGTGGTTCAGGTACAGCAGCGGCATGAACGGCAGGTGCAGCAGGTGGTCCGCCACAAAGGCCGCCAGGTTCAGCACCAGCAGCAGAAACACGCCGAGGGACGGCGGCGCCGCGAGCGCTTTCGGCGCGCCTGCGCACTCAACAAAAGCATAGTCTGCAACCGCAGGGGCCCAAAGCACAAGGGCTAGACGCCAGGTGAGGCAGCTAGCAGCCAGCAAGCCCATGCTGTGACCAAAGTACAGGCAGTGCACAAGCTACAGGTACAGGCAGAAGTGCTTGCACCTGCCGCAGGCACAGCCGCGCTGGGCGAGCGTGTCCAGAACCTGGGCTCGCCGCCGTTGCCAGCCTGTGCACACGGGCACCTGTGCTGTCTGCAGCGCACTCTCTGTGCATGTATCTGAGGCGAAGGGTGGAAAAACTGTCTTCGTGCTGCGCAGTGTTTCAGCAGCCTGTTTGGCCTCAAGCCACAGGAGCGGCTGACACAGAGCTGCGCAGCCATGACGCAGTTGCTTCAAGTTTTGCGTGCCAAGAGTGCACAGCCAAGACAAACACAGCACAGGCCGCCGTATTCTTGCTTCACCAATATGGATGTCACAGACTCTGTGCACAGGAGCGTAGGCTGTTTAAGGAGCTCAACTCATGACTGTAATCATTTGAGATTAAACTATCATCCAATTGGCTCCAGGGTCATGCATGATCTGTTATAAGCAAGGAAGATCTGTTGAAAGCAAGGAAGACAGGTTGTTACAATGCAAGTGTAACTACATCCAGCCCTGGCCTGCCCCTACAGGACATGGTCCCACGGCAGAGCACAGCTGATCACACCAGCTTTGAACAGGAACGTGCACAGAGGGCTGCACCAGTACCGCATACAGGCCGGCCACATAGCTGACTCCTGCAGAGGAGCAGGTGTACAGCGCAGCCACGTCTACACATACAGTGCACCTGTGCCATCTTAGCCAAATTCTACCGGCCAGGTATGCAGCAAGATGTGCTGATACATTATAAGAAAGCCAATAACGAACTACCAGGTAATATATACGGTGAGAAAGACTTTTATGGTACAGACATTTGCGTCAGCTCCAAAGGTGCTGACGAACCCATCATCTGAACCTTGAACATGCGGCAGAGCGCAGCCACACAGCAACAACTCCCAGCACTGCTCAGCCACGCCGGCCCCCTCGTACTCGAGCGGGTTTACGGTGCAGCGTCATACGCGCTGTGGAGCCGCACACTGTGCAGCCATGCCCCAGCCTCACGCCCTGGGTCCAGCTTGCCCTCGAGCGCCCGCGGCGCAGCGCTACGACGAGCGCGGCTGCGCCGCCCGGCGCACGTCCCGCCACGCGGCCCGCACCTTGGGCACCAGGTCAGCGCCCCACACCACGCCTGCCGCGCGGCCAGCCATACGTCAGAGAGAGCACAGGCATGCACATAACCTCACGTCATAGATACTGCACAGATGCTGCACAGTCCTTCACACTGTTCACCCAGTTCAACCGACTTTGCCTTGCACAAAGGCATGTACTTGCACTGTCATCCGCAGACGGAGCACTCAGGTCGACTAGCACACACTCTGCATACTGGTGGTTTCTTTCAAGACAGGAGGCATATGCATCCATGCAGGAAACAAAAAATGGTATGCAGATGCGAGTCCAGTGCAGATAGATGGCCTGCTGCAGACTTAACCGTGCATGTTCCACCAAGGGCCATAATATGTGCAGCACCACCTTTCACAAACCCGGCACACCGCACCTGCAATCAAGCAGATGAAGCCAGTGTAGGTGAAGACCAGGCTGAAGAGGACACCGATCGGCGTCAGGCAGAAAATCCCGCCCAGGTTGCTGACCGAACGGTCACATCCTGGCCGGTACATGTCGCTGCCTGGCGACTTCCAGATGTCTGCATCTGCGCGCCGTATTCCAAAACACATCAGTAAGTCTGCCAAAGGCTATTGTGTCACAACGTCACAACATCATCACACAGTAGAGCAACGTCTGCTTCACAGACGTCTGCCAAAACAAAAAGCAAACACAAATGGCCTGTCAGCGCACCCAGGGCCTCAACAGCGGCGGCGCCGTAACCCAAACAGTTGATCAGACCAATCCAAACAACCAATTTCAACACACAATGTACTGCTAGGATGCGCACCCTGCAGCACATGGCGCGTGAGGTCGGCCATGACGAGCGGCACGGCGGCCAGCGCCAGGTACACTGGGCCGAAGCGGCGCCAGTGCGACCCGCGGCGGCTGAGGGCCTTCCAGTACGTGTACTGCGCCAGGTTGGTGAGCGCAGCCAGTGTGATTGCGAAGCTGATGCTGTGCGAGAAGGCCTTCGCCCCCGCCGACGCAGTGACCCCGAGGAGTCCCGCCAGCAGGAGCGGCCAGCATCAGCTTCCCACTGCGCGCAGGCCCGCGCCGTTCCATCAGCTCGATGCTCAGGCTGAAGCTAACAGGCACCTCATAGTCAAGCACCTCGACAATGAGAAATTTTGGTATGACGAACCTGCCGGCTTAGTAGCCGGCTGAGCAGCCAACAGCACAATAGTGACAACTCCTGCCACGGCTGGGACAGTATCAGACCAACCAGATGGTTAGACCTTGCTGACCTCAGCTAAACCAACCACATAACTGCAAACCAGCACATCCTGTAGGGAGCATGAATAGCTAAAAAAGTGTAGCGCAACCCCGCCAGACCTTGCTTCAAAGCACTACACACCCGCTCTGCAAAACTCCTGCAAATGAGGTGACTAGTTTACTGAGCAACATGATAAATGGCTGTGACACAGAAACAAGGTATAGTGGTGTGTCGCACCCAGCGCAGGCAGCGAGAAGAGCAGGGTGGCTATGGAAGCGGCCAGGCCGCCTGCGTCCAGGCGCTGTGCCTCATCCTTGCCACCCGGCAACACGCGGCTGGCGACAGTCTCGCCAGCCTGACGTGCGCTCGCCGCCGCCCGCGCCGGTGGCCGGGATCAGGCCCCGGCCTCGCAAACTCCAGCTTCTGGGTCGTTCTGCACAAGAATAACCAACTGTCAATATATTGAAACACAGCTTGCCAGTCACAACTCATCCTGACACTTGAGCAAGCGCATCCTGAAGATGCAAGTCACTTCGCGAACACTTTCCGCCATCCAGCAAAGACACAGCAAAGAGCTCACCTCTATCCCACCTCAACAAGAGAACAGTTACCTCAAATAAGAAGGCGCACACACTGCAAACCCAGTACATGCGCTGTACTGAAAACAGCAGGACTGCCACAAAGACCTTGCCCAAGCCACCCGCCAGAGCGCTTCCTGTCGCAAGCACAGCCGCCTGCGAAAGACTGCAAGGGTTGCGCGCGCCTCCAGCAGAGGCACAGCGGCCTCCTCGTCACGTGGCGCCATGCTGAGCGCACTTGAGCACCTCAGCAGGTGTAGAATAGAAAGTCAGCGCCTACACCAATGCTGATAACTATCTCTCCTCTCTCGTCATACGACCACCGTGTGACAGCTTGCAGGCTGCTGACCTACCCTGGCCCCCACAGCCGCCCGGTAGGAGCGTTAGGTTGTTACAGTTCTGCGCAAGTTCTTGCACACGAAGATATGGAGCGCGATCCCTGGTGGAAGAACGTGGACGGGCCCTTTCCTGAGTGGCCGGGCCCTGTCGGCGTTAAGCCTGATGGCGGCGGGTGCCACCGCGCCAGCGGCACCGTGGGCAAGATGGTTGTGCACCGCGCTGTGCACAACCACGACGCGGACGGTGCACCCACCATCGGTCACACAGCTACACAGGGGGTAGTAGCTGCCGAGCACGCCAGCAGGCGGGGCTGCTTGCGCCTGCCTTCCGCGCCTATGAGGAGGTGCATATACCTGAGAGGAGGAGGCACCCACGGCGACCTCCGCCGCCCTGTCGTCGCTGCAAGCCTGTCATTATGCAGACCAGGTCTGCTGCGGTATACCTTTGTGATGAACTTAGTAGCGTGCTGCGCACGTGTGCCAACCAAATTTTTTTTCGCTGAGCGCCAACGTCGCCAGCGCCTGTGCGCATGTCACCAGCACACCACCAGGGAGTGCCGCGCGCCATCGGCAGCCCGCGTGCGCGATCGCGCAGCGGTGCGCGCGGCGCTGGCGGCCGGCGAGAGCGTGAACGAGGTGGAGGCGGCCGGCTGCACGCCGCTGCACTCGGCCGCCTACGAGGGCTGGCTGGAGGGCGCGGAGCTGCTGCTGGGCCTGGGCGCCAAGATAGACGCGTCCAACAACGCCGGCGACCGGCCCTGGCACTGGGCGCACAACCTGGGCCACACGGCCATGCTGGCGCTCCTGGAAAAGGCGCGCCCGGCCGCCGCCTCGCGCGCGCGGCGCCGGGCCCTGCGTGCATGTGCTGTTGCGGCTCGTCTGAGAGCACCCCTCACGCGCATGGTAGCCCTGACACCAGCCACATGCTGCAACTGACATATGGCTGTGACCAAAACAAGTGCCGCTTGTTTTGGCTGCCCAAGCTAGACTATGGCCTGTGGCACGTGTATGACACAGACCCATCTGGCATGGTATGCCGGTGCGCTCTTCCCCATTCCTGTTCAGTCAACACAGGGCCCAGCCGGCATTGCCACCTTGGCAGGGTAACCCCGCACTCTAAAAGAGCTGCGAATCCTGTGTGCGCAGCAAGGGGCCGCGCGCGAGTTTGGCAAGGTGCTGGTGGCAGACCACACGCCGAAAGTGAAGGCATGCGCCCTGCATGGCACTCAGGCGCCTGGCGCCCTGCCGAACGGTGCTGTCACAGGGCGCCTGGCGGCGCCCGATGCGCGCCTATGCTGCCTGGATGCTGTCGCCTGTGGCAGCTCTGCACACACATGCATCATGCTCCCTTCATCTCAGGTCTTTTTACAGTGCAATTTAGCCCGCCTTCAGTGCAATACACCCTGTCTGACAGTTCAGGACGAAAGGAGGCTACTGTGACACGAACGCGTTTTGTGCAGGACTTCTTCCAGCGCGAGTGCTGGGCGCACCACCCCAAGCCCTACGCAGACTTCATGCGCTGGCGCGCGGACGAGGATGCGCGCTGGGCCGCAGACAGCAGCCGCCTCATACCGGGCGGTTAGGCTGTGCCTTGAAATTCGGGCTTGAATGCAGGCAGGGCTGGAGTGCGGAAGCGTGATAGGATAGACTGATGCACAGGGAGGAACACGAGCCTGCTGGCACAACGTACACTCAAATGGGTTACTATATATCAGGGGTGCTGCTTGGCACTGGTCAATTGCCTGCTATTGCTGGCCATGTAGTGATGCAGCCCGCGGCTGCCTCTAGCCATTGAGCGAGCAGGCTGCTAGGAGAGCCCGACTTGTGAGATGGGAACATGCGACATGGAGAGTGCACCGCATTAGAGTGCCAGGAGGGCACCGCAGACATGCAGGCTGGCACGCCACCTCCTCATGACTGGGCCTGCGTGCTCGTCAGCCACGCATTTGGGTGGAGCGTTACACCGCACGAGCAGGGCAGCGACAAAACTGTTGCGCCCGCACGTACGGAAAGCTGCACCGCGGGCTGGGCTCCACACTCCCAGTCCGCCAGAGTCGCGCTGCAGCAGGACTGGACTCTTACGTCAACACACGAGACCTCACAGACAACGCGGACAGAGGGCGCGCTGGCCTGCGCACCCTCCCCAAACAATGACATGCCGACAACGCACACGCTGCGGCCCTCCCGTGGCGCCCAAGCAGCTGACACGGCTGTCAACAATACAGCAGCCCGCCCCTCCCCCCAAATGGGAAACCAACCTGCACAGAGTGGTGGTCATTTTCTACCGCGGGCCCACTCTCCCAGACGCGTCCAGCCACCGCCCGCATGACGCAGGGCGCGGCCCATGCAGTGCGGAGCACATGGGCAACCCGTGCCTTGTACGTCCTGCTCCCGCAGGGCACATGCATATCGCCCGCAGGCCGCCCCACACCGTGTGCGCGCCACCGCCACAGCACGGCCTGCGCAGCTGCCACGCCCCTCGCAGCCGCGCCGCCAGGCTGCAGACCATCTGCGGCGCTGCCGCTCCGGCTGCAGCGCGCGCGCGAGCGCAGCGCAGGCTGGGCAGCCTAACAGCCTGAGTGCTGCCCCAGCACGCTGTCCTCCCTCCGGCCCGCTCACAGGCTTCGCCCGCCAACCCCCCGCACAGCGCCGCGCGGCGCCGCGCCCGCGCGAGTGCGCACGGGTCAGGGGCCAGCATGACCCTCATGCGCCGCGGCGGATCAGCGATGCGGCCGCTGGGCGCGCCCCTGCCTGGGCCTGAGGGCGGCCTGCCGGCCGCGCCGGCCCTTGTTCATACCAAAGGAGCCGGGCCCGCCCGTGCGGCCGCGCGCGTGCGTGGCCTCAGGGATTGCAGGGTCAGGGCCAGGGTAGGGTCAGGGCCGCCCCGCGCCGCCTGCGTACATGAACTTCTGCTTCTTCTCCGCGGGCTTCAGGATCTGCGCGCGCGCGCGGCGCTCAGCCCCCCCGGTGCAACGCGCCCGCAAGCGCGGGCGACGCCCGGCACTCCGCCCTACGCTCCCGGGGGAAGAGGGCTGCTTTGTAAGTGCGCGCATGTTGAGAAACGCGTCGCGGATGCTGGCGAATGGCTGGGCGCAGCGGGGGGGCGGCGGCCGCCCACCTGGAAGGAGCACATGAGCGTCTCGTCGACGCTCATCATGGCGCCCGCGTTGTCGAACTCGCCGCAGTAGTTGGGCGCGCTGAAGATGGTGACCAGCTGCCGCTTTGCGAAGAACTCGTACCCGTCCTCCACCACCTGCGGCCGCGCCCTGGTGGGTCAACCCCCAGGTAACCCAGGGACCCCCTAACCCTAGTACGTCGTGCCGCGCCCGCGCGCGCGCGCAGCGGCCGCTCCGCACGGGCAGCTCGCGCTGGCGGGGTGCCGCACAGCAGCGGATGCCAGGCTCACAACGCGCGACGGCGCCGCGCCCCGGCAAAGAAAAGATCCCACCGCGCTCGCCATATGGCGCGCGCCGGTTCAAAACAGCCTACCCTGCTCGGCGAGACGCCTGTGCACAGCAGCCTGCCCCGCTCGCGGCGCGCCAGCGCCCTGGCGGCTCCTTTCCCCCACGTTCCCAGACGCCCGCACGCAGCACGCAGGTCCAGGACCAAGGCCGAGCCGTGCTTGGTCGGGAGCTCCAGCACGGAGGCCAACCCCGCCCAGCTGTGGGCAGGGGTGGCAGGGGCTGTGCAGGCACGTCCGGTGCGCGCGGCAAACTGGGGCATAATTATGCTTGATCAAGGGCTGCAGCACGGAGGCCACCCCCGCCACAGTAGTGGGCGGGGCCGGCAGGGCCTTCGTTTTAGCGCGCCTGGTGCGCGCGGCAGACCAGGTCCAGGTCGTGCTTGGTCAGGAACTCCGACACGGAGTCCGGCCCGAACGTGTACGACACGCCGCGGTCGTTCTCGCCCCAGCCCTGCACCTCCTTGTCCGGGTCGGCCCACAGCAGGTCGCACAGCAGGCCCGTGTCCGGCACGTCGGTCGGGCGCGGGATGCGCTTTATCTGCTCCAGCGCCTTCAGCTCCGGCGACAGGCCGCCGTGCATGCACAGGATCTGCGCGCGCGCGCGCCGGCGCGGCGTCAGCTCGGGTCTGTCGCCAGCGCCAGGGCTGCCGCGCGAGGGCGATCAGCTTGGGGTGCAGCACCCTTGCGGGTGCCACCCGCAAGGGTGGCACCTCGCCCACGGCCGCCCCGAGCAGCGCCACCACTCACTGTGCACCTCACGCCCACGCCCAGCGCGCAGCGGGCGCGGGCGCCGGGCGGCCGGCCGCGGGCGCGCCTTCTCGTCGACCAGCGCCGCGACGGGCAGGCAGTTGAAGCAGTCTGTGAACGTCTTCCAGAGCCGGATGTTGTACCGCCGCTTGCACTCGTCGTAGAAGCCGTATATGCGGTTGATCGACGCGCACTCGTGGTTGCCGCGCAGCAGGAAGAAGTTCTCCGGGTACTTGACCTGCGCGAGCGCGCGCCGCGGCTGTGCAAAACCCTCCATAGGGTTGCCGCGCAGCAGGGTTGCCGCGCAGCGGGAAGAGGTCTCCGGGTGTCTGACCGGCGCGCCCGCCCGCCGCCGCTGCGCACACCCGCCAGACCGCCAGAGCGCTGCTGCGGCGCGCCGGCACGAGCGTGGGCGCTGGCTGTCCGCCGGCGCTCTGCCTGCCTGCCGGGCCAAGCAGCTCCGCCGGGCGCAGCGGCCGCGACACCAGCACGCCTCGGCTGAATACAACAAGGGGGATGGCTGGGTCTGCGGGGCGGCTGCGCCAATCGGTCCTCTGCTATCGAGTAAACGCCCCAGAGCAGGCAGCCCCTGCCCCCTGCGCGCAGGCAGCCCCTGCCCCTTGCGTGCAGGCAGCCCCCCCCCCCCCCTGCGCGCAGGCGGCCCCTGCCCCTTGCGCGCCGGACGGACATCGCCGGCACGAGCCCCGCTGCGGTGCTTGTTGCCGGCTGCGCGCCTCTCCCCGGATGGCGGCTGCCTTCACACGCCCACCTGCCAGCACAAGCAGCAGCGCTGCGCAGCGTCCGCGCCCGGGCTGCCACCCCCACCATGCGGAAGTCGCTCCGTCATGCTCGCTCACCAACACAGTGCCGTCTGTGCTGCCAAGCCTTCAGGTTCGCGCGCCCCTCTCCGGCTGTCGGGCCCCGGGCCCCGCCTGCTCCTGGCTGGCAACCCCTGATCCGCTCCATAAGCTGCCGCGCTGGCTTGCTCATGCCCGCCCGCCAGGGGCTCGGCACCGCCACGCTGCCCCCTCCTGCCTGGCGCAGCGGACCTGGCGCCACAATGCACGCCGCTGGACCCAGCGTCCAGTCGGCCGCGCCGAGGACGCGCGCACGCGACCGCGCCGCGCGCCCAGCTCTCGCCGCCTCTGGCCGCCTGCTTAATACGTCACTGCTGGCTGCGGTATGGCCCCGCGTTCCAGACGCCAGCTGGCTTGCGGCGCATGCGGCGCTCGCGCGAAGCGCGGGCGCGAACACTTGATGACTGCGACGCTGCCAGCGCAAGGCCGCCCGCCAAGGGGCACGCCCGCTGCAGGGCTGCCCGCGCAGACCCCGCCCGCCCGCTCGCCGGCTGCTCGCGGCGGGCAGAGGCGCGCCCCCCTGACCCGCACGCGTGCGGCGCGCCGGCGCGCCGC
>JAABUZ0100008961.1_pt1 | contig 11601 bp, 6 predicted proteins | sample 5562091 | NCBI WGS metagenome assembly JAABUZ01 (sample SAMN12813069, study PRJNA571459) | rock metagenome | isolation source: Antarctica rocks | place: Antarctica: Victoria Land, Linnaeus Terrace sud | collected 2015-12-21
TCGTCGGGCTCGTCGTCTTCGGCCTGCGTGGGCGCTACGAGCGGCACACGCGCGCGCTCATCCTGGTGGCCGCCACGCTCGGCGTGCCGCTTCTGCAGGTGCTGCTGCTCTATCGCGGCATCAGCGCTGGCTGGCTGCGTTTCTTTCTCGCCTTCGTCCCCTTCGGTTTCGTGCTGGTGGCCTATGGGGCTGGCCTCCTGGCGGCGCGCTGGCCGCGCTGGCCGCGCTGGCTGGCCTGGGCTGCCTGCCTGGTCGTGCTCGCGGGGGGTAACGGCGTCACCTACGCCATGATGGCGCCCGCGTCCTCGCTGCACACCCAGTTGCACTATGAGCAGTTGCAGCGCACGAGCGAGGATACGCCCGTCGTGGCCTATCTCGACGCCCATCCCGCCCTGGCGGTGCTGACCGACTCGTTCTCCAGCTTCCCCATCATCATCAAAGCGCAGCGGCCCAAGCAGTTCATCATCACCTCGGACGTCGACTTCAAAAGTGTCCTCAACTACCCCTTCGGGCGGGTCGATGCGTTCCTCGTGCCGCGACCGACCACGGTGGGCGCGCTCGACGCCGTGAACAGGCGGTATCCTCACCTCTGGAGCAAGGGCGAGCCCTGGGCTCATCTGATCGCGGAGTTCCCCGGCGGATACCACTGGCGCCTCTACGCTATCGACGCGACCGGTTACCAGCGGCCCCAGGGCGTCTATTGGTTCCACACGTGCGTGACGGCGTGCCCCTAGCCTCGCTCGAGGCGATCCGGGACGCATTTAGAGAGAACTCAGGAGGTATCACCATGGATCGAGACAGACGCGCGGGCGCGGCGATCAGCGGGGCGGCCCCCGGGACCGTCCAGGAGGTTGTCGATACCCTGCTGGTCGCCGAGCAACTCATGTCGACCTTCTACTACGCGGCCCTGACGACGAGCAGGCTCATGCGCAGCCCCGCCTTGGGAGGATCCTCGGCCAACCCCAACAACCCGGGGCTTCCGCCGGACGGTAACCCCCGGAACGTGCGTTTCCTGCAGGCCGCCCTGGACGCCGAGGTCAAGCATGCGGCGGCGGCCGCGAGCGCGGCCGCGATGGGGGGGCGCGCGGGATTCTATTTCCCCGCGACCGCCTTCGATCGGTTGGGGAGCCCGTCGGAGGCGACCAGCTTCCTGGGGCTGCTCGATACGCTGGAGACGATGTGCGTCGGGGTCTACATCGCGGCGGCGCGGCAGTTCCTGCGGGTCGGGCGCCCCGATCTGGCGCGCGTCGCCACGCAGATCATGGGGGTGGAGGCCGAGCATCGCATGCTGGGCCGCGTGATCGGCGCGGCCCGCCCCGCCAACAACCTCACGCTGCAGCGGGCGCCCTACGCCTCCGTTGGCGACGCGGACGAGATGCTCCGCCCCTTTCTGACGGGCCGGGGCTTCGCCGCGCGGGACACGACAGCCGTCGCCGTACCGACCGTGGCGCAGGCCGGCCGCGTGGTCGGACATTACCACACACACTTCGTGACGCACTTTTCGTGACGCACTTTCGGTGAGCCGGGGGCTGCCGGCGATCGGAGAAGGCGCGCGACGGGGCACGACCCGGGCGCGCTGTCCGTCGCGGCAGGCCCGCATAGAAAAGGGGAGAGCAGAGATGAGCAAGGATAAGGCGAGGCGGGAGCGCGCGGCGCTGCGCCCCGGGGCGCGGCCGGCGCGCAAGCGGTTTCTACAGGCCACGGCCGTCGTGGGGGCGGGGCTCGCGGTGGGCGGCCCCGTCGCGCGCGCGGGGCTCGCGGCGGCGGCTCCTACCGCGAGGCCCGCGGTGGAGCTTCCCGCGGCGGCGGCCTGCAACGAGAGCGTGCAGGACCTTGTGGATACGGCCCTCGTCGCGGAGCGCCTGGCCGTGACCTTCTACCACGCGGGGCTGTCGGAGCGCGCGATCCTGCGCGACAAGAGAATCGCGGGCTCGTCGGCCAACCCCAATGCCGTCGCGCGCGACGGCGATCCGGGGAACGTCGCGTACCTTCAGGCCGCGCTCGATCAGGAGGACAAGCACGCCCACCTGCTGCAAGGGTTGGGCGCGCGGACAGCGCACGCGCGGTTCTATTTCCCGGCCGCGACGTTCGAAGAGTTGGGCTATACCACCCACCCCGGCACGTTCCTCTGGGTCCTCGACCACCTCGAGACGGCGTTCATCGGCGCCTACCTCGCGGCGGCCGCGCGTTTCGACGTGCTCGGGCGCGGCGACCTGGCGCTTCTCGCCATGCGCATCCTGGGAGTCGAGAGCGAGCACCGCGCGCTCTACCGGGTGATCGCGGGGGACGAGCCCGCGAACAACGTCACGGTCGAGGTCTCCTCGTTCGCCTGCGTCGGCGACGTCGCGACGGCCTTGCGGCCCTTCCTCACGGGCGAAGGACTCCCCGGCGGCGGCGTGGCGCGCGCGCTCCCGACACAGGCGCAGATCGCCCGCGCGGTCGGGCGCAACAAGAGCGGCTATTAGCGGGCGGGGAACGGGAAGCTGAGGGACATCATGGCCACGTCAGACGCGATCCGCCTCGCCGTGCGACCGGAGAAGGCGCGCCTCGCGCCGGGCGGCAGGCTCGTGCTCCTCCTCGCGCTAGAGAACAGGGGCAGCGTCGCGGAGCACTGCCTCATCACGGTGCGGGGGCTCCGCGCGGACTGGTACAGCCTCGACCGGCCGAGCGTCTTGTTGGGCCCGGGCATATCCGCGTTCGCGCGCCTCACGGTGCATCCGCCGGCCGCGCTTGCGGCGGCCGGTCGGTATCCGATCGTCGTGCATGTCGTATCCGAGGAGGCTCCAACCCTGGCGGCGGCGCGGGACGTCGAGGTGAACGTCGAGGTGATCGTCGATGCGGGCGGCGGCGTGAGCATGGACGTGCGGCCGGCGGAGGTCGCAGGTCCCCGGGGCCTCCTCCACGTGACGCTGCGCAACGACACGGGGCGGGACGAGAGCGTGGCGCTGACGGCGCGTACTGACGACGAGGCGCGCGTCCGCGTGGAGCCGATGGGGCCGATCGTCGTGCCGGCGGGGGGGATAGCTTCCGCACTGGTCCACGTGACGGCTCGCCATTCTCAAGGGCGTCGGTCGGCGTCGCGAGGGGGCGGGCATGAAATTGAGGTGCGCGGCGTCCGGGCGGGCCACGACGGCGCGGGCGATCCCCTGCTCCTGCGACACGCTCGCCTTGTCGACGGACCGCGCGCCGCCGGGCTAGGATCGCCCCGGTGGCGCGCGGCCATCGGGGCGTCGGCCCTCGCCCTCGCCCTCCTCCTCGCGGGCGCCGCGCTGCTCCGTCCGGGCTCTTCCCATCCGCCGCGGCCGACCGCGGCCCCAGTCACGGCGTTGCCCGGCGCGGCCGTGCCGGGGGTGTTCCCAACGCGGAATCCTAGCTTCCCGCCGGCCGCCCCGCACATCGCCGCGCGGGCGTCGAGACGACCTATCCTGACGGGGTCGGGAGACGCGGCGGCTCAACATGCCGTACCGTCCATGGCGTCGCGCCCGATCCCGTCGCCTGTCGCCGTCGACACGCGCCCGATCCCGTCGCCTGTCGCCGTCGACACGCGCCCGATCCCGTCCCGGACACACGCGCTGCCCCCGCGGCCCGTCGCGCGTGTCACCGGTGCGCCCGGCGTGGCGCCCACGGCGGTGGCCGTGGTGGGCGCCCCGGCCGGGCGCGGGACGCGCGCAAGGCCAGCCGTCGTGGTTCGCCCGCGAGGAGTAATCCCATCTAAGGCCCGCGTGGTCCGTTCCTTTCTCACCACTGTGGCGACACGACGACCCGTTCGTCGATTGGCGCTGGCGCCGCATGGGGTTCTTGCGCCATCGGGGGCGCCCACATCCCCACATAGGAGGGCGACACGCGTCGGGGTGAAACAAGGACCTCCAAGACCCTCGATCCGCGCGGGCGTGGCCACCTCTCCCGTCCACCCCAGACGGGTAGCGGCGCACGCTCGACACGTGTCCAGTAAGGTTTTAGCGGTAACCCACCATGGTCCCGCCCGGCGCTCACGGCATCGACGGGTTCTTCGGCCCGTGGCGCACCGGCGGACGCACGTCCCGCGCGATCGCGCGCACCTCCGCCGCGCGCGCCGTCAAGCGGCGGCGGGCGCTCGGTTAGCGGTCTTGCGGGTGGCGTGGCCGCCCGGCGCCACGTTGCGCTTCAGCCGGCCGGAGACACTGCGTCTGACCACCGCGCCGGACGCGTTGATCGTCGTCACCCTGCGGGTCACGCTGGGCGAGCGCGGTGTTGGTGGCCGGCGCATTGCACAGGTCTACCGCTACGCGACATCCGCGCGGGCCGACCGTTTCGGGCGGGTGAGCCTACCTTTGCGGTATGCGTACGTCCCAACGCGGCCGGTGTCAGGTAACCTCGTCGTCGTCTCCTACATGCGGCACGTCGTGGCGCGGCGCGGCGCCCGTATCGTGTTAATCTATCGATGAGCAACACGAATGTTTTGGAAAAGGGGCATGTTGAGATAGCTAATCCAACAATGCTCCGGGCTCTCCAGGGGGAGATGCGGCGGAGAACGGGCGTAGCGGAGGGCCTCCTTATGCTGGCCCTGTTTGGGCTCGCGCTCCTCGTGCGGTTCCACGACTTGGGGCGTCAATCCCTCTGGCTCGACGAGGCGACGCAAGTTTGGTCCTCCTCCCTTCCCGTCCACACGATCCTCGCCCGGTTGGCGCAAAGCGACACGCAGCCGCCCCTCTACTACATTGCCCTCCACGAGTGGATCGCGGCCTTCGGGCGATCGGCGACGGACGTGCGGTTCCTCTCCGTCGTAACGGGGGCGCTGGCCCCGCTGCTCCTCTATGCCATAGGACGAGCGCTGGCTGATCGTTGGACCGCAACGCTGGCCGCGCTGCTCCTCATCGCCAACCCCTTCCACATCTGGTATAGCCAGGAAACGCGCGGTTACGCCCTGATGGCGACCCTGGCGCTCGCCGCGGCGTGGCTGCTGCTGCGTTGGCTGGGCACGGCACAGCCCTTATGGGGGGGCTTGCTCGCGCTGGCGGACGCGCTCCTGCTCTATACGCAGAGCACGACGGTGTTGTTCGTCGCGGCGCAGATCGCCTACGCCGTCGTCGCGACGGGTCCGCGCCATCCCTCCTCGGCGTGGGTGACCTGGTCGGTCCGACGTCTGTGGCCGTTCGTGGTCGCCGTCGCGCTGTGGTTGCCCTGGGTCCCGACGACGCTCGCGCAGATGGGGCGGGGACAGACAAACTGGATCCCGTACGCGACCGGCGGGGACGCCTGGACATTCCTGCGCGCGCTCGTGGGCATGGACACAGGTCTGGGCCAAGTCCAGCCCGATCTCGTGCGCCAAATCGTCGCGGGCCTCCTGCTCGCGCTCGCGCTCGCGTCCCTGCGCGCGGGCTGGCGGGAGGCGCTGCTCTTCGTGAGCCCGGCGGTCGTCCTGTTCATCGTGTCCACGCATCTGCACCTGTGGGCGCCGCGCGCCGTCCTGTTCGCTGTGTGCGGCATGGCCGTACTCGTGGCGCGCGGACTCGCGCGTCTCTCACGCCCCGTAGGTCTCATCGCCATCATTTTGATCGCGGGGCTGGGAGCGTTCGCGCCGACGTCGGCGAAAGAACCGTGGCAGGGGCTAGCCGCCGCGCTGTGCGCCACTGCCCGACCTGGCGACGTTGTCTACGCCGAGCCCGACTATGCCCTGGCGCCGCTGGCCTATTACACCATGACACGGCCCTGCCCTGCGTTAATCCTCTCGCCCCGACAACCACTACCCATTACCCCAGCGACCTTCCTTGACCAGGTGTTCACGCGGCAAGGGGTGGAGGCGCTGGCGGCGACGTGGCTGTCGGGGGGGGGGACGCCGGTGGAGCAGGACGCGTATCGCCACCTCGTCGCCCGGCGCGCGCGCGTCTGGTTCGTGTGCCGGGATCAAGGGCCCTCGTGCCCCGGTCCCCAGGGCGCGGCCTTTCGCGCGCGGCCTGGACAGCCCGCGTCGTTCCAGTGGCGGGGCGAGTTAATCTTGACCTCGGCGCGGCTCGGACCCTCCTCCGCGCCGTGACGCGTGGCGCGGACAGGCGGCGCGGCGGGAGAACGCGGGCGCCGCATCGTGGACGCCTTGCGCCCGACGTACCTCCAGTCCATCACGGTCCGTGGGAACGGCGCGCCCTTGCGCTCGGACTCCTCCTCACGATCGTGTTGATAGCGCTGCTCCTGAGAACACCGTCGCCGCGGCCGTGGGCATCCAACGTCATGGTCGATACGAGCCAGGTCGTCGCGGCGCTCCCAGCGACGGCGATCGGGATCAACGCCGCCGTCTGGGACGGTCATCTTCGCGACGCCGCTGTCCCGGCCCTATTGCGCGGCGTCGGGGTTGCGCTGCTGCGCTACCCCGACGGCGCGGTCGCCGACGTCTACCACTGGGAGACGAACCTTTTCACCCCCGGCGATGGTGGCGACGCGCTCCCCACGAACGGCTTCGACAACTTCATGACAGGGGTCGTGCGCCAGTCCGGGGCGCGGGCATTGATCACGGTGAACTACGGCTCGAACGCCGCCGGGACGGGCGGCGGTGACCCCGCGGAGGCCGCGGGGTGGGTGCGCTACGCCAACGTGACCAAGGGCTACGGCGTCACATACTGGGAGATCGGCAACGAGGTCTACGGCAACGGATATTACGGCGTTCGATGGGAGACGGATATGCACCCGAACCACTCTCCCGCCGCCTATGCGCGCAACGCGCTCACCTATATCGCGACGATGAAGAGAGTTGACCCGTCGATCCAGGTTGGGCTCGACGTGATGACGCCGGGGGATTGGATGGACCGCGCGCGCGTCGGCGATGAAAATTGGAACCGCACCGTCCTCTCCATCGCGGGGCCGGCGGCGGACTTCGTCTCCGTGCATTGGTACCCCCAACAGCCGGGCGCGGAAACCGACGCGGGCTTACTTGCCTCCCCGTCGCGCATCCCCGCCATGGTCGCGCGTCTGCGCGCGCTGATCGCCCGCTACTGCGGGGCGCGCGCGTCGCGCATCGGGATTATGGTGACCGAGAGCAACTCGGTCACCAACACTCCGGGCAAGCAGACGACAGGGGTCGTGAATGGGCTGTTCCTGCTGCGCGACTATCTCGCGTGGTTGCAAGCGGGCGCACGGAACGTGACGTGGTGGAACCTGCACAATGGAGCGCAGCGCGCGGGCGCCAACAACGGCGCGCGCCTGACGGGGGCGACGACCTATGGGGACTATGGGCTCCTCGCATCCGGGGGGACAAACGAGCCCGCGGCCGACACCCCGTTCCCCTCGTTTGCCGCGTTGCGCCTGTTAGGAGGGGCCTTGCTCCCCGGCTCCCTCTTCATCCGGTCGGTGTCCCTCCTCCCCGCGGTCACCGTGCATGCGCTCCGACAGCCGGGTGAACGGTTAGCGATCATCCTAATCAACACCAGCGCATCCGCGGGGTACATGATCGTCCCTCGCGTCGACGGCATGGTCGCCTCCAGCGGCAGCGTTACCACGTTCGGCCCTGTGGAGTCGGGGGGTATGCCGCGGTCGCTCCCCCTGCGAGACGGATCCGTCACCTACCACCTCGCGCCGTACACCGCAGCGGTGCTCGAGTTCAGGACACGCTAGTTCACGGCGTGTCTCAGCCTATTCTAAGTCAATCCCATGCGAACTGGCCCCGCATCCCAAACCCATTTACGGCTGCGCGGTGGTCGACATCGCCAGAGCAAAAATATGGAGCTGGCCATGCGTCACCGTGGCCGGGAGAGTGACGCTGGTCACGACCTTGCCCTCCTGCAACGGGACGGTGGCACGGAACACAAAGGTCTTTACTCGCTCATGGCTTGCCCCATGGTTGCGATACGGCAGTGTCGCGGCGATGCTGTTGCCGTAGCCAAGCGTCAGCGCTCCTCCGTTGAGGGTCCAGTCGGAGAAACCGAGCGTGAAGCGTCGCGTCGAGCCATCGGCGTAGGTCACGATACCCGTCCCCGTCGTCGGGCCGTTCGACGCCGCCCCCAGGAACGCCAGCGTCGTGCCGACGACAGGCGTTGCGAGGTGCAGTGTCTGCCCATGGGCGACGATGTCGTTGGGCGCGCCCGGTGTGACGTTCGGCCATCGGAAAGTCATGCCGGGCGCGATAACCTGCTGGCCGGACGTCAAGCCCGCGGACTGCAATGTTTGAGCGGAGTAGCTGTCGCCGTAGCCATCGAAATTAGCCGCGTTGGGATTGGCGTCGCTACTGATGCCGGTGTCGTTGAAGGGCAACGCAAACGTGGCTACGCCGACCGTGAACGTGGACGCCGCGTCATCCCAGGCGTACAACGGCGACCATCCCGCGCCGAAGACGCCGACCTTGAGCGTGTATGTCCCCGGCGGCAGGGTCGCGGGCACGCTCCACGCCGCCTTGGCGGTCTGGGAGGCGCCGGCGGCGAGGGCGACGGGGCTCTGCCAGGTCTGAGCCACCAGATGGCCGGAGGCGTCGTAGACGTAGAAGTCCACGATGGTCCCTGAGAGAGGGATGTTCGCCGCGACCGTCGCCGCCAGAATCGTGGTCCCGCCGGGCGTCACGCTCGTGGCGGAGGCGGACGACGCGCTGATCGTCACGGCCAGGGGTCCGGCGGTGGGCGGACTGGTCATCGCGGGGGCGGCGGTGGGCGGCGCGAGGACCGGTGCGGTCGGGGACGGCAGCGCGAGGACCGGCGCGGTCGGAGGCGGCAGTACAAGAGGAGACGTCGCGGAGGGGGCGCTTGTCGCGGTGTTGGAGGGGGCGCTCGTCGCGGTGTTGGAGGGGGCGCTTGTCGCGGTGTTGGAGGGGGCGCTTGTCGCGGTGTTGGAGGGGGCGCTTGTCGCGGTGTTGGAGGGGGCGCTCGTCGCGGTGTTGGAGGGGATGCTCGTCGCGGTGTTGGAGGGGACGCTCGTCGCGGTGTTGGAGGGGACGCTCGTCGCGGTGTTGGAGGGGGCGCTCGTCGCGGTGTTGGAGGGGACGCTTGTCGCGGTGTTGGAGGGGACGCTCGTCCCCACCGTGAACGTGGACGCCGCGTCATCCCAGGCGTACAACGGCGACCATCCCGCGCCGAAGACGCCGACCTTGAGCGTGTATGTCCCCGGCGCCAGGGTCGCGGGCACGCTCCACGCCGCCTTGGCGGTCTGGGAGGCGCCGGCGGCGAGGGCGACGGGGCTCTGCCAGGTCTGAGCCACCAGATGGCCGGAGGCGTCGTAGACGTAGAAGTCCACGATGGTCCCTGAGAGAGGGATGTTCGCCGCGACCGTCGCCGCCAGAATCGTGGTCCCGCCGGGCGTCACGCTCGTGGCGGAGGCGGACGACGCGCTGATCGTCACGGCCAGGGGTCCGGCGGTGGGCGGACTGGTCATCGCGGGGGCGGCGGTGGGCGGCGCGAGGACCGGCGCGGTTGGGGACGGCAGCGCGAGGACCGGCGCGGTTGGGGACGGCAGCGCGAGGACCGGCGCGGTTGGGGACGGCAGTACGAGAGGAGACGTCGTTGACGGGGTCATGATAACTGTCGTCAACGAATACGGCGGGACGCTTTGCGTGAAGGCGTTGCCGATGCCAAAGCTAGATGTCGTGGCGATGGCTCCGCCTTGCATGCCGTACGCGTAGATCGTGGCGGCGGAGGCAGGAGAGTAGCCGGACAGCGAGACCGCGACGTTATAGGTCGTGTCGGGGGATTTGTTGATCAATAGCAGAGCGAGGCTGCCGTTGGCCTGCCGGACGGCGTGGGCGGCCACGAGGGCTTGGTCCGACGCCGCCGCGACCATCGTGTCCCCGGGCGCGCCGAGTTTGGTCAACATCTGAAGGCCATAATAGGGCGGGAACGGCGTATTAGCCGGAGGCTCACTCATACCGCCGACGGAGGCGCCACTTGATAGGACACCAAGGTCGCCATAGGTGGCCGTCCCGTACAGGGACGGACTGTTATTGCCGGTCAGGTCGATACCGTTGTGGAGATCCCACCAACTCGCGTTAGCGGCGCCGTCCTCAAGCCATGTCATAAAGCCATCGGCGAGGAACAGGGCGTCGACCAAGCTCACGCGTTGCTTCCCGGTGCTGTTCGTATTCATCTCACCGAGGAGGATTTGAACGTGGTCGGCGTGGGCGCCGCAGGCGGCGTTGATCTCAGCGCGCAACGTCGCCATCATACCGGCGATCCCACCTGTGCTGGCGAGGAGGTCGGCGTCCGTGCCCGCGTCGTTGATGGGATACCAATGCACGTCGACGAAGTCGATCTTGGAGCACACCGCCGCCAGGGTGTTGCTGTTCCAGGCGGGTGACCGCCCGTCGGGCCAGTACCCAGGGGTCGTGACGGCGATCCCAACCTTGATGGACGGGTCGGAGGCTTTCATGGCATCAACGAAGGCCGACGTGTTGCTGGCGTAGGCGGCCGGTCCTTTGGCGGCGTGCAAGTCGGTCTCCCACCCTCCAGGATACGTGCCGTTGCCGTAGACCTCGTTGCCGATCTCCCAGTATTTGACGCCGTAGCCCTTGGTTACGTTGGCGTAGCGCACCCACCCCGCGGCCTCCGCGGGGTCGCCCCCGCCGTTGCACGTCGTGTTGCTCCCGTAGTTGACGGTGATGAGCGGCTGCGCGCCCGTCGCGCGCGCGACGCTCATGAAGGAATCAAACGTGTTGTTGGGGTTGGCGTACCCACCGTTGCAGAAGGAATTAGTCTGCCAATGGTAGTTGTCGGCGCTCGATCCGCCCGGAAAGCGGAGGACGCTAACACCGGCCTGCCGCATCAGGGACGGCATCGACCCGTCGAGCAAGTGGCCGTCCCAGACGGCCGTGTTCATGCCGAAGGCGGTGGGGGGGATCGTTCCGCGGGAGGAGCCCGCGTCGATCGTGATGTTGGCGCTGGCGGCCGCGTCGGCGACGTGTCCCGTTCCCGTAGGGGCGCCTGTGACAAGAAGGGACAAGGATAGGCCGAGGACCACGCGTAGGATTGTGCGCGGCGTGGGGGATTGCATGGGAAGGTCTGTTCCTCTCTACCGTTAGGGCGCTATGTGCGTTTGGAGCGATGGGTATACGCTGCCGACAATACGCCAGGTGAGGAAATGTTCTAATCCCATAATCGGGGGGGGACATCTAGTTGGGGAGATATCTGGGTTGGGGATGAGCGCGGGCGAACGTAGGCGGGTAAGCCGTATCTTCCCGTCCCACGCACATCGACGACGCAAGAAGAGCAAGGTAGGCCGTGTCCGCATGACGGGGCGGGGCAATTGCAATCGCCCCGCCCCGTCATGCGGACACGGCGACACGGCTAGCGGGATGCACGTCGGTTGACCCGGGCAGTTGGTGTTGCGCCTGCTGTATGTATGCGACGGGGGAATGGGCCGTCGATCTTCAGCCGTCTATTGACTGTATACTGAGGGAGCACCACCGGGAGCTGCGCGGACATGAGCTGTGTACGGCTGTGGCCAGGTGATGTGGGAGAGCTACCGGCGTGCCTGCTGCCGTTTGCGCAGGCACGCCGGTAGCTCTTTTCACGGCCTCGCGTGTTCTTCGACTTAGGGACGCGGAAGCAGTTACGTATCCCAGTCACCGCGGGGACAGTAGGGAATATCGACGAACCACTTGTCTAAGTCGAGCAGGCGCACGAGCCGCGCTTCCACGGTGGCCATGCCGTCCTTGGT
>JAABUZ0100008962.1_pt1 | contig 11600 bp, 7 predicted proteins | sample 5562091 | NCBI WGS metagenome assembly JAABUZ01 (sample SAMN12813069, study PRJNA571459) | rock metagenome | isolation source: Antarctica rocks | place: Antarctica: Victoria Land, Linnaeus Terrace sud | collected 2015-12-21
GAATTGCCAAGATTGATAAACCAAGCTACTTGATTGGCTCGCTTAGAACGAATCCTTTCGCTTAATTGCCAAGAACCCGAATCTGACGTCATGGAACCGAGTCACGTGATAAATTCGGGTTTTCGCGATCAGTCTAGTTTTAATCAAAACATTTCTAAAACAATATTATAAATAACTATTTTCACTATATTAAAAATTAGTTTTTCGTAATGTTGTTAAATAGCTATTAATAATAATTTTGTTTCTTTGTTCACTTTTTCATTTCTTGCGAATAATAAGTTTTTATCTACAATTACTAGATTGTAAGCGTCAAGCTTCTTCTAAATAAAGTACTTTTCTCTCTTTATAAAAGCTCTAGTTATAAAATTATTTATTGCATCAAAATCAATCATTGTTGTAAATTAACAATTATTGATCTTAACTAATGTGATAAAACATCGTGCGTGCGTTGTTAAGTTTAATTGCTACTATTAAGCTAATATATTGCATTTCTTTAATATGCTTTTTATTAAAGAATTTGAACTTTTTCTTGCTCTTGTGTTGCGACTTTTGCTTTAAACGTTTATTTGCGTTAAGCTTTCTTTTGTTGCTAAATTACTAACTTTAATTTTCTAAAAGATTAATTAATTTCGTTTTTTTAGATAAGTTTAGCATAAGTCGTTGTAGCAAGTTGTTTAATTAAGGCTTGCGTATATTGTAAGATTTAATTGTTTTATAATAACGTCAAATATGTTCTTTTTTGTAGTAACATTATTTTTTAATTTTTTTCGCATTTGTTTACGATCTTCGATGAGTTAACTAAAGTTTTGAAATAATTTGTGATACCTTTTATGCATTCGTGAAAGTTTTTTTAGTTATACTTTTCACTTAAGTCAATAATTAAACTATAAGATTCAATAATTTTCTAAAGTGCTTAATTAACTTTTTGCGTAAATGCGAATGCCTTGTTTAATAATGTTTTATCTAGAACTTTCTATAATTAATTTAAGTTCTTTATCAAATAATAATTGTCGTTCGATTTAATTTTAAGAATGTTTATCTTTGTGTCAATTTGCTTTTTGATGTCGTTTTAACTATTAAATATTTCTCTTAACATAACATTGATTTGTCGACAATTCATTAAGTTTCGTAATTAATAATCTCTTGCGAAGTGACTCGATTTATCACATAAATAGCATGTTTTTTAAAATTTATTATTTTGCTTTTCTTTAAAGTTCTTTTCTTTGCGTCGTTAAATAAAATTCAATTTTATAAATGTAGATTTACGATAGTTTAGATTATTGTACTTCTAATTAAAACGAAATTCTTTCTACTAATATTTGATCGTTGATTCAAAGAAGATTTTTGTTCTTTTATGAAGTTAATTGTATCGCTTTTTTATAGCTCTCTTATATATTTTGTCGTCGAAATTGATAATTACTTCGATAAGATTAAACATGTCGTTAATGAATTTGTTATTACATATAATTTCGTTCTTAAAATTGTTTTTGAAATCTCGTTGAAACATTGTTATAAATGCAACATTATTTTATTTAATAAAATTAATATATTTTTGAAATCTTGCTACGTAATTTATTGCAAATGTTCGTTAAATTAGATGCTAAATCACTCTTTTCGCAATTTGTTTTTCGTTAAATGTTTCGAAGATTCTTCGAAGCTTTCTTTTAAAATTATCGAAATTCGTAAACATTGTACAAGAATTTTTATCATAATTTTTCAAATATTTGCGTAAGTTTGGCTTGAGTTAATGCTAAGCTCTTTCTTTAAAAAATATAAATGCGAAAATGATTTTTTTGTTCGCTAAAACAAGATAAAAGATAAAATAAATATTCATTTGCATTAGTTAATCTTCTAGGTCGATTTAATCTTCATAATAGACGTCAAGCTTATTAATTCTTATTTTGTCGTCTTTATTAATAAAGAGTTAACGTGATATTATTAAGTTAATGTTTAAGATAGAAGCGCGTTAATTTAATACAAACATTTTTAAAGTGTTCAAAGTATTACGCTAGTACTTTTGTAAAAAATATTTAAAAAAGTTATGCTATTAAAGAGATTTGTAGACGTCTTCAAGCAATGCAAGCAATCACTTGATAACAAGAATTGCAATTATAGACAATCTTATATTTAATAAATTTTTATAGATGATTCAATGAATCAAAGTAACAATAAGTAAAGACTTAAGATAAGTTAAACACAATTCATAAAAGAGTCGCGTTCGAAAACTATATATTTTATTATTATTTAAGATTTAAGATGTTTAAGATGTTTAAGAATCAAGACATCTTGATCATCTTAATTTTGTTAATAGACTTTCTCTTCTTAATTATCTTATGAAGAGCGATGTGCGACGAATAGTATTTATTAGCACGCGATTCGTAACAATTTTACGCAAATTAAGTTTAAGAGCAACAATTTGTAATTCGACAATAACATGCGAATTTGCGCAAGTAATCTAAAGACTTATAAGAAAATAAAGTTAACAATAGTCTTGCAAAAATATACGTTTAAACTCTTCTTTAATAGCTTTAATTAATTAATATTAATAATTAAGTTATAATATCTTAACTTTAATATAATATAATTAATTTATTATATTTATTTCGATAATGCGCATTTAAGAACGAATTAAGTCTTTAATATGCAATTGATAAATAATAGCGCAAACGCGTTGTTTAGCTTAACGACTTTCAAAATGTCGAAAAACTAATTTTACAAAGTTATAAATCTTGCGCGATCGACATTATAATGCGTTTGACTTATTAAGAGAAGCACAACTTTAAAGATTATTAACAATACTCTAATATAATTTAAATCTTATATTAAGAAGTTTATTAAATTTTAAATAAAATTACTTCGACGTATAAAAGATTAGCTTTACAAATTATTATTTGCGCAATTAATTATTGCAATCTTATTAATTCTTAATTAAGAATTTCGAAATTATTAGAACTTTTGCAATTATATAAAATTATATATAATACTTCGATATATTATTAAATACGCAAATATCAAATTTTTAAAATATATTTTTCAAAAGATTGCGATTGTTTTTTAGATAAAAACAACAAATATATTAAATTATGCTCAAGCATTATTGCGTGTGCTTTATATAATCGATATATTAGTAATATCGAAAAAATTACAAAATGCAATATTAATTAATAGTTTAATAAATTTCTAAAATCGAGAAAACTTCAATTTTAAGATAGATCAATTACTAAAGTTACTAAACTTAAATTTAAAAATATTTCAAAAAAAACTTTTAATGTTTTTTTAGAACAACGACAAGCTACTTAAGAATTAAGTATTTACAAGCTTATATTTGTTAAAACTTAATTTATTTATAAAAAAATTGTTTAAAATTGTTAAATTGAACAAACATTTAAAAAAAAAATCGAAAGATATATAAAGCATAATATTGCATCTAGCAAAAACGTTATTAATTAAGAAGTTTATCGATTAATACTTTAAAAATTTTATCGTCAATTTATATATAATAAGTATCGTTAAATTGAGCGAAAACAATGCTAAATACAATTTTTAATATCAAATAAAACTCTTTGTTACGACAAAGAATATAAATAATAATAAAAATCTAAAAATCGAATATGTAAACAACAACAACAAATCTAAATTTAAGAAAACTTTAAATCTAGACAAAAGTTCTCGACTTTTTTCAATTTCTAACATATTGCTATTGCAAATATCTAACAATAAAAAACGCGCATTTTAATTTCTTTTACAATCTCTTAAATTTATATTTGTACAACTTTGTCTATCGCGATTGTCGCGTTTATTTCTATTAAAACTTGTCAAATTGTTAAAATCGTATTGCGCGTGTTTAACAATCGAATTAAGTTTATAATTATTTAAGTAACTTGATCTCTTTCTTTGTTTCTCAATCTCTTGTTTGTCTTTTAATAACAATAGATTTTTATTAATATTCTTTGAAATTTTCTTTAACAACTTTTGTTCTTACATTCTAAATATTCTTGAAAACGTTTTTAAAGAATTTTTATTTTGTTTATCTTTTAATGTTTGTTAATTTTTAACTTTTAATGCAATATTTTTTCTTACTTCTTGATTAACGAAACTCGCACTTATTGATTTTGCATTTATTTCTTGTTTATTTTATTTTTTTTGTTTCTTGTTACTCTTTGTTGAAGATTCGTAATTAATTTTGATTAGATAAAAGATTTGTTATTAATGAAAAATTACAACAACTTCGTTTATTAATTCTTTGTTTATTTCGTTTTTGTCGCGCAATTTTATTGCAATTATTTTATTCGATTTAACGTTTAATTGTTAATCTTGTTTTAAAATCTTAAGTATCTTGACATTGTATTGCGTTACATTACTTTATATATTTTTTATAATTTGCTTAAAAGTTACTTTATCAATTACATATTTGTCTCAAATTATTAGATTCTTTAATATCTTGTTAAATATAATAAAAATTAGATAAAAATTAAGATAAAAATTAAGAAATATTGTATAAGTTTTTTGCATTTTATAGCTTTTTAATTGTTTCTTAAATTAGATTTTCTTTTTTAATATTTAAGTGTTTTAAATGTTAATTTTGTTATGCAAAATAATAAGTATTTACTTATTTAAATTGCAATCGAGCAACACAATTTAGACTAAACTTTGTTTTATTTTGCAAAACTTATATTATTAATTAATTTGTTATTAAAATATAACAATTCGATTTTTTAATAACAATTGTTTAAAATGTTAATTAGCTCTTATATACTTTTTTCGAGATTGCAACGATATACAATATCTAACTTATTTATTAATTCGATTGCATTGTTTTTATTAAGATTTTGTTCTAATTAAAAAGTGTTTTTATTAAGATTTATTATTTAATTATTAACGTTGTTTTCTTCTTTAAACGCTTTGTTGTTAACATTATCTACTTTTTCGATAATTGTAACAAAGTTAATATTAATATTTTTGTAATTAATTAATGCTTTAAGAGTTTAAGACTTTATGCATTACTTTAAATATAATATTATAAATATACTTATTTCTTAACGCATCGATTTGCGCGTTTAAGATGTTAATATATTCGATTAATATTTTTAAATACAAGTTATTAAATAACTTGTTTAATATTCGAATTATTTACTCTTATTTTATAGATTTCGATACAAATTAAAATTCTAAAAAATAAGTATAAATGCGATTTTTTTTTAAAAGTACGTTAAATATGTTTTTTGTTATTTTTAATTATTAACGTTATTAAGAAAAGTACTTATTAAATAACTTTTTTCGAATATTCGAAATCTCTTATTTATTGTTAAAAGAACTTGTAAACTTAAAGTATTAAATTGATATTATTTATATATATTATTGTTTTTAATATATCGAATACGCTTTGCAAGATATTTGATAATAAAAACAAAATTTAATATATTTTTAATTGTCTTTTTTATCTTAATAAATTGCAAAAATATCTTAGAGCAATTTAATAATGTTTGTAGCACTTTAATTTGCTTATTAAATTTATATTAACTTCGAATTATTTTCTTAATTTTGTTGTTCAAAATAATAGACACTCTTAATATTGAAATTTTAATCAACAATTGTATTTAAAATATATTAAGATTCGCATATTTGATTTTAAACTTTTGTTACTCTTTGATTAAATAAAGTTTGTTAATAATTAGTATACATAGTTTGAAAGAAAAAGATTTATGTCTTAATATCTTGTTGTTAAAGTATTAACTAATAGCAATTTTCGAATTAATGAATATTAAAACAAGATTAAGTTAATTATTGTTTTGTTATTTAAATGTTAAAAATATAACTAATTGTGTATAAAGATATTCGATTTTATTTTATCTCGCGTTTTCGAGTTGTTGTTGTTATTGTTTAATATTAACGATTTATATTCTAAAATACTATTTAACTTTTTACACTAATTATTTTTCAAAATTAATAACAATATAATAATTAATATAATTTTCGAAATATTGTACATAAATAGCGTTGTTTAAAATAATAAACTTTTTTCGAAATTAATCTTTATTATAACAATTAAGTCGTCGATTATTGTCTACGTCAATTTATTAATTTGCTTTTGTTTTATCTCGAAGTCAAAACAATTTCGCACAATTGCTTTGATGCGTTTTTGACTTATTTGCACTCTTTTAACGTTCTTGTTATTTTCGAATGCGTTTATTGTTTTTGCGTCAATTTATAAAGTATCTAATATACAACAACGATAACGATTAAGTAAGTTTAAGCACTTGTAAAATCTTCAATTAATCGATCGCTTAAATAATAAAATTGTAAAAAGCTTCGAACATAAAATGTAAAATTTAGTCGAACTTAAAAATTGTATAATAAGTATTAGATTTTTCGATTTTTTCAAGAATTACAATTTGAAGACGACAATAAAAACGCGTTAAACATAATACGTGTTTAATTTTAACATTATTAGATAAAGCATAGACAGAAGTAGCAAATTAAACAACAATAATACTTACAATAATTATAATCGACATTGTGTTATGCAATAAAGTTGAATAACAATATTTTTAAATTGTAGAAAAACAACTTTGATGCATTAATTAATAAGAAAGTCGATTTCTTCTTAAATTAAATTATGTTGCTCTTAGATTTGCTATAAAAAAATCTAAAAACTCACTATAATATTCTTTATATCGAATTTGAACGTACTTAGATACACTAAAATCTAGTTCAAGTTATCGCGCATAAGCTATCGTCTAGCTTCAATTCTAGCGTCGCCCTAACTTAAGCGAGTATTTAGGGTTGACTTTAGGGTTAAAGGTTTTTTTGCAGGCAGGTCTGAGTACTGAGGCAATGTAGAGGTGTCTACTATAATCCACTCCAGTCGCCCAGACTACCACCACCCACACCCCTCACCACCACCACCACCACCACCACCACCACCACCCACCTCTTCCCCCTCACCACCTCCCACACCACCCCACCCCCCCCCTTCACCGCCCACCACCAACCCCCTCACCCCTTATCACCCCGTCTCCCCCATAACCACCCACAGTCCCCCCCCAACCGCCCTCTTTCCCCCACCCCCGACCTCCCACCACAGCCCCACAATGGGCTGCCTCCCCAGCAAACCCTCACGCAACGACCCCTTCGACCACCCCGGCCGCTCCCTCGTCTCCGCCCCCCCTCCTTCACAAACCACACCATCCTCCCAACCCACACGCGCACCTGTCCCTACCAAAATCGCTAGTCAGAACCAGGGGCGGACTTTAGGCGGAGGGGGAAGAGGGGATGGAGGGGGAGGAGGGGCAAATAGGGGACAAGGGGGAGGAGGGGAAGGGGAAGGGGAGAGGGAAGATGCGAGGGGCGCGGCGGGGAGGGCTGCTGAGGTATGTCGTCACTACGAAATACGGGGGAAAGGTTGAGGGTTGAGGGTTAAAGGCTGGGGATTGAGGGCTGGAGGAGTGATGCGGAGAAGGGTGCTGACAGTGAGACACAGGAAAGAGCAGCAAAAGCGAACACAGCGGCGAAGGGGAAGATAGGAAAAGAGCTGCAGAAGGAGAGGCAGAAGACGGTGGGGGAGCAGTTGGTGCAGGGGAGTCGGGAGGAGAGGCGGAGGAGGGACGTGGATGGGTGGGTGGGGATTAGGGGGTTTGATTGAGTGAGGGATGGAGGGGTGGGATTAGGGGGATGGCTTTTAGGTGGGGTGTTTTGGGGGCGTTGGATTTCTGTATGGGAGAGATGAATTGGTTGTATAGGATGGTCGGACTGGGTGCAGAAGGGATCATGGTTGTCATTTAGTTTGCGGGATCTTTTGGGAAGAATGTAGATATCTGCATTTTTCAGCCACGCATGCAGATTTTGTTCTAAACTACATTGTACCGTCCACTAGCCGGTGCCCTGGCATCACTATCGGCAGCAGCTATGGTCCCTTCCTTCAGCAGCCGCATGAGCTCGCGCATGGCGTTCGTTACCACCACCTCCGTGTCGCCTTCCACAAGGATGTACAGCTTCGGGTTCTCTCCAGCTTGTGGCTCCTTGCCGGTGCCGTAGAAGCTGCCCTTCGTGGTGATGGATGTTCCTGTCGCTTCGAGGATTTTGGCGACATTGGTGCGGTTGGTGACGGCCCAGCGGGCTTTTTCTGAGGGGTTGTTAGTATTGAAATGAGAGGTAAATTGGCATATGGGCACTTACGTGGGAAATCGTTGATCTCCAGTGTGGCATGGAAGGCTCCTGCATCTGGTCCCTTGTTGTCGATTGGTACGCCAGTACGCAATTCTCGGTTCTTGCTAAGTCGGTTGTGGATATCCATGACCGCGTTGTTAACCTTGTCAAGCGGATTCTTAGAGCCACCGGCGGGTGCCTCGGTGCGGTGGACTGTGATTTTGCCATCAAGATCAATGCCCTTTGGAACACCTGGTAGTTGTGGGGGAGGCGCCGAAGCCGACTGCACAGCAGAAGCAGCTTTGGTGATCATGTCCTCCCCAGTGTCCTTCTTGTCCTCTTCCTTGTCGTCCTCGTCATTATCATCGCCGGTCTTGTGGGTCTTGCGTTCCCTAGCCCGTGCTGCGTCGCGCTCCTGATCGAGTCGTTCGAGGCCTTTGCCGCCGAAACCTGATCCGCTGACTTTCTCTTTGCCGGCCTTGACCTTTTCAAGGAATGTGTCGACAAGTTTCTGCACTTCGTCAGGTACTTCTTGACCGCTCTGTCGTAGAGCCTTCGCGATGTCGAGCGAATAGCGCTCTTGCTCTGGTGTTATAAACGTGACTGCTGTACCAGTATTACCTGCTCGCCCTGTACGCCCAGCACGATGTACATAGTCCTCCAAGTGGTTGGGCGCGTCGTAATTGACGACCAGCATTAATTGCTTAACATCCAGACCCCGAGCTGCTACCGAAGTAGCGATCATAACAGGGACAACACCAGCCTTGAAGTTGTGGATCGCATCATCTCGATCGATCTGATCCTTCCCACCATGGATTGATTGACAAGGATAGCCTTTCCTCATCAGATCGTTCAACAGACTGTCAGCGGATTCTTGTCGATCGACGAACACAAGGGTTCGGTCATCAGTGTTCTGCTCCTCTGCATACAAGTTGCCAAGCAGTTCTAACAAACGGACGAATTTCGTTTCCTCCGTGCGGACCTCTACAATTTGGGTGATCTCTGGAGCGACAACACTTCGACCTCCCACCACGATCTCAACCGCCTTCGCGAGTGTCTTGCGTGCTAAAGCCTCCATTTGGCGTGGGAAAGTCGCTGAGAACAGGACGGTCTGACGATCCGGGCGGATATTGGCCAAGATCTTCATCACTTGGGGTTCGAAGCCCATATCAAACATACGATCGGCCTCGTCAAGGACTATATATGTGACCCTTCGTAGGTTAGTGACTCTGCCCTGATTTGCAGCTAGAAGATCGATCATGCGGCCCGGGGTACAGACAATAATTTCTGCTCCCCGCTTGAGGTCTGCAATCTGGTCTTTGATTGGAGCACCTCCGTAGGCGCAGACGGCGCGCAAGTTGAGCGCTTTCAAAAATGGTTTACACTCTTTGTGAATCTGTGTTGCCAGCTCACGTGTCGGAGTCATGATCAACCCAACAGGTCCATCCAGACTCTCAAGTGGCCTTTGATCCTTGATATGCCTGAACATTGGTAACAGGAACGCAATTGTCTTTCCAGATCCGGTCTTAGCAACGCCAATGACATCTCTTCCTGCCATGATAGCTGGAATTGCTTGAGTTTGAATTGAGGATGGCTTTTCGAAACCAAGCTTGCGAATAACATCCAAAGACTGCACGCCAAGCCCACACTGTGACCACTTCTGAACCGGCTTCGGAGCGTCAACTCCTCTGATTTTGATGCCGTCCAATTCTAGTCTCAGATCAGCAACCTCCTCTTCAGTCATCTCGCTTAGCTCCTGCGGCTCGTGATAGAAGCTCTTTCTGAAGGGCTGGTACGCGACTTTATTATGGTTGACGGCCGGCAGGTCTTTCTTTTTCTTCTTACTTGCCATGGCAAGAAAGTCGTCTGGATCTTGGGCCACTGTATCTAGGTCAACATCATCATCCCCAAAGATCGCCTCTGGTTGTTGGGTTTTGCTCTTTGTCTGCCTGGCAGCTTGCTTTGGCTTTGGGTTGTTTAACGGATCTCCGAGGCCGGACATGAAAGCGTCAAGCTCGTCGACCTCTTCCTCGGCCTCTTCTTGCTTGTCAGTTGCTGCATCCGGTGCTGGGGGAGCTTCGCTCATCGCCACATCGCCGTCAGTCTCTGGTGCGATTGTTTCAGGTTCGTCATCACCTTCGAAGGTGATATTCTGCTCTTGCAGACGCTCATCACGCTTTTCTGCTGCAGCTCGCGCAGCAGCTGCAGCTTCTTCTTCTGTCGCGCCGTCGGGAATGTCCCCGTCCTCGTCGTCCTCATTCTCATCTTCTACGCCGTTGGCCATAACCGTGTCGTTACCAGTGACATCGTCCCCCTCTAGGGGAGGGGTGGGAAGCTTTTCTAATTTCTTCCGGGATCCTTCCTCATCTCCAAAGTCGAGTCCACGTTTGGCGCTCGGCTTGTCGACTTCTGTGCCAGTCTTGCTAGATAACCCGAATCCACTGACGTTGCCCTTGGCCTTTAGTGGGACAGCAGGTTGCGAGGCTTTTGAAGACATTAGCCGGTAGATCTATGAAAAGTTGAGCACTGGATGACTTACCATTTGTCCCCTTCGCTAGAGCTGCTGGTTTGTTAGCCTTAACAGCAGCATTATTGGAGGTCAAGGTAGCGGACGCTTTAACATTTTGCGGCAAAGGAACATCTGTGCCTAGCTTCGAGGCTGCTGTGGTCGCCGAGGAAGCTTTCTTTGCGATAGCTTTAGGATCGAATTTCCCTGCATACGGCACCGGCGCGGCATCCTCTTGGGGAGTGTCTGGAGATGCTGGTGATGCTACAGCAGGCGGGGTCACTGCAGGTGATGCTACTGCGGGTGATCTTGCTGCTGATGGAAGCTGTGCTTTCTTATCTATTTCATCCAATAAGCCTCGAGTACCGCCAGCAGCGTCAAGCTCTTTCTGCTTGCGCTCCTTTTCGGCAGCTTGTTTCTGTTTCCATGCCTCCAGCTTAGCGAGGCGTTCAGCCTTCTTCTCCTCTTCGGTTTGTTTCGGTGGAGGAGGCTTCGCCGGTAACTACACAGATGACCGTGATTAATCGACATAGAGGCAGTGTTGAAGGGTTCGGGGCATACCTCGTGACCAGACTTTTTGGACACTGTGTCCTTGCTGTCATTCCCTTTCGCCCGCGAGTCGTCTTCGCGACGCCGTTCTCGGCGTCTGGAGTCATCCTGTCCATGTCGGTCATGACTTCGTCGTCGATAATCCCTTGTCAAGTCGCGATCCCTTGATCTTCGCCTCTCTCGAGAGCGGGCTTGATGGCTTGAGCGATAGGAGTCCACCTCATGTCTATCTCTTGAACGGTCACGGTGCGAACGCGTGTCTCGATCTCGATATCTCCTCTGCACGTTAAATCTGTAAGCTTCATCCCCTCAAGTTGTATATGGGGATCACTCACGTCTGGACTTCTTGTCCGACTTCGGCGTTTGTAGCTTCGTCCATCATCCCGCCTGCTCTTCTCAT
>JAABUZ0100008963.1_pt1 | contig 11598 bp, 12 predicted proteins | sample 5562091 | NCBI WGS metagenome assembly JAABUZ01 (sample SAMN12813069, study PRJNA571459) | rock metagenome | isolation source: Antarctica rocks | place: Antarctica: Victoria Land, Linnaeus Terrace sud | collected 2015-12-21
CTTGCCTACAGCCATCAGGGCAAAAAACCGGGTCTGCATCTCGATGAACGCGCTCTTCTGGCTGCTTGATCGACTTCCCTTAAACAGAACTCACGTTACCAAAGCTTACTGCTTCAATTTCTGGTTGGTAGCTCCAAACAGAAGCATCACTAGTAGACAGCTCGTAGAACTTCATGACCTCGTTTTGGTCGAGGACGTAAGACAAGCCATATGTATGACACAGTTCGTCAAGGGCAGTACGATATGCCGCACCAGCTTGCAGAACGAATGATGGTACAAGCTGACTTACTTGTGATGTGGTAGGAAGCACAATGGCAAGGAGACCCGCACGGGCACAAACTTCTGTGAGCAGGAAGCCAAGTGTTTGATTACTATAGGTGTTTTGATAGCGTGCGACGAGATCAAGATTGCGTGATGTGTCACGTCCAATCAACAAGAGGCGATGTTCCAGGGGTGAACGTTCAAAATGAATTTGCTCGATATGATAGATACCAACCTGTACAACATCATTTGTCGTTGCTGGTGTTCCAACCTTGTAACCCTCGCTAAGTACGAGTGAAGCATTTACACCTATTGGTTCATAGGTTGTAGGCGTGGTTACAAAATTATTGAAGACACCATGTGCGTTGTCTATCACCACTTCAAAATGCGATGGCTTTCCAGGTTGCTCAACACGCTGATATGACAAAATCGCATTTGAGACATCCAGGGATTGTGTTGTATTTGTCGTTTGAAACATACTTGCACTGTATACCCTAGGAAGCGCGGCAAGATAGGTACGTGGACCAGCATTACCATTCGCGGGTGTAGGCAGTGCAATGAATACAGCACCGTAACTCACGGCAAAGTCAGGGATAATCATTCCATTTGACCAGTGAATGAGATCAACTGACTGCCGCAAACGCGGATAACTATAGACAGAGCCAGTAAGTAAGCCAGAGTCGGCTTCAACGCATACGAGAGTATAGACGCCATTTGCGAGTGTGAGACGTGGTGCAGTACGACTAATGGCGGTACTTGTCGATGGTGCGATGATAACTCCGCTCTTCCAGGTAGAGGTCGCGGGCGTAAATGTACATGTTGCGAGTGTATAGCTATCAGAATATACAAGTGTGTAGGCGGTCCCATTCCAGGTAACGGTTACTCCTGCACCAGCAGGGAGAGTTGCAAGCGTCCAGGTGGTAAGCGACGTCCATATGCCTGCATTGTAAAAAGCACTACCGATAGCTTCACCTCCACTAACATCATAGAGAAAAAACACATCATTATTTCCAGCGCTTCCAATGCCTTTAAGTAAAGCACTCCCTGGTGGAGTGAGTACAGTGGTAGGTCCTATCCAGGTGGCACCATTATCTGTCGAGGTCCAAACAAAAAGAGTACTTCCACCCGTACCACGTTGTGCAAAGGCACGTAGCGTACCGGTGGAGTTAGAAATTGCACACCCACCATCTTGAAACAATATACCTGTAGCTCCTGGTAGTGTAGTCCAGGAAGACCATTGCGCGGCATTTGTGGGATCAGTAATACGCTGTACCTGACCTGTGGAGGCAAAACCACCGCGTGTCACCTGTACGCGAACAATGCTATTATCGTTCGCGACACATGCATCATTGAGAGCATCCGTCGTGCCGGATGTTTGATAAAGTGTATAATGGGCTACGTGATCTTCAACAGTAAGCGAAACAGAGGGTCGGCGTGTTGTATTGTCAAGGGCAGTAGTGAGAGTGGAATTAAGGGAGCGAACCATGGAAAGGAGCCTTTCTTGAAGGGGGAACGGAAGTGGAGCGTAGAAACTACGTATACTAAGAGCAAGCAAACGGTGTTTGCTTGCTCTTAGTATACGTAGTTTCTACGGAGATTGCAAGTAGAATGCCCGTGTTGTTTATAGAAGTTAGCCAACTACCCGTTGATATATTTCGACAACGGCCTGTATCGCCTCTTGCCCGCCTACGTGCAGTTCTAATATGTCCTGATGCATACCCAAGTTTCTATAGCGTGCGTCAATCGCTGAGTGCGACGCGTACCGCGCTGGTTCATCGAACACCCGCCTAATCGCCTCACACTCTAACTCGATCTGGGCACGGATACGAGCAACCTCACTCTTATACTCTTGCATATACATTGTTCCTCTTTTGTTCAAAACCACTCTACCACACGACATAAAGGGACAAATGAACTACATGATGAGCATACAAGGCCGTAAGAAAGGAGTTTTTCCTTATGGATAGTGAATGTATGTGTACAACACTCTCTTTTCATTATAATCGGGCAACAAAACCAAGTATGTTTGTCTTGCTGCTCGTTTGTTGCTCTGTTCTTCAAGAAGGTTTCACTTCAGTCCAGCTGGGATATTCCAGATCACAACTGCATTCGTCGCCGGATCTTGTGCAAGGATATGTGTGCTGTCGGGCGACCAGTCTACATAACTGAACGAGTAATACCCTTGATGAGAGCTTTGTACATTTGGAGGCGTTGTTTTTGGTGCCTGTAATGACGCAACAGGATACCCATGCATTGACGAGTAAAGATTTTTCTTTGCCTGCTCATACGTCGTCATGCCCATTAAGCGTCCATTGGGGGACCAGGCGACGTTCATATGGTAGAGTGCCCCTACCATTTGCGCGGAACTCAGAAGCTTTAGGACCGATAATAGGGCAGCATCCCGTATTGGTAGAACGGGTAAATCTTCCATATGGAACGTGACAAGCGTTTTATGATTGGGTCGGGGATGCCCGGGCGGCTCTAATCTTGCTACGAGAAAAGCACCATTGATAAGATAGCGTCCATCGGGTGACCACGTCACAAATCCTACGTCCCAGACAAATATTCCTGGCTTAAAGGAGATGACTCCGCTCTGATCTTGCTTGATCAACTCCACTCCGCCAGGTTGCCACACAGTAAACGAGGAACCTCCATTTGTATTTCCAATAGTAGATGAGTGGACTGTCTTGTGTGTTTGAGGTATCAATGTGCCGTTATTGTTCCACGTATACTCTTCCGCTGCGGGAATGTTAGAGTTGAACACAAACGGATCGATATTTTCAACAACAGGAGTGGGAAGAATCTCCCCAAGTTTCGTGTCCCATTCCGTATATGAAGAGACACCTATTTGATATGAGTCCGCGCTTTCCCTCTGCTGTATCAGTACCTGAGTCCTTCTTTGCTCTTGATTAAAAAGAAGGAGCCCTGAAAAACCTGCACCACCTATCTGAGACTTAGTGTGTGCATCAAAAAGCACTGCAAGTTGTTTATTGTTAGGAGACCATGAAACTGTTTGATAATAGAGTACTAGCACATCGTGTATCGCAGAATACTGTGCATAAAACGCTTTCGAAATAAGCACATCTGGTTGTAACTGCAACAGGCGTTGTCCTGTACGAGCATCTTGTATCGTTGCAAGACCAACAGCATTATCTGAATCATATTCACACCCCGACGAGTAACCGAGCAACGCTACAGATGCACTGTCAGGAGACCATGCCTCACTTGTGATACAAGTAAAACCTACGCGCGCCAAAGGAATTACCAATGCTGGCGCGATATTCACAGGCATTGGTAGTTTCTCACTTAATATTGGCGGCGGCTTTATGAGCCGTGAAGCAATGCTGTTCCGTGCGTTTGTCAATAGTGCAAGCGCAACATGCAGATTTAGAAAAAGCACGAGACATACAAGTACAACAGAACAGGTAATACTGATGGCGCGCCAGTGTTTGCGGTTGAATGCACGTTGCCAACGCAGTACAGGCTCAACTGACCATGAAGGGATGTACGCCTTATTAGAACCTGCCTCTATGTCGTCTAATGCATCTAAGTCAACGATTTCTACATCAAGGTCGTCTTCCCATACTGCATCGAAATCATCGCTTTCCCTGGATTTCTTGTTGCTCATAACGTATTTTCCAGTGCTACTTTAATGAGAATGAGACGCCGTTTCGCTCTGCACGCGCCCACCAATTTGCTGCCATGCGGCTTCTACACACTGTTTCAAAAGGAGTACGTTGGTCAATGGCCCCACACCGCCAGGAGTAGGTGTCACCGCACTTGCAACCTCACGTACCGATGGTACATCTACATCGCCTGTAATGCCTCCTTCTGGTAGAGCATTAATACCCACATCGATTACTATCGCCCCCGAATGCACCATGTCAGCATGCACCATTGTCGCCCGTCCAACGGCTGCAATCAACACATCCGCCTCGCGCGTAAATGTCGCAAGATTAGGTGTACGCGAGTGACATACCGTTACCGTTGCATTTTTTTGTAACAGCATCATTGCTAATGGCTTACCTACAACGTTGCTCCTCCCCAGGATTACAAGGCGTTTGCCAGCAAGTGGCGTTTGTGTACGCTCAAGAATTTCCATCACAGCGGCCGCGGTTGAAGGAAGAAAACTTGGTAGCCCTAGAAAAAGATTACCAGCACTACGAGGACAGATACCATCAATATCCTTCTCCATCGCTAACGTATCTGCCACCATTTTTTGTGAAAGGTGTGCCGGAAGTGGCATTTGTACAATAATGCCATTGACCTGCTTGTCAGTATTTAAGTGGAGGAGCAGAGAACGTAACTCGTCAGGTGAGGTGAGAGCAGGTAATTGTTCTAGACGCGCCTTCACACCGATATCGTCAGCGATACGTAAAATTGCCTTGGAATAGATGCCAGATGCTGCATCACCTCCGACACGCACGATCACCAAACCGGGTGGTAAAGCACATTGTTGCGTATATGCACGCACATCGTCCCGTAGTTCCGCACGAATAGCCATTCCTATCGCACGCCCATCAATAATCGTCGCTGTCATGCCTTTTCCCCCACCAACGTAATCACCTGTTGGCTATGTGTTGCGATAGTATCTAACGCGCGGTTAAGACGATCACTCAGTTTGTCAACCAGCGCAAGATCTTTCATCACCAGGAGATTAGTACGCACCATCCACGAGGCACCCGTACCCGCACTGGAAGCCAACATTGTGCCAGTTGCGATATCGCTCAACACAGTTTTGTTGCCAATTTCAGCGATACGTTGACAATAGCTCAACAACTCCGCGGCACACTCGGTTACTTCTAAGGGTACCAATGCAGCATCGGCCAGCCGGGCTTGAATTGCCTGGGTACGTGCCACGCGTTCCTCATCAGTAGTACGAGGCATTTTGAAGCATGCAGAGAGTCGCCCATATGCCTCTATATCTTCCTGCATAAGGGCTTGAAAACGGGTACGCAACTGTTCTGTTTTTTGAACTAATGACTCAATCTCTTGATGCACATTGGCATAGTCAGCTTTGCCCAGTGTAAGTCGAGCTACCATGCTTGCCAGTCCAGCCCCCATTGCGCCACTCAAGGCCGAAGCGGAGCCGCCCCCGGGAGTAGATTGGGAAGAGGCAAGATCATCAAGATATTGCTGTAACGGTGTCTCTAAGTACATGAGTATGATTGTTCTTTCTAAAAATGATGACATTTATGACATTTATAAGGAATACTGTTTGCTACAATTGTAGCACTGGAATAACGATGCGTCGAGGAAATCAAATCGAAAATGGGCGGCTCCACTTGCAGGTACACTGGTTCTGCTTTGATCTCCCCTCCCATGCTTGTCTTGAGGAATACAAAACACCAAATTCGTGTAGTATATAGTAAATGTACCAAACTAACCTCTATGAAAAGTTTGCAGTACAATTTAAGACAAAAGCATTGCACTCGTGCAAAGATAGGAACTTTTTCTGGAGGAAGAAAAATAATGGAACAAATTAATAAGAATAATACAGGTACATTACATCCTGCTACCCATGTCGGTCTAGTCACGCTCGTAGTTTCTTCACTTGATCGTTCTCTTGCTTACTATCAACATATGCTTGGCTTTACCATTAAAGAACGCGACGAACGGTTTGCGCTGCTTGGAGCCGCTACAGATAATCCTATACTAGCTCTGGTCGAACAGCCAAACGCACAAATTCAACCAGCCCGTACAACTGGTCTTTATCATTTTGCCATTCTTCTACCAAATCGAAAAGACCTGGGACTCATCCTCTCGCACTTCGCGGAGAGTCGAACGCCTATAGATGGATACGCTGATCATCTTGTTAGCGAGGCTCTTTACCTTTCTGATCCAGATGGGAACGGCATTGAAATATATCGTGATCGTCCACGTACCGCCTGGTCCTGGCAGAATGGACAGGTTACGATGAGTTCTGATCCAATTGATCTTCAGGAATTGATGGAGGCAGGGACACAAGACGGGGCTACATGGCTAGGGCTTCCACCGCAGACAACGTTAGGCCATATGCATTTACGTGTTGCCGATATATCACAAGCGGAGGAGTTCTATCATCACATACTTGGCTTCGCAGTAACTGCACATATGCCCGGTGCCCTCTTTGTCTCGGCTGGAGACTATCATCACCATATTGGGCTGAACACCTGGCAGAGCCGAAATGCGCCTCAGCCGCCACAAAATTCCGTCGGGTTACGTTTTTTCACTATTCAGCTTCCTGATCAGGCAGAAATAGTAAAAGTGGTAACACGTCTACAAGCAGCAGGACAGCCCGTTGAGCAGCGTGAGGAAGGTGTCTCTCTACGTGATCCCTGGAACAACGGTATTCTGCTCACATCCAAAGACATTGCCTCTCTTGCAATGGTTCAGGAGATCATAAAATAGTAGACATTGTTGATTGGAATAGAACACGAATGACGACATCTATTATAGCGTCTGTACATCTTACACACGTGTATGAATTGTTGGTAGAAACATATGGGAGTCCTCAATGGGCGCCGGACAACGATCCCTTGGGTGGACTTGTGGGCACGATTTTATCACAACACACCTCGGACAAAAACTCAGGACGTGCCTACCACCAACTTGTTGATGCATTTCCCACCTGGGAAGAGGTACGGAATGCTCCTACGAATCAGGTAGCAAACGCGATTAAATCAGGTGGTCTTGCAAACGTCAAGGCTCCCAGAATACAAAATGCGTTGCATACACTTACAGAGCAACAACAAGAGCAAGGGAGCACAAAATCGCTTGCCGACTTTCTCTACGACGAACTCACGACACGAACACCAGAGGAGGCATTGAGCTATTTGCTCAGCATCCCAGGAGTTGGTCCAAAGACCGCCGCCTGTGTCTTACTTTTCAATTTAGGTCAACCTGTCATGCCAGTTGACACCCATGTCCTGAGAGTATCCAAAAGGCTTGGCCTGTTACGCCCAAACGTAAATGCTGATAAAGCACATGAATATTTCGTAAAAGTGGCTCCATCTGATTGGGTGTATGCACTACATGTCCATCTCATTCGTCATGGCCGCCAGGTATGTCATGCACAGCGGCCAGAATGTACGAAGTGTTCGCTGTATAAAGAATGCGCATTTGTTGGCAGTGTAAATCCGCAAGAAACAAGCCTCTAGTCATGAGTATCAGCATTAAGTAGTCTATCCGAATAATCCTGTAGCTCTAAGTACTACCCTGGTTGTGAGCTAGCGAACTCTATTATAGAAGAGCATAAGGGAACAGGGAAGTAGACAAAATCATCTTGCACTGTTTTTTTGTCTACGTTTTTTAAACTTTATTCGTAGTATGTGATGAAGACATTTACTCGCTCTTTCCACTCTTTCGTTTCATCAGTACCACCCCCGTATTTACAGGGGGTCGGAGGGGAGGTTACAGTGACTCAATCAGCTATTCAGGTACCATCTCGTTATGCTTGGTTCTGGTCATGGCTACGTACCGGCATGGCAAAGCACCTCTTCATCGTCGATGCCCGTGCCCGTATCTTCCTCTATTCCTTCGCGTTGCTCTTATTCGAGTTGCTTTGCATCCGCTGGGTTCCGTCGTACGTCCGCTATCTGAGTTATTTCAACAACTTCATTCTGCTCGCCTCGTTCCTGGGCATTGGCCTCGGTATGCTAACAGCGCGGCGTAATCGTTTCTGGTTCCCGCCTTTCCCGTTGATGGTGCTGCTACTGGTCATCGTCGTTGGCCTGAATCGCTTCGAGTTGCGCATCAGCTCAACCGATGTGCTCTATTATGGAGCGGGTGAAGCGCAAAGCGCCCAGGTGGAAAACTTTCTCGTGCTGCCCCTCATCTTTGGCATGGTGACGGCCTGCTTCATCCCCCTGTCACGCTCATTTGGACAATTGTTTACGAAGGTAAAACCGCTTACTGCATACACCTTTGACATCATAGGCAGCCTGGGAGGGATTGCTACCTTCTCCCTCATGGCCTATTTCTCGCTGCCGCCGCTCGTCTGGTTCGCCATTCTAACAGTGCTGATCCTGCTGCTTAGTAGTAGAGGGACTATTTTGTTTGCCGGAGCAGTATTCCTCGCAATCCTATACATCGTCTGGTACCTCCAGCAGGGAGCCTACTGGTCGCCCTACTACAAAATTCTGCTCCATCCTGCCACCCCGAGTGGTTATATCCTCGATGTGAACAATGCTGGAGGCCACCAGTCAATGATTCCATGGCAGTACAAAGAATCTTTCTACCGACGCGTGTACGAGCTTTTCCCTGGTAAATCGTTCCATCATGTTCTGATTCTGGGTGCCGGGAGTGGGTCCGATACCGCCACGGCCCTGGCCTATGGAGTTCCGTCGATCACAGCAGTAGAAATCGACCCTAATATCCAGCAACTGGGTGCCCGCTATAATCCAGACCATCCCTACAGTAATCCGCACGTGAAGCTTGTCGTCAATGATGGTCGTGCCTTTCTCCAGAATACTACCACCAAGTACGACTTGATCATCTTTGCCCTGCCCGACTCGCTCACCCTGACCTCAAGTAATACGAATCTGCGCCTGGAAAGCTTTTTGCTAACAGAAGAATCGATTCAGGCAGCAAGGTCGCGGCTGACAAGCAATGGCATGGTAGTCCTGTACAACTACTATCGTGAGCAATGGCTGATAGATAAACTCGCTAACATGGCTGGGCATGCTTTCAACCAGGAGCCATTAGTCTCGACCTACGGTGGCTGGGGACGTGCTGCCGTCATCATGGTAGGGCCTAGACTGGCGACCTTACCACTGGGCAAGTTTGGTCCCTATCACGAGTCACCACCACCCAACGGAAGTACACATTTGCGTGTTATCGGTGAGGGCTTTTATCCACTGGATAATAGCATCCTGGCGAGCGATGACTGGCCTTTCCTCTACCTGCGTGATTACAGCTTCCCACTGCTCTACATCGAAGGCCTTGCCATGGTCGTCCTCTTCGCCGTCATAGGCACCTTCACGCTCGCACCACGCAAGATACTGCTTCGCTTCGACTGGCACATGTTCTTCCTGGGCGTTGCCTTCATGCTACTCGAAGTCAAGAGCCTGACCACCTTCTCACTCCTGTTTGGTAGCACCTGGCTGGTCAACTCATTGGTCTTCTTCGCCATCCTGAGTAGTGTGCTACTTGCGGTACTGGTGAACCGCTGGCTCAGGATCCGCCGAATCGGCGTGTTTTACCTGCTATTGTTCGGCATACTTGTCGTCAATGTCATCCTGCCGCCTGAAGCGCTACTCTTGAATAATGCGGTTGTCCGGTATCTCATCGCGAGCTTTCTAGCCTTTACACCAGTGTTCCTGGCGAACATCATCTTCGCAAATTCGTTCCGTGAGAGCGAAGCCGCAGATATCGCCTTCGCCTCGAACTTGCTGGGCATTATGGTAGGTGGCGGACTGGAGTACTTCAGTATGCTGATAGGCTATCGTATGCTGCTTATCCTGGTGATAGTGTTCTACGCCTGCGCACTGGTACTCCACAATCGGCGAACAATAGGAGCACCGGAACCAGCCTTAATGCCATGACCTTTCTGGCCTGAACAGGATTATTCATGACTACCGTTCCTAAAAAGCCTATCCGAATAACCTGCTACAATAGGAAATATGAATTCCCAATTCAATCGCTTTCACCGTCTGCTCGTTCGATGGGAGAAAAAGTCGCAGAACTTTCTGGCGTTTCTCCATTTCGTCTGCGGCTTGATCCCCTTTCAGGAGCAGGGTTATTCAGATAGGCTTTAAGTAGTCTATACTATCGCTCATAGATGTTATATCTTGCAAAGATAGTGAAGGAGCCTTTTCTCGATGCGCTTACCGGAACTTAGAAGTGAACTCGCACGCTATGCGAAAAAGATGTATGAGAGCCAGCTTGTACAAGCGACACAGGGCAATGTGAGTGTGCGTGACCCTGAGAGCAGCCTTATCTGCATTACACCAAGTGGAGCGGATTATCAGTTACTTACTGCTGAGGATATTGTAGTCGTGGACGAAAACGGCACTATCGTTGAGGGAAAGTGGCACCCTTCAGTAGAAACACCCCTCCACACACTACTCTTACGGCGTCGACGCGACATTCATTGTGTTATGCATACTCACTCACCATATGCCACAGCATTTAGTCTCATTCACCAACCAATTCCGATGTTCTTAGCAGAGTCTGCGCTTTGTCTAGGCGGTGAAGTACCCGTTGCACCATACATGATGTCTGGTACAGCAGCGTTTGCTGAGCATATCGCTACACATTTGGGAGAACGTGCCGCACTTATCTGGGGCAATCATGGCGCACTAGTCGTTGGACCAATCTTATCGCTCACCTTCTCTATTGCTCATGCATTGGAGGATTGCGCCAAAGTTTACGCTATTGCCAAACAACTAGGCACGCCTGTCCCTTTACCTGATGGAGAGATTGAGAAGTTACATACTTTCTGGGTTAATTTCTATGGACAAAAAGCATTGAGGGACGACCACGACACGAATAAAGCATAGAGAAACTATGTTGATTGTTCATCTACTACGATTATTTTCATGGCCGCTTATGTGTCAATTGCTCTATGATATGTGACACTCATTCTGCAATGTGTTGTTTGCTTGTAAGCAAACAACGTTGTCCTTTACTAGAAAGAAATGGTCTCCATTCTGAAGCAAATAGTAGGCTACGGCAAAGGTATGTTCGTGAAAATTGTTGCACAGCATAAGAACTGAATAGTTCGTGTGGAGCAGAAAATAATTCGTATTGTCGTAATGTAGTTGAAGAAGATACAAGTAGCGTCACAGTACCCAGGCACGGGAGACGATCCAGTGCCTGGGTGTGTATCACTTAAGAGCAAGACAAACGTGTCGTTCGTGTAGAAAATCGATTGATTACGTTTCCATCTCGGTGGGAGTTGTCAATGACTTGTCATTTCGAATGGCGCGAATGTAGAGGAGCAAGGGAGGGAAAAGGATAATCCCTGTTGCAATGAGCGCAGTGCGTGTACTCACTTCCGCGGCAAGCAACCCTAGCAGGGGACCGCCGACAATCTGAGCAATGGCGTTGACTTGTTCACGTAAAGAGAACAATGTCGCTCGAACGCTTGATTCAAGATTTTGGTTCATCCAAACTTGCCCTAAAGACAAACTTGGTCCTCTGGCAGCAGTGAAGAGAAAAAATAGAGTCAAGGCCAGTGCAAATTGACCTGCCACGGCAAAACCGAGAACACTCACCATTGACAAACTATCTAACGTGAGTTCTGTTTAAGGGAAGTCGATCAAGCAGCCAGAAGAGCGCGTTCATCGAGATGCAGACCCGGTTTTTTGCCCTGATGGCTGTAGGCAAGGAGCCCAGCGATCAAATGCACCACAA
>JAABUZ0100008966.1_pt1 | contig 11595 bp, 8 predicted proteins | sample 5562091 | NCBI WGS metagenome assembly JAABUZ01 (sample SAMN12813069, study PRJNA571459) | rock metagenome | isolation source: Antarctica rocks | place: Antarctica: Victoria Land, Linnaeus Terrace sud | collected 2015-12-21
GGCTCACGCCATCGCGCGTCCCGGCCTCGCCGTAGAATGCGTCGATAGTCTCGGCGATGCGCGTCTGCGCCGAGGTCATGGCGCGCAGCGAGTCCAGGTATCCTTTGGCCTCCCGCTGCAGCGTGCTCCCGGCCGACTCCATGGTGCGGTAGCGGCGCTCCTCGGTCTCAAAGTCGCGGTCGATGGTGCGCTCCACCTGCCCGGCCTTCATCATGACCGAGGTGCCGGCCCTGTTGACGGCCTTCTTGAACCCTGCCCAGGACATCCTGGCTCCTGTGCAATCGTGTGGCTTCCTACGGCTATTCTTGGTGGGGCTGCGCACTCGGGACTATATTATGGGATCGTAGGTAGGTACAGGGTAGTCAGTAGTCAGGGTAGTCAGTAGACAGGGTAGTCAGGGCTAGACACCGCTCTCGCCCGCCACGCAGCACTGGATCTCGCGCCCCCACTCGCTGTTGAACACCTGCTTGGCCGTGATGCGCCGCGGCGGGTTGGGGTCCAGAATGGAGTAGATGACGTTGCGGCAGCGCGCCCGCGACAGCGTCTCGATGGGCTCGTAGCCGGCCTCGTCGCGGCGGCCCTGGAGGTAGCGCTCGTAGAACTCGTCCTCCTCGCGCTGCGCCATCCGCCACAGATGCCGCCCCGTCCGCATGGCCATGTAGATGACCCCCGTCGCCCAGATGTCCACAGCCCGCGGGTCAAACTCCTTGTCCACGTACTCCTCCGGCGCAATGTACGGCGCAGATCCGCACAGCCCGCAGGTCATGTGCGCCTCCTTCTCCCACGCCATGCGGAAACACTCCCCGTTGCCGAAATCTGTGATTTTCAGTGCGCCCCGCTGCGTCAGCAACAGGTTCTCGGGCTTGAGGTCGCGGTGGGCGACTCCCATCTCGTGCATGTACTGCACGCCCCGCATCAGCTGCTTGAAATAGCAGTCCGCCTCGACCACCTCCAGCTTGCCAGCCGCAAGGATGAGAGTGTAGAGGTCGCCGCCGGCACAGAACTCCATCACCTCGCAATAGTCCCCCTTTGCATCCTGCAACAGGTCGAGCGTGTGGATGACGTTGGGGTGGCGGAGGGAGGAGGAGATGCAGAACTCGGAGGTGAGGCGCTTCGTATACCGCTTGGAAGACTCCTGCGGCTTCTTGCGGAACTCCTTGACCGCGTACAGCTGCTCCGCAGCACCATTGCGCGTGGAGTCGACCTTGTGCGATACGCGCACAATGCCAAACGCACCCCGGCCAATGATCTCCTGACACTTGCCGTACTTCTCCACCAGCGTAGCCGTCGCATTCGGACCACCCTTCTCCTTGAGCTGGGCTACCTTGTCCTTTTCCAGCTGGATCTGGTCCGCAAAGTTGTGGATGAGAGAGAGGGAGACGTCGGGGTTGTCGGTTTTGTTTGCACCATCCTCCTTCTTCCGCCCTCCCAGCAGATCACGCAGCATATGGCTCAGCTTCTCCTGGCGGCGCGCACTGCGCAGCAGATGGCTGTGCGATCCATCCTCATGGAGGGTAAATCGCTGGCTCTTCTCCTTGCCGTTCAGGCTTGGCTCCCTCTTCAGTGCGGCGCTGGACGGGGTAGCCTGGCCGCTGCTCGCCTGGTCGCCCATCTCCGCCTGCGGCACGGCAGACGGAATCTGGGGCGGCGGCATCAGCAAACTCCCGTTGCTGGTCGCCCGTGATGCGTCCGCCGGTGTCGACGTCCCGGAGGCTGACCGTTGCTCCTGCTGCGGCACCGGGGGATGACCGCCTGACGAGGCGACGTGGTGCCCAGAATCCGTATCCGACGCATACTCCCGGTCGGAGGCGTAGTCCTTCTTCCCATCGCGCCTACCACCCGTCTGCGTAAACATGCGGGAGAGGCGCGACATGGTTTTCTTCGATGCAGACATGGGCTGGTGGGTCGCCTTGCTGTGGTCGCCCAGCTGCGGATCGGCAGCATAGAAGATGGAAGCGCCGATTTCCGGCTGCGGCGAGTCGCCACCGGGGTTGTAGGAGTGTGGGGCGTGCACATTCATACGGGCAACCGCATCCCTGATTTGGCTGGCGTCTTCTTCGCTGGAGACGCCGAGGGGCGGGCTGCTGCCGCCATTCCTGTCCAGCGGAGCCTGCTCAGTAGCTGCAGGCATGCACTGCGACTCTATGGTGCCTCTGCAGGCGTTGCGCGCGGAGGTCGGGGGTGTCTGTTGTGCGCTCAGTGGCGATGGGGTGGCTGTGGTGGTTAGTGTGGGCTGTGGAATGACGCACGCAATAGCAGAATTTTCACGCGGAAAACACCACGGAAACGACGAGAAGGAGAGGAACAGCAATAAAACACAGCAGCGACAGGAGAGCATAAGGAGAAAGAGTATCAACAAGAGAGGAGCAGGATAACAGACAAAGACTATACCCGCGCCCGCTGTCGTAGAACCTCCCACAACGCCTTCGTCCCGCGCCCCTCCGGCTCCTCCTTATCTTTATCCCGCAGTGCAGCCGCAATCTGCTCGCTGGCCGCGCCCGCAAACTGCCGGCTGCCTTCAAACTTATCCAGCGCACGTTCCCAGCGCGTGCGCTTGCCCTCCTCCAGCGGCATCTCCAACTTCTCTCGACCATGGGCATTGCTGATCTCCTTCCCTGCCCGCAACTCCTCCTTCCACGTCCCAAAAATCTGCGCATCGGGGCCCTGCTCCTGGCGGATGGTGTCCGAGGCCATGCGGAAGGCCTTCTCAAACACCTCCTCGTCCGTCGGCGCTGGGCTTTGGCTGATTTCTTGGCCATCATCCTCGCCAATTCCCACATCCAGAAATTCGGGCTTGGTCTTTGTCGGCAGCGCGGCCTCATGCGTCTCCATTTCCTCCTCCTTGCGCTCGCCTTGTTCAAGCTCGCCGGCAACAACATGCTGTTCCATCTTGCGCCGCTCTTTTGTGCCTTCGTACCGGCTGCGCTCCTCATCTGCCCGTTGACGGTCCTGCGACTCCAGCGCATGGTTTCGCTCGGCCATCCGATCTAGAGTCTTGTCTGCCTTGGGATCCGTATCCTCACCTGCAAGCTCGCGCACTTGAGCAATGACATGGGCAATTTCCGGCTCCTTGCTCCATCGCTTCATCTGCGTCCAGGCATAGCTCATGGGCTCGTCCTCCTTTTGGATTCGCTTATAGTGCTTGAAGGCGCCGCCTAACCTCTTCCCAAAACCATGACTACTGGCCTTTTTCTCTTCCCCCTTTCCCCCCTCCTCTTGGGCTTCTTCTATGGGAGGATCGAGTTCATTGGAAGAACCCCGCCGCGATGGTCCAGTAGAGGAGGTCCCAGAGGCCGAGTCATCCGAGATGCTCGTCACGCTCTCCTGCCGTGCCAGGAAATCCGCGAGCGAAGGCACCGGTGGCTGCCCAGAACTGTTGGCTCGTCGCTTCAGAGTCAAATTCTTGAGCTTGTGCACCGCCTTCATGACCGTGATGATACCGCGGACGCCTTTGATGGCAGAGTGTAAATCGTAATCCGTCAGAGGTCCTATTCGATCCGACGTATTTTCCTGCGCAGACAGAAGGGTATCATCGCCCTGCACCGTCACCCACGGATGCTCTCGTAGATCGTACATCTTGATGCGTTTGGCCGGATCCTTTTCCAAAATGCGCACAAACAGGTTGCGTAGGTCGGGATTTATGTCGGAAGGGAGGAAGGGGTCAGAGGTGCGGATGGAGTTGTAGAGGTCAATGACGTAGGCGTCGGAGAAGGGAAGGCAGCCAAAGTAGAGGCAGTACAGCGTCACGCCCATACTCCAGATATCAGCTGCCTTGCCACTGATGTCCCCATGCTGCGCAGAACACAGTTCCGGGGCGCTAAATGCCGGGGACCCAGCCGACTTTTGCAGGTTGTCGTTCTCCTTGGAAAAGATCTCGCTTACGCCAAAATCGACGATCTTGAGCACTTTCTCCTGGTTGAGAAGCAAGTTATCGGGCTTGACGTCACGATGAACGATGCCCTGTTCATGCAAGTACTCCATACCCAAAATCAAGTCCCGAAACCAGTGTCTGCATTCCTCCTCGGAGTATGGCGTGGCCTTGTCATCCATGCCAACCTTCATGATCACACCCTCCTCGCAGAGCTCGAGGACAATGTAGAGCGAGTCACCGTGCGGGTCGTCAAGCACTTCTACCAAATTGACGACATTCTCGTGATTGAGTTTCTTCATGATGGCCACTTCGCCACGAATGAGGAAGAGCGGATTCTCTCTCTCCTCTGGGGTCAGTTCGCGGGCGCGGGGCACGCCTGAGCCGGCAGGTCGCCGCATGATGGCGCTCTGTGTACGCTTCCGCAGCCTGGCCTTGCTGAACTCTTTGATGGCATAGCACTTGCCATCGCTAGCGTCCATTGCCAGATGCACCGCCCCGAACGACCCGCGCCCTATTTCGCCCTTGATGAGGTACTGATTGATCATGCGGCCCTGATCGCTCTGGGTGGCGCTGGCATTCAGCGTTTCCTTGATCTTGCGGGGGCCCGAGGCGGCGCGCCTGTGGTGTCGAGTGGGCGACTGTGCCGTGTGCGGGGCGGGGTGGGTGATGTGTCGTGCGAGGGAAGGGCGTTTGGGCTCCTGCTGCTGCTGCTGCTTGGGCGGGGGGCCGGACGGGGCTGCGAAACTGGCGGGTTGCTGGCGGCCCCGCTGCAGGGGGACGTAGGGGACATGCACATTGACGCCGTTCTTCGTGGCCACCGCGCTCCTCCGGTCTCTGTCCATGGTGGTGGAGGACCGTGGCGCTGTTGCTGGTGGATTGGCGACTGATGGGGATCAGAGCGGATGGGGATAAACTTAGCGACAGAAAACGGTCAGCAATGAGGACTTGAAGGATGACATATATACAGGTTTTCGTAGCCAGGAGGAGATGAATGGAGAGGGCGGAGGAGTGCAGCAGAAGAGTGCACGTACCTGCTCTTGCTCTTCACCGCTCTGCTCTCGCTCTGCTCTCGCTCTTGGGCTAGGAAGGAGCATGGCTGAAGAGGTAGGAGACAGACTCGCCGTTGTGCGTGCGCCGAATGGCCTCGGCCAGCGTGGCCGAGATGTCCATGATGGCTAGCTTGGGGCAGGCCAGGAGGGAGTCCACATGCGGGATCGAATTGGTGCAGACGACGGTGGTGAGCGAGCTGGCATTGATCTTCTCCACCGCCTGCCCGCTGAAGATGCCGTGCGTGACCACCGCCACCACCTGCTTGGCCCCATGCTCCTGCAGCGTCTTGGCCGCCGTGACCAGCGTGCCGCAGGTGTCGGCCATGTCGTCGACCAGGATGGCCAGCTTGCCGCGCACGTCCCCCACCAGCACCATGCGCGACACCTCGTTCGCCTTCTGCCGCTCCTTGTGAATCAAGGCAAAGTCCAGGTCCAGGCGGTCCGCAATGGCCGTCGCCCGCTTGGCGCCCCCCGCGTCCGGGCTCACAATGACCGCCTCGTGAAAGGGGAAGTGCTCGCGGATGTAGCGCAGCATGCTCGGCTCCGCGTAGAGGTTGTCGACGGGGACGTTGAAGAAGCCCTGGATCTGGCTGGCGTGCAGGTCCATGGTGATGACGTGGTTGCAGCCGGCCGTCTGCAGCATGTTGGCCATCAGCTTGGCCGTGATGGGGGCCCGCGACTTGTCCTTCTTGTCCTGGCGCGCGTAGGGGAAGTTGGGCATGACAGCCGTGATGCGCCGCGCAGATGCCGTCTTGCACGCATTGATCATGATGAGCAGCTCCATCAGGCCGTCGTTGATCTCGCCGGAGCCGGTCTGGATGATGAAGACGTCCTCATCCCGCACGCTCTCGCCAATGGTCACGCTGGTCTCGCCGTTGGAGTACTGCAGCACCAGCACCTTGCTCAGCTCGATGCCCAGTCGGGCGCCAATCTGCTCGGCCAGCGCCGGGTGCGAGTTGCCGGTGAGCAGCTTGATGGAGTTCATCTCAACCTCCACACCATGAGCATGGTCAGAAATGACTAGATGAGGGTCTCCAGCAGGCTGGGCCAGGTGGAAGGTCTGCTGGCAAAGTACCTGCAGCAGGGAGGGCAGGCGACACGAGGCCGCACCGGATCCCTCTTGGGGCTGCAGGGAAGCAGCGTGCAGGCGAGCAAACTGGTCCTCGACCCCTCCACCACCCTCTCGTCGCCCGCGCTGGCCTCCTACTTGGCCATCTGCAAGCAGCACAAGGACTACGCAGCCGTCCTGCCCGCCCTGCGCGCCTGGGAGAGCAAGAATGCGGTGCCCGTGCCCACGGAGGAGGCAGCGTCGGCCCTCGCCCTAGGTCTGGACAGCCAGGACCCGCATCTCTGCGCTGGTATCATCGCGCACACCTACGGCACAGACGGGCACCAGCGCGCCCGGATGCGTGCAGCTGCCTCGTCGCTAGGACTGGGAGTGGTGGGCCTGATGGTGCTGCTCAAGGCCTGCGGATGGGCCATCCTCCTCTACGCGCCCCCCGCCGCCGCCCAGCACACCACTGGCGTCCTGCTGGGCCTGGGGGCCTACGTCGCCATCTGCTCGTGGGTCGCCGCGCTGCACCTCCTCAATCGGCAGACCACGGGGAGTGTGCAATGGAGGCCGGGCACCGGGCTGCTCTCGCGGTGGGCGCGGCAGGACGAGCGGCTGGCGTGGGAGAGGGCAGGAGCAGTATTTCCCAAAGACACCCTGAGCCCTTTGCTCGCTGCACGGGGACTGCAGCTGGCCAGGCAGCAGTTGGGCAGGAGAGTGGCAGTGAGCAGTAGCAGCAGCAGTAGCAGCAGCAGCATGGGCATGGCAAACGTGGATATGGAACGGATATGAAAAGTATGTATGATTTTTACTTCTTGGTCGACTGTCGACGCTTCCTGACCTCTGTCCGCTTCTCCTGTGCCTCGTGAACACGCTTGGCCAGCAGCGCCGCATACTCAGAGGCCGCATCCTTTTGCGAGTCAGCGCGCCTTCGCTTGAGCGCCGCGCGGTGGCGCTTGCGCTGTAATCGCTGCGGGGTCACCAGCCGCTGGATCTTGGGAGCCTTGGTGTAGGGCTTCTTGCCTTCGCCCTTGGGCACGACCTCTCTGCGAATGACAAACTTGCGCACGTCGTCGTCCTTGCTCAGGTTGAAGAACTTGCGGATCTTGGTGGCACGCTTCGGACCGAGACGCTTGGGGGTCGTGGCGTCCGTCAGCCCGGCAATGTCTGTGTCTCCCTGCTTTACCACGACGAGGGAGAGGACGGCCAGGTCTCCAGCCACAATGCATCCGCGCACAGACTTTCGCTTTCGTTCTCCTGTCCTGCGCGGACGGTAGCACGAGTGGCCGGCGCTGAGCAGCAGACGCACACGAGAGGGGTGCATCACGCCCTGCTTCATGGGGAATCCCTGCTTGTCGTTGCCTCCGGAGATCTTAAAGACGTAGCCTTTGAACTCGTCGCCCATGCCGTCCCCCTCGACCTCCTGGCCCATGCGCTTGTCCATGAAGATGCGCAGCCGCCGCTCGTCGTCCACGTCGAGCAGTTTCTGAGTGCCATTGGCCGGGTAGGAGATGTTGAGTTTCATCCTGTGGTGTGGTGGTGGTGGACGGCTCTGACAACTGTGACTGTCAAAGCCCTGATTGGGGGTCACCAATGAGGAAGGAGTAAGCGAGGGGAAGGATGAAATGAAAGATCTGGGAGGAGCAGGCTAGGTCTGTTCATATGGATATGTCTAGATGTGTTGCTGCAGGCTGGCATCCTTGTCGACGTCCCCTCCTAGCAAGGACGTTGACCAACATTCTTGAGACACTAAACAAGCTGTGGCTTGGTGAGGCTTCCAAGGAGCAATGCTGGTGTGTGCAATCCCGGCAATGTGAGTAGGTCGTATCCCATGCACGAGCGCGATGAGCTGCAGCGCCACTGCAACGTTCTGCAGATAATTCATTCGTTCCTCCTTCCGTCTATCCTTTCTGTCTCCCTTTCCCTTCCTTTCCTTTCCCTTCTCATTCCATCGTGATTGCTGGTGGAGCGTGGCGAGGTCGGGCCACCATGCAGCACATAACCAGACCCCTGCGATATGCGCAGCCATGGAGGCCATCCCATTCGCTTCGGCGCTGGCTCTCCCTGCACGAGTACCGCTCAGCAGCCCTGCTCGAATCCGTAAGCAGCTCTTGACGCGCTCTAACCGCAGTACGGAGTCGGCGTTCCCAAGGGCCAGGCTGCCCACACGCCCGAGCAGGCTGAGAAGGTAGCCAAGGCGCTCGATACGGAGGACATGGTCATCAAGGCACAGGTCTTGGCGGGGGGCAGAGGCAAGGGCACGTTTGACAATGGTCTCAAAGGCGGTGTCCGCACCATCTACTCGCCCACCGAGGCGCGCATGTTTGCCGAGCAGATGATTGGACACAAGCTCGTCACGAAGCAGACGGGGCCAGGCGGCAAGCTCTGCACGGCGGTGTACATCTGTGAGCGGAAATTTGTGCGTCGAGAGTTCTATCTGGCATTGCTCATGGACCGCGCTACACAGTCACCCGCCATTGTGGCAAGCAGCCAGGGGGGTATGGATATCGAGACGGTGGCCAAAGAGAACCCAGAAGCCATCTTCACCACGCCCATTGATATTGAGGTAGGAGTCACGCGCGAGATGGCCGAGGAGATTGCACACAAGTTGGGATTCTCGCCGCAGTGTGTAGAGGAAGCCACAAAGACCATCCAGGCACTGTGGAAGGTCTACCGCGAACGCGATGCCACGCAGATTGAAATCAACCCCCTCAGCGAGACGAGCGACCACCAGGTTCTTGCCATGGACGCCAAACTCGGGTTTGACGACAACGCAGAGTTCCGGCAGGAGGAGGTGTTCTCCTGGCGCGATCGCTCACAAGAGGATGCGGACGAGGTCAAGGCTGCAGAGTCCGGCTTGAACTTTATCAAACTCGACGGCACCATCGGGTGTCTTGTGAATGGCGCCGGGCTGGCCATGGCCACGATGGATATCATCAAACTGAACGGCGGCGAGCCGGCCAACTTTCTGGATTGCGGCGGGGGTGCCACGGCAGAGACCATCGAAGTCGCCTTCTCGCTCATCCTCAAGGCCCCAAAAGTCACGGCCATCTTTGTGAATATCTTTGGCGGGATTGTCAGGTGCGATAATGTCGCTCGAGGACTCATTGCCACCGTGAAGAACATGAATCTCACCATTCCTATTGTGGCACGTCTGCAGGGCACGAACGTGGACCAAGCAAACAAGCTCATCAACGACTCCGGCATGAAGATCTTCTCCTTCGCGGATCTCGACGAAGCGGCGCAAAAGGCGTGCCAGTTCAGCAAGGTGGTCAAGATGGCACGCGACATTGACGTTGGCGTGAGCTTTGAATTGCCATTGTAGCCTCTGTGCATTTACATGTCCGTCTCGTAGATCTTGTTACATGGATGAACTCGTTGGATTCCTGCACGATCCCAATCCACAAGTGAGGCAGATTGCACTTGAGAATGTGATTGGGTATACAACCGCCAGCAAGGACATCTTCCTTGCCAACGACTGTGCAGCCGCAAAAGACATTCTCCGCCTCGTCCATCAGCCCTCCACAGTCACGACAGCCCTCGTGGCACTCGTCAATCTAAGTCAGGACGAGGGCATTCGCAATCTCCTCTGCACGGCGCAATGCACCCGTCTCCTCTGCTCCCTGGCAAAGAGTCATGAAGCAGCCTGCATGCTGCTCGCTAATCTCACAAAGTCTCCTCTCGCAATCGCTCATCTCCTCGACGACGAAGCCAGCTTGACGGACCTGCTGGAGAACTACATGCACGACAACGACGACACAAACTACCTCTCATATGTGTTTGCAGACCTAGCCACCCATCCCAAGGGACAGCAATACATCTTTCGCGTGGGAGACCCGCCAATTCAACGCATTGCCGTATTCACACAGCACAAAGCCACGATACGACGCGCCGGCGCAGCTTCCGTATTGAAGAACAGTGCTTTCGATGCGGCTATGCATGAGACCCTCCTTGCATTGCTCTCCTACATTCTCCTTCCACTGTGCGGCCCAGAGGAGTTCTCGTTGGAGGAGATGGACGGCATGCCTGAAGACCTGCAGCTCCTACCACCGACAAAACGGCGAGAGGACGATCTATCGATCCTTCTGAATCTGGTAGAGACGCTCATTCTGCTTGAGGGGACGCAAAAGGGACGAGAAACGATGCGCGAGGCTAAAGTGTATCCAGTCATTCGACAGCTCCATGCTGCTATGGAAGACGACGCCGTTCGGGACGCGTGCGAACGCTTTGTTCAGATCATCATGTTGCGAGAGCAGGATGAGGAGCCGGAAGTCAAGGACGACGAGATTGTGGAGATCGTATAGCATAAATCATAGACTAGACCATGGGACACCAATACCTATCATATTGTACACTCTAATGGTTCCCACATGACTACTCTCGAGGGACGAGGACATTGTTCTCCAATTTGGCCACTCGTTTCACGTAGAGAGTCAGGAGCTGCTTGTTACGCTCATCGAGTCGAAGCCGTGGCTTCATGTGATTTGCAAACTCCTTGGTCGTCATTGGTTTGCGAGCAATAACGGCTGCAACCTCGCCTTCTGTAATTAAGTTATCTGTTGTTAGCATACCGATGCTATAGTCCCCACCTTCACTAGCTGGCGATTCCGGCATGGAGCCAGGAGGAGACGTCGCACGGCTCGGCGATGACTGACGGCTCTGTGGTTGCTTGGCATCCTTCACATGCAGCCGGATTTTTTTATTCCCATCCGTTTCCGAAACCTCGCCGACACTCTCCATATCACTGGAAGGTCCACGTCGTTTCTTTTGTGTACGAGGATTCGATTGCACCCAATCCGGCAGTCGGGCATTTGGATTCGGCCTAATCGTTGCCAACTTCGCGCCGGATATACTCAGGACTACTATCTTCTGACGCAGTGAGCTGCTTCTTGACGCAGCACGATTTGGGTTTGCAGCCGCAGATGAAGGCCGGCTAGGCAAAGTGCTCCCATTCCGACTTCCAAGTTGGCCGCCTATCCGAAAGCCCTTGTTTTGATCAGCCACCAGTTGCTTTTCCTCGCTGCTAGCCTGGCTCGCTTCCGACGCATACGGGTTCTCCTCTTCATCGCTCTCATAGACCATATTCTTTTCCAAGCTCTTCAAATACTTCTGAAGCCTCTTGCCGTCTTTATTTATTTTTGGCTCCTTCCCAAGCTCTTCTTCTTCCTCAGGCTCCCGTTCGGCCTCACCAAGTGCGTTTGCCGTGAGCATTTCCTTTTTAATCTTGTCCTCCACATCTTTGTTGTCTTCGTCGTTGCCCTCAATGATTGGCGCCCCTTCATCATCTGCAAAGTCCTCGTCAAAGTCCATCTCGTCGGCGCCACCTTCATCCTCGCGACGTTCTCGCTTCACGCTGACAACTCGTTCACCAACGACTGTGCGCATGCGCGGTCGCTCTTGGTGTCCATCACCTGGCTCGCTCTTCATAATCCAGCGTCCCAAATGAGCACCTGGGCGATTCATCTTCGTCAGCAAGCATGCATTGCTCTCTCACCTTAGCTTCAGCCTCATCAATGGACAGCGTCTTGTAACTTTGCCGCCGATTGAAGCGGTACCATCGATCAGCAGGTACTACAACAAAGCCGTCATTCTAATTGTCAATGGCACCGTCGGAACCACTCACC
>JAABUZ0100008967.1_pt1 | contig 11595 bp, 7 predicted proteins | sample 5562091 | NCBI WGS metagenome assembly JAABUZ01 (sample SAMN12813069, study PRJNA571459) | rock metagenome | isolation source: Antarctica rocks | place: Antarctica: Victoria Land, Linnaeus Terrace sud | collected 2015-12-21
AACACGTTTTCGCCGCTTGGCTCTGACAAACTCAATACTGACCAGGGTCCTGGCCGGAATCACCGTTTGCTACCTGCTGTTTGTTTTGCCTTACTCTTTTCCGCCAAGTACGCGCTTGGTGTCTGCCTCCTATCTATTTGGATTCAACAACAAAGTCGCGGTCTTCACCTTTGTCGCTTTCTTGTTATTCCTGAGCTGGATAAGGCAGCGGCTGCCGGCCGTGCCGGGTTCCGGCGTTCCGGGCTTGGCTCCCGGCAATGCCAGACACCTCCATCGCACGCTGCTTCTGCTGTATATCGGCGCTGCTATCTGGTATCTTGCCCTTACCGCCACGATTTATTTCGTAGTTGCAAAGCCTGACGGCTACTACAAGTTTGATTGGGAGTCGTCTCAGTTCCTATGGCACCTCAAGCTGATGGACATATACGGTTTGCGGCCCTACCGTGACTTCGTCGTGGAATACGGACCCGCGCTGGTTTACCTGCCAGCTTGGTTCTATACCGCTCTCCGGCCGATCGGCATTTCCCCTGAAGCGTCCTACTACATACTGCATTATTTCCTCAATCTGATTGGTTTGGCCGCGTTGCTTTACATTGTCAATTCTTTCGCCATGCCGCTTCGCTTCAAGCGCGTCACATTTTTGTTGGTTGCGGTATCCGCGTTCTCGCCTGCTATGGGCCTAAACGGCTTGCTGATTCGATTCCTGCTGCCCTATGCGAGTTTGCTCCTTGTCCATCGCGCGAATCTGAGGGCGGACAAGCAGAAACCGAGGCGGCGATTGGCCGCCATTGTTGGAGCGGCCTCCATTGTAAACATCGTCATATCACCTGAAATCGGCATTGCCTGGCTTGGCGCGCTCACGATTTACGGGGCGCTCCTCCTGCCAAGTGATCGTACCGCGGCGGCGTGTATTTTTCTCTCGGAAGCAGCGGTAATGGCCGTTTCCGCCGCGCTTCTTCCCGGAGCGTACTTTCACACGGTCCTGAGCTTCTCACAGGGAGCTAACAATTTTCCGATCGTACCCGCGGCGCACATCCTGTTTTATGCGGCAGTTGTTCTGCTGTGCGTTCCTCGGCTGCTTGTCAGCCGTTTGCTGGAGGTTAGCGCTGAAGCATCGTACGCCTGCGCGGTGGGCGCATTGATCATTGCCGTGATCCCCGCAGTGTTGGGCCGATGCGATCCGCCTCACGTCTTTCTGAATGGATTGGGGCTTTTTACCATTGGCTTCGGATTGTTTGCCCAATCGGGGTCGCGTCAGTTTGTGATGTATAGCGTCGCCTACGCTGCTATTGCGATTGTCGCCTTCCAGTGGAGCAATGCGCAGGTTTACGGCATCTCCGGCGCCCGCGTTCGCTCTGGCGTGAGCCGGATCTACAGCAGCCTGCACCGGCATACCAGGAACTCTCCGTTGAACTCCGCTATACCGACAACTGCTTCCTCGGGAAACACAAATCCGGCGGGAACATCACCTATGCCGAGTTTTGCAGCTTTTGAAAAGTACCAGGCTCTGGGATTGCCGTACGGTTCATACGGATACGAAAAATCACTGCAAAATTATTTGTGGAGCACCAAACGGCTCGTGCCGGAACGCTACATGGCGGTTTTAGCTGTTTACGACGAACCTCATTTGAAAGAACGCCTGACAGAGCTTTCCCGGATCTCTCCAATCGTGGTGCAAAAAAATTTCCTAAAGCTGTACGAACACCGGAATATATGCGCGGAGAAACAGGAATACCTGAAACAGTCGTTTCTATACTTCAGCGCTCCGCCATGCGTCCAGGAGGGCCTTGATCCTGATATTGAAATGGCCAAATTCATTGCCCGGCATTACCATCAAATCGACCAAATTGGAGACTATCTCATCCTGGAGCGGACGGAAACGAAATAACAGATATCTGTTGAGAAGGTTGAGCAACGCAGGGTGATGTCTTACGGCTTTACCGCTCCGTTCTTTCGAAAATCGTGATTTCTCCGTCACCCGATGAGTAGACCTGCTTCCATTTATCCGGAGAGTTTTGAATCATAACGGGAAATTTATGTATAAAGTTGTCCGCTCCCAGCAATCGGTCAATGAGCACGTATTTTACCGGGACGGAGTCAAGCATCTGTTGCGCCTTCGCCGGGTTTGAGGTAAGCGGCGGCATGACGGCTTGCCGACCCGTTTCCAGGTAAACCCAATGCGGCATGGAAACCGCAAGAATAGCTTGGCGGTCAGCTCGCGCCACAAGCCAATCCAGAGCTTGCTGAGTGGCCGGGTATGCAGCGGAGTAATGCAGCAGCCGGTAAGTCTTAGTAACACCGTCCGCAGTCTTGTAAGTCGTTTTATAAAGATAGTTCTTGTAGCTGTTCACTAAATCCATTACCGACTGAACCATGAAAAGAGATAACAATACGTAGATCGCTGTTCGCACGGCGGAACGGCTCACCCGCAGCAAAACCTTTTGCGGAAGCGTCGCGGCATTCCGCATTAATTGGAAAACAGCCAGGAGGAAAAACGGCGTAACGGGCGCGAAGTAGCGTCCGAATTGGCCAGGCCATGGTGTTGTGCAAACGGCGGCAATCGTAAAGGCGGAAATTCCCGCAAGCAACCACTGGCGACGCCGGCATTGCCAGATCAGCCCGGCAACTACCAGCAAACCCATTGAATTGTAAAAGATGTCGAAAGGCCATATCGGAACCTTGTGAGGCTTAAGCTTTTCGTCCAACGCGGCAATATGGCTTATCCAGAAGTTCCGTTTTGAATAAACAGCCTCTCCCAAGCTGTTGGGCATGGCCGCTACATTGCCGAGAACGCGCCGGATCATGTCGCCGCTGGTGGCGTTCCCGAGATCCGGCTCGAAAGGCGACTTTAGCGCCATGTTCCGGGCGTAGCTCACGTTGTAGAACATGGATGGGTCGCGTTGATAGGCATAATACGGATGTTGATACGTGTACCCGGATTCAATTCTGTGAACATACGACTGCCAAAGAAACACGGGCACCAAGGCGACCGCTGTTCGTACTCCTGCTTGCCGGAACCGTTTGCGGAGCAGCGCATCCACGATCCAGGCTCCCAGCAGCACAATACCGGCTGTCCGCAAAAAGTAGCACGCGACAGCCGCCGCTGGAGCCAACCGGCGCGACAAACTTCCTTCGCCTTTTCTGTAATAGAGATACGCAAAGAGCGCGCTCAACAAGGCGAATGGCAGTTCCGCGAAACACAAAGTTGACAGAAAATACATGTTGTAACTGAACAGGCACAGCAGCGACAGCAAGAAGGCCCAGAGTCGCGGCAAAAACAACCGGGCGAGTAGAAACGTGCAAACAACGTACAGCAGGGAAAAAATGATGAACGTTTTTCGCAGCGCGATTCCCACCTTTACCCAATCGTGCGAGCGCAAAATCTTTTGGTGAATAGCGACAATCGCGGGCAGCAACGGCGGATACTGGACTGCTTGAATCTGCCCCGGCTCGTTGAGCAGCCGGTAGCCTTTGCCTTCCGCTAGCGAGGTGCCCAGAATGTAGTAAACGCCCGCGTCCCAGCGCAAATCAATCGGACCTGCCATGCGCGGAATCCAGGTAAGAAGGGTCATTATGCACAGCAGCACAATGCATAAAACATCACTCCGGGTCTTCGTGCTCGCCGGTACAAGCGTTTCGGTATCGGGTGCTTGCTCTTTAAGTAAATGCCAGGACATGAGTGATAAAACGGAATGCCTCCCACGCTTCGCTGCGCCTAAAGTAGCAATGTCTGTCGAACGATTCAACTCCCATCGCGCCAGAACGGCCGGAAAAAGAATTTCGGCCCCGCAAATTTTTGAATAGTTCCAAAAGTACTAAGCCTAATTATGAAAAATAGGGCTATCTCAAATTAATAAGTACTTATTAGGAACATTTGCATTTGACTGTGGTTGCTATCATCTCGTAGACTCAGGGTGCTTTGAGTGCGCGGAACATTCTGGTTACTGGCGGCGCCGGTTACATCGGCAGCCACACGGCGAAGGCATTAGCCCATGCGGGCTACCAACCGGTTGTCATCGATAACCTAACGGCCGGCCATCGTTCGGCGGTCAAGTGGGGCCCGTTTATTGAGGGCGATATCGGGTGCGAATCTCTCCTGCATCGCGTCTTCGACGAGCACAAGATCGAAGGCGTTATCCACTTTGCCGCAAACGCTTATGTCGGCGAGTCCATGCGCAACCCGCGCAAATATTTTCATAACAATGTGAGCAAATCGCTCAACCTGCTCAACGCCATGATGGACTGCGGCGTAAATCAGCTTGTGTTCTCCTCGACCTGCGCTGTTTATGGCGTTCCCCAGCAGTTACCGCTGGAGGAGGATCACCCGCAGGTGCCCATTAACCCTTATGGCGAAACCAAACTATTTGTGGAAAAGGCCTGTCACTGGTACAGCCATGCGCACGAGCTTCGTTCCGTGTGCCTCCGCTACTTTAATGCCGCGGGCGCTGATGAGGCTGGCGAACTGGGAGAAAGCCACGATCCGGAAACTCATTTGATTCCGCTGGTTATCGAGGCCGCTTACGGCGCGCGGCCCGGCATAACCGTTTTCGGCACGGACTATCCCACCTCGGACGGCACGGCGGTTCGGGACTATATTCATGTTTCTGACCTGGCGCAGGCTCACGTGCAAGCCTTGCGCTTCCTGGAACGGGGCGGAGAAAGCGCAGCCGTGAATTTGGGCACGGGTACGGGATACTCCGTTCGTGATGTCATTGATTGCGTCCAGCGCGTATCCGGCTGCCGGATCGGCGTGCAAGAGGCCCCGCGGCGTCCGGGTGATCCGGCTGTTCTTGTGGCTTCGTCCCGCCGCGCTGACCAACTGCTCAACTGGCGGCCTGTCCACTCCAGTTTGGAAGAAATGATCACGACAGCCTGCCATTGGCACGCGCCCCGGCTTCCTGCTCCGGTCGGGACGCGTTAGCTTCCTGCTTACTGGTTAAAGTAGTCTGCTCCGATGTCGGGCATCCTGGATGGCGGTAGAGAGTGGCCGAAGAAATCGACATTTCCCATGCCGCTCCATCCCGCGCCGGCTCGGATGGCCGGCGAGGAGGAAAGCAGCGTGAAGGCAGCCGATGGCTGACCGGCAGCGGAGTATGTCGGGCTGTTCAGCGCAGGATCGGCAAAAATCCCGTTCCAGTCCTGACCGGTCTGTACCCTGAAGTCGTATAGACTTTGCGCGACAACCGGCCCCAGTTTCCAAACCGGAGTGCCCGGAGTCGCGAGCCAATACAGGTTGCGGTCCATCGCCATGGAGCCGTCCGCGTCGATCATGGTCGGCGTATTGGAATACACGATATTGTTCATGAAGAAGCGCGGCAGGTTTCCAGTCAGATAAACGTTTCGCGCCCGGAGCCAGCCTGCGTCCGCCGCCGGATTCCAATAAGCAGTGTTGTTATAGATCTGGACTCCGTCCAGGCTTCCGCCGTCGAAGGTGGTGACGAAAACGTCGCCTTGGTTAGCCGCCATGCCGGCGTTCCGCGCATTGTTCGAGCAGATGTTAAAGCGGACGATGCTGTTGGAAGTGGTGACGTGGTGCGCGCCCATGACAGCCACGCAGTAGCCTGCCGCGTCATGCGCGTAATTGTATTGAATCGTGGTATTCGTGGAACCCCAGTCGATGTCAAATACTCCGCCGTCCCAGGCATACGAGTGCGTTGCATAGCCTTCGTTGTATTGAATGAGCGTGTTGTCGCTTTGCCAGCTCCAGATACCATTTGGTGTGTAGCTGATGCCGGCCGGCGCCAAGCCCGTTTCGAAGACGACGTTCTTTTCGATCAGAACGTTCTGCGATTGCGCCGCTGTGATGCCGTCTCCGAACACGTGATGCACGGTCGAATGGCGGATGGTCACGTTCGTGGTCCGGGGCGGGTTCGTTGGATAACCGTTCCAGAGATTGAAGCCGACATGTATTCCGTACCAGAGATTCGTGTTGTAGGCGGTAATCCCATCCACCACAACATCGTCAAAAGTCAGGTGGTCTCCCACGGGAGCAACCATAACAAGGCCGCTATCCCAGCGCGGCGTTCCATAAATATCGTGTACGGCCAGATTGGTCAAATGAATGCCGTGAAGAACTTGATTGGCTAAATCTCCACTGACAAAAATTCCAAATTGCCGGCCGCCCGTGATGTCGAGCGAGTCAACATTCCAGTACTGCTGATTGAAAAGTTTAACTGCTTCTTCGGCGTTTCCGCCATCGATCATCGGGGGAGTACCCCTGCCATATGCGCCTATGCTAATCGGCGCCTCCACTGTTCCTGATCCTTGTGGATGCAGGCTTCCCGCGTAGCTTCCACCGCGCTCGAAATAAATTCTGTCGCCAGGATTAAATGACTGCGCATTGACCCTCGAAATGCTGGCCCATGGTTGTTTCGGGTTCAGGCCCGAGTTTGAGTCGCTGCCGTTCGGACCTACGTAGTAGGCAGCGGAAGAAGCGCCGTGCGCCTGTTCGCTGTACAACTGGCTCTGAGGGACGAGTTCAATGTTTTGGCTTGTGCTCCCCCACCAGAAGGTAAGGTCGGCAGCGCCGATTCCTTGGTAATAGTCGATCTCGATGTCGTACAGTTGACCGGCTTTCAAATCGATCCAGTTCCAGTTCCAGGTCCCTGGATGATCGGTCCAGTTCTCAAACAACATCTGGCCGTTGACGATGACGCGAACGCCGTCATCGGAATAGGTCATCAGCAAATACTTTTCTGAGTAACGCGGCTGAATTTTCCCCGTCCACTTGACGGAAAAATTAGCGGCTCCCGGCAGGTTAGGCGGCGGGCTTGCGAGGAAGTTGTAATGGATGTTCGCATCGACCCTGGTTGCCACAGGCTGACCTTGGAGGTGTTGGCCTGACGGGCCGTCATCGAAATACTGCGCGGTTAATCCGTCACCGCTGCTATCCGCATAAGCGAGCGAAAATGCAGAAAGAGAAAGAAGAGCAGACGCGAGCTTGCCTGTCGTACTTTGACGCATGGAATTTTTCGGATACGTCAATAGGGTGATCGGCAAAGCACGAAACGTAGAGCAGGATTATTCCGAAAATATATGAGCCGAGTCTGCGGGGTATTGACCGGAGACGATACTTTATGTTGTTTTGTCGCTTTATCCTAGTCTGGTGATCCGTTCTCTTTTCTGTCTGCTTCTTGCCGCTGGTCCGGCAGTTTCTCAGATTCCTGAACCATTTCGAGTACGAGTAGAAGAAGCTACGATCTCCCAGGTACACGATGCCATGAACGCCGGCTGCCTTACCTGCCGGGTGCTGGTCGATCAATACTTGAAGCGCATTGAAACTTACGATAAGAATGGCCCCGCCATCAACTCGATCATTCTCATCAATCCGAACGTTCAAAAACAGGCCGACGAGTTGGACCGCCGCTTTTCACGATCCGGACTGACCGGCCCCCTGCACTGCGTTCCTTTGATCGTGAAAGACAATTTCGAGACAGAGGGACTACAATCCACAGACGGTTCGCTGGCGTTGGCGGGCTATATTCCCGATAAAGACGCGTTCCTCGTGCGGAAAGCGAAGGAGGCCGGAGCGATTGTGCTGGCGAAGTCGAATATGGCCGAGTGGGCCTTTACGCCTTATGAAACAGTAAGCTCCATTCTCCCCGGCTACACTAAAAACCCCTATGCCCTGGACCGGGTGACCGCTGGTTCAAGCGGCGGGACGGCCGCCGCGATTGCGGCCAACTTTGGGCTTGTAGGATTGGGAACCGACACCGGGAACTCCATTCGCGGACCCTCCTCTCATCAGGCGCTCGTCGGGATTCGGTCAACCATGGGGCTGACGAGCCGTGCCGGTGTGTTCCCTCTTAATCTAAATGCCGACATTGCCGGACCAATGGCCCGCAATGTCGAGGATGCGGCAAAGGTTTTCCAAGTCATTGTCGGCGAAGACGCGGATGATCCTGTTACTCGCGCCGCCAGCGCTCATGTTCCTCAAGATTATGTGGGTGCTCTCGACCGCCATGGTCTTCAGGGCACCGTGATTGGAGTTCTCCGCCAAGCTTATGAGCGTGACACGACCGACCCCGAAGTGACTCGTCTCTTCCTGTCCGCCGTGGAAGATCTCCGCCGCGCGGGAGCTGTGGTTGTGAATCCCGCCACTGTAGAAGGACTCGGTTCCATGAAATGGCCGCACGAAGCTGGCCGCTGCATGGGCTTCAAATATGACATTGATCATTTCTTGGCTGCTCGAAACGGTCATGCTCCCGTGCGGAATCTAACCGAGATCATCAAGTCAGGGAAATTCCATCCTTCCGTGCAGCGCGAGTTGGAACAGTTTGAGACCGAGCCAGCGGACGGCCCCGATTCAGCGGCTTGCCAAGCGGAAAATGATTATCGCCAAAAAGTGCGCGAGGGCGTTCTCAAAACGATGGACAAGCTGAAACTCGATGCCTTCGTTTATCCTACCTGGAGCAATCCGCCCCGACTTATCGGCGATCTCAATACGCCCGCCGGTGACAATAGCCAGTTCTTTTCACCGGCTACCGGATTCCCGGCTATTACAGTCCCCATGGGCTTCACGCGGGGAGGCACGCTTCCCGCCGGTATGACCATCTACGGTCGTCCTTGGTCTGAAAAGGCGCTGCTCAGGATTGCCTATGCCTACGAGCAGGCGACCCATCATCGTCGCGCGGCGACCAGCACTCCTCCGCTGCGGTAAAGTTTTTTTGGTGGGGCAGTCTTCCGTCGTGTTCGCGGCTACTGCATCGATTGATAACTGATGAACACCGCTCGCCGACCATCCGGAGACCAGGGCTGCGCTCCCAGCGAACCTTGTCCTCCGACAAACGTAGTCAAGGTTTTAATGCTCTTGTCCGCCAGTGACATCAGCCGCAGCGCCACCTCCTTGTTCTCCGGAAGCTCCTTGAAGTCTTTCGAGTAACTCAAGAATAGAAGGTGCTTTCCGTCAGGCGACAAGCACGGCGAGACGTTGTTGAAATCATCGGATGTCATTTGCTCGGGCTGGCTGCCGTCGGCCGCTTTGCGCCAAATCTGACTGCCGCCGCTTTGATTCGAAGCAAAATACGTGGGTTGCTTTTCGGACTGGCCGGTTACGGGAGCGCCCACCGGAGCTGCCGTTTTCAAAGGAGTAAACGGCGCTTCCTGGCGCTGACCGCCGATCTCAAACGTGAGGGCCTGGCCATCCGCGCTCCAACCGGGAGAGATCAGATGCTCTTGCGAGAGATAGCCGACGCGCGCGTCACCCGACTGCAGAACTGTCTCTACCGTGCTGTACCGCGCTTTGGGATGAGCAACACTCGTGTTCAGCTCTGCGTTGGTGAAGGCAACTTTTTCCACTGCGTCCTTATGGTGAGCGCACACGCCGATGCCGACGTAAAACGGGGCCTGCATCTCAACCCGCGCGGAACCGCCCGCGAACCGCAAATCTTCGTTCTCGCCGGCGATCCACAAGTAAAAACGGTCGCCCTGTTTCTCGATCCGCAATCTTGCCGGGCCGGAGACATTCGATTCAATCTCACGGGTTACAGCCCCCTTCCCGTCACGGAACTGAAGCGAAGTCAGGCCGTCGCCGTGTCGCGCCGCATCCACGTAAGCGGAGTCGCCCTCCAGGTTTTGCCGGACCATCAACACGCCTTTACGATGACCGTCTCCGCCAGCGCCGAGGATGGAGATATTGGCCGTGAGCGTGACGTCTTGGGCTGAAACCTTCTTCCAGACGAAATGAAATTCATCGCTGGCGAACCACATGTTCTCACCGCTGCCGGAGACCGTGTAGGTTTTGGCGGAAGCGTCGTACTCCGCCGAACCCGGATGCAGAACATGGCCCACCTCGTTCTGACTTTCAAAGATGCCGAGCGCCGTCGAAGGGGCCTGCGCCTCCACGCCCACGCACATCAGCAAACTGGTTAAAGTGGCTAAACCGAACCGGAACATGCGTCTCCCTCGAAGGATGTGTCCTTCCGGCCTTTTAGTTTATCGATACGCGTGCCGAACTACGAGACCTCCTGTGGACTCCTTCTTTGCGGCCTTGCCCACATCCTTTGCAGGTTTTGCAACTGCTGCGTAAAAGCATCCTTCAACTCGCGCGGAGCCAAATCGACGAGCCAGGAGGATACCTCGCTCGCATAGGGCAGCACTCGTGAATGCTCCAAAACCGCCGGTATGGGCGAGGGCGAAAAGGCCACCGCGAAATCCAGCAGCGCCGAAACAACAATCGTTCCCCGCAGCAAGCCCGCCGCTCCGCCCAGTAAATGATTGAACCAGGAGAGACCAACCCATTGAAATAGACGGGACAGAAGAGAGCCAAGCAGCGAACCGACAATCAGCGTTCCGAAAAAAATCAGCAGAAAGCCCAGAATGTTGGCGGCCGTTTCCGTTCCCACCCACCCCGTCAGCTTGACGGCGACTAAACGGTAACACCAGAAACCAGCCATCAAGCCCACGAGCGTCGCCGCGATCCCCACCACCACTCTCGCCAGACCCGCGCGCAAACCGGTGAAGGCCGACCACAAAATGATCAACCCTAAACAAACATCCAACCAATTAAGAGCGGGCATAAAACAAACCTTACACTGCTGTTGAAAGCGCATTGAGCGGACGTCCGGTCAGGCGCGTGTACGCCTCCTGGTACTTCTCGCTTGTCCGACGAACTACTTCTTCCGGCAGCGCCGGCGCAGGAGGTTTTTTGTCCCAGGTCAGAGTTTCCAGATAATCGCGCACATATTGTTTATCAAAGGAAGGCTGCGGCCCACCGGGGCTATAGGTATCGGCGGGCCACCAGCGCGAGGAATCCGGCGTAAGCACCTCATCGGCCAACACTAATTGCCCCTGAACAAAACCAAACTCGAATTTAGTGTCGGCCAGAATAATGCCCCGCTCAAGCGCATAGTCCGCTGCTTTCCGGTAAATCGTAAGCGTAAGATCACGAAGCTGGTTCGCCAAGTCTAAACCGATTGAACTCACGACGTGATCGAACGGCACATTCATATCATGCCCGCTCTGCGCCTTGGTTGCCGGAGTGAAAATGGGCTCGGGCAGGCGGTCGCCATCGCGCAACCCAGGCGGCAGCGGAATCCCGCAGACTTTGCCATCCGTCTTATACTCTTTCCACCCTGAACCCGCCAGATAGCCGCGAGCGACGCATTCCACCTGGATCATTTCAGCGCGTTTCACCAGCATGGACCGGCCCTGAAGAGTTTGGCGGTAGGGCGCAAGTTCCCCTGGATAATAATTGACGTTTGCCGTCACTAGATGCGTTGCCACAGTTTCACGAAGAAACTCGAACCAGAAAAGCGACATCTGCGTCAGGACCTGTCCTTTACAAGGAATGCCGCTGCCGAGAATACAATCGAACGCCGAAATCCGGTCGCTGGCAATAAACAGAAGATGTTCGCCCAAGTCGTAGATGTCGCGCACCTTGCCGCGTCCTGCTAACGGCAGCGGTAGCGCGGTCTCCAATAAAACTTCGTCCCGGCACATAACGGTAATCATCCTGAGTATGGCAGAGCAGGACCGTCAAGCAGCACGCGGGTAGTGCGCTAAATGTGTGTTGCTGGGATTTGCGGGTTTTGGGTGGAGAAATAGTCTTAAGCCCGATGAACCCGTTCAATCAGAAGACCAGGAGGGTTGTTGGAC
>JAABUZ0100008974.1_pt1 | contig 11588 bp, 7 predicted proteins | sample 5562091 | NCBI WGS metagenome assembly JAABUZ01 (sample SAMN12813069, study PRJNA571459) | rock metagenome | isolation source: Antarctica rocks | place: Antarctica: Victoria Land, Linnaeus Terrace sud | collected 2015-12-21
TGACCCGCACCGGCGATGACGGCGTCGCCGTGGTGTCATACGACAAGGACCAGGCCACCTGCAGGTCGATCCGGATCACGGCCCCGGTCGTGCGCGGCACCACCGGCGGCCGCGGCATCAGCGTGGTCGGCGGCGAGGACATCACCTACGTCGACGTCGACGTGCAGGGCAGCCGGGCGGCAGCGGTCTACATCGCCTGTGAGGGCTCCCCGTATGACACCCGCCCCACGCGCCGGGTGCAGGTGCTGGGCGGGACCATCCGGGACGCCAACACCGACACCGGCATCGACCACGGTGCCGTGCTCGTCTACAGCGGGCGCGACGGAGGCGACGTGGCCGACGTGCTGGTCACCGGCCTGCAGATCAGCGGCACCCGGGCCGGCGCCAGCCGACATGTCGGGGTGCTCGCCGAGCACGCCTGCTCCGGGATCCGGCTGGAGGACCTGCACCTGACCGGCGGCCCGGCTCCGTTCTCCACGACCCGGCGCGGGGCCCTCACCTCGCTGGCAGCGTGGACCCTAGACGGCGCGCCCTATCCGGTCACGGGGTGAGCCGGGCCGGGGGAGCCCGCGGGGGAGCCGGGCTGAGCGCCGGAACCGCCGACGAGGCGGTCGGCACGGTCGGCGGGACGATGGAGGTGCCGGCCTCGGCACCGTCCCCTCGCGCCGGCCGCTCGCTGCTGCGCGGAGGCTCCTTCAACCTCATCGCCCAGGTCTTCCCGCTGGCCATCAACCTGCTGCTCACGCCCTACGTCATCCACGGCCTGGGGATCGAGCGCTTCGGCCTCTATGTCGTGCTACTGACCGTCTCGGACTTCCTGCGGTCGTTCGACGGCGGCATCTACGCCTCCGCCAACCGCTATTTCGCCGTCTACGCCGGACGGGACGACCGCGCCGCGACGACCCGGCTGCTGACCACCCTGGTGCTGGTGGTCAGCGGCCTCGGGGTGCTGGTGGCTGCCGTGCTCGCCTTCACCGCGCCGTACGTGCTGAAGCTCTTCTCCTTCCCGGCCGAACTGCAGGGCGAAGCAACCTTCCTGCTGCGCACCTTCGGCCTCGTCGTCGCCCTCGCGCTGCTGCGGGGGCTGTTCTCGGCAGTCCTGACGTCGCGCCAGCGCTTCGGCGTGAACAGTGCCGTGACTGTGGGGCAGTACGTCGTCTACTCCGCCGGGCTCGTCCTGACGGTGGAGTCGGGGTCGGGGCTGCGGGGCGTCGCCCTGACGTTCCTCGCCCAGATGCTGATCTCCGGGGCCGTGCTGGCGCTGGCCGCCCGGCCCTGGCTGGACCGACGCGCGGTCCGGCCGGTCAACGCGGCCGAGACGCGCGACTTCTTCCGCTACGCGAGCCGCGCGCAGGTTGTCGGGGTCTCTGACCTGATCAACCTGCAGGCCGACGCCTTCATCACCGGTGCCTTCCTCGACGTGCGCCGGGTCGCGCTGTACAGCGCCGGGGCCAACCTGTCCCACCAGGTGCGCAACCTGCCGACCAACGCCGTCGCGCCAGCCGCGGCCCTGCTCGGGGCGGTCTTCGGGGAACGCGGCGAGGAGGCCGCGATCACGGAGTTCCGGCGGCTGCAGCGGCTCTGGGTCGTGGCGGTCACCGGCTGGGTCGTGGTCGCGGCCGGGATCGCCGGCTTCGGGATCCCCGTCTGGCTGGGCCCGACCTTCCGGATCTCCGGCCTGGTCGCGGTCGTGCTGATGGTGGCCCACCTGCTTCGGCTGTGGGTGCAGATGTTGGTCGTGCTGTGCCAGACGGTGGGACGGCCCGAGCTGGAGGCGCGCTATGCGGCGGTCGCCGTGGGCGCCAATCTCGTGCTGACCGTCGCCCTGGTCGGCCCGCTCGGGGTGATCGGGGTGGTGCTGGGCACCGCGCTGGGGCAGGGCATCGGGACCGCCGTGCTGGTGCGGGAGGTCCGCCGGCGCTATCGGCCCGACATCCCCACCTTCCTCGGCGAGGTTCCCTGGGTCGCGACGGCCGTCACCGCGGCTGCTGTCGTGGGACTGGAGCTGTTGGTGCGGCCGGTCGTCCCACGCGGTGCCCTCGGCCTGGTCGTCTGCGGTCTCGCTGCGCTCCCGGCCGGGGCGATCTACGGCGTGCTCGCTCTCGGGCCCAGCGCCTCGTTGGCGGCACTGCGCCTGGCCGCCGGAAGGCTGGTCGGTCGGATCAGGACGTCCGGCTGATCCCCCGAACCCGCCGCACGGCGGCGACCGTCTCCTCCGCAACGTCGCCCCACCGGCGCACGGTCGCTGGGGCGCCCTGGCGCGGGGCCCGGTCGGTCAGTGCCTCGACGGTGGCCCGCGCCCACGCCCCGCGATCCTTCGCAGGCAGCACGGCCCGGGCCCGGGTGCCGGCGACCTCGACCAGCGCCGGGTCGTCGCTGACCACCAGGGGGGCGCCGAGGTCGAGCGCTTCCGCGGCCGGCAACCCGAACCCCTCCGCGAGGCTGGGGCAGAGCACGATGGCCGCCTGTCCATAGCACCAGCGGAGCTGCGCGTCGGGCACGTGCCCCAGCGCGAGCACGGCGCCGTCGGCCACCAGCCTGGCAAACCGTTCGCCGAGCTCGGAGCGGCCCCAGGCCGGCGGGCCGACGACGGCGAGCACTGCGTCCGGGACCTGTCGGCGCACCTCGGCCCAGCCGTCGACCACTACCCCGAGGTTCTTGCGCGGGCCGGGGTCGCCGACGACCAGGGCAAAACGGCGGCCGGCCAGCACCGGCACCGGCACCGGCGCCGCCTCCAGGAGCGTGCTCGCGGTCGCCAACGGCACGACGGCCGTGCGGCCGCCCGAGCCGGGGAGCAGGCCGGCCAGGCGGCGGCCGGTCGCCGCACTGACCGCGAGCAGCAGATCTGCATCGCGCAGGGAGCCCCGGAAGGCCGGCGGCAGCAGGGTGCGCTTGGCGACCGGGAAGTCCTGCGGCCGCTCCAGCAGCAACAGGTCGTGCACGGTCAGCACCCGCGTGGCCCCGTGCGCGGACCGCGGCAGGAGGTGCTTGACCCCGTGGACCACGTCGAAGGGTGGGCGGCCGGTTAGCCCGGGCAGCGCACCGGCCCGCTCGAGCCCGGGCAGGAGGGGACCCAGCGCGTCGGGCACGCTCAGCACCCGCGCCCGGTCACCGACCAGCTCGGCCAGGGTGGCGGCGCTCGACCGGACGGTCAAGGCGCTCACCCGCACGTCGGGCCGGACGGCGAGGGCTGCGATGAGCTCGGAGGTGTAGCGCACAACGCCCCCGAGCCCACCTCCCGGCGGGACGTGCGTGGCCAGCACCAGCCAGGAGAGCTCCGTCGACGGTCGGCTCACGCCGCCCGGGCCCGCGACGCCAGCTCGCGCGGCGGGCGGTCGATCAGCCCGGCGACGTTGCCCCTGATCCAGGCGAGGTCGGCGCGGGCGACGACGCGCTGGCCACGGGCCCCGCGCACGGCGGCGGCGCCGAGCTTGCGGGACAGGTACCACGCCAGCAGCGGGGCGGGGAGCCGGCGCTTGCGCCAGAGCCGGCCCTGACCACAGCCGTAGCTCAGCATCTTGGCCACGAACGCCTCGTCGGGGTCGTCGCGCGGCTCCTCCTGGAGCACCACGAGCGAGGGGTCGTAGTGGATACGGCCGCCCGCCTCGACCACGCGGAGGAGCAGGTCGGACTCCTCGCAGGCGCCATACCACCCAGGGGAGCCCACGCCCATGCCCTCGTCGAACTCGCCGACCCGGTCCAGCCAGGACCGCCGGAAGAACATCGTGCTCATGATCGAGGTACGCAGGAAGTTCCACCGGGTGACGGGCCCCGGCTCCTGCTGCCAGCGCAACATCGAGCTGCGCCCGTCGCTGGTCAGCTGCCGCCCGCACAGGCCCGCCAGGCCTGGGTCGGTGGCGAAGGCGGCCCGGACGCGGCGCAACGTGTCCGGCGGATACCACGCGTCGTCATCGGGAAAGACGACGAGCGGCGCGGCCGTGAGCCGCATACCCGCGTTGCGCCCGCGCGAGGCGCCCCTGGCCGACGTCGACGCCTGCCATCGCAGCGACCAGGACCCCTCGCTGAGCACCCGCCGACAGCGCCCGTCGTCGCTCTGGTCGACCACGACCAGCTCGAGGTCGTCGCGGTCCTCGCCGTCCTCCAGGCTGCTGACCAGCCGGCGGAAGGACCCAGCGCGCCCGATCGTCGACACCACCACGGCGAGCTCGGGCGCAACGGTCACACTGGGCCGCCGGGCCGCTGGCCGGTGGGCTGCGAGGCGACCCAGGCGGCGGAGTCGGCAGCAGGGGGGTCCTCCTCCGCCCCGCCTCCGCCGGCGGGGCGGACGCGCACGCTCCCGGAGCCGTCGGCCGACTCCGGCGGCTGCGAGGTGGTCGCGGGGGACGTGGCTGCTACCGGGCGGGTGGTGGCCGTGGTGCCGGTCGCCATCGCCGGGTCGCGGAGAGCGGCTCCCGCGTCGGCGCGGTCAGCGCTGACGCGCGTTGGCCGAGCCGGGCGGTCCGGCCGCCGGCGCCCGGGGGTGCTGACGATTGCGCCCACCAGGGGCAGGCCCCGCGCGGCAAACAGGTCGGTCGCGAGGCGAACGTCGTCCTGATGGGTGACGCCGAGCCCGACGACGAGCACGGTGCCCGCCACGTGGGCGCCCAGCTCCAGGCCGAGGGGGGAGTCGGCGAGCGCCGGGGCATCGATGAGCACGGCCCAGCCCCGGTGGGCCAGCACCGCGAGCACGGAACCGCTGAGGCGCTGCTGGGTCAGGGCCGCGCGGCCCGAGGTGGCGGTGCCCATCCCCAACACCTCGACCCCGTCGACCGGACCGCGCTGGAGCAGGGCGAGGACCTGCCTCGCCGTCGGGTGGGACGGCAGGTCGGTCACGCCAGCGGACGCTCCTCGGGCCGGCGCCCTGATCGCTTCCACGGCCCGGACCACGAGGACCGGCTGCTGCTGGGCGATCTCCGCGGCGAGCCGGTCCACGACGGTGCTCGTGCCGGTCCCCCTGGAGACCGCGACGAGTACGAGGCAGATGCCCGAGGGCCCCGAGTCCGCGTCGCCGCCCCTGGTCAGGCGGGCGGCGAGCAGCCGCGTCGCCGTCGCGGAGCGGGCAGAGCCGCTGCGTCTGACACGGGGCAGCTCGGGCAAGAGCACGTCGACACCGAGACCGCCGGCCGCTGATGCGGTGAGAATGCGGTCGGAGAACCGCTGACGCAGCAGCAGCAGCGCCAGCGCGAGCAGGACGCCGAGCAAGCCCCCGGCGGCAGCGTCACGCGTGCGGGGGGACAGGCTGGATCCGCCCGACAGCACCGGTGGCTGCAGGACGGTCACCACCCGGTCGAGGCCCGCTTGGGACACCTGCAGCGTGTTCTGGAGCGCGATCAGCCGCTGCAGCTCGCCCTGGTAGGCCAGGCTCCTGCCGTTGACGGTGCCGGTGCCGCTGCCACCCGTCACGACCGGCTTGGGGGCTTTGGCGATAACGTCGTTGGACGCCTTGATCTGCTCGCCCACGGTGGCGAGGGCAGCGCCGACGTCGGCGTTGATCTGCTCACGCCGCTGCTTGGCGTAGGCGTCGGCAGTAGCCCCCGCGGCTGCTAGGGCCTCGGCGTCGGTGCCCGCGGCCGCGGTCACGTTGACCACATAGGTCTGACCCAGCTGGGTGCTACTGATGTCCGGAGGCGAGTCAAGGCGCAGCTGCTTCTGCACCAGGGTGCGCAGCGGCTGCCCGTTGAGCTTGACCAGCTCGGTTTGGATGAAGGACGTGGCGTCCTGCCCGCCCCCGGCGTTCGCATCGTTGGTCACCGCGGTGTTGGGCAGGACCGACAACACGGTCACCGCCCTGCTCGTCGCCTTCGCCCGGGAGCCGGCGAGGGCCCCGAGAGCACCGCCGATCAGCGCGCCGGCGACCAGTGCGCCGACGACGAGGCGGATCGGGAGTCCGGACGCGCGGCCACCCTCCGTCTCGACGCTGAGCACCGCTGCGTCACGCTCCGCCACCACCGAAGACCTCCTTCGCCGTCATCGCCAGGATCTTGACGTCCAGCCAGAGTGACCAGTTGGCGATGTAGTAGTTGTCATAGCGTGCCCGCTCACGGATGGACGTGTCGCCCCGCAAACCGTTGACCTGCGCCAGCCCGGTCAGCCCCACCGGCACTCGGTGGCGTGCCCAGTAACGCTCGTGCTCACCGCTGAACTGCTCGACGAATCCCGGGCGCTCCGGTCGCGGGCCCACCAGGCTCATCTCCCCGCGCACGATGTTCCACAGCTGGGGGACCTCGTCGACCGACGTCTTGCGCAGGAAGCGCCCGACCGGCCCCACCCGCGGGTCGGTGGCGATGGTCCAGGTGCTCTGCGACTCGGACTCGGAGGCGGGCCGCAGGCTGCGGAACTTGCAGAGACGGAAGCTGCGGCCGTCGAGCCCGACCCGCTCCTGCCAGAACAGGACCGGCCGGCCGCTGTCGATGAGCACGGCGAGGGCGACCACCAGCAGCACGGGAGAGAGCAGGAGCAGCCCAAGGCCACCCAGCACGACATCGGCGCCGCGCTTGATCCACCAGGCCGGGCGTTGGGTCGGATCTGAGCGCAGCCGCACCAACGGGACACCCCGGATGCGTTCGACGTCGGCAGAGTCGGCGTGCAACTCAAACAGCCGTGGCACCACCAGCACGGCGCAGCCGGTGCGGTGAGCGGTGATCACGGTGTCGACGAGGTGGGCCTCGCGCGCGCCGCTGAAGGCCATCACGACGGTGTCGACGCGGTGCTCGGCGATGGTCCGGCTCAAGGCCTGGAGATCTTTGGACAGCATCGGTACGGGCAGCTCGTCCGCCGACGTCAGAGCGTCGGGGTCGACGAAGCCGATCGGGCACAGCCCCAGGTCGCGGTGGGTGAGCAGGCTCTCCGCGAGCGCGACCCCCACGCGTCCCGCCCCCAGCACCAGCGTCCGGCTGCCGACCACCCCCGCGCGGCGCAGCCGCCGGGCCGCGCCCATGGCCAGGGCGTGCAGGATGACTGACAGCACGAGCGTGAGGCCACCAAGGGCGAGCACGTGGCGGGCGGCCCCGACGTCGGACTGCACCGCACCCTCAAGGACGGCAAGCACCCCGGTCGCCAGCAGCGAGGAGCCCAGGGTCTGCGGCAGGTCGTCGAGGACCGACAGGTGCAGCCGAGGGCGATAGGTGCGAGCGCTGGCACGCCCGGTCAGCAGCAGGAGCGCGAAGAGCACGGTGTCTCGCGGGCCCGCGCGCACGACTGCAGATGCAAGGGCCACCGCCACGAGGTCGGCGCCAGCCAAGCTGGCCGGCAGGCTCGCGCGGAGGGCCGCTGTCAGCGCGCGAGACTTCGACCAGGACGGGGATCCCAGCACCGCGGTGTCGACGACGGCCCGGGCATCGGTGAGCGAGCGCGGCTCGACGACGTCGGGGTGGGCAACGACTCGGGCCCGGTCTCGACCGGCAGTGCGACCGGCGGGCGCGCCGCGCCCCGGGATGAACCGGAGCGGGCGGGGCGCAGGCGGGGAGTGCGGGTGATGGGTGATGGGGGCCGTCCTGATGTCGGTGTGGTGGCCCGCGGCGGCGACCGCGTCATCGCGGCGAACGGTTCCGTCGGTGCAAGCCCCTACGTCCCTTCTATCGTTCCGGGCACGCGAAATGTTGCTGGTCCCCGGCGGTCTTCATGATGTCGTCACATGCGGATGGTCCGATCGCGCGCATTCGGGTGATGCTCAGCAGGTCCTCGCCGACGACCGCTTCACGGGACCGGAGCGCGGGGACACTCGACAGATCTGCCCCCCGCTGACCCCCTGGAGGACCTTCGTGCGACTCGGCCTCGTGCACGAGCGCTTCACCGAGTACGCCGGCTCGGAGCGCGTGGTCGGTCAGCTCGCGCGCGAGTGGCCGGCCGCACAGGTGTTCGCGCCGGTGGCGCTGGAGGCCGGCCTCCCCCCGGGCGTGCAGGGTCGAGTCCGCGGCGACCGGCTGACGCGATTCGTGCGGCCCGGTGGTGGCTACGCCCATCTGCTCCCCCTGCTGCCGCTGTCGATGCGACGGCTGCCCTTGCGCGATCTCGACGTCGTGCTGGCGAGTCACCACGCTTTTGCGGACCAGGTGGTGCACGCGACGGACGCACCCGTGGTCGCCTACGTCCACAGCCCGGCGCGCTGGGTGTGGGACAGCGGCATGCGCGCCGGCGAGGCCGGTGGTGCCGGGGGCGCCGCAGTCCTGTCCGCCTTCGCGGCCGCCTATCGCGGGCCCGACCGGCGCGCAGCGCAGCGCCTGCACACCGTCGTGGCCAACTCGCGGGCCGTGGCCCGGCGGATCGAGGACTGGTGGGAGCGCTCAGCCCTGGTCGTCCCCCCACCCGTCGACACCGGCTACTACACCCCTGACCCTTCGGTGGCCCGGGAGGACTTTTTTCTCCTCGCCGGGCGCCTGGTGCCCTACAAGCGCGCGCAGGTGGCTGTGGCAGCGGCCGCCAAGGCGGGCGTCCGCCTCGTGGTCGCCGGCGACGGGCGCAGCAGGGACGAGTGCGAGCGGGTGGCTGGCCCGCATACGACCTTCCTTGGCCGGGTCGACGACGAGACCCAGCGCGACCTCTACCGGCGCTGCGCGGCGCTGCTCATGCCGGGCGAGGAGGACTTCGGCATCGTGCCCGTCGAGGCTCAGGCGACCGGCGCGCCCGTCATCGCCAGCGCCGCCGGCGGTGCCCTGGACACCGTGCTTCCCGCTCGTACCGGCGTTCTCGTTCCGACCGACGCCACGGTCAGTGAGGCCGTCGGCACATGGGCGACGGTCCTGCGCGACTTCGACCCCGGTGTGTTCGACCCGACACTGCTGCGCGGGCACGCCGAGGGCTTCTCGCAAGAGTCGTTTCGCACGGTGATGCGGCGCGTCGTTGAGGGCGTGCTCGCCCCCGTCTACCCCATCGAGCCCACGGCAGCGCCTGCAGACGCCACAGCCGAGATCAGCGCCTGACCGGTCAGCGGACGTGGTCGGGCACGGCCTTGCCGTCCACGGTCCAGCGGCGCAGCAAGTAGCTGCCCGGGTCGGCGTTGCCGCCGTACGCCGATGCGGGCCCCCCGGTCACCGTCATGTCGTCGATGCTCACGTCGCGGGGCTTGTCGCCGTAGACGACGACGCCGATCGAGCGACTGGCACTGGCGCGCGTGTCGGCCACGGTCAGCCCGGAGACGTGTACGTCCTGCGGGACCAGCCCACGCTCGCCGCTGAGCACCAGCACGGCGCCGTGGTCGATGGAGGCGTCGGTGTTGGCGCCCTCGATCCGGCCGCCGGTGACCGTGACCCGCTGCGGCGCGGTGGAGAACCAGGGGGACCCTTCGGCGGCCAGGTAGACGGCCGCGGCCGCCGAGCGGCGTACGTCGATGTTGGTGTAGGAGATGTCGTTGCCCCCGACCACGCTGATGCCGCGCCCGCCGGTGGTGCCGAGCACCGTCGGGGAGCTGACGGCGATGTCATGGCACGGTGGACCGTCCTGCTGGTAGGACACCACCGCGACGCCGTCGTCGCCGCTGCGCTCGATGGTCGGGGACACCACGGTCCCGTCGTGCGCGCCCGCGGTCAGGTGGATGCCGTCGGCCCGGCTGTCACGCACGATGACGTGGTCGAGAGTGAAGTTGCCGGCACCGCCGACGTAGACCCCCGCGGCCGCCGCCCGGACGACCGTCACGCCCCGCAGCACGTCGCGTTCGCGGCCGAGAAGCCGGATGCCCATCTGCTCCCACGCCGCCCACCGGCGGGAGGTCGCTCCGGTGGCGACGGTGAGGCCGTCGAGCACGACATCGTCGGCCTCGACCCAGACGGAGGACTTCGATTCGTCGGTGGCGAGCAGGCTGCCCGGTCCGGTCAGGTGGGTGCCCTGCTGGCGGACGTGCAGCACGTCATGGTGGGTGTAGGTGTGACCCGCGGCGAGTGACACCGTGCGGCCGTGGGCCGCGTCGAGAGCGGCCTGCAGCGCCTTGGTGTCGTCGGCGGTCCCGTCGCCCACCGCGCCGAAGTCCTCCGGCCGCAGCGGGCCGCTAGCCGGTACCGGGTGCGCGGGCACAGGGGGTGTGCCGGCAGTCATGGACGCCGGGTCGGTAGGCGCCTGACCGGTGGGTGTCGCGGTGGTGGATGCGTCGGTGGCGGGTGCCGCCGTCGTCGGCGAGTCAGTGATCGGGGTTGGCGAGGTGGGTGCGTCGGTGCTGGGCGCGGCTCCGCTCGAGGCGGCGCCCGTCCCTGCCGCACCGGTGGGCAGCCGGTCGACGGCGAGCGCGCTGACCCGGGCGTGGTCCGCCCGGTCGACGAAGCCCAGGTCGAGCACCCCGTCGCCGACGCGCACGGTGAAGGCCATCTGCCACGCCTGGAACTCAGCCACGTGGCTGAGGATGTCGACGCGCTGCAGCACCGACCGCCCCTCCGCGGTGACGTCGAATACGCGCCGCCCGGGCGAGGTGAAGACGGGCTCGGTCTCATAGAGGGTGACGCGGTAATCGCCGGGCGCCGGGACCGGCAGGTGGTAGCCGCCCACGCCCCACCGCTCGGTCCTGAAGAGCTCCGGATGCGCCGTGCCGGTCACCGCCTGCTGCAGCGCCCAGGTCGTCCCGCCATCGGCGATCTGCTCGTCCGCCCCCCACACGGTGCCGCCGCTGTCCACCACGGGGTGTCGGCCGGCTACCAGCCGGGCCACCGGCTCTGGTGCGGCGGCCGCCGCTCCGGACGCCGCAGGTGCAGTGCCGGGCGGTCGCGCGGTCGGTGCTGCCTGGGCGAGCACGGCCAACGGTGCCGCGACCACCGCGAGGGCGGCCGCACCGGCGCTGGCGCGGCCGCGACGCGTAGCCGGGAGAGAAGGCGTCAGCAAGCGCACGGGGACTCCCGGGGTGTCGAGGCAGGAGGGGCAGCAGCAGCGGGTCCGGTGCGGGCGCCGGCTTGCGGCCGACGCGTGACCAGGGTGACACGCTGGACCGCCCGAAGGCCACCAGCGCCAGCGTGGGGAGCCTCACCGCCCCGGGCAGTGGGCGCCAGTCAGGGGCGGCGGTGGGCGTCGCGGGCGCTGGCCTGGTCGCGGGAGAGGAGGTCGATCCTCGCCGACGACGTGCGGCGGCCGGGTTACCGCCCAGGTGATCGCGTCGGCCACGTCGTCGGCGGACAGGGGGGTGAGCCCGGCATAGACGCCTGCTGCCCGGCAGCTCCACCCGCAGGGTGTCGACCAGCGCGGCGGCCGCGTGCTTGGCGCCGGTGTAGCCCGCGTCGCCGGGATAGGTCCGATGTCCCGCGTCGCTGGTGACCACCACCACGCGGCCGTCGCCGCCGACGACAGGGCCGGCAGGAGGGCCCGCACGCGCCGGGCGACGCCCAGTACGTTGCTCAGCCATTTCGTGCGCCACCCCTTCTCGTCGCGCACGTCGAGCTCCCCGACCGGCCCGAGCCACAGGGCGCCGCCGGCGTTGCAGGCCAGCACGGCCACCTCGGCCCCCGCGGTCGCGGCGGAAGGCGGCCACCGACGCTGAGTCGGTGACGTCTAGCGGCAGCGCCCGGCCACCCGCCTCCCCCGCCACCGCCGCCAGCTGCTCGGCCCGCCGCGCTCCCAGCAGCACGTCGAAGCCGGCGCCGCGAGCCCCCGCGCCGTCGCCGCCCCGATGCCGCTGC
>JAABUZ0100008976.1_pt1 | contig 11583 bp, 9 predicted proteins | sample 5562091 | NCBI WGS metagenome assembly JAABUZ01 (sample SAMN12813069, study PRJNA571459) | rock metagenome | isolation source: Antarctica rocks | place: Antarctica: Victoria Land, Linnaeus Terrace sud | collected 2015-12-21
ACGTACGGTCGCTCAATCTCGGTGTCCGGTCTTCCGCAGCCGTTGCGGTGCAAGCACCATCAGCCTCCACCCACGCGGATCACGTCGTACAACGGCGTATTGCTGATCGTGATGGTGACCGAAGGCAACCAGCGTTTGCGCAGTCCGGAAACTCGTCGGTACGCGAAGATCTATCAGCACCTGGAGGGCGCGTGTTTCGTTCAGTCGCCAAGGTCAGCGGCTCGCTACTTATTGCAACGGCCGCGTCGGCTGCTGCAGCCACCCCGGCGTCGGCGGCACCGCCCCAAGGCACCGTCGTCGTGGTTCACGGGCTTCGCGGGATCGTCGCCGACGTCAGCGTGGACGGTGCCGTGGTCATGAGGGGCTTTGCACCCTCCCGGGTATCCGACGGGTTGCACCTACCGGCTGGCCCGCACACGATCACCATTCAGCGGTCAGGCGCCGCACCGGGCTCGGCGCCGCTGGTGACGCAGCGAGTCGACGTGCCTGCAGACGCGGAGACGGCGCTCGTCGCCGGGCTGTCAGAGAGCGGGAGCCCGGTCTTGACCGCCTACAGCGACCAGCCGGGCAGCTTCAATGTCAACGGTTCCAGCATCGTTATCCGCAACGCGGCTTCCGTGCCGACGTCACTTCCGGTCCTCGACGGTCAGGCTGTGGCCGCCGCCATCGCAGCGTCGCATGAAGTCACGCTGCCGACCGCGCCGGGTGAGCACACCCTTTCGCTAAAGGTGGCCCAGGGCGGAGCACCACTGGTCGGCACGCAGAAAGTCCCCGTAACACCCGGCATGGCCACAGTTCTGTATCTCACGGGCTCGAGCAAGAACGCGACCCTCGGCTGGCTCGCCGTGCCCGTCAAGCTGGCCTCGACCCGGCTGCAGCCGCACACGGTCAAGACCGGTAACAGCGGTCTGGCAGCCGAGAGGCCAGGCGTGTTCGCACCGGCCGGCTCTACTGCGGCGCCCCTTGCTTGGCTCGGGGCGCTGGCCCTCGCGGGAATGTCGTGGAGCGCTCTGCGACTGAGATCCCGTAGGCGCGCCTTCTCGACATGCGACTAGCTGCTCGCGATGCGCTGGGCTGGCCTGCGCACGACGGACGGCCGCTGAGCACATCAGCGCTTGTCCTTGGCATGTCGGCCTGCGTCCTCCTGACGGGGTGCGGCGGGACGTCGGCTCCGGCGCCACCGGCCACGGTTCAAGCGCCGACACCCCCGTCGACTGTGCCCCCGAGCAGCCCTCCTGCGACGCCGCTCCTGGGCTCCCACCCGGCTGGGTTGCAGGAGCTGCAGGTCGCTTCGCAGCAGGTTCCGGTCAAGGTCGACGTGCCAGCGCTGCACCTCTCGTCGCCCGTCACGCCGACGACGACTAACGTCGCAACCGGCGAGCTCATAGTTCCGCCTGACCCAGCAACGGTGGTGTGGTGGGCCGGCGGCGCCCGCCCTGGGGATTCGGCCGGCTCCGTGACGTTGGCGGGGCACGTCGACTACAACGGGGTGGCCGGCGCGCTGATCAACTTGCGTTCATTGCCGGTTGGCGCAGCGGTCACAGTGACGGGCGCGAACGGCCTCAAGCATCAGTACGTGGTGATCGCTCGTCGGCAGGTGCGCAAGGCGTCGCTGGACCAGCTCAACGTCTTCACGACCGGCGGGCCGCCGCAGCTGGTGTTGCTGACCTGCGGAGGCGCCTTCGACGCGGAGCGGCGGTCCTACGACGACAACGTCATCATCATCGCCCGGCCGGCGTAGGACGAGTCATCGGCTGGACACCCGCCACGCCGCTACCGCTCGGTGTGCAGCACCTTGACGAACCCGCGCCGAACGACCGACTCGCACAGGTCGATGACGTCATGCTCGGCCGAAGCAAGGCGCGAGCCGGGCTGCGGGACCAGCGGGGAGTGCAGGCAGCGGCGGTTGATGCCTTGCCGACGGCTGGCGAAGCCGGCCAGCTGACACCGACCCCGGGCTATTCCGGCTCGCATACGCCCGTTCAGCCCAGTGCAGGTATTCCCCTACCTGCGGCCACTGTTTTGTGCGTGTGATCTACCGCAAGTTGTCACACCGGGTGACAAGTGGTGCATAGCCTGAACACCGGTGCCTCCACACTGACCACGAACATTTCCTGCAGGTAAACGGAAACAGGACGTTCCCGCTGCAGGTGGGCCGCAGGCCGGTTGTTACCGACCGTTAATGAGCCAAGCGGCATCAGACATACCAGGGAAGGTTATGATGCACGTCCTGATCCGGGCATGAGCTCACTCACCGTCGTTGTTCCGACGTTCAACGAAGCTGCGAATGTCGCGGCCCTTGTCGATCAGCTCGATGCGCAGCTGCGGGACATCGACGCGGAAGTGCTCTTCGTCGACGACTCGACCGACCACACCCCGGACACCATCCGCGAGGTCGCGACCCACTCCAAGCTACCGGTGCGGATCCTGCATCGCTCGGTGCCGGCCGGGCGGCTGGCCGGCGCGGTCGTGGCCGGGTTGGAGGCGGCGAGCTCCCCCTGGGTCATCGTCATGGACGGCGACCTGCAGCACCCGCCTGCCTCCGTACCGGTGCTCTACCGCCAGGCGCTGTTGGGCGGCAGCGACGTCGTCGTGGCCAGCCGCTACCTTGATGGCGGGCACGCCACGGGGCTCGACGGCCGCTTCCGCCGCCTCGTCTCGACCCTGTCCGGCCGGTCGGCCAAGACCTTGTTCCCGCGCCGGCTGGCCGGTTGCAGCGATCCGATGAGCGGCTTCTTCGCGGTGCGCCGCGACGCACTGCGGCTGGACACCGTCACGCAGTGCGGCTACAAGATCCTGCTCGCCCTGCTTCTGCACCAGCGGATGACGATTTCCGAGGTGCCGTTCGCCTTCGCGCCCCGCAACGCTGGAGAAAGCAAGGCGTCGATGCGGGAGGGCCTGCGCTACCTGCGCCTGCTCGCCCTGCTGCGCACGGGGCCGGGGCTGCTGTTCGCGCTGGTGGGGATGTCCGGCGTGCTGCCCAACCTGCTTACCGTCGCCGCCCTTACCGGGCTCGGCACGCACTACCTGCTCGCGGCCGCCGTCGCTACCCAGGTCGCCATCCTGTGGAACTTCGCGGGAGCGGAGTTGATCGTCTTCCGTGACCGCAGGGTCGGCAAGCTGTGGCACCGCGCGGTCCGCTACATCGCGGTCTCCGAGACCGACCTGCTCCGGCTGCCCTTCGTCGCCGTGCTTGTCGGCTACCTCGGCCTGAACTCGGTGCTGGCCACAGCCGTCACGCTCGTCGCCGCCGTCGCTCTGCGCTACTCGCTCGCGGCCCGGCTCGTCTACGGAACCGCCAGCACTCCGCCCGCCGCTGATACCTCGGCGCCAGTAACCGCTTCTGGCGTACCGGGCGGTGCGCTGTGACCGCGCCGACGCAGCACAGGGTCAGGGTGAGCGCCCGCCGGCGACTGCCCGCTGGAGTCGGGGCGCTGTCCTCGCGCCGCTCATCCCCCTCGGCGCCGCAGCCCGAATCGCAGTACCACCTGCCGTCCCCCCCGACGGATGCCGAACGCGACTCCTACCTGGGCAGCCAGCGCCGCTGGCTCGGGCCAGCCACCTACCTCGGGTATCTGCTGATCGTGGTCAGCGTCGTCTTCTTCATCGGCGACCACCTGTGGGCCGTGCTGCTCATCGTGCCGCTCGCGCTCAGCACCGTCTCGACGACGCTGGCGCTGGTGACCTCGGTGCGGCGCTCTCGCGTTTCGCTGTTGGACCACCGTCGCCAGGTGGACAGCTGGCGCCCCGGCCACTTCCCCAGCGTCGATGTCTTCCTGCCGTCGGCCGGCGAGGACCTGGCCGTCCTCGAGAACACCTTCCGGCACGTCCACCAGCTGCGCTGGCAGGGGGCGCTGCGCGTCTACGTCCTCGACGACTCGGGGCGGGCGGACGTCAAGGCGCTCGCCAGCACATGGGGCTTCAGCTACCTGAGCCGGCCCGACCGCGGCCACTTCAAGAAGGCGGGCAACCTGCGCTACGGCTACGACCGCTCACAGGGCGACTACATCGCCATCTTCGACGCGGACTTCGTACCCCGCCAAGACTTCCTGTACGAGCTCGGCCCCTACTTCGACAACCCAACGACGGCCATCGTGCAGTCGCCGCAGTACTTCGACGTGCACGAGGGGATGAACTGGCTGCAGCGGGCGGCCGGCAGCACACAGGTGCTGTTCTACCGTTACGTGCAGCCCAGCCGTGACGCCAGCGCGGCCGCCATCTGCGTCGGGACCAGCGCGATGTACCGCCGGTCAGCGCTGGACGAGTCTGGCGGGTTCGCGCAGATCGGGCACAGCGAGGACGTGCACACCGGGGTCAACCTCATGGAGGCGGGCTACCAGACGCGCTACATCCCGACCGTGGTGAGCAAAGGCGCCTGCCCCGACTCCTTCAACCAGTTCGTGACCCAGCAGTACCGCTGGTGCAACGGCTCCATGAGCCTGCTGTTCTCGCGCCGCTTCCACGGCATCGACCTGACCTTCATGCAGAAGCTCTGCTACTGGTCGGGCTTCCTGTTCTACATCTCGACCGCGCTCGACGTGCTGACCGTGGCGCTGCCGCCGCTGCTGATGGCCTACTTCGCTGCAGCGCAGGTGTCGGTGGAGAACTACGTCTTCGTGATGCTGGCCCTCGTCGCCCGGCAAGCGCTCATCCCGTTCATCACCAGCGACGGCGACTCGCTGGTGAACCTGGCCCGCATCCAGACCACCTACTCCTTCGCCCACCTCGTGCAGATCTGGGACCTTATGCGGGGCCGCGAGGACGGCTGGGTCGCCACCGGAGCCAGCACGTCGACCGTCACCGCCCGCCGCATCATCCGCGTCGCGCGGGTCTGGCTCATCTCGACACAGGTCCTGCTGTGGGCCGCTGTCGCATGGCGCACCCCGCAGTACGGGCTGAGCCACTACTGGCCGATGATCTTCTTCGGGCTGCTGAACCTCTACATCGTCTACCCGATCGTGACGGCCAGCGAGCACCTGCCGGCCCCCATGCGAGTGGCTCGACAGGTGACCGAGACCGGCCGGCTACGGCAGAAGGCGGCAGCATGAGCGTGCTCGAACTGACCCGTCCTACCGTTGAGGCGGGGCCGTTGGCCCCGTCCGTTGCCAGACGCCGCCGGCGTGCTCCCTGGGCCGGGCTCGCGCTGCTGGCCCTCCTGCTCGTCCAGATCGCCCTGGCGGCCAGGCCGGCGATGAACGGCACGCCGTTCGAGGACGAGGGCCTGTACATCTACATGGGCCACCGGATGATCGACCACGTGCTGCACGGGGCGTTCCTGTCGGAGTATCCCGGTGCCTACTTCTCGGGAGCCCCCGGCTTCTATCCCGTACTCGCCGCGCTGGGTGACCACGTCGGCGGGCTGCAGGGAGCCCGGACGGTCAGCCTGCTGTTCGCCCTCGGCGCGACGATCTGCGTCAATGGCCTGGGGCGCCAGCTGCACGGTCGGCTTGCCGGGTTGCTCGGCGCGGCTGCCTTCGTCCTGTGCGGGTCGGTCATCTACCAGTCGGACTTCGCCACCTTCGACTCGACGACACTGTTCCTCGTCGCCGCAGCCGCCTGGCTGACCGTCTACAGCGTGAGGCACGACCGCTACCTGTGGGCTCCCGCTGTCGCGGTCCTGCTCGTCCTCGCCTTCTACGCCAAGTACGCCGGCGCGGTGTACCTGCCCATCGTGGCCGCGCTGGCCGTCGCCGTGGCGGCGCGGAACGAGCGGCTGCTCGTCCTGCGCCGGACCGTGTTCATGCTGGTGGCGGCCGTAGCGCTCGGGTATTTCATCTACGCGCTGTGGGGACTCAGCCTCGGCCAGGGCATCGCGGTCACGACGACCTCGCGCAACGTGCTCAACTCGGCCACTACCGCAAGCCTCGTGCACCAGATCGTGCTCTGGGTCGGCCCCTGGCTGGCCCTGGCAGCGGTCGGGGCGCTGCTGACCCGGCGCACCTGGGTGACCTCTGCCGTCCTTCTCGCGGGCTCCGTGGTCGCACCGCTGCAGCAGGTGCGCATCGGGGAGTCGACGTCCCTGGCCAAGCACGTCGCCTTTGGGATGATCTTTGCTGCGCCGCTGGTGGGGCTGCTGCTCTCGCGGCTCGTGTCCCGGGTGCGGCTGGTGAGCGTTCCGTTGGTGGCTGGCGTACTCGTGAGTCTCGGGGTGTCCGGGCTGCACTACTCGCACGAGTTCCTGACCGGGTGGGTCTCCGACGCCGCGGTCATCGCCCCGCTGGACCGGCTCATCGCGGCCACGCCTGGCAAGCCCATCCTCGGGGACCAGCCGGCGCCCGAGCGCTACGCGTTGCGCACGCGCACCGCCCCGGCGCAGTGGCGGGACACGTACTCCTTCTCCTACGACAGCAAGTCAGGACCGCCGGCGTACAAGGAGGCGATCGACCAGACCTCGTTCGGGGTCATCTACCTCGCCAAACAGCCCTACCCCAGCCTCCCGGACGGCTCGCCGACTGCGAACGGCGCGTACGTCTACCGCTACCTCACCCAGCAGCGCACCCCGTACCGGCTCGTCGGAACGGTCCCCCGGGTGCTGCTTGGGAAGGTCGTCGGCCAGTGGTACCTGTTCGTCCCCAAGGCGGCCCGGCTGCCCGGGGAGGCGGCGCCCAAGGGCTGACGTGCCCATGCGCCACCCGAACCGCCCATCGGGTGCGGTCCGTTGTCCGTCGATACCCCAGGGTCAGCTTCGTCTCCCTGAGGTGGTCTCGTGCCCGGATCTGCCCTACCTGCGGTACGTCACCGTCTCGTCAACCTGCTGGCAGCGAGCGTGCTGGGCGGGGTACCGCTGCTGGCGGCAGGGTGCACGCCGGTTATCGCCAGCTCATCCGTCGAGGCTGAGACCTTCGCCTTGCCGGCCGCCGAGGGCCAGCTGTTCAGCGATCCAGCGGCGTCCGGCGGCTCTGCACTGCTGATCTGGACTACTGGCACGGCAACGGCGGCGACTACGATACCGGCCGCATCGACGATCACGGTGCGAGCCCGCGGCGACCAGTGCGCGGGTGCCCCGCTGCTGCGACTGGCTGTCGACGGCGCGGTGGCGGGAACAACGGCCGTCTCCAGCAGTACGTGGACGGACGTCGTATTCACCGGCTCGTGGACTGCCGGCCTGCACCAGCTCGCCGTCTCGTATACCAACGATGCCTACCTGCCGGGCTGCGACCGGAACTTGCGGGTCGACAAGATCTCGTTCAGCGTGGCCTCTGTGCCGACGATTGCGAAGCCGGTGACGCGACTGTTCGGCCTGTCCTCGTCGGGCGACGACCGGGGGATCCCTGCCGCTACCGCGACGGCGGCCTCGCTCGGCCGGCACCTGGACGTCGTGAACTTCTACGAGGCATGGGTGTGGAACGCGCCGCTGCCCGTGACCCAGCTGAACCAGATCGCGGCCGCCGGCGGCCGGCCCGAGATCACCTGGGAGCCGTGGGACCCACGGCAAGGCGCGACGCAACCGTCGTACAGCCTGAGCACCATCAGCAGCGGCTCGTACGACAGCTACATCAGCGGCTGGGCCCGGGCTGCTGCCGCCTACGGCAAGCCGCTGATGCTCCGATTCGCCCACGAGATGAACGGCAACTGGTACCCGTGGTCGCCCGCGGTCAACGGCGGGAGCGGGGCTGGTTACGTCGCCGCGTACCGGCACGTCCACGACCTGTTCCGTGCGGCGGGCGCAACCAACGTCTCGTGGGTGTGGAGCCCCAACGTGGTGCAGGGCATGCCGACCGATCTCGCGCAGGCCTACCCTGGTCCGGGCTACGTCGACACCATCGGGGTCGACGGCTACAACGGGGGCACCGACGTGCCGTCGATGGGCGGCTGGCGCTCACCGCAGCAGGTATTCGCCCCCACGTTGCAGGCACTGGCGCAGCTGGCTCCCGGCGTCCCGGTCATCCTCAACGAGACGGGCAGCAGCGAAAACGGAGGCGACAAGGCCACGTGGATTACGCAGCTGTTCAGCTACCTCTCGGGCACGCCAGTGACCGGCGTCGTCTGGTTCGACTTCGCGAACGCAGGCCAGGCAGACTGGCGGCTGGCCACATCGCCCGCGAGCCTCGCTGCAGCGCGGGCGGCGCTGGCTGGATGGTGAGCCTGCCGCCTCAGCTGGCGTGGAAGGCGTTCTGCGCTGCCTCGACCCCGTTGGCGATGACGGCCTCGACCGCATTCGCGGCTCGGTCGAGCACGAACGGCAGCTCCTTGCGCTCCGTGGGGCTGAAGTCGCGCAGCACGAAGTCGGCTGGGTCCATCCGGCCTGGGGGCCGCCCGATGCCGACTCGCACACGGGCGTAGCCCTTGGAGCCGGTGGACGAGTCGATCGAGCGCAGCCCGTTGTGGCCGCCGTGGCCGCCCCCGACCTTGACGCGGAGCGTGTCGAAGCCGATGTCGAGCTCGTCGTGCACGACGAGCAACTGCTCGACCGCCACCTTGTAAAACCTCAGCAAGGCGCTTACAGGACCGCCGGACTCGTTCATGTACGAGCGGGGCTTGGCCAGCACCACGCGGCTGCCCGCGAGGCGTCCCTCCAGCACGTCGGCACGCCCCCGGACCCCGGCCTTGAAGCCGCCGCCGATCCGGGAGGCAAGCTCGTCGAGCACCATTATCCCGACGTTGTGCCGGTTGCCCGCGTAACTCGGCCCAGGGTTGCCCAGCCCGGCGACCACCCAGGGGCAGTCAGTAGCTGGGGAGCTCACTCCCCGCTGGTGCCGCTGGGCGCACCGCCGGGACCGCCGGCAGCGCTGTCGGTGTCAGGGACGATGTCGCCTTCGCCTGCGGGTGCGGCTGCGGCGGCCTCGGCAGCAGCGGCCTCCTGACCGGCCTGCCCGGCGCCTACCTCGGCCTCGGCCTCGGCCAGCTCGGCGTCGATCTGCTCAGCAGTGGGTGCGGCGGTGCCGTTGACGACCAGCAGCTCGCCGTCGCTGACCAGCGTCGCGCCAGCCGGCAACGGAACCTGGGCGGCGTGGATCTGCTGCCCGACGGCCAGCCCCTCGATGTCGACCTCTACCCCGGTCGGCAGGTTGGTGGCCTCGGCCTCAAGCGACAGCGAGGTCAGCAGCTGGTCGACGAGTGTTTCGCGGTCAGCCTCGCCCACGAGGGTGATCGGCACATCGACGGTGACCTTCTCACCGCGGCGAACGGCGATCAGGTCGATGTGCTCGATGGTCTGCTTGATCGGGTCGCGCTGCACATCCTTGGCCAATGCCAACTCGCTCCCACCCTCGACGTCGAGCGTGAGCAAGGCGTTGGCGTCACGACGCAGGGCCAAGGCCAGCTCGCGGCTCGGCAGGCTTAGATGGCGTGGGGCGGCCCCGTGGCCGTAAAGGACGGCGGGCACCTTGCCGGCCCGGCGGGTACGACGAGCGCCGCCCTTGCCGAACTCGGTGCGCGGCTCGGCTGCGATGCGGACCTCGGACACGGTTAGGGGACTCCTTGCACAGTTTCAGACGGGACTCGTCGCCACCAGCAGCGGGACGAACGCCCATGTTACGCGCCGGGTCCGAGCGACCCGTGTGAGCAGGGCGCAGCAGCGGCCGCAACCCTTGTGCGTCGCGACCGCGGGGAGTGCGGACTGGTGCGGCATGCGCGTCCGCCCCGGCCCGGCTCAGCCTCTCCTGTGCAGTGCCACGTCGGGCCCTTGGCCGCAGCCGGGCTGAGGCGTGGTCAGCCGAGGCCAACGTGTCCATTGGTTGCACGCAGTAGCGGGCGGCCGACGGTTGGCACGGCTTCGGCGCACACCGATTGTCACGCATGCTCGTACGCCACCCCGTTCCCGTTCCTCCGGGCAGGGGTGCTATGACTAGATGATGAGGACCTACGCCGCCCTTCTTGCTGCCGCGACCACGGCCGCTGTTCTCACGTCCGCGCCACCGGCCCTGGCCGCATCGACTACACAGGTCGTCGTCGTGCATGGACTGCGCGGACTCGTGGCGGATGTTCAGGTCGACGGCAAGCAGGTGCTGCAGAGCTTCGCCCCCGCGCGAGTCACGGACCCGCTTGTGCTGCCTGTGGGCAAGCACCACATTGTCGTTTCCCGAGACAGCAATGGGCAACCGGGTCCGGCGGTTCTCGATACAACCGTGGCACTCCCGGCCACCCTGACGACGGCGGCCGTAGGTTTGAGCGGGACGGATAACCCGTCGCTTTTCACTTATCCTGACTCAACGGGTCAGTGCTCGTCGTTCGCAATATCGCAGGGGGCCCCAGTGTTTCCGCGAAAGTTAGTGGCGCTGTCGCTCAGCCCCTGCCGAACGGCGGTCAAGTAAGCATTGGTTCGTCACCTGGCACGACATCGGTAGAGGTACGTGACCCAAAGGGCCAGGCGCTCCTTGCCCCGCAGAGCCTGCCTCTGGCGGCAGGCAACATCACCACCCTTTACTTGACTGGCTCTCAAAGGGCGGGCACTCTCGCGTGGTTGGCCACGAGCCGGCCCGCATCAACGATCAGTCTGCGGGTCGTTCCGACTGGCGACGGAAGCGTTTTCGGACAGCCGACTCGGGCGATCAGCGGCGAGCTACCACTGCTCGTTGGCACACTCTTCTCTGCAGCCGTGCTTGCGCTGTGGCGACGGCGAACGGCGGCCGCGCGGCGGTGACGCAGCCAAGGAAAGGCGTTGCTCAAGTTGTCAGCCTGATCGCGGTACTCGTGGTCGGCGTACCTTCCTGCGGACGCCCACCTGCGCGATTCTCCCAGGCCACCGTCGGTTCCGTGCCTCCGGCAGCGCCGTCCCCCCCCAGCGTGACCCATTCGCCTGGTCACGACGCCCTTGGCTCACGTCCTGCCGACCTCGGCAGTTTCCGGAGACAGGCACTGACCGTTCCCGCGCGCGTCCGCATCCCGAAGCGCGGGATCGATGCTTCGGTCGATGGTGTAGGCGTCGGCCCAGACGGGGAGCTGCTGGTCCCCGCCCTTGCGAGTCGCGTGGTGTGGTACCAGGCCGGGTCCGTGCCCGGGAGTTCTGGCACGGCCCTTCTCGCTGGACATGTCGACTACAACGGGGTCGAAGGCGCATTCGCTCAACTCCGCACGCTGGGACCGGGCGACGCTATCGAAATCGAGGATTTGGCTGGTCACATCCGCGGCTTCCGAGTGACTGCTCGTCAACTCGTGCGCAAGAACCAACTTGCGGTCGCGGGGCTGACGCAGAGCAAAGGTCCTTCTCGACTGGCTCTGATCACGTGCGGGGGCGACTTTGACAAACTACACCGCAGCTACGTCGATAATGTCGTGATCTGGGCCGTGCCCGTTTGACAAACACGCCTAGATTTTATTCCTACTTCTGCCCAAACCAAGCCCGCTGCCTATCAGTACGAGACCAAGGCCGGCAAGCAGGCCGACCAGCACCCTAGGACGCCGGTTCACCCTTGAGGCCGGGTGGTCTTGTCCACCCTCCCTGGGCGGCGTGGGCTGAGCGGTCAGCGAGTGGGAGGGGATCGCGAATTCGGTCCTACCCATACCGGGCGCCGTGATCGTAACTTGCGACCCTGCTGGTGCCGACGTGTGGATAAGAAGTTCGGAGGTGCTAGCCAAGTCGTCGGCGATGCTGTCGGCACCAGCCAGCAGCTCCTGGTCGTTCCCGGCCTGCACAAGCCGACC
>JAABUZ0100008978.1_pt1 | contig 11583 bp, 14 predicted proteins | sample 5562091 | NCBI WGS metagenome assembly JAABUZ01 (sample SAMN12813069, study PRJNA571459) | rock metagenome | isolation source: Antarctica rocks | place: Antarctica: Victoria Land, Linnaeus Terrace sud | collected 2015-12-21
TGCCGAACTAGATGACTGGGGAGCTAAGCCTAATCCAGCTTCTTTCGAGAAGTTGCTGGAGACAAATCAAGAAAAGTTTGCTCGGGCTCTTGAACAGGGTTATAGCGCTGAGGACGTTTGTCGGCTGGCGGCCTCTTATGGTATTCAAATCAAACCCAGCACGTTTCGTAAGTATTGGCAGAGGTTGAAGACTCAGCAATCAACAGAAACTTCACCTACCGCAAGTTCTAAACAACCAGCGACTAAACCATCAGCACGACCAGATTCTCCTGCCAGCACTACTGCTAAATCAGCCGTCAATTTCTAGTACTGGGAAATATCAACCGTGAGCAATGCCATCAATTACTGGGCTGGGGAGAAAGGGGGAACTGGTAAGTCCTGGGGAGCTAGACTGGATTGCCAGCGGTATTTAGATCGCTCTCTGGACTTCTTTCTCATTGACGCTGACAAGAGTAACGCCACAACGAGTAATTATTACGGCAGCTACAAGTTTGACAAGCAGGCGTTTTTTAGTGAAGCGGCTTCAAGAGCCAGTACAGCAAATCCTATACTAGATGCGGCTTTACTCCGACCTGTTGTCGCCAATTGTCGCGCGGGGACTAACGACAGTCTAATTACCTGGCTGGTGACGAAAAAGGTGCCACAGACAGCCAAGCGCTTAGGCATTCGGATGCGTTATCTGTTTGTGAGTGACTTGGAGAACGATTCTCTTAACCTGTTTAAGCCGACAGCAGAAGCCATCGGTCAATACATGCCTATCATCTTTGTGGCTAATATTGGGCGCAATACAACTGACCTGGAGTTTTTTGAATCGATGGGGTTTCAGGCGCTGCTGTCACAATATCAAGCGCCAGTGATAAGTCTTGGGTTGTTCGACCTGGAAATGAAAAAGATAATTGATGGGCGGAACCCTGAGCGAAAACTCCTGACTTGGGGGGAGGCACGAGACTATCCCGATTTCGGGATTTTGGGACAGCAAGAAATTCAAACCTATCTCGAAGATTTCTATGCCCAACTCGATAGAGCCGAACGACTCACCGATTTGGCGTTTTCTGAGCGAACACCATCCAACTCTACCAACGGACAGGAAACAGAAGGTCTTCCACCTCCTACAATCAAGCGGAATTCCAGCAACGGATAAAATTTTCCCTTGGGTGGTGGAAACGGCTTTGACCAGAATCGAGATGGCTTCGTTGAAAGCTCAACTGGCACAAACAGACAGCAACCTAGCAGGTCATCCTTCACAGCTCAAGAAATCTCTGGAACTAGTGTTGAATCCCTACCTGCAAAAAGTAGGTTACGCTCAGATTGCTTCAGATAATCTGTCGAAGGAACTTCGGGCTGCGGCTGTGATTGACTGGAGTTTTGAATAACTAGCTCGAGAATAAAGACTAGCAGACGTGATAAATTGACTCAGTGGTCTAAGTGTACTGAGAGCGGAGTGTAGGTTAGGTCTTTTCAGGCTTTAAGCTGGCTTTTGACTCTGGTGTTTCACTGATGGTTTCGGTTTTGGTGTAGTCTTTTTGACCACTGGGTAGCGAGTTCTCTTCTGGCGCGGCTGACCTTTAGGCCAACCGGGAGACTTTCCTCTGGGTTTGGGGTCAACAGCCGGTGAGTGAATCGCCGCTAAAATGGCTGGAAACCCCTGAGCCACTCTTCCCGGAGTTAATTCAGCCTGAGACTTCTGCCAGGGGAGAGGATTGTCCTCAACTATCCCACGAGCCAGCCACAATTGCCAACTGAGCAAGGGCATCAAGTCACTCCACCGCTCAGCTAGCTTAGTTGTACTGAAGTGAGGTAGTGTCCAGTGTAACCGCTGCTTCGCGAATCGGTTCCAATGGTCAACCGCGAATCAACGCATGTAGCATCGCCAAGTCTGCTCTAAATTGAGCATCTCGTCTCCAATCCAACCCAGCCACATTGATTTGGGGGAGCGTTTGGCAGTTCCTTTACCCAAAACGGTAACCCGCAGGACTTGCAGGGGATGAGCCGCCGCCAGACGGAAGTGTAAACCTTTCCCTGTGTTGAATTTGAACCGTTCTCCACTTCGGATCTTCTATGTCCAATGTGGCAATCGGCTCTCCCCAAGAGCTGGAGTCAGCCAGTTTAAATTTATCCCCATGAACTTTGGGCCTCCCCTTGCCTGAGTAAGCCGGGGGAGTACTCCATAAGCACATGTTCGGGCGTAGTCGTAACAATAGGTCGGCTTCAATTCCTGCCGTCTGCTTTACAAATGAAGCATTGCCGTATTCACTGTCGTAAGTAACTATAGGTCGCACTTGCAGATGCTTGCAAACCTGCTTAAGTTGAAATGCGGCTCGGCTCAAAGGCGTCTCGAAGCTTGTAATCCGTTCATGTCTTAGGGGTAATGCCCAACTTCCTTGTGCCTCCGGTATCCAGGCTATGGTGCTAAACCCGTGTCCCACAGTGATCGGCTTGTTGCCTGCTATTTGTGTCGGTTGATGTTCAATGGTGCGGTCTTTCAGGGTGACAGCTTCTGGTCGTGGCCAAGCAGTGTGGTCTCCTGCCAACAGAGGCCGTCCTTCGGTTGGCATCTGTTCGACGTACAGCTTTGTCAGTTTTCGTCTTTGAGGTCGGCTGTGGCGCAACCCGGCATACAGACTTGACCACGATCGCCGGAACACTGGTGAGAGCGAGAGATCCACAAACGAGTTGGCTCGTGGACTTGTCAGCACTGCGTCCATCAGGTCAAAAATGGCATCTTTACCGAGACCTAACAGCATGTAAGCGGATTGACGGAACTGCTTGAGGCAAGTCGAAAATCATCTCGGTAGATTTGAGAAGTAAGCTTTTCTCATCATCTACCCATCGGCAGCAAGGGAACCTCTCACGCTGCCTTTCTTGGATTTTTAGTCAAAACTCCAATGATTGAGGCTAGCATTGCTGAATCTGGCTGGCGGGGAATTGGGGCGGCTTTAGCTGCTATCTTTAAGCACCAAAACTTGATGACGGTGGTCGGAATCCTTATGGCGATGGGTGGAGTGTTGGGCTTTGCCATTGCCTGGAAATTGGGGGAGCCCAACCGACTGCTCCTTGACCGGAATCAACAGGTGCTCCAAGCGTGCAACAAGAATTGGGCTTCTGACCCACACCATTATGGTTGGTACACCTGTCCCTTGTGGCAGTTACCCATGCCGGAAAAACAGTGAACCGGGTTGCTCACCCGACATCTGGGATTGAGCCGATAGCCGTGAAATTTTTTATCAGACTCGCCAGAACGCGCTCTCTCCGTAATGCTTCTAGATTTGAGCTTTACCAGATAAATGAAGCTACTGAATTTCACGCTCGGATCAAGCCTTATTCGGCGGTGCGAGTGCTCTCGCACGCAGCTATCTCGGTAAAATCCCTACTTATGGCAATCCTGGAACTTCATCAGCAACGAAAGCTTGAACGATGACAAGACTTACGCCAGGGTGAGTGCAAAGACGGGTGTGGCTGCGAGCAGCGGTTTGGCACGTTCTAGGTCAATCCCCAACACTGACACACAACTCAGTTGGTCGATTACCTCCAGCATACTGAACGCCTCAACCCGAAATCCTTGCTCCAAGGCGAATTGTTTCGCATGGTCAAGGTCATCAAACTCATTCTCCGCAAACGTTCGACCCGTCGAACTCATAATTTTCTGATTGACCTGCCCCAGTGCTGAATCACTTTGTCGCATCTGCCCGGCACCCGCCTTCGTAGTGAAATCAGAGGTAATCCAGACTCCCCCATAGGGAAGCAGCATCTCCCGCACGTTGGCACATACCTGTTGCTTTTCTGCTTTCGTCAGGTACATCAGCAGTCCCTCACACAAGATAGTCACAGGTTTTTCTGGATGGAAGTAACCGGCTTGGAGTGGCAGTGGATTCGGTCTGCTAGTGGCATTGATCGCCAAAAAGTGCAAGTTGGGGCGTGAGCCTATCAGCTGCTGGACTAATTGCTGTTTCCGTTGAATCATCCCAGGTAAATCACTTTCAATGAAGGTGATCTCCGAATTTTGCGATAGAATCATGCCGCGTGGCAGCAATCCAGAGGCGAGTTCGAGAATTTGCGTTCCGTTAAATCGTGCTCTGAGAAGCTCGATCGTCTTGTAACGAGCTTCAACCAGTGCAGCAACCACAACGGGTTGTTCTTGTCCCTCACTCACAAACTGCTTTACAGTAGCTGCTGCATCGGTTAGTTCTGCCACTTCCTTGGTGTAGGGAATGTCACTAAACTGCCTCGCGTAGGCAACTAGGAGTGCGGTTGGGCTAATTTTGTCGAAGTCACTGGCTGGGGGTGTGGTCATGATGAGTACTCAGTTGCCTCAGCATCTTGTCTATTTCAGGTTCTGCCTGTATCCTACGCCATCTCGTGGTTGAGTATACCAGACAGGGCTGACGCCTAGCCTGGAAGAAACCGAGTTTCTGGGGTGAAATGAGACCGATCTCCTGTTGGCTTCTTCAAATGTCGCGCCCCGTTTCGCGCTAATTATCTACATGTGTAATACGTTTATACAATCAAACGAGCAAGTGATTCAGGTATAGTCAAAGTCAGTGCGCGAGGGAGTCAGACTCGGATTCTCCACATTTGGGGCAATATTATTAGGGTTTTATGGTTTAATACCTTTAATTATTGATAGTATTACCACTTAATAGTATTATATTAAAGCGAACATAGACATCCGCTCCCGGTTCCGCTAGCTTGGATAAAGGTCTAATACCTTGATGACATTAAACAGTAAAGCGATGTAGGTATTAGGTATGTTGAAGGTGGCTGTGTTCAATCTCAAAGGCGGCACCGGCAAAAGCACAACGGCTTTGAACCTGGGTGCATCCCTGGCAGGCCCCAAGCGTCGGGTGTTGCTGATTGACCTCGATGGACAGCGGACTCTTTCATTTGCCCTGGGCATGGATGGGCAGACGCCTACAGCACTTGATTGGTTGACCACTGAGGGTCTATTTACTCCCCTGGCTACAGCGACGAAAAACCTGTCGCTGATTCCTGGAGATATCGGGCTGTTTCGCCTGACCACTGAATCAGACTTGTTTACTCCAGCACTGTCGAGGTTGGCTGGCTTCTTCGATCTGGTATTGATGGACTGTCCGCCCAGCTTGAGCGTTGTATCCGTGCAGGCCATCTTGAGCAGCGATCGCGTCCTGGTGCCAACCTTGTGTGAACCCGCGGCACTAAGGGGGTTCTCTGAGGCGATCGCCCTGATTCGAGATGAAAGACCCGATATGCCGATTGAGGCTCTACGGGTGCGCTATAAGCCCCGATTGGTTCTGACCCGCGAGTCGGATGACTTACTCATTGAATCAGCTGTGGAGATGAACTACCGACTTCTACACACCGTGATTCCTGAAAATATCGACGTGGCTGAGTCCATCGCTCAGCAGAAATCTGTCTTGGACTACGCCCCTAAATCGAGTGGCTCCAAAGCTTATCAATCTCTTGCTAAAGAATGCAGCAAATTATGGAAGGTGCCATGACTTCTAGAAAAGGGTCGAGAATGGGGGGTCTAGGTAAGCTGAGTGACTTTGGGAAAACTAGTTTGCCACAACCAGAGGCTTCGCCAGAGCCAACCGAATCAACAGAACTCGTTCTCAAGCCGGAACTGTTAGCTCAGCCTCCAGCCGGACAACAACAACCAGCACCTCAAGAGAAACTTGTAACCATAAACATCAAAATTCCTCGCTCTCAGCAGAGCTGGTTAACTGAAACGGCACGCACCGTGCGGGACAACAACGACACCCCTGTTGCCCCAAGTGAGCGGGTGTTCCCCCAGCACCTCATTGGTGTAGCCATAGACTTACTAAGATCCACCGATATTGACTGGAGCCAAATTAGAAATCTAGAGGATTTGCGGCAATGGCTAAAGCTATAAATATATGATTTATTTATCATCTAATACCATTATTACACTCTGATGCCACGGCAGACGCAGAACTGCTCACTTGGAGGCGAAGGCGTGAGCTTGGGAGATAAAAGAATGGCTTGTATAGGGAGTGCTCGCTCACTTTTGATGGGAGACATTATAGGTGGTAAAGATTAGAACAATGCTGGCGGATGAAGCTCAGACGGTTCTAACGCTGTGGAATGAGAACTGTCTAGAGGCTGCTGGTCGAAGCCTTGGGCCTGATGAATCGGTACAGGTATTGAAGCTTCTCCTCCAGTACGCAGCTCACAATCATGCCTTCTGCTTTGTTGCTGAGTCAAAAACTGAATTAGTCGGTTTCATCACAGCTTGCTTAATATCTCACCCGGTTCTAGCCAGTTTTAGTGGTGAGATTGAGGAACTCTACGTCCAACCCCAGAGCCGCCATCTTGGTATTGGGGCCAAGCTTGTAGAGTCGGCGGTCAATTCAATGCGAGATCTGGGGGCTTCAACCATTCGCACAACAGCTGACGTTTCGTCACACTCAGCTAAAGAATTCTGGCGGCATTTAGGTTGGTCAAACGATCTGACAATATTCTCTCAAGACAATGTTTAGTAGGTTTTGTTGTCAAAAATGCAGCCAACCCTAGCCGAAGTTACGCAGTTGGTATGGGAGATTCGGCGGTTCTTGGAACCGCATTGGGTTGAGGCACACTTATCTTGGGGGGCAGAAATTCCTCAGCCGCCCAGCCGATGGATGTGCCGAAGCACCAGCATCTTTTTAGCAGAGGTCTTCCGTACCCAGTTGAGAAGCGTTTGGCAGATCGTGGGTGGAAGACCAGAAAAGTACCTTGACGCCACACCCGAAGGAGCTGTCGGGATTTTCGCCACCAATGGCACTTGGAACGACCACTGCTGGTTAGAAGAAAATGGCTTGGTCGTTGATCTTACCGCCGATCAGTTCGGCCATCCGACTGTTATCATCACGTCCTCTGAGGACGTGCGCTACCGGGCTAACCTTTCTGAACAAGACATGGCAGAAGATTTGCTCAAGCTAAGAAGCAGGTCGATAGCTTGGCTGGCTGCCTGGAACAATCGCCAGCCTCAGTAGTTCTTACCCTGGTTGACCAAAAGTCTGCAACTTGCTTCTCTTGAGTCATCGTGACAGCTGTTTAGGTCAATTTCTGCTTTTGGACTAGTGCATCAGCTCACGCTCAGCCAGGACTCCGTCACAGTAAGCTTTCTGGGCAAGCGCGTACATTTGTGTGACATTACTTGTCGCAGGCGATGACCCACTCGCTTTTAGTCGCACGGACTGGGGTAGGGCAGGCTTTGTCGGGGGGGCTATCCGGGGAGCGGTCTTTTAGCGACCTGGGGAGTTCAAAAGGCAATCTTAAAGGCTTCGATAAAGAGATTCCAACTTTGAGCGCAAGAATCGGGTAGAACGCCACTCAAAGACAGGTCTAATCTAGGGTCACTCAGAAAACTAATGGGATGACCAACATGCAGAAACAAACGATGGGCCTTTCCGAGTGGATACTCCTCGTTGTGCTATCAGTGTTATGGGGTGGGTCATTCTTCTTCATTAAAATTGTTCTCAAAGACCTACAGCCATTGACAGTAGTGCTAAGCCGGGTGAGCTTAGCAGCCATTGCACTCACGACCTTTGTCTTCCTTAAGGGGAAACGTATGCCTATTTCGCCTTCCTTATGGGGTGAATTTTTGGTCATGGGGATTTTGAATAACTTACTCCCGTTTAGCCTAATCGTTTGGGGAGAAACGCATATTGACAGCGGCCTGGCTGCTATTCTCAATGCCACCACCCCGGTATTCACAGTGGTACTGGCTCACTTTCTCACCCAAGATGAGCGTTTGACACCAAACCGCATAGTAGGTATTTTGTTAGGACTGTGTGGTGTAGTTGTACTGGTTGGTCTAGAAGCTCTGCATAGGATAGGTATGAATAGTCTGGGACAAGTTGCTATTCTAGGTGCTGCCTGTTCTTATGGCTGTGCTGGGATCTACGGACGACGGTTTAAGAGATTTTCCCCTGAGGTGGCCGCGGCTGGAATGCTAACGGGGACAGCGATTATGATGTTGCCACTAGTACTGATTCTGGAACACCCGTGGACTTTGAGTCCCAGTGCTGCAACCTGGGAGGCTGTGCTAGGACTGTCGTTGCTCAGTACTGCGATTGCTTACCTGATCTATTTTCACCTCTTGGCCGTAGCAGGTGCGACCAACCTATTGCTAGTCACATTTTTGATTCCAGTCAGTGCGCTCGGACTCGGCGTATTTATTCTGGGTGAGCAACTGCAATGGACTGAGTTCTTCGGTATGGTACTAATTTTTGCTGGTCTTGCCGCCATTGACGGCAGATTGGTTGATCGCATCCAGCAGTTGATTTGAGCCGTTCAACTCAGGTACTAAGCAGCTTTCTTAGGAGTCAATTAATGCAACTACAACAGGTTTCAATATCTGAGGAATCTCTTTGGCAGGCAGTCCTGGGCCGAGAGCTTAGTTTTGAAGGAGTATTCTTCTACGGTGTACGCTCCACTGGGATCTACTGCCGACCCACCTGCCCCAGTCGAAAACCAAACCGCCATCAGGTTTCCTTCTTTTATTCGTTCCAAGAGGCTGAAATTGCAGGCTTTCGACCCTGTAAGCGCTGTCAGCCACAACATGAAACTGCTCCGAACTCTGCTCAGGCCAAAGTGCTGGCAGCATGTCGCTATATCGAAGCACAAGTAGAGCGCATCCCAAATCTGGCCGAACTGGGCACTCATGTGGGAATGAGCCCCAGTCACTTCCAACGGGTATTCAAGCGGATGATTGGCGTCTCACCGTTTCAATATGCAGATGCTCGCCGGATGGAACGACTCAAGGAACATCTCCAGCAAGGGGATACCATTGCTAACGCTCTTTACGAGACTGGATATGGAGCAAGCAGCCGATTGTATGAGAAAGCGCCGCAACAACTCGGCATGACACCTGCCTCTTATCAACAGCGCGGTCAGGGCGAGACTATTCGTTATATGACAGTTGAATCACCTCTCGGACCAATGCTAGTAGCCGCCACGGATCGGGGACTGTGTAGTGTACGACTAGGGGAAACGGCGATAGCTTTAGAACAGGAGTTGAAAAAGGAATTCCTTGGCGCATCGTTACAGCAAGCTGACAACGAGCTTTGCAACTGGACCCAAGCCCTAGTAGACTACCTGAGTGGGACTCAACTCTTGCCCCAGATGCCCCTTGATGTGCAGGCTACCGCCTTTCAGCTTCAAGTCTGGTCGGCTTTGCAGGCAATTCCAGTGGGAACAACCGCTAGTTATAGTGACATTGCCCATGCTGTTGGGCAGCCAAAATCAGTACGGGCTGTGGCGCGAGCCTGTGCCACTAACCCTATCGCACTGGTAATCCCTTGCCACCGCGTCATCCAAAAGGATGGCAGCTTAGGTGGTTATCGATGGGGAATGAATCGTAAACAGGCACTGCTTAATCTTGAGAGCTAGCTTCGGTCACTGAGCAGACAAGGGCAAGTATACTTCAATTTAGACCTCAATTGGTACAGCAGTAGAATACTACATACAGACTTGTTGAGAGCAATTGCATTCTGTTGCCAAAACTCTTTCACAGTAATCTTCTCAGCCGTTGAATGGCGGCAAACGGTAGCAACGCTTATCTTACCCCAAATAGGTTGTTAGGGGAGCACTCTTTGTTTCGCTAGATTCCATACGTTGGTACTACTGCTTGTCCAGTTAGCAGCCATGTGGCGTAGCCGTTAATTGCCTGGGTAGAGCATTGGGTTTTCAGGCTAACCCAGTCAAAAACGATGTGCTATAGCTAGAAATTGCATGGGTATAACATAGCTATTGCTGCTGAACCAAGTAAAAATAAATGCGATAGGAATGTTTAATACATTGTGCCAGCATAACTACCTGCTGTTATGTGCCGTTGTTAGTTATGTGCCATAACAGAATTTTGATTTGGCGAGACTGCTTTAGTGACTGGGAGTAACTGACTTGAGACGCGGGTTGGCTCATCTAACGTGATGTGGCAGCAGTCGGGCTAACCGGCTTGACTATACGAAACTACCCCACCCATGAGGGATGAGGTATCCCATGGGGTATCCCATGCCTCATGGGGTAGGCCGTGGGGTAGGCCGTGGGGTAATGTTGGACTCAAAGAAGCCCGCGCTTTGTTTCCCCATTAGCGCCCCTTCTGTTGTCCGCGCTTATTTCCCCCCACACAATCCCCTCTCTGTTCCCCAGAGTTGTCCCTGACATAATCCCCTCTCTATCCCCACGCTCGTTGCCCCCGACACCATCCCTCTGTATCCCCATTTTCGTTGCCCTCACACCGCTTTTGTGTGTCCCTAGCTGTTGTTCCATACATAGCCCTCTGTATGACCGCGACATTGCCCCCGCTACAACTCCTCTGTGTGACCGACGCATTGCCCCCGCACAAATAACTCTGTGTGACCGCAGCATTGTACCCGCACAAATACCTCTGCATGACCGCAGCATTGTACCCGCTACAATACTTCGCAACGCTCGGGGTAGGCGAGGAACAAGCCATGCCCTGGTCATGACGCAAGCCTCGTGACTCCCCTTCGGGTCACGGGCGGCTTGTTGGGGGATGCCCCCAAGCCCCCAGGCTAGCGCTCTGGTGACTTATAGTGCTGCTCGTTTGGGTCAGGGTAAAGGTCCAAAGCGCCAGAGCGGTGACCCAGCCAGCCAGCACGCTCCTCCGTCAACGTCAAAGGGGTAGGGTGCAGAGCGCTCAATCCAGAGTCGTTCCAGCTGGTGCAGAGCGCGTAGCGTAGTCTTCTACTTTAGGCTTTATAATCTGCTACCTGGGTTCACTAAAGGAGAGCTTAAGGTGGAATGCTGCAAGCGATGTGCGGGAATCATTTGCACCGAAGACGGCAGGCTTCCAATGAATCTATGTAAATCTGGGCAACCTTCATCTAAATAGTTGTTTACCGCAATCAACAAAGGGGGTGTTTAAAGGTTGCCCAGATTTACACAGGTTCTCCTCTCGGCGGACATGAAGTCGTGCTATTCAGTCTGGTGATGTGGTTAACGTCCACTCCTAATATGTAAGCTGGGATTTATGAATGAACGTCCCCAAATTATCAAGCAGCGGCGACGCAGCACCCCGCAATCAATCACCGACCCACCTCGAAAAGAGGTGTCATCGCCAGCTGACTCCATCGAACAACCTGTTGAAGTTCCAACCCAACCAGAATGTCTGTCAGCTCTAGACGTGCCTGAAGCACCAAATACGCCCATGTACTCCGAATGGTGGCGCGAATTTGAGTTAGACAACTGGGCAGGTAAAGAATATGACTGGGACTGTGACTCAGACGACCTCTACATGATGCGCGATGACTAAACCTGGAATCGGCAATATGGAATCCGATAACGACCAACCTTCAGAGCAACTTGCACAGGCCGAATCGCTACCAAAAGTTATCTACCTCGCAGTGGTCTGGGTGGCTGGCACATACAAGCCCAGTCAGTCTCGGATGCCTGACGGGGGTCAATAGTCACCTCATCCGGCTTCACCATCGCTGCCTACTTGACGTTGGGCGGTTTCACAGCCGCCATTAGAAGGACTTTTTTATTGGTCTACTGCAAGTGAGGTAGCCGAGAGATAAACCTGTGTAAATCGCAGGCTTCCTTCATCTAAATAGTTGTTTACCGCGATCAGCAAGTGGG
>JAABUZ0100008980.1_pt1 | contig 11581 bp, 14 predicted proteins | sample 5562091 | NCBI WGS metagenome assembly JAABUZ01 (sample SAMN12813069, study PRJNA571459) | rock metagenome | isolation source: Antarctica rocks | place: Antarctica: Victoria Land, Linnaeus Terrace sud | collected 2015-12-21
TTTTTTTGTCTTTTTTTTTGTGGGGGGGCGCCCCGCCCGCCCCCCCCCTTCTCTATCCTCTCCGCGTTTCCGATGCGATGGTTATTCGTTCTCAGCCCGTTGTAGAGTGGAGAGACGTTGCTCCTAGCTTGCGTCTGCCCACTGGTCTCGTCGCAGACTGGCGATAGCTCTCCATGCTTCAGCTACGCGCTCTTCTTGCTCAAAAACAGCGTCGCTCATGTTAGCCGCGGCGGGCCGTGCCCAGCGCCAGCGCGGTCGTGACGGTGGGGTCGCCGGGGAAGAGCTTGGCGAGGTCGGCGCGTTTGGCTCCGTTGGCCAGCGCCCACCGCGCGAACGCGGCCGGCGACTCCACGATGACGTTGTTGTGCATCTTCCAGTGGAACAGGCCGCAGAACTTGGAGCACTGCGCGTAGAACGTGCCGGCCCGCGTGGTGTAGATCACGCTGCGTTCGATGTGGGTAGGGTAGGCGTCCATGTGTCCATCTAGCGCCGGGACCCACCAGTCGTGCACGACATCGCTCGATGTGACACGCCAATCTATACTGCGCTGTACAGGTAGGTGCAGGTCCGTGGGCGCGCCGGCAAACCCAATTCTAACGCCGGGCAGTTGCGGGAAGGTATAGCCCCAGGCCCATTGGTAGCCCTGGATATTGACTCGGATGGTGTTCGCGGCGTTCACGCGGGGGGGCGCGTTGAGTTGCAGGGTGGAGATGGCGATAGCTAAGAGCACGGCGACGATAACGATGGGGACCGACGTCCAGGTAATCTCCAAGCGCGAGTTACCGTGGATCTGCGGCGGCTCGTCGTCGTCGGTGATAGGGCCGGAGTGCCCGAAGGTCATGATGGCGTAGAACATGAGGCCGCCGACGAGGAGCGCCACGGCCACGCCCACGTAGGTGACGATGGTCCACACGCGGTCGAGGCGGCTCGCCGTCGGCGAGGCCGGGTCGATCGGCCAGACCGCGAACTGCGTATGATTGGGCAGCAGGGGCGGCAAGACGAGCAGAAGGATAGGGCCGACGATGACGATCGCCATGACGATCAGGCGAAGTACCCGGTTTCTACTGGTCACACTCTATCTCCTCCAGCGCGGGGCGGCGTGCAATCTACGTTAGTGGCAGCGTGGGAGTGTACGCGCGGGGCCGCTACACTACTATGCTACCTGTAATGGGGGGGCGGGGACAAGGACGACGCATGTTTGCCCGCGCCCGTTCGCTTCGGGTACAGTGATAGAGTATTTGACATACTCCATCATCGCCGATGGATAGCCGCGTGCTCCGCGCGGTCGTGGCGCGTATCGCATGATCCCACGTCCAGTACAGTTCCGGTACAGTGAGGGATGGGACGACAAACGCGCCCCGTCATGCTCCGAAGTTGCCCCGCTATTTCCGGTAGAGCCGCGTGCCTACAGTCGTTACGGTATATGTCGTACCGTCGGCATCGTGGTTACGTGGCCGGCTAGTGCTAAGGATGACGAGGATAATGGCCACAATCTCAGCGCCGCCGCCGGGCGCCGCCGCCCCGCTGCCGCCAGCTTTGGCGCGCCAACCAAAGGTGCGCGGTATTGTCTCCTGGCTGACCACGACCGACCACAAGCGCATCGCCCTGCTGTATTTCTACACCACGTTCGCGTTCTTCCTGATAGCGGGCGTCGAGGCGTTGCTGATCCGCACGCAGCTCGCCAAGCCCGACAACAGGTTCCTGAGCGAGCAGGCATATAACCAGTTGATCACCGGCCACGGCTCGCTGATGATCTTCTTCTGGCTGGTGCCCGTGTTCTCGGCCTTCGGCAACTACTTCGTGCCGCTGATGATCGGCGCGCGCGACATGGCCTTCCCGCGCCTCAACGCGCTCTCTTTCTGGTTGCTGCCGTTGGGCGGGCTGACCGTCCTGGCCGGCTACCTCACGCCGCAGGGTCCGGCCGCCAGTTCGTGGTGGGGCTATCCTCCCCTCTCTAGCAACGCGTACTCACCGGGCATCGGACAGGACCTCTGGATCGTCGGCCTGCATATCGTCAGCATCTCGTCGATCGTTGGCGCGGTCAACTTCATCGTGACGATCTTGACGATGCGCTGCAAGGGCATGACCTTCTTCCGCATGCCGCTCTTCGTGTGGGGCATGCTCACCACCTCGGTCCTGGTCATCACCGCCATCCCCGTCTTCGCCGCCGTGCAGACGATGAACCTGCTCGACCGCATCGCCGGCACACACTTCTTCACCGGCCCGCACAGCGACGCGGTGCTCTATCAATACTTGTTCTGGTGGTTCGGCCACCCCGAGGTCTACATCCTGGTGTTGCCCGCCTTTGGCCTGGCCTCGGAGGTCTTCCCCGTCTTCAGTCGCAAACCGATTTTCGGCTACAAGTCGGTCGCCTTCGCCACGATCACGATCACGATCATGGGTCTGATGGTGTTCGGGCACCACATGCTGGTGACGCCGACGCCGCTGACCACGCGCGGGGCCTTTATGCTGATGAGCTACGCCATCGCCGTGCCGTCGGGTATCAAGGCCTTCAACTGGACAGCTACGCTGTGGGGCGGGCGTATCTTCCGCAACACGGCGCTACTCTTCATGTTCGCCTTCCTGGTGCAGTGGTTCATCGGCGGCATCTCGGGCGTCTACCTCGCCACGATCCCGATCGACCAGCAGGTGACCGACAGCTATTTCCTGATCGCGCACTTCCACTACGTCATGATGGGCGGTTCGGTCTTCGCCGCCTTCTCCGGCTTCTACTACTGGTTCCCCAAGGTCTTCAACCGGATGCTCGACGAGCGGCTAGGCAAGTGGAACTTCTGGTTAATGGTCATCGGCTTCAACACGACGTTCTTTATCCAGCACTTTCTGGGCATGAACGGTATGCTGCGCCGCGAGGCTAGCTACCCGAAGGCGACGGGCTGGCAGTGGATGAACGATGTATCGACGGCCGGCTCGTATATCCTGGGCGTCGGCATCCTGCTGTTCATGGTCAACGTATGGTACAGTCTGCGCCACGGCGCGGTGGCCGGCCCCGACCCCTGGAAGGCCAACACGCTGGAGTGGACGACGAGCTCGCCCCCGCCCTGGTACAACTTCGCCGCGCTGCCGGTCGTGACGTCGCTGCGCCCCGCGCGCGACCTGCGCCGCGCCGGGCGCGTCGACCCCAGCCAGCGGGGCCGCGACGAGTTCGGGTCGCGCGGAGACAATACCGTCGCGAGCGCCGGCCCCGTGCCCCATATGCCCGGCCCTGATGATGTGTGAGGGGCGACGGGCGCACGGGCTTGGCGCTCATCGCGGCCGTCGTCGTTGGCGGGGTCCTGGCGCTGTTACGCCGCCGGCGGGACTAGCCGACGGGCGACGGGCGACGGGCGACGGGCGACGGGCGACGGGCGACACGGCAAGAAACAAGTGATGAGGATGGAGAGAGTGCGATGAGTACGACGGCAGCGCCGCCACCGGCGCCAACAGCTGTACAGCCGATCGTCGGCCTCTTCGACGACATCGGCCGCGCCGAGCACGCGGTCCATAACCTGCTCGCGGCGGGCTTTGATCGGGGCGACGTGAGCATGGAGTGGGAGGAGATCGACGTCATTAACACCGCGCCGCCCGCGCCGCGCTCCTACTCGGCGCCTTTCGCCTTCATTACGTCGCTCCTCGGCGGCGCGATCCTGGCCGTGTTGGCGGCCCTCTTCGCGCCACAAAAGGTGACGCTCTATGGCCTGGGTCTGTCTATCTCGCCCGTGCTGGCCCTGGCGCTCACCGGCGGAACATTCGGCTGGATCCTTGGGGCTATCCTGGGGTTCGGCCGGTTGGGGTGGGAGGACGAACCGGCGCCGATCTCACTGCAGGCGCCGATCATCACCGTGTCCGCGCAGGCGCCGTCGCGGCCGGGTGAGGCGCGCGCGATTCTGCATGCCGCGGGCGCGCGCACGATCCAGGGGGGTGACCGCACCGAAGCCACCACGCCGGTTGGGCGTCCGGCGCCGTACAGCGCGGCTGTTCCCGTGGCGCGACCAGGGCCAGCAGCCGGCGCGCCGCGTCATGCACGGCCGGGCGCGTCACCGTCGGCACAGGGTCGCGCCGTCTCCCCAACGCCGCCCGGCCGCCACGAACGGCTGCCGCTTAGCCCTCGGGAAACGCACGAAACGCAGGCGCGCCCGCGGCGCACGGGCTTGGCGCTCATCGCGGCCGTCGTCGTTGGCGGGGTCCTGGCGCTGTTACGCCGCCGGCGGGACTAGCCGACGGGCGACGGGCGACGGGCGACGGGCGACGGGCGATAGTAAAGCGTATCACCGTCGCGGCGGTAGCAAGCCCCCATCCTAACTACCACACTACCACCGTACCACTATCGCCTGTCGCCCCTCGCCCCTCGCCCCTCGACTAGAACCGGTCGGCGCCGGGCGCCTGGTAGTCGCGCCGCAACTCGGTCAGCCAGTTGACGATGCCGGTAATCATGATGACGATGCCGGCGATCCACATGAAGGGCGTAACCGCGATACCGGCGAGGGTGAGCGCGATGCCGATCGCCGTGACGAGCGGCTGCCACGTCGGCGCCACGACGTGCATCTCGTCGTGCGGCTGGTGCGTGGGATCGGCGGCGATAGGCGCGTTGGACGGTAATTGTTGCTGCATCGTTGTACGGCCTCACTTCACTCTACGTCTAATCTCAGCGCTTTAACGCAGATACAGAAACGCCCACACGAACGAAGCCAGGAACATGAGGAACGCGCCGAGGGCCATAGCCATAGCCAGGCGCAGGTTGAAACTGATCAGGCGGTTGTGCATCGACAGTCTCCGTTTATGCCTTCAGAAGGGCTACTAATAGCGAGGAGATAGAGGAGCTAGCGGTCGATACGTAAGAGCGCTTTCTCATCACTCGCCACTCGCCACTCGCCACTAATCACTATGCATTGGGTTCCGGGGCGGCGTCGGACGGCTCGGGTCCCTGGTAGTACTTGATCGATTGTTCGACCGTGATACCGATCACGTAGCCGATGATCCAGCCAAGCGTGCCAAAAAACGCGGTGAAGAGCACGAGCCCCCCCCACGGGTCGGCCCCATTGAACCCGCCGGTGATCGTCGCGCCCGTCAGCCAACCGACCGAACCGAAAGCCAGCGAAAGATACCATGCGTCCCTGAAACCACGGTGCGTGTTCCAATAATGCCTGAAACCGTTCATGATAAGCGCCGTGACCTCCCGTGCGCGGCTGGGGCATAAGGTGTACCAGAGAGTAGCTATCTACTTAGTTTAGGATACCTGACCCCGCCCCGTTTGGTATTGGCCGTCACATCGAACAGGAGTATAATCGACTCAAGAGGATCGTCCCGTACAGGGAGTGGAGGCCGGAGAGGCGGTTAGCACGGTCGCTGATCCGAGGGCCGCTCGCCGATAGCTGAACGAGGTGTTGTCCCGATGTCCATTGTTTTACCAGTCAAGCGTACCCGTCGCCACGAGTGGCCGCAACAAGCGATCGTGTCGGGGTTTATCGCCACGGCGGTGGCGGCCGTCGTGCTGGTCGGCTCCTACGTCGCCGCCCAGGGCTTGAGCCAGTCGTACACGCATGGGACCGCGAACACGGTCGTTCATTGGTTCTATAACCTGACGCACAACCGCGCCACGACCGCGGCCAAGGACTCACTCTATGGCGCCCTGCTGCTGCATGTGGCGTTCGGCCTGTTCTGGGCCGGCATCTACGCCTACTACGCCGAGGCCGCCCTCACGGGTCCGGGCTGGCGTAAAGGGCTGATTTTCTCGCTGGGACCCTGGCTGCTCTCGGTCATCGTGCTGTTGCCGCTGCTCGGCGGCGGCTTTCTGGGTTTCGGGTTGGGCGCGGGGCCGCTCCCGCTCATCGGCAACTTGGCGCTGCACGCCGTCTACGGCGTCGTGCTCGGCACGATCTACGGGTTGAGCGCCATTGGCGGAGCCGACGCGAACGGTCTTGAACTCAAGCGTGACAACACCGCCGAGCGGGGAGCCGCGCTCGGCATCATGGCCGGGGCCGTCGTCGGCGGCATTGCCGGCCTGGGCATCAGTCTGTTCGCCGGGGCCGCCGACGGCGTGATCACGGATCCCTTGCAGCTGTTCCTCTTCGGCGCCGTGCTCGGCGCGGTCGGCGGAGCCCTGCTTGGGTCGATGTCGGGGCTGACCAACATCGCCAAGTGAGTCGATGGTCGATAGTCGATGGTCGATAGTCGATGGTCGATAGTCGATGGTCGATAGTCGATGGTCGATAGTGGTACGATCTTGATGTTAGTCGACCACTCCGAGCATGCACATGAATACATTACTAACGACTAACGACTAACGACTAACGACTAACGACTAACGACTAACGACTAACGACTAACGACTAACGACTAACGACTAACGACTAACGACTAACGACTAACGACTACAGCCCCGGCGCCTCGACCGCGCCGTGCGCGATGAGCCACGCGACCGACTCGTGGAGCGCCTGAAGCGAACTGTAGCGCGGTTGGTAGTCCAGCAGGCGCTGCGCCTTGGCAATGCTACAGTTGGGGCTGTGCGCGATGTGGTCCCAGGTCGCCGCGGCCTCGTCCGGCGTGACGGTGGCGCGCCACTCCTCCCACGGCAGGTAGCGCGGGCGCGGCTCGTGTCCGAACCAACGCGCGACCGTTTCCGCGTACCCACGCAGGGTCAGGGCCGCGGGCGAAACGACGTGGAAGCTCTCGCCGATCGCCGCGCTACGGTTGTGCAGCGCGCCCATGAACGCCTGCGCCACGTCGTCGGCGTGGACGTGGTGGACCGTTTCCATGCCCAGGTTGGGCAGCGCCAGTTCGTCGCCGCGCGCGAGCGTCGCGAAGACGGCCGAGTTGAAGTTTCCCGCCGGGTTGACGGGCGCCCAGCCGGGACCCACGATGTGGCCGGGGTGCAGCAGCGTCGCGGGGAAGCCATGGCGGCGCGCCTCGTCTAGCAGGTAGGCTTCGATGCGCGCCTTCTTCTCGCCGTAGGCGCCAAAGGGCCGTCGCGGCGCGTCCTCGGTCGTCGGGACCTGCACACTTGACCCGTGTATCCAGATCGTGCCGCAGTGCAGCAGGTGCTGGACCTGCCCGCGCAACGCCTCCACGAGGTGGCGGGCGCTGCTCTCCTCGAAGCAGATCATGTCGACCACGACGTCGGGACGCAGATCGCGCACGCGGCGGCCGAAGAGGCCGTCCGCCTCCTCGGCGGCGCGGTCGGCGACGACCTGCGCGACATTCCGCCACGCGGCATGCTGTCGATACGGCTCGCTCCTGCCACGGCTGACGTTGACGACCTCATGCCCCGCCTCCACCAGCCGCGGCACGAGATAGGTCCCGACGTGCCCGCTTCCACCAATAATGACGACGCGCATTAACGACTCCTTCACCAGCGCCCTTGCTTTCACTGCCTTACTCTCACCACGAGTATCATTGTCCTGAATGGTGAGCGCAACGTCATAATAGACGTTCATTAGGCTCGCGCCGAGCGGGGTGGGAACGGCGCGCTGCTCGTTGAGAAGGCAAGCTGATAGGCTGGTGGCATGAACGACTACGACCGCTGGGCTCGGGGCTACGACCGCCGATGGCGCCGCTACGCCGACGTTACGCTCGGCCGGCTGCTCGACCAACTCGACCTACGGCAGTATCGTGATGCGCTCGATGTCGGCTGCGGGACCGGCGCGCTCCTGCTACGCCTGCTTGAGCGCCGGCCCGATCTCCATGCGACAGGGATAGACCCAAGCGCGGGCATGCTTGCCGTCGCGCGCGCGAAACTGGCCGGACGCGGCGTCGATCTACGGCAGGGAAACGCGTATAGCCTCCCGCTGCCGGCGCATAGCGTCGACCTTGTGATGATGGCGAACATGCTGCACTACGTGGCGCGGCCGTCGCTGGCCTGCGCCGAGGCGCGCCGTGTGCTGCGTCCCGGCGGTGCGCTCGCCGTCGTCGACTACGTGCCGCGCGGCGGCCTCGGCAGCGTCGCGGACGGCCTCATCCGCCTATATGACCACGGGCATGTGCGCGCCCACGGCCTCCCCGATTTGCGCGCGATCCTCACCCACGCTGGCTTCGACGTGACGCATGCCGAGCGCTTCCCTATCGACCGCTTCTGCGACGGCGTATTGGCGATCGGGGCGCTCACGGTAAAATAGTAGGAGCCAACGCTAATCCAATGGCGGCTGCAATCCGACCAGTATCCAAATGCGGCGCGCTTGCACGATCCAGTCGTTATTAAGATGAAGGAGATCGACCGTCGCGCGCCCGGAAGGCGTTAGCCCTCTCACGGTCACTCCATCGGCTTCCCAGGCGAAATGGTCGCTCCATCGCTGTTGTCGTGGATGAAACAGTGGATGGGGACGCCCACGACCTGCGCGCCCTCGCGGAGGACCTCGGCGACGGCGCGCTCGACAGTGCGGTGGGCATGCTGCTCTCGGCGATAGATTGGGTCGGCGACCGCCTCGACACGCTGGAAGAAATGGCGGCCGCCGCTACTCCGCGCGACACCGCGCCGGTCAAGGGGGAAGAGGCCCGTGGCGACTTATGACCGCACCTGGCTAGACCACGCGCGCGGCCAGGCCGACGAGATCGACGCCAACGCCCGCGGCCTGCGCATGATCGCCGGAGAGTACGTGACCGATGGTGAGCTACAGCGCCTCGTCGACGACCTGCTCGACGCGGGCGAGCGCGTCAGGGAACGCCTCGCGGAGATCGACGACGCGCAAGGGCCGCAGGCACCGGCCACACCGGGCAACTGATGTACGATGGAAGGCACGAGTCCAATGCTTACGAGCCGTGGACGCGAGGCTCACATTGACGACCCGAGTGAGTGATCGGCGTTGCGCCCGACGAGGCGACGTAGTTTGCGCGCCGTATCCTGCTCTGGCAAGGGTGCGTACACGACGAGCGTGAGATCCGGGGACCCGACCAGGTGCAGGGTCGTCGGCTCCAGCACTAACCGCCCGACGAGTGGGTGCTCGACCTCTTTGCGCTCCTCGGCGCGCTCGCGCACATCATGGCGCGGCCACCAGCGGTCAAACTCAGGACTGACGCGGCGCAGGTCGTCGATCACCTCCGTGAACCAGGAGTCGTCGGCATAACGCCCGCGATCGGCGCGGAAGAGCGCGAGGACGTGCCGTGCGGTCCCTTCCCAATCCACCAGCCGACGGCGCATCTCGCTGTCCGTGAAGATGACGCGGACCAGGTTGCGCTCAACCTCAGGGAGCGCCCCGAAGTCACCGAAGACGGCCGCCGCTGCCGCGTTCCAGGCCAGCAGATCCCAGCGCCGGCCCGTGATATAGGCTGGGGCCACCCCAAGGGCGGCGAGCAGGCGGCGTGCGGCCAGCGGCGCCGTTTCCTGCGGAGCGCGCGGGCGCGGCGGGGGCTGTCCGTGCGCCGCGCGGAACAGATGCGCACGCTCGTCGGGCGTGAGGCGCAGGGCGCGCGCCAGGTTCTCCAGGACATCGGCCGACACGCGGATGTCGCGCCCCTGCTCGAGCCAGGTGTACCAGGTCGTCCCGATCCCGGCGAGTTCCGCCACCTCCTCGCGGCGCAGCCCTGGCGTGCGCCGGCGCACGCCGGGCGGCAGGCCCACATCGGCCGGCGAGAGACGCGCGCGTCGGCTGCGCAGGAACTCCGCCAGCTCGTTCTCCCGTCGTGTCGTGTCCATCGTATGCGCCCCCTTCTCATCCTAGCAGTATCACTACTAGTATAGGTTTCACCCTGGTACCGTGATACGCGAGGCCCGACACTACGGATAGGCAAAGCTGCGATGCTGAGAGAGGTAGAAAGGCTATGAAAGCTGCACTCCTGAAGGCGTTCGGATCACCGCTCGCCGTCGAGACCGTGCCCGACCCGATCCTGGGCACGGGGGAGGTCATTGTCGATGTCGTGGCGGCCCCTGTCCTGCCCTATGCGCACGAGGTCTTCAGCGGCGAGCGACAGTACCTCCTCACCCTGCCGATGGCGCCGGGAGCTGGGGCGATTGGCCGCGTGCGCGCCGTCGGACCGGACGCGCCGCGTCTCGTTGTCGGCGATTGGGTCTTCTGTGATCCGACCGTGCGGTCGCGCGACAATGCGCTCACCCCCGACATAACACTGCAAGGCTTGAGCGCGCGCGGCGAGGGCGGCCTGCGCCTGCAGGAGCATTTCCACCACGGCTCCTTCGCCGAACGGATGCTGGTCCCGACGGAGAACGCTGTTCCGCTCGGCCCCATCGACCCGGTGAAAGCGGGGCGCTGGTGCGCGCTGAACCTCCTTCTCGTGCCGTACGGCGGTCTCCTCGCGGCGAACCTGCAGGCGGGGGAGACGGTCCTGGTCAGCGGCGCCACCGGGAACTTCGGCAGCGCCGGCGTCGCCGTCGCCCTGGCGATGGGGGCGGGCTGCGTCGTCGCGCCGGGCCGGAACGAAACGATGCTAACGGACCTCGCGCGCCGTTTCGGTCAGCGCGTGCGCACCGTGACGCTCACCGGCGACGAGGGGGAGGATCGCGCGCGGATGACGCGCGTGGCGCCGGGTCCGATCGACTGCGTGCTGGACGTGCTGCCGCCCTCGGCCGGCCCGACACCTGTGCGGGCCGCCGCCATGACGGTGCGGGAATTCGGCCGGGTCGTGCTGATGGGCGGCGTCGGCATGTTGGGGGGCGACGATCTCTGGTTGCCTTACCCCTGGATCATGAGGAACAACATCACGATACGCGGCCAGTGGATGTACCCCCCTGAGGCCAACATCCGCCTGATCGCGCTGATCCGGTCCGGGCTCCTGGATTTGAGCAACTTCGACGTCACGGACTTCGATCTGGACAAGGCGAACGAGGCCGTCGCACACGCCGCCGCCCACGGCGGCCCCTTCAAGGTGACCGTGATCCAGCCATGATCATTGCGCAGTCCTGGGTGGCCGACGTCGGATTCCTGCGACCAGGCGTCTGAGAGCCGCCGACCGCATCCGTGCCAGTCGGTCAATAGCGTCCGAGTCGGCCGACCTCCACATTAGAGAAGCCGTACTCGACGCACGCCTCCGGGACAGGAGTAACGATACAGGGCGAGTGTCCCGCGCCGGCGACAACTGGCTATCTTTTACGGAAACGCGCGTTGCCGCACTATCACGAATAGCAACGCGAGAGGAGAGGCGGCACGATGGCAACCCTGGACGAATTGGAGCGGACCTTCCGCGCCAACCCCGCGCTGGCCGACCTGCTCGCCACGCTAGATCGGTCCGCCGCGGCGGTGGCGGCCACGGGCCTCACCGTCGACGACTTGCTGGCCGACTTGCCGGCGATCCGCGCGCAGGTCGCGCGACGTACGGCGACGCGTTCATGGACGAGCTGCACCACGAGTGCGAGGCGCTGCGCGCGGCCGGCGCGCTTGTCGTGCCGGACCACGACGCGCGCGGCGGGAGCGCGCTCTATCCCCTCATCAAGCGACAGCATACCCTATCTCAGCAGGCCCCAACGATACCTTGTTGATCAGTACGTCTAGGCATCCGCGCGCCTCGACGGTCGCATCGGCGAGCCTCGCGGGACCGTTGTCTGTCACCAAGGCACCACCCCCGCGTCGTCGAAGAACCCGCCGGTCGGGCCGTCGTCGGGCAGGGTCGCGAGGCGGATCGAGATCGCCGCGCCCTGTTCCGG
>JAABUZ0100008982.1_pt1 | contig 11580 bp, 7 predicted proteins | sample 5562091 | NCBI WGS metagenome assembly JAABUZ01 (sample SAMN12813069, study PRJNA571459) | rock metagenome | isolation source: Antarctica rocks | place: Antarctica: Victoria Land, Linnaeus Terrace sud | collected 2015-12-21
CTAAGCCGCTGCGCGCCCCCACGCGCCGTCCTTCTGGTTAGCGCCCCCGCCTCGCGCCCCGCGCGCCCGGGATGCCCCTTACTTGCTGGAGTAGCGCGATGCGACGATGTGCGGGATCTGGCGGCCGATCGAGCCTGGCGGATGATCGACCCAGCAGGCCTGGACCGTCGCGCTCGCGGGGCGGGGGCCACCGGTGTTGTCGCAGTCCCAAGCGGGCAGCGAGAAGCTGCCGGGGAACTTGCCCCCGGCGGAGAAGTCGCGGGTGTCGGCCAGCCACAGCGGCGGCGGGTAGTTGTTGCCGCGCGTATTGACGTCACGGGTGGGGGAGAAGCCGGGCGCGCTCAGCGGGTTGAACTGACGCAGGTAGTGCCCGCAGGGAACGCCCTGGCAGGTAATCCCGTTGCCACGACCGTAAGAGGTGGTGTTGATCGTGCCGGCCAAGCCGCTGGCACCAGCGGAGATGAAGTCGGTGATCAGCTGCTGGTGGATCGAGAGCCAGTCGATGATCGGGTTGAGCTGCTCCAGGAACGGACCGACGGAGGCCAGCAGCGGCCGGGCGCCGTCGAGCACCATCCGCACCGCGGGCAGGCCGGTCCTGGCCACCGTGATCAGCGGCCCCAGCTTTACGAACAGGTTGCGCAGGTACGGTGCGAGCACGCGAACCGAGTGCAGCGTTGGCCCCAGCTGCATGGCCACCGGATCGAGCTCCTTGATCAGCGGGTCGGTGTTCAGCGAGAACACCTTGAGCTGGGCCAGCGTCGCCTTGGTCTCGTTGAGGAACGTCGGTAACACGTGGAATGTGTCGGCTAGGGCGTTGTTGTTGGCCGCTGTGGTGCGGAAGGTCGCCTCGCCACTGGTGATCAGGTTGCGCAGCGCGGACTGGTTCTGGTTCAGGGCGGCGAACACGGTGCTGCCGTTCTGGAACAGGCGCGTCAGGGCGCTGTGCTGGACGTCGAGCACCTGCAGGATGTCCGAGGCGTCGGCGGCGAACGGCGGCAGGTTGCCGAGAACGTTGCTGAGGTTCTGGTCGTTGCCGCGCACCGCCTGCGACAGCTGCTGCTGCCAGTCCTGGAAGGCGTGCCGCGTGGGCGGGTTGAAGGTGCTGTCGACCTGGTCCAGCTGCACCGCGGGGACGGTCTGGCCGCGGGGCAGCGTTCCGCCGTCGGGCAGGATCGGGCTGTTGGGGGTTCCTGGGGTCAGCTCGACGTAGGTCTCGCCGACGATCGTCTTGATCCGCAGGATGGCGTGGGCGTCGCGGTGGATGGGCGCGAACTTCCGCGACATCTGGATCGTCGCCAGCGTGCGATTCCCCTTGATATCGATCGCCTTGTCGACGACCTTGCCGATGGTGACGCCCGCGATGCGGACGTCGGCCTGGGCGCCGAGCTGATCAGCGTAGGGGAAGGCGACGTTGACGCGGTAGCCCTGCGGGTTGAACGGGAGCGTGCCGCCAAAGGAGAGCCACAGGAACAGCAGCAGTCCCGCGCAGGAGAGCGCGAACAGCGACATCGTGATCACTCGCTTGAGTCCCGGCGTGCCGGTTTCCATCTAGCGACCCACTCCCGTGGGGCTGGTGCTCGTCAGCGCTGGCGTGGTGCTCGTCAACGCCGCCGTGGTGGCGGTCGCGCTGCCGCCCGCGGCGCGCGGGGGGCCGGCGGCGGTCGCAGACTTCGCGGGGGTGAAGCCGCCGCCGGAGGCAGCACCGGTCGAGGTGGAAGCGCCGGCGGAGGGGGCTCCCGCGGCCGGGGACGCCGCGGCGGAGGCCCCCGCCGGCGCAGCTGGGGCCGATGGGCCACCCTGGGCCGCGCGCTCCATCGCCTTCTTGAGGGCCGCGAAGCTCATGGGCCGCTGATCCTTGGCGGCGCCGGCCGTCGAGGGCCCGAGGCCGAGCGTCGAGCAGATGCTCTGCACCGCCCCGAGGTTCAGCAAGCTGGGGGACGCGATGAGTGAGCCGATACCCCCCAACCCGTTGGTTAGGTTGGCCAGCTGCGCGCAGCTGATCTGCACGAACAGCGGGCGGAACACGCTGGCGGCATCCTGCACCGAGAACAGGGTGCGGGCCTCGTGGTTCCCCCACGCCAGCCACCACAGGTAGCCGTGTTGGGGCGAGTTGATCGTGTCGCCGGGGTTGAAGCTCAGCATGTTGAACAGATGGTTGACCACCGAGAAGGTCGAGCTGAGGTCCGGGGTGGCCTGGGCCAGGTTCACCGCGGCCGGTCGGAGGTTGCGCACCAGCGGGCGCGCGGCGACCACGAAGGGACGGATCTGGTGGGCGATGATCGGTGTGCTGGGCTTGGCCAGCGCCACGAGCGCGGCATTGGCCGCGGGCAGCGAGCGCGCGGCGGGGAGCAGCCTGCTGGCGGTCGGACCGAGCAGGTTGGCGAACGCCTGCACCTTGCCCAGCGTGGCCGTGGTCTGGCGCAGCGTCGCCGGCAGGTCGGCGACCGCGCGGCTGACGTTCCGGTCCTCGGAGGCGAAGGCCCGGAACACGGTGGAGCTGGAGTCGACCAGCTGCACGATCTGCGTCTGCTTGCTAGCCAGTGCCGTGTTCAGCCGCTGCAGCGAGTTGACCAGCCGGGTGAGGTTGGAGCCGCGCACGGCGACCGCCGTGTTCAGCCGCGCGAGGTCACGGTGGGCGGGCAGGAAGCGCTTGAGCAGGCCGGCGAGCTCGTTGCCGCCGTTCTGCTTGAGCCCCTGTCCGGCGCCGTTGACCAGCAGGTCGAGGTACGCCCGCGTGTCGGAGTCCAGCGAGGCCAGGATCTCGTCGATGTTCACCTGGGGCAGGGTGTTGGAGACCGGGATCGTGTATCCCTCGGGCGCCGCCGGGGAGCTCAGCTTGCCGGGGCTGACCTCCAGGAACACGTCCTGCAGCGGCGTGCGCGGCCGGGTCAGCACGGTGGCGTCCTTGCGGATCAGGTCCTTCCACTGGGAGTCGATGTCCATCTCGATGATCGCCCGGCCGTTCTGGAGCGCGACCTTGCCGGTCTCGCCGATCTGGACCCCGGAGACCCGCACCGACTGTCCCTGACCGGGAGTGAAGGCCTGGGCGGTCGACATCTCGGCGTACATCTTGATCGGCGAGGACACCAGGAACGGGATGCGCAGGCGCTCCTTGGTGAGGATGTAGCCCGAGATCCCGATCGAGAGCACGAGCAGGAAGATGATCGCGCCGAAGTCCCCGGCGTGGTTCTTGATCGCCCGCTTCATCCGGTCTTCCCCTTCGCGGAGCCCGACGGCGCGGTCGTTGCGGCCGGCGACGTCGTGGTGAGGGAAGGCGTGGTCGTGGTCGTGCCCGTCGTGGTCGTGCCCGTCGTGGTCGTGCCCGTGCCCGTGCCCGTCGTGGTGGTGCCGGATCCCGTCGTCGTCGTGCTGGTCGTGGCTCCCTTGGCTGTCTTGGATCGGTCACGGGAGAGGCCGAGTCCGCCGAGTCCGCTTTGCAGCACGTTGCCGAGGACGCTGCCGTTGCTGCCCGCCACCGGCTGCAGGCCGACCTGGGCGGCGTCCATGTTGGTGATCGGCGCCTGCGTCTCGCAGGGCACGTTCGGCTCCAGCGGCGGGTTCTTGAAGCCGGCCGGGGGCGCGGGCTGCGCGCCGCCGAGCGGCGCCACGGCCTGGCCGAAGACGTGCGGGGAGAGCGAGTAGGTGAAGGTGCCGCCGGTGAACGCGATCCGGATGACCGGGCCGTTGGCGTCGAACACGCGTGACTCGCCGGCCAGCCCCGGCAGGAAGTCGCCGGCCTCCTGGAAGTTCTTGCGGATCGGGAAGCCGTTGGAGGCGTTGAAGTTCGGATCGTTGATCGACGACTCCGACCACGGGTGAATCTGGCCCACCACGCAGCTGGAGGCCGGCCGGACCTGATTTCGCATCAGCGGGATCGTCTCCCGCGTCAGCCGGGCCAGGCTCGGTATCGCGACCGCTAGGTCAGCGGTCAGCCCGCGCAGCTCGGAGGGCTGGACGAGGCCCCGCAACTGGTGGATGAAGGGCAGGCTGGCGTCCACCGTCGGCCCCGTGGATCTGACGCCCGGCAGCAGCGCGCGGGCCAGCTGGCGCAGCGGCGGGAAGGCGGCGTTCAGCGAGTTGAACGCCGGGATCGCCGCGCCGAGGGTCCGCGGGAGCTCGTTCACCGCCGACTGCAGGTTGACGTTCTGCCGGGCGAAGGCAGCGGCGGTGGTGTTGAAGTCGGTGACCAGGCTCTGCAGGTGCTGCGGATGGGCGTCGACCGCCGCGGCCACGGTTCCCGCCTGGGAGATGAAGTTGGAGAGGTCGTGCGGCTGGATGCCCAGGGCGTCGTGGCCGACGATCGAGGTGTACTTGTAGGCCGGCAGCCAGTACTGGATCGACTGGTTGTAGGACGGCCCGCCCTGCTTGAGGCCCGAGCCGGCCTGGTCGACCAGGATCTGGAGGTTGTGGCGCGTGTCGCTGGGCAGCGCGTCGAGGAGCTGGTCGAACTGCACCGGCTCGGTCCCCTGCGAGACCGGGAACGTGTACCCGTTGGGCGCGATCTTCGCCGACGGGGTCCCGGGATGGATGTCGAGGAAGAAGTTGCCCTCCAGGAAGATGCGCGGACGGATGTTGAAGGTCGCGTCCTCGTGCAGCGGCAGACCCATGGGCATGATCGTCATGCTCACCACCGACGCCTGGCAGCCAGTCTGGCTCGCGCTGCCGGTGCCGGCCTGCTTGCAGCCCGCCACGGGCTGAACCTGGGTGACCTTGCCGACGTTGACCCCGGCGATGCGCACCAGCGACTCGGGCCGCAGGCCGGCGGCACTGGCGAACGTGGCCTGGACCGTGTACTGGCTGGCGAGCGGGTTGGCGAACTTGGTCGCGGCCATGTAGGAGAAGACGGCGATCAGCACGATCCCGATCACTCCGGCCTTGAAGAAGCTCATCCCCTCCCGGCGCTTCTTCTTGCGTCGTCGGAACGGATTGGTCACGGGTTGCTCGGGTTCGGGGTGTTCATCGGACCGATCTGCGGGCTGCGGGAGAATGTCTCACCGGCGGGGACGCGGGCGCGGCCGTTGAACGTCGGTCCCTGGTTGCCGGGGGTGTGGACGTCGGTGCCGAGGTTGCGGTGCTGGGGATCGAAGAAGTTGAGCTTCTTCGGGTACCCGCGTTGCCCGGTCTCGCAGTCGGCGTTGCCCTGGTTGTCGATGGCGGCGCCGTAGGGCTGGGCGTGCAGGAACTGCGCGCCCCCGGTGAAGGTGCTGAGCGATGTGTCGCTGCCCGACTCCCCGTTGGCCGGGGCCGTGGCGCCGAGCACGTTGACGCTGTTGGTCCCGGGGGCGGCGATGTTCAGGAGCACGCGCTGAGCGAACCCGAACTGGGTCGGCTGGGACACGTGGTCGGCGAAGTACGTCCACCAGTAGTTCCAGTCGTCGCACACCGTCTGGTAGGGCCCGACGTAGCGGATAACCGGGTTCAGCGTGCGGACGGTGTGGTTCAGCGCATTGATGGCGACGTTGGTGCCCGGCGCCAGCGCCAGCTCCTTGAGCGAGGTCATCACTCGCTGGAGGTTGGCGTTCAGCGACGTGGTGCGGACCAGCGTCCGGGTGCCGGCCTCGATCGCCGGGTTGATGTCGGGCAGCGCGTCGCGCAGGTCGGCGGTCGCGGGCGTCAGGTTGTGGCCGAGGGTGGTCAGGTCGGCCAGGAACGGCTGCTGGGCGCGCAGCGAGTCGATGCTCGTGGCCAGGGTCGACGGGGACTCGGCGATCGTCCGCTCGAGCGCGGTCGGATTCCGGTCGATGGCCGCGAAGGTGGTGGCCGCTTCGCCGAACAGCCGGATGTTGACCTGCGTGAGCGGCGCCAGCGTGGACAGGAAGCCGTTCAGGTCACCCAGGAAGCGCGTCAGCCCGGTGCGGGGGTCGGAGAGCTGCTTGGCCACCGGCTCCAGATAGCCGAGCAGCCGCGGCAGGCTGGCGATCGTGTCGTTGAGGTTCGAGCCGCGGCCGGCCAGCACGTCACCGGTTCCGGTCAGGCTGCGCTGGACGGCCGTGCGGGTCTTCTTGTTGAAGGTCGAGAAGACATCGTCGAACTGGACCGGCACGGTGGTCTGGTAGACCGGCAGCACGCCGCCGTCGGGGAACACCTGGGTGGAGGTACCCCGCTCTAGGTCGAGGTACTTGAGCCCCAGGATCGAGCGCGCCAGCACCGTCGCCTTGGAATCGATCGGGATCATGCCGTTGGCCTTGTCGAGCTTCAGGATCAGCTGCGCGATGACCTTGCCGCTTGCGTCCTTGATCGGGTGCACGTCGGAGACGAGGCCGATGCGGAAGCCGCCCTCGCGCACATCGTTGCCCACGGCGATGTCGGCCCCGTCGACGATGTTCACCTTCAGCTCCCGGGTGGGCACGAACGGCAGCCCCTGGCCGGCGTTGTAGGCCAGGAACAGCGCCACCAGCACGCCGAGCACGGTCACCGCCCCGACCATGACGGGGTTGGCAAAGGCCGATTGCGAGGCTTTTCTCATGCGCGGGGTGCCTGGCTCACGGGGCGAGGAGGTAGTTGAGGAGCTGCTGAGTCTGCGACCCGGACGGCTGGCCGGAGGATGGGCTGGCCCCCGAGCGGCCACCGAGGCCGCTGGAGAGCATCTGGCCGAGCGTGCGCCCGGACCGGGCGGTGCCGCCCGTAGGCGCTCGGGCCGCGGTGGGGGTGGCGGTGCCGTTGCTGCTCGCCGCCCGGGCGGTGCGGGGGGCGGCCGCCCGCGCTGTCCTGGCCGAGCGGACGTCGGCGGCGGTGAGCTTGCACGCCGTCGAGGGAGCGCCGCGCTCGCCTGGAGGCGCGCCGCCGGGATCGGGCACGCACGCGGTGGGGTTGGAGGGGTCGCGCGTCGTCACTCCGGGCTGGTTGGGTCCCAGCCAGGAGTAGCAGTGGCGGTAGTTGGAGCCGTACTTCTGAAGCGACATCGCGATCGTTGCCGGGGTGGCGTAGGGGCTGCATTGGGGGTCGACGAACAGGTCCACGGCCAGCAGATGGCCGAAGGGTCCGAAGGTGTTGAGTCCCATGGGCGTGTTGAAGAAGAACTGCAGCAGCGCCTGCAGCCCGGTGAAGCCCTTGCCGCCGGGGCTACGGGGATCGGCCTCCACCGCCCGACCCTGGCTATCCAGGTCGCGTAGGACGATGGACAGGTTCTTGGCCAGCTCCGGCGTGGGCTTGGAAAAGGCGTTGAGGTCACGGATCGTGGGGGTGGCGGCGACGGCGGCCTCCCGGCCGGTGACCGAGGCGCGGCCCAGGGAGCGGACCGCGGGCAGCGCCGAGCGGGTGAAGCCGGGAAGGTCTGTCAGCAGCCGGTTGAGCTGGCCGGAGGCGGCACTCAGGTTCTGCAGCGGCGGCGTGTTGGCATCGGTGACGGCGCCAAGTTGGACCATCGACGGGCGCAGCTGCTCCAGGAAGGTCGGCAGCCGGGCGAGCGTGCCGCGGAGGTTGCCCTGCTGGGTGGCGGTGGTGGTGGCCGTGCGCCCAGCCTCGGAGATGAAGCGCTGCACGGTGCTGCTGTTGTTGGCCAGCGCCGTGACGACGTGGTCGGAGTTGACGGTCAGGCTCTGCAGCGTGTGCGAGTCGCCCGCCAGCAGGTTCAGCAGGTTGTCGGTCTCGGTCAGCGCCGGCACCGCCCGGCGCAGCGCGACCTGCAGGTCCTCCGAGCGTCCGGCCACCGCGGCGCCGAGCTCGTTGATGATCAGCGTGAAGCGCTCCCGGTAGGGCAGCCGCATGATGTCGGCCAGGAGGTCCCCGGGGATCGTCGACTGCGTGCTGGTCACCGGAATCGTGCTCCCGGGCGGAAGCACCTTGCCCCGCTCCCCGGGCTGGCAGTCGATGAAGTACTCGCCGATCAGCTCCTGCGGGCGGGTCTGGCAGAAGGCATCGGTGCGGAACTGGCCGAAGCCGACCTGGGTGACCTGAATCGTCACCAGCGCGTGCAGGGTCTTCCGATCCAGGTCGATCCTGCTGATCTTCCCGGAGACGACCCCGGCGATCTTGAAGGGGGCTCCCCTGACCAGCCCAAAGGCATTGTCCAGCTCGATCTTGTAGGTGCCCGCGGCGCTGCCAGACGAGGCGCCCAGGGAGGTCACGAGAAAGGCGGCGACGGCCAGCCCGACCGCGATGGCGAGGAGGATGCGCTTCATGGCCCGGTCGGAACCTGGCTGGGATTGCAGGCGTAGCCGCTCTCCGGGTAGTACAGCGCGCCGCGCTCCAGCGACCCCGGGCAACGATCACCCTGATGCGTGGTGATCCCGGCACTGGCGGCCGAGCCGGCGGTCAGCATCTGCACCACCCTTGTCAGCTGCTGGGGCAGCGGGAGGCTGTTCAGCGTGGAGAGGTCGGCGGCGCCGAGCTCGTTGAACACCGACACGATCCGGCTCGAGCCGCCGTTGGCGTCGATCGTGCCGGGATGCGAGAAGCCCTCGAACCAACCGGTCAGGTCGACGGCGTAGGGCCGCAAGAAGGCCAGCTGCGGGGTCGACTCGTTGAGCGCGGTGGTGGAGACGGGGAACGCCCCCTGGCGAAGCTTCCCGTTGGCCACGAGGCTGCGGATGGTCGCGGCGGCCAGCGGCGGGCTGAGGCGCAGCAGGTCGATCAGGTCGTTGTCCCGGCCCGGCTTGCTGATGATCCGCGACAGGTCACGCACGGTCGGCACGGAGTCCCGGGCCAGCGGTACGAGCTGCACGAGCAGCTTCTGCAGCTTCGGCGCCACCGGCTTGGAGGCGTTGACCAGCGGGGTCAGGTCGTTCAGCGCGGCGCGCAGGTTGACGAACGTCGTGTTGGCCAACCGCATGAAACCGGGCAGGCGCTGGATCGAGAGCCCCAACGAATTGCGCTGGGCGGCGAGCGCCTGGGTGGTGGTGGCCAGGTGCGAGATCAGGCCGGTGAGGTCGCTGGAGCGCTGCGCCAGGGTGGAGACGAGGTTGCCCGACTTGACGATGAAGTTCGTGAACCTGCCGCTGTCCCGATTGATCTCGCTGAACAGGAGGCTGGAGGTGGCCACCGCCGGATTGAGGTACTGCAGCGCGAGCTGCTGGATGTTCCCCTTGCCCTGGTTCTGCAGCGCCGAGCCCTGGATCAGGTTCTGGATGCCCGTGCGCGTGTGCTGATCCAGGGTATTGAAGAGCTGGTCAAGGTCAACCTCGCTGGAGCTGTGGGTGGCGGGGATCGTGGCGCCGTTCTTCAGTGACGGGGCGCCCGCAGGGCCCAGGCGGAGATCGACGTAGCGGTTGGCGATGCCCGACAGCGAGGACTCCCGGATGGCGGCGCTGGTGCCCTGGCGCAGGCGCTGGAAGGTGGACTGGCTGATCTTGAGCGTCAGCTGGGCCTGGCCCTGGGAGGTGAGGGCGATGCCGGAGACCGTCCCGACGGTGTTGCCAGACACCTCCACCTGGTCGCCCTGCACGATCTGGCTGGCGTTGAGGAAGACGACCTTGACCTCGTAGCTCGAGCCGCTGCCCATGACGACGACCGCCACGGCGATGACGACGATGAGCACCGCCGCTGATGCGGCGACCCGTCCGACGACCGTTGTGTTACGCACCGACGCAACCTCGCCCTGGCAAGCGTTCTCCTCCGGCCCGGGGTTGAGGGGCGCCCCCGGCACGTACGCGTGGCGAACCTAGCAACGGCGAGGATTCGCTGTCAATCTGGGAGCGACCGGGATCGGGCAGTTGCATGAGGCCTGGCGACGCGGGCGAAGGAACGGCTTTTCACCAGCACATTCTGCGCCCTGCCCCGTCGCCGGCGCGCCGCATAAGCATTGCCTATGCAGACAAGGCACCTCCAGCGCGGTAGCCTTCCCCGCGCACCCGGGTGGCGGAACTGGTCAGACGCGGTCGTCTTAAGAACGACTGCCCTCGTGGGCATGAGGGTTCGAGTCCCTCCCCGGGTATGTAGGTAACTAAGTAACGGGTGCGAGGCGGTGCAAGGCGGTGCAAGGCGCGCAACTACCGCGCTGCTACGGTGTTCACGCCCCTGAGAGATCCTCGCCGGCACGCCCGATGGAAGTCTCAGCACTCAAATACTCCGGGGGAATTGGCCTTCACGCGCGGTCGCCGCTGCTGAGGCTGCAGTCCGACGAGCGCCTGGTGGCACTCGTGCGCCGCGGCAACAACGCGGCCTTCGAGACGCTGGTGTCCCGCTTCGAGTCCCGCCTGCAGACTTTCTGCCGGCATCTGCTCGGCTCCCGCGAGGACGCCGAGGACGTGCTCCAAGAGGTGCTGGCGGCGGCCTACAACGCCATGCTGGTCGACGAGCGCCCCATCAACGTCAAGCCGTGGCTCTACCGGATCGCGCGCAACCGCAGCCTCAACCACCTGCGCCGCAGCCGGGCGATCGGGGTCGACTCCATGGACGTCCACCTCTCCGACCACGGCCAGAGCACGGCCGACAAGGTTCACGAGCGAGAGGAGTTCCAGCTGCTGGTGGGGGACATCCACGGGCTGCCGGAGTCCCAGCGCACGGCGCTGGTGCTGCGCGAGATGGACGCCCTCTCCTACGAGCACATCGCCGAGGCGATGGAGACCACCGTGCCGAGCGTGAAGTCCCTGCTCGTACGCGCGCGGGTGTCTCTGGCCGAGGCCGCCGAGGCCCGCCTGCTCTCCTGCGAGGAGGTCCGGGTGGAGCTCGGAGAGGTGGCAGAGGGGCTGCAGCGCCGCCCCAGCCCCCTGGTCCGGCGGCACCTGCGCTCGTGCACGCGCTGCTCGTCCTTCCGCGCCCAGCTCAAGGAGAACAACAAGGCGCTGGCGGCCGTGCTGCCGCTGGGGCCGCTGGTGATTCTGAAGAAGCTCGCGCTGACGCATGTCGGCCACTTGGGCCACTCGGCCGGCTCCGGCGCGACCGGTGCCGGGGCGGCCGGATCCACCGTCGCCGCGGGTGGCACCGTCGTGGCCGGTTCCACGGCCGGAGGATTCGTCTCGGCGGGCCTGGGGGCGATCGCCACCAAGGCCGCCGCCGGCCTGGCCGCCGCGGCGCTGGTCACCGGCGCCGCCGTCGAGGTCGACCACGCCACCGTGACCCACCACCATCATCAGCAGTCCTCCGCGGCCCTGCCGGCGGCGGTTTCCTCCGCGCCCGCCGCGCGTGCGCCGGCCGCTCACGCTTCCCGGTCGCCGCTGCGTGTCAGCGCCGCGGCCGCACACCGGCGCACCGGCAGCTCCACCGACTCCACCAAGGCCAAGCCGAACCTGCTAGCCGCGGTTAGACCGCGAACCAAGGCGGTGAGCCAGAACCCCACCTCCCGTCCTGCCAAGCGTCCCGTGTCCCGCCCCGTGTCCCGCCCCGTGTCCCGCCCCGTCCCCGTCCCCGTCGTGCCCGTGCCGTCGACCCCACCTGCCGCGCCCGGCCGGACGCAGACGCAGACCGATCCTCCGACGGTGCTGGCCCCGCCACCGCAGACCGTCACCACGACCGCCATCAACACACCCGCCGATCAGGGTCAGACGGCGCCGGTGGAGCCGGCCCCCGGAACCGGCACCACCACTGGGGCGCCGCCCAGCTCCCCGCCTGCCCGGGCGCCTGCGAGCGACATCTCCGGTCCGGCCGCGCCCTCGCGCTGACCGCGACCGCGACCGCGACCGCGACCGCGACCGCGACCGCGAC
>JAABUZ0100008983.1_pt1 | contig 11579 bp, 13 predicted proteins | sample 5562091 | NCBI WGS metagenome assembly JAABUZ01 (sample SAMN12813069, study PRJNA571459) | rock metagenome | isolation source: Antarctica rocks | place: Antarctica: Victoria Land, Linnaeus Terrace sud | collected 2015-12-21
GAGCTTCTGCCGGTACTCAAGGGGATAAGCGATTCGTGTCTTCGCCATCGTGGGTCCATTCTCCGCAAATCGGAAAGACTCCACGGAAACGGGATAACTTCACTTCCGCCGATACGAGCGGCATAGGCTAATTTTCGGGTCTCAGGCATAAGACCGCGATTTAGCGAAGGCGCTGACACGACCTCCGTCGCTCCTGATGGAAGGATCGTAAACCAAGGGACGGCGGCAAGTAACGAAGATGCGCTCATCGGCTCCAGCCGATATCCGGACCGTCCCGCTTTATGCCGCGATCGCGGAACGGCTCGCGCAGTAGCTCTCGGTCTTGCGATCGCGTGCGTTCCCGTTCAACGACGAGCTCGCGGTGTCGAATTTGCAGCTCAGGGTTGTTGACCGTGATCCCGCGCTCTACCGCGAGGCGTAACGCTCGCTCCTTGAAGTCGGCGCTGCCGTGAATCGTAACCTCGCTCCCCCACTTGGCGCGCGCGAGCTCGAGCCCCGCGGCGATGCTCGCATCGCTCGTGTCGCGAAACGCAATTTCGGGTCCCCGATCACGAAACGCCTCGCTGCCGTCGCGCCATCGATAGCTGACCTCGCCGTTGCGCTCGACGCGCGCGTCGACGTCGCGAAGGTCCCGCATGAAACGCGGCTCCGCATCGCCGGCGCCGCGTAAGGCGAAGCCCGGGGTCCCCATGTCGTGCTCACGCTCGACGCGCTGCTCGCGATACCGCAGACCGCGCAGCGCCGAGATGGCCGCATCGTCGCCGGCGTGCGCGCGATCAGTTACAAACTCGCGCCACGCTTGGCGCTGCTCGAGATACAGCTCGCGCTTGAGCGTCGCCCGTTCGTTCGCGATCGCGTCTCGCAAGTCGACGCGTTCTTGTGTGGCGCGGAACGCCGCGAGCGACGTCGCGATTTGCGGCGCGAGCCCTGTCTCGCGCAGTTCCCGCCGGTACTCGACTTTGCGCGCGGTGACATCGGCGTAGCGCGCGCGTTCCGACGCGCGCTGCTCGTCCCACGTCGCCCGCCGTTCGTCGCCGCGCGAGCGCTCCGCCCGAAACTCGGCGTAGAGCCGTTCGCGCTCGTGGCGCCGCGTCTTGCGTTGGTCGGCACGACGCTCTGGATCACGTTTGTAGTCCCGCTTCGGCTCGCGTTCGCTTCGTGAAGACGGCTCCGCCCGGCCGCGATCGCGGGCAGCGTCGCGCTCGATGCGCTGCTCTTCGACGCCGCGCCGCCGGCGCAGCTCTTCGTCGCGATCGCGTTCCCCCGTCGCCGGCGGCGCGACGTCTCTCGCCGGCGTCTCGCGACCGATCTCCGGGACGCGCTCGGTGCTCTGACGCTCCGGCGAACGAAACGCCGGCACACGCTCGTCGAGCGGCCCGACGCGTTGATTGAGCTGCTCCCGGCTTAGGAAGCGCGCGACTTGCGACGCCTTGGCGACGAGCTGCGGATCGTCGTGGTGGACGACGACGAGCCCCGACCCTTTGCGCTGCAGCTCGAGACCGAAATCCGCAAGCGTTCGCTGTACGTCTTCGAGCCGCGCGCCCTCCCGTCCGAGCGTCTCCCTGAGGGCCGGCGCGGCCTCGCGCACCCATTCCGTGAACGGCCGATCGCCGGACCACGAAGCGAGGTCCCGCGCCTTCTGCTGCGTCGGGGCCGGCTCGTCGAGCCCGCGCCCATGCGTCTGCTCTTTGAACGTCAGGACCACCGCCTCGCGGCCATCGATCTCGCGCACTTGCGTCGGACCGCGATCATGCGACCAACCTTGGGCTAGCTCAACCTCCCGCATCGTCCGGTCCAGCTTGATGTAATCCCGAAAGGGTGAGATGGCCCGATATGTTTCGGGGTCGACGCGGTTGACGGCGACGTGTAGATGGGCGTTTGCGGTGTCGCCGTGAACCGCCATGACGTACTGGTGCGATTCCATCCCCAGCACCGTGAGCGCATGTCGCCCCGCCGCAAAGGCCTGCTCTGGGGTCGGGTGCTCGTTCTCGTGCCAGGAGACAACGAGATGGTAATCCGGCGGCACTCGTAGCCGCCTGCACTGCGCGGCGACCGCTTCCATCTCGACCGCCGCGGTGCGTAGCGACGCGACGCCTTGCGTCTCGATCGCGACCGCTTTCGCAGTCACCTCGCCGGTCATGGGATCCACGGTGTCTTCGCGCCCGACGTAGCGCACGAGCTCGTCGAACTCGCGGCCCTTCGGCCGGTCCAATCGGTTCTCGGCCGCCACATAGTCGACAAGCCCGCCGAAGGTCCGGCCACCGGCTTTCGCTGGGATGACCTTTGCGATCAACGGCGCATGCCGCCGTCCGCGATGCGCTCGATCGCGTCGGTGATCGCGACAAGCACCTTCGCGTACTCGGTCGCGCCGACGCCGTTGCCGCTGATTCCAAGCGAACCGAAAAAAGAACGGACTGGTGCGCAGGCCGTGGAGATGCCAGCAGAACTGTGAGCGTCCACTTTTTCCACGGGGACAAAGGCGACGTCGGCAAATCGCTCGTCGCACAGTCGTTCGTCGATTGGCTGCTAACGCGTAACATCACGCTGCTGGTCGTCGATAGCGATATGCGAAACCCCGATCTTGCGCGCATGTTCCCGGGCGTCGCGGTGAAGGTCGATCTACGCCAACACACAGGGTGGATCGACTTGCTCTCGCAGTTGCATGAAAACAAGGGCAAGCAGATTGTCGTCTCACTGCCGGCGGGCATCGGCGCCGAGGTGACCGCCGAGCTGCCGTTCTTCTTTCACGAACCTCTATAAGCTCAAGCGCCAGGCAACACTACTATGGATCCTCGCGCGGACTCCCGATTCGATCAACCTCCTGCGACCAGCGACGGCGGCCTTCGACGGCCACGCCCGGGCAAAGGTGGCACTCAAGAATCTCTTTTTCGGCGATCCAGAAAAATTCGCACGTTGGAACGAATCGAAGACCCGCACGGCTTTCGAGGACGCCGGCGGCATCGTCGTCGAGTTCCCCGAGCTGCTCGATCGGCTCGTCGATCAGACGTCGACGGCGAACCCGCCGGTGCCGTTTTCGGCAAAGCTCGAGGGTCTGCGCTTCGGCGATCGCGCCGAGCTGCGGCATTGGCTTGACAAGGTTGCCGCGCTCTGGAACGGGCTCGCTGAGAAGCTGGGGGTCCCGTGACTTTCGAGGAGGCGTTCCGGGAAATCAATGGCCGCGCGCCGACCGTCGACGAAACGAAACGTGCCCTTGCGATTCGGCGGGTCGTCAAGGCCGCCGACCTCGATCCCGTGCTGCTCTTCTTCCTCGCCGATGCCAACGCGGCAGCGGAACGTGACCGCATTCCTGAGACCCTTAAAGCCGCCGTCGACGCGGGGGTTGGGCGACTCAAGGCCGCAATTCCAAGCAGTGGCGCGCTCGCCATCGCGGTGGGCGAAGCACGGTCGTCGATCGCAACCTTCGATCGGCTCGCCAACGTCATGGCGGCGGTCAAGCGTTGGGCGATCTTAGCAGCGGCAGTTTCGGCCGTGGTCGTGATCGCGTTCTGGATTGGCGGCTGGCGTGTCGGCTACGGTGCCGGCTGGGATGCACGCGGCGTTGCCGGTTACGTCCCCGTTGCTGAGCAAGTGTGCGAGGCGCTTGCTCATGTCCGACATGACCTCCGAACGCACCGCGCACAGTTTGAGGCGCTCGATCGGGAACGCGTTTCGCGAGGCTGCTAAGGGCGACGACGCTCGGCGTTCGGACGTTGCCTGAAACCTCGCCCTGACGGGCGGTGCCCGGTGCTCGTCTCGGTCACCCGCAAGCGGGCTCCCGACCGAGACTGCGCCCGGGCCAAATAAGGCGCTAGGACGCCGTTTATCCCCGCGGACGTGAAATAGTACGTCTTGGCCGCTTAAAGCCGCCCTAGCGGCCCGGAACGGCCATTTCTGGGCTACGTAGGTAGCGGCGCCGGACTCGAACCCGGAACCTCGAGCTAGGCCCGTGTTCTGACCGCTTGAGCTACGCCGCCGCGTGATTTTGCGGAGACGCGTATTCGGACTTCGGGGCGTGCGAGCTCAGCTTGCGCGAGCAATGCGTGCGACCGTATCGACGCCTTGGGGCGTCTCAACGAGCACTTTGAGCTGCTCGCCATCGGTCCCGATCGGCGTGAAGCGGGTGCCGGTCGGATAGACCTCGGCGAGCTCGACGCTATGCTCGAACAGATGCCGTAGCACGGCCAGTCCGGCTTTCATGCGCTTGGCCTCAGGAATCGGCTTCAGGCTCATCGTCGTCAGTAACCTCGAACCCGGTCCGACGGGCTTCTTGTTCGTAGTGGTCGGCGTTGGCGTTGAAATCCGCTTCGATGAAGTCGAATTCGTCGCCCGGTGGGAGGCTGATCCATTCGTGCTTGCGCCTGGGTGGAAATCCCGGCGCATGGCGATGGAAGCCGCGACAGTCATCATAGCGCACAATGTCTTTCATGCGTCCGTCCCGCTCGTCACGAATGCGCAGGGCGATGGCGAAGCGGACTCGGCGTCCACGTTCAATTTGCAGGCGGAAAGCGGCTTCGCGCACGACCTCGCCCTGCTCGTCGACGACCAGGGGCACGGCCCACTCGAGATTGTAGGTTACGCGTGCCAAGTTGGAATGATCTCCAGGAGCTGCTCCGGTGGGCGGTGGAGCCGGGACCGTCCCCTCGTTGCGCGGAGGTAAGGTCGGTCCTTCGAGCATTGCTGCTCCGTAAGGGGGTCTCGCCGTTCACCGTCGGGCGTAGCCCTAGCGCCCGGTGCAAGGGCTACGTCGCGCATAGCGCGATCGGAGCGAAGCGAAGACCCTTGCGCCGGGTGCTACCGTCACGGGACGGTGAACGGCGAGACCCATTTGCGGTGCTTAAGGCCGGAGCGCGTTTTTAAACGGGCCGAGGTGGAATCTTGGCGACTTTGCGCTTGCGCGCACGCACGCACGCACGCACGCACGACGTAGATTTAAAGTTAGATTGACGTTAAAGGGATTGGGCGCGCATTGAAAGCGGTGAAAATCCTTATGGGGACAGCGGTTTGCTCGCGATAGGGGTGCGACCGCTATACCAACCCATTGCGCGACCGCTATACCAAGCTAGGTGCGACCGTTATACCAAGCCGCCGCGACCGCTATACCAAGTTACAAAGCCTGCGCGCGACCACTATACCAAGTCGGCGCGACCGCTATACCAAGTCGATGGTTAGTACGCGTCGCTGTGCTGGCGTCGCTGGATCGCTCGCGTTTGGGTAGGGGTTGGATCTTTCTTTATCTCAAGTAGCTCACTGCGTGCTCCAGGCACAAACCGGTAGGCTTTAATCCACTCGCGGGCGATGAAGTCGTCGAGTACCGCTCGTAGGTCAGCTTTGAAATCGCGCAGGCGACCGTAATCGGCGCCCACCCGATGCATAAGTGTCTCGACCCGCATGGGCATCCAGTCGGCGTGTGAGGCGAGAATAGCATGCAGCGATTTGGCGAGCTGGTTTTGGCCCAGCGCGCGCCTCTGCTCGATGTTGAGGTGCGTGATGCTCTCCCAAAGGGGACGGATCTCCGGGTTCGTGCGGACGACTCCCTCACCAGTTGCTCGATCAACACGAAACGACCCGATGAGGGCCCCAATCACGCCGAACTCTTTTTCCGAGTCGAAAGCGATCGTCGTTTCGGCAAGTCCCTCAAGCCGTTGCTTCAGCCACGTGTAATTAGTCTTGCCATCGGGCGTGCGACCCAGCCGACGGAGCATGCCATGCATTGTAAACCGCACGTAGTCACCCGGCTTACTAGACCGAGCCAAATGCATTACTTCGAGCCACAGGTCGCAGTCGTGCTGGTCCAGACGCCAGCCGGTGAGCGTAATTTCGTAACCTTCCGGTCCGGCGACGGGCAATTTGGTGATCCGTTGCCGGCGGCCCTTACGGACGACGCCGAAGACGGCTGAACGGATGACGCTGTTGGGTGCTCCGCGACGGTCGTCTGGCCATTCGGGGAAGAGCTTGAGCTGGAGCTCTTTGAGGCGCTGTTCCCGGATCCCGGAAATGCGCCGCTGGACGCTGACCATGAGCGGCGGTGTTGGCAGCGACACATCGCCTTGTCCTTGCCAATGCCACTGAGCAGTCTGATCAGCCTCCGCTGGGTTATCCGCCTTTGCGACACGCTTCCGTGGGCGCCTAGTTGGTTGCGGTACCATTTCGCTCACTTATGACCCCAGACGAGGCGCGCGATCGTGTCAGCATCTGCCTCAGCGATCAATCTCACGACGACTTCCGCCAAGCGGCTTGCCGTCTTGACGGTATGACGGCAAGACGTACTAGCGGCATTACGGATTTATTGTCTCGAGCGGAGGCAGCCCCCGACGTTCGAAAAGCAGTGAAAAGGCCTCGACTCCGAGCGCTTCTAGGGACGTGTCCTCATCCAAAGCCAAAGATTTGAGACGCTTCCAAGCGTCGGGGTGAAGGCGAAGCTGTAGCTTCTTGACGGTTCTCGCCGGCTTGCGCCTGACGCTTGTGAGGGTCGGAGCGGCGCTACTAGTTCCAAGTTTAGCGAGCGGCATGTAGCGTGGTCCTCATCTCGACGTACTCCCAGAGTCGGGCAATTTCGCCCGCGGCAGCCCCTTTCGGGTCGAACTCTTGCACAGCTCGGCCGGTCTGCACCGCTCGCGAATAAGAGCGACGGTCCCCAAGCTCGACCGGCGCGAGCGGAAGGCCGACGTCGGCGCACAGGGCGCGCGCTTCGGCGATTTCAGGGGCGCGGGCCGGGCAGGCGTTAAGGACGATGGCCCCCGGCGTATCGGCAGCTCGGACGAGCGAAAGCGTTTGATCAAGCGTCGTAAGGTCGAAAGCCGCCGGGCGCAAAGGGACGAGCACAAAGTCGGCCGCCCGAAGGTGTGCCGACGTAGCGGCCGCGGCGACCGGTGCCGTATCGACGAGAAGAAGAGTGTAACCATCATCAGCTGCTTCTTGCTTCGCATCCTGAATACGCGTCGTGGCAACGACCATCGGAAATTCCTCACCGCGCGTTTGCGCCCACGCAAGAGCAGTTCGCTGGGGGTCCGTATCGAGGATGGCGACCCGCTCACCAGCGAGCATCGCCGCAACGGCAAGGTGAACCGTGACGGTCGTTTTTCCGGCGCCGCCCTTTTGGGCGGCGATCGCGATCGTCCTCACGCTTAAATCATACCACGGCAAGCCGCTTTGCCGCAATCGCGTCATGTCGGCATGCCGTCACGGCGCTTAACCATGGGGACGGTTCCATTCGCGGCCTAGGCCATGCGCTGAAAACTGTCCGGGTAAATTCACGATCTTTGAGGCGAATTGTTGCCAGCCTCGGTTGAACTTGCTACACTCCGCCTGACCTGAAAAGCATTCTTTGCAGACGACAATACGGCACCACTTTATACGAGCTCCGCTCTCCGCAAGAAGTACTTAGGAAGACGGCTCTTCGGAACTCTGTTAAACGAACAAAAAAGCCCTATTTACATAAAGCCGCCAACAGCCGCCGTCTTATCATCTGTGTTACTTGAAATAGGAGTCTGACATGAATCGTTTGCTCCCGTCAACAGCCCTCCTGTTCTTCGTTGTACTGTTGGTCGGTAATACTTCGCCTGGGAGAACCACCGAGGCACAACACAGTAGTGGTAGCGTGTCTAGCTGCGTTCCCGGCGTCCACAATTGTAGCCCGCTCAAGGCCCAGGCCGGCCCCTTGCGAGCACCAACGTTGAATGCAGCATCTATTAATAAGTTGAAACCAGGAAGTTCAGAAATTGACACATCGGGAAGAGTTAGAAAGGAGTCGGGAGGCGGTAGCGGAGTCCCGTATGTATCACAGGGAGCGACCTTACTCTTAATCTGGTATTGCGTTGACCAATACGGTAACTTATGCCCACTGAACGTTGTAGCGAATTGGACCGGATATGCACCTCCCGGTATTAGCGCCGCTTTTAATCCGACTTCCACAATTGGAGGCGGCGCGGCGGTGGAGGCGTTTACTGTACAGCAAAACACGCCCGTGGGAACATACGGTGTCAACGCATGCTTGACCATTACAGGCCTTGTCGGGCAGGCGTGCCAATCCTTTCTCATAAACGTAGTATCGTCCTACATTCAGCAGCAGCCCGTTCCAGTCGCGCCGGCTCCTGGCGTCACCCTAAAGCTTCAATTGGCCAGTGCAAAGTTTCCCCTATTCAACTTTCAAGTCTTAAATTTTGGCCATCTATATATCACGAGCTACATAAACGGGGTGCCCACGAACATCTACCAAGCTGGCCCTGGCCTCGCGCCAAATGGCGATCTCGATCTTTTGGTGGAAAGTTACAATCAGTTTCCCCTCGCTGACCCTGGCATCGATATAACCAGCTCCATAAAAATATGGAATGTAATTAACGAGTCTAACAAGTATCTAGGTTGGCAGCATAGCAATCAAGCCCCTAACTACTTGATTAATATGAACAGCAACACATTTATCACAGGTATACTGCTTTCCAACGGTATACCGCAATCAACAGTTTATGGCTGGGTTAACAGCTTAGCATCACAGCTAAACTATAATCCAGTGGGTTATAATAACGGTCCAGCAATCACACCATGTTTTTACTATGGCGTTGGCGGAAATCTAGTATCTCCGACGTTGAAGAAATCGCCGCCAAACCCCGTCTCAGCTTCGAGCCAGTTTACAACTTCAGCGCGTAATCGTAGACCAAACGGAGCAAAGTTCACTCGGCCCGACGGTACGTACGGCAACAACGATTGTGCTGATGTTACGTTTCCGACGCCGATACCGGTTCGACCTGGACAGTAACAAGTAGCCGCAGGGTCATCAGCGATCTTAATGATCTTGCGGCTAGTACGCGGGAATTTTCTAATAACTTTTTTGGTGCTGCTACAGGCCTGCTCCGGTCCCGTGCTTGTGAGGAAGTGCACAGTTGAAAGCGACAACAAAGGCGCGCAACTTTTTCGTGGGGAAGTTTTTAATTTAACGGACAAGTCGGCGTCAGACGTATATATCACCGTGACGACTTATCGTCCGAGCGGAAATTTCGCCGGCGAAGCTTCTTACCGAATTCGACAGGTGCCGCCGAAACGCTGGGTGACGCGTCACGCACGGTATGTTAGAAACCGCTATGCTACTAACATTGACAGGCTTGACGGGATGCTGCAACCCATTGGACACTGCTTTGCTCAAGCGGTAGTGTTCGACGATGGAAGCCATTATATAAGCCAGCAGTGGCCTTAGCGGAAAGTCGTGCTATTGCGCAATCTTGCGACGAAGGGATCAGCGAGGCGGCCCCACTGGCGGCGGCGTCCCGAAATTGAACCCTTTTGGGATGATTCGGGGGAGCAGGCGCGAAGCGGGTTTGCGTGTCCCGAAAGTCCGTCCCAAAACGTAAGCCCGAAATTCCGCTTGACGAGCTGCTCGCCGCGCACGCCGCCGGCGACGATCGGCTCGAGACGCTCATGGGCCGCTACAGCGGCTCGGTGGTTCCGGTGTCGCCGCTGGGTGCGAAGTCTGCCAAGGGACGGAAGCCGACCAAAAAGAGCTCAAAGAAAGCCTTAGGAGCGCGTTTAGTCCGGCTGGACGATTCCCAGGTCATCCCGATCGCGGAACCGCGCCTAATCGGTTACGCGCGCGTCTCCACGGACGAGCAGACGACGGCGCTACAGCTCGACGCGCTGCGCGCGGCCGGCTGCGCCGCGATTCACGAAGATTCCGCCTCCGGGGCATCACGATCGCGGCCGGGTCTCAGCCGCGCGATCGAAGACCTCCGCGCCGGTGACACGCTGGTGGTCTGGCGGCTAGACCGCCTCGGCCGCTCGCTGCGTGACCTGCTGGATATTTCCGAAATGTTACGCGAGCGCGACGTCGCGCTGCGATCACTGACGGACCACATCGATACAGGAACCGCCGCTGGCCGAATGCTGTACGCCGTGCTCGGCGCCGTCGCGCAATTCGAGCGTGACGTCCTCCGCGAGCGCACGGTCGCTGGGATGCGCGCTGCCAAGAAACGCGGCGAGCATATCGGTCGTCCACTGGCGCTCACGCCGGCACAGACTCGGGAAGCGAAGAAGATGCTCGAGCGAGGGGAGAGTCCGAACCACGTTGCCCGCATCCTTCGCGTCGGCCGATCGACATTGTATCGCGCGGTAGCGCCCGGCCGCACGTAATCATGGTGATCAATAATCCCAAGCTCCTCGACTGGGAAAACCACTGGTTGAGCTGGGCATACCGGGTCGTGCGAATGAACGTTGACAAACGTGAGCATTTTTGCTGGTGCCGCGATAGACTTACAAAGTTCAACGCGGAGTATTCGGAATCGGATCCGGCGGGCGATCCGACACTGAGATGGCCCGGCTACATCGGGAAATTTTGGAAACCCGGATGCGGTGTACTTTTTGTTGGTAGTGTGCATGCTGACTTCACTGCGGGAGGAGATGGCAGCATTGACCGCAGTGAGTATGTGCGTCGGCTAGCGGAAGCCAACCGCTTCTGGCGCGATAACACGGACCCTGTTAGGACTGCCGAGGCATATTTGCGCGAAACGCAGCGCATTTACGCAGCGTTAGCGCCAGGCTGGGCACGCGGCACGGTGCTCGCTGACGTTCTAGAATCTCTTATGCGCGAGCTTGACCCCGCGACTCGTTTCCAACACGCGGCATGGACCAACCTCGCTCACTGCCGAGCTAAGCCTGGAGCTGAGTCCACCGCTTCGCCCGAGGCCAACCCGAAGAAAATGTCTGAATATCCGCTGCAACTTAAGTGCTCGTCTAAGAACGGGGTGTTCCCCATCGGCGAGCTGGTGACTGCGATCTGGCCGGCGGCCATACTTGTAAGCGTCAAGCTGGTCGATCCAGAATTTGGTTCTTACCGACGACAATACGAGTGGGTCATCGACCCGTCTACGCTTCCGCGGCCACTCGGAGTTCAAGATCCTCTAATCAGAGCGTTCGACGGGAGCACTCGAACCGAAGCAGGGTTTTGGCAAGGTTCGCCTCGCGCAGTGTGGGTGCCAAATGCCGTTAAAGAAATTCGTAGCCGCTGCAACGCTGTGCAACAAGTCGAATAGCGGTCACGCGCTTTCGCGGAACAGTCGCGCGGCACCGAGGACCTTTGACACGGTGTTGGCACTTCGCGCGCTCGGTGTTCTGATATGGCGACCGCGCACGCTCTTACGAACGATCTAAAACGGCAATCTCAAAATTCTGACCGCTTTTCCCCTTGTAAGGTGGAGTTCGTGCCGATCTTCGGGGACATTCGTTTAGCGGCGTAACATCGACGTAGAGATTATCTCACGCAGCCTTTGCGTTTTCAAGGGCGAGAGTGCGGTAGCCGTTGATCCGGTGCCAGCCGGTCGACAGTCGTTGAATGAGCTTGAAGAGCAAGTATGTCGCCGACGCTCCGGTTCGCAACCGCCTCGCGGCATCAGTTCGTAACCGCACTGATGCAAAGATCGATTCGATCGGATTGGTCGTGCGCAAACTCTTCCAACTCGGTTGCGGAAAGCGAAAGAACGTGACCATGCGATCGACGTCATCCCGCACGCATGCTGCCGCTTTGGGATATTCACGTTGAAGGGATTGTGCAAGCGTTTCTATTCGCGAACGTGCCTCACTCTCGTTCGGGGCAGCAA
>JAABUZ0100008984.1_pt1 | contig 11578 bp, 20 predicted proteins | sample 5562091 | NCBI WGS metagenome assembly JAABUZ01 (sample SAMN12813069, study PRJNA571459) | rock metagenome | isolation source: Antarctica rocks | place: Antarctica: Victoria Land, Linnaeus Terrace sud | collected 2015-12-21
GCGCAGCCGCATGCGCCATCCCCGCCGCCCGCGGCGCGCGCGCCTGGCGGCGGCCCGCCTGCGCGCCCGCGCCGGGTCCGCGCGCGCCGTCTGCATGACTGCGCTCGCGCTGCTGGCGTGCAGGCTCATGGAGCCAGGCATGCGCCCACACGCTTGGAGCAGCTTGGTGGGAGCTCCCTGGCCATGCATGCTCCACAGCGATAGTGAGCATCTGCGCAGGCTGAGAACGCAGGCATGCACACCGCGCCTGCTGGTCAGCGTGCTATCCCAAGCTGCCGCCGCAGCACACAAGGCCCCCCGCCACCTGACAGGTCCTGCATGCACCCCGCCAGGGGCGCGCGCACAGTGCTCGGCCAGCTCGGTCAGCGCCGCCGCGACAAAGGGCACCAGGCCCGGGCACGCCAGCGCGACCGCTCTGCACCCCGCGGGGCTGTCGCCTGCCACGAGCTCGCCGATTGCGGCCTGCGTCCCGGCAGGCACGTACGCGCGCGTCAATTCGCGGCGCGGCGCGCAGCACTGCTGCTACTTCAGACGGCCGCAGAACGGAGGCTGGAGGCGGCGCGCGCACCACTCTGTCTCTGAGGATTACTGACACCAAGTTGGTGCCGACAATGATTTCCAGGCCTGAGATGTCCAGCGCGCGCACGCGCTCGGGCGGCAGCAGCACCAGGGGCAGCAGCTGCGCCGCCGCGTACGGCTGCAGCTCCACAGGCAGGGCATCTCCGCTGGGCCGCAGGAGCGCGCTCGGGTTCAGCAGGTGCACAGCGACAGCGACTGAGGCGTCCTGCCGGCCCCGCGCGGCATGCGGTCATGGGCGGGCGCTCGCAGGGCTGTCGCAGCAAAATGCTCCGCGCGCTCGTGGCGCGCCGCGCCCGGGCCGCCGCGGCGGCCAACGCCCCGGCGGCGCACCTCGAGCTCTGCGCGAAAGCCGCTGGGCACGCACGGCGCCACGAGCAGCTTGACCAGCGTCGTGAGCAGCGCCTTTGCGGCCGGCAGCGCGCTCCTGATCTCGCCCACCGCCAGCAGCACCCGCGCCGCGTGCTGCACCGCCTGCGCGCCGGCGGCTGCACTCATTGGTCACCCGCGCTGTGTCCTCCAAGGGTGCGAGCGCCGGAACTGGTACCATCGCACTTCTCACATTTGCGCTCATCACAGGGCACCAGCCGCCGCGCTGCTGCATGAGAGAGGACCTGTACGGCCGCCCGGGTACCGGACAGTGCCGCCCGGTCGGGGGCGCACGCGGATCACGGACTCGTTGGTGACGTCGGGGTCAGCCAGAGCGTCCGGCGCGCGCCTCAGCGCGGCGTCCATGGCCGGCAGCGCGAGCGTGAGCAGGCCCTCCCGGGCCTCCTCGCAGGGCGCCTCAGCATCAAGCTGCGTACGCAGCGGGGTGAGATTCGGCTGCTGCAGCACAGCTCATCAGACCACTGGTGTCCGCCTGCCTGCAAAGAGCGCACAGCAGCCTGCCTGCTGCTATGAAATGCCGTATTGCAGCGCTGCACGCAGCAGCCTGACGGGCCTGTGCGGCCTTGCACCATTTTGGCAGCGAGCGGAGGGCATGCGCCTCGCGCTTGCGCGCTTTGTGGCACAGGCCAAGGTCGCACCAGCAGCGCCCAGGGCGGCTGGCAGCAGGCGATGTCCTCGTACGTGCGCTGCAGCTCGCGCGTACTGATGCTGCCTGGCGATGCGTCGGCGCGCCCGCTCGCGTCGCGCGCGTCCTGCGCTGAGCAGACGCTATGGCGCATGCGGGTGCCGACAGGGACAGGCTGCGGCCTTTTCTTGCGACCCACACGGCCCACTGGCTCACCATTGGATGCGGTAGCATCATGATTGGCCTCGAGTAGCAAGCATCCTGGTCACGCCAGACTGAAAATACCAGGCGCTGCAGCGCAGGGGTCACAATACTAAATGTCGGAGATCCAGGACACAGGAGGTGTTGCAATCCGTCGCCCATGCATGCATGCCGGCATGACATGGTGCGGCCTTCCGCTGGCGGCCAGCGCATGTGCGATCCGCTGCACTGCCTCTCGCATGCTCTGCCTGTGGGCGCCCGCGCCCCGCGCGCGCGCACCTGCTCCTCGACGCGCTGCGACACCCAGTGCAGCACGGTGTATAGGTAGCGCACGCCGCGAACGCGTGCGCTGCCGCGCATGCGCTGGGCGACCTGGCCGCACTCCAGCAGCTCGCCCAGCATCCTGCCGCCCCGGCACGCGATGTCGTCCGGCGTGCGCCCCCGGCCTGCGGCGAGCGGAGCTGCTCGGCCGGCAGCGCGGCGCCGCGCTGCCAGGGGTCTGCTTCGGCATGCCGCCCGCCTCCGACCCGCCCCTGGCCGTGACAGGGGCTGGGGCGTGCAGGCGTGTGCTGACGCGCTGCGCGCTGCGTGGCTGTGCACGCATTAGACAGCAGCTGCTGCAGCACCGACAGCGTGCACGGCGCGCGCGCGGGCGAGTCGTGTCGGCTGGGCGCCCCTGCAGAGCTGACCGGGGCGGCACAGGAGGCCACGCAGGAGCTCACGACCAGGCGCAGAGCGATCAGAGCAGCCAGGTGCGCAGGATGCGGGTGCGTGGTCGGCGCGGCGCACCGCCTCTCCACATCTGCAGGCAGCGCAGCAGCAGCGGGGTGACGCGGTCGGCCAGCAGGGCCAGCCACCGCCGCTCCACCTCCGGGGCGAGCGCTTCGGCGCCGACGTCAAGCAGCGCAAAATACGCGCGCATTGCACAGTCCACGCTGTCCAGGGCGCTACACCATGCATCGCCTGCGGTTCTTCTGTCCAGGGCGGCGCACTCTGCGCGGCACGCCGTATGGTGAGCCGGCTCACGTCAGCCTCGTGCATCAGGACGCGTTTCTTTGCCGGCAGATGCAGGCCCCGCACCGCTTGCTGGCGGCGGCGCAGCCGCAGCGCAGCGCACGGCCAGTGCGTGCTCCATGACGCCGAGCAGGAGGGCGCTCCCGGGGGCGCTGCAGAAGGCCGCCAGGTATGCGGCATGCGGCGCCTTGCCGGCCAGGCACATCGCCTCGTACAGCACCACGGCGTCGTGCAGGTGCTGCGGCAGGCAGGACAAGGCTCGCCTGATGGCACATGCATGGGTTGCTGGAACAGGGGCGCCCCACGACACGCACCCAGTAGCAGTCGGAGCATCTCGTGCTGCCACCATAGGTGGCGTCGGGTGCTGAGGCCGCCGGCCCTGATGCCAGCACGTCAGGCCGCTTTGGATGGTTGCTCAGCCAGACCAGCACTGCTGAAAGGCCGGTGTAATACTGCGACAGGACCGCAGAGCGGGGCGTGGCGGCCTCGCCCCACGCTTTGGACTCGTCCGCGCGGCACCACCTCCCGACTACCTGCACGGGGCGCAGCCTCTTGTGGAGCGGTCTGCACAGGGCGGCTTGCCAAATGCGTGCGCGTGAGGGCGCACCTCTCGCAGTGCAAACACACAATTGCGCACCACGTCAGAGGCAAAGGACCCCCCGGACTCGTCCGGTCTGCTCGCCGCCAGCACTGCCCACGACGTGGCCAGGCCTGCAGCTAGGCCGTATATGTCATAATCTGCGTACCTGTATGCACAACGCTGCGTCAGCTGAGACAAGGTGCAGCCGGTGTAGCACTTCACAGCAGCATGCGCGTCGGGCCAGAGATGAGTGCGCTGTACGCATCACGCTCACCTTTGTGCGGCTTCGCGCACAGCCGTCTTGCGGTCAACCTCGTCGTCCACGTAGAACGGGCAGGAGAGCAGAAGAAAGAGCGCCCGCACAGGCCGAACCACGCGCGACATCAGCTCGGTCTTCGGGTCACCGTCCACGCTCTCATAGACCTCAGACGCTTTCAGCAAGTCGCACCACACCAGGCGTCTGACTATGCTGAGCAGCCATCTCAAGCACGTGTCCGTGTAAAAGCGCCTCGCATCGCGCAGTGAAAAGCTCGTCCCCTCGGACGCAGCGAGCACGAGTTCTGGCGGAGTAAACTGTGAGAAAACATCTGCTACAACAGGCGTTAACAGCTCAAAAACTCGCACAGGGGTGGTCGCATCAGTTGCCAATGCTGGGGCTGATGCTTCAACTGCCCTGAGCTGGGCAGCAGCTGGCAGGCTCGCCAGTGCGCACATCGCGCTGACTGACGTGCACTGCTGCTGCAGCTGGATCCTAGCTGCTGGACGCTAAATTTGAAAGTGCGGCACATAGGTGACCTGAACAGCCGCAGCCGCGGCTGGGAATCCACTACGTACCACATGGTGCCATGGCATGAGACTGAGTTCATGCGACTGAGTGCATCGTGCGCGCTCATCATGCGCGCGTCTAGCATTGCACCCTTCCAGCAGGACAGTCTAGACTGAACCCGATCTGGTTTGCCAGCAGGCACCTGCCTCCAGGACACAGCGCACGTCACGCGCCAGCGCCCCACAGTGACCCAGGGAACTGTGGCACTGTCCATACAGCTTGTGCTGAGCTGCGGCACGAGCAGGATGCCGCAGGGGGCACACAGGCGCCTGGCCGGGCACGTCGCGCCAGTGCTGTGCTGCGAACTGCAGGCAGATGGCCACACCGTGCTGTCCGGCGGCGAGGACGGCACAATGTGCATCTTCGACTTGCGGCAGGGGGCTGCCGTGCACCGCATTGGCCTTGCACGGGGCGGGGAGGCCGTGCCCTCGCTCGCCGTGCACCCGGGCGAGCCGCACACCGCGTTTGCGGCCTGCGGCCGGGCCGTGCAGACGCTGGACCTCAGGCAGGTGTGCGGCGGGCCGCCACGCGGTGGCCAAGCAAGGCAAGCTGGCTGCAGGGCAGCGCTGTCCTGACAGCCGGCAGCGTGCAGGACGCCTCCAGGCTGGCGGCGGTGGCGTCCCCGCCGTGCAAGCTCTTGAGGCAAATGCCGACGAGGTGAACAGCCTCGCGGTGCACGCCAGAGGGCAGTACCTGGCTGCGGGCGACGACGCTGGAGACATCCAGGCACGCCCGCCTGAAACGCGCCCTCCTGACTGCAGGGCGTGCTGCGGTTGGGCGGAGCGCACTTGCAACACGGCGCCGGGGGTTCTGACTGCGGCAGTGTATTGAAACCCCTCCAGAGCTGCAGCATGTCACAGTGGCTGGCACTCGAGCTCTCCCAGTAGGCTCTGCTCAGCTGAGAGACCTTGAATAACAAGGCCGGGAGGCCCGAGTCTACCGAAACTCCCTGGAGGCCAGCGCCCTGGATCCTGCGCTGCCGCGGCCGCCACCTGCGCGCGAGCGTGCGGCGCTGTTGCTGGCGCGCTGCGCCAAGCGCCGGCCGCGGCGCGCGCGCGATGGGGGCGGGCGCCGGCGTGACCCGGCCGCCGGCCGCCAGGTCAAGGTTAGTCCATACGGGCAGGCCCTAAATCCAACTACCTTATGCTGCCAGGTGCTGGACCTGCGCGCGGGCGCGCAGTACCGGGCGCTGCGCGGCGCGCACGCCAGCATCTGCGCCGCCGTGGCCTTCCGGCCGCAGCGCCCCTGGGAGCTGCTGAGCGGCGGCCTGGACGGCGCGCTCGCGCGCTGGGACTTTTCGAGCGGCCGGCCGCGGCGTGTGTGGCGGATGGCTGAAGAGGCCGGGCCCGACGGCGCGCAGGCGCGCGCGGCGTGGCCCAGCCCATGCGGGGCGCTGCTCAATTGAATATGATAATGGCACCCGGGGCGCTGATGGCGTCAAGCTGGCAGCCCTACAGTTTTGTTATACCCAAGCAGTGATGCCTTGCAATCACACTGTATCTCCTCTTCACCCATGTCTCGAGCTGGTGGCACACAGGCACTCTCATGGCTGCTGGCAGAGCCGCTGTGTGTCCAGGCAAACGGCCAGCCATCGGCCCCTGCTGCCCTGCCCTGCTGCCATGTGCTGCTGCCTGCGTGTGAAGAGGGCGGCACGCACGACGGCCTGCATCGCACGGCAGCCAAGGCTGAAACGCAATACCTGATACAGCTGCGCATGTGCGCAGGTATTCAACCCGCCGCTGGTGCATGCGGTCGTGGCAGGGCCCGCCACCGCGCCGCGGCCGTTCGGGCGGCTGGCGGCTGTTGCGCGCGGCGACGGCGCCGTCGCCGTGTACGATGCAGACGCGCCTGCTGTCGACCCCGCCGGCGGCGGCAGGTGATGGCAGGTCCAAGCATCGACAAGATCCACACTGTGGGATTTGCGCAGTCATGACGGTGATGGCTTGCTCTATAGCTGCCTTGCCCGTAGCACCTTGGGCGCAAACAGTACGTCGGGCGGACCATTGTGTTTCGCAATGGCCTGCCAAGCATACAGGGCTGCACATACATGTGAGTATGCTCCTCAGCCGCACTCTGCAGGCAGAGAATAGTTCAGGCTGCAGCTGGCCCACAGACATGCCGCTGCCAGGCAGCGAGGAGCGCGGGAGGACCGCGGCGCCGCACACGCAAACGGGCACGCGTCGGGCGAGTTGGCCGGCGCACATGAAGCGGCCGTCGCGGCCGGCGGCCGCCTGGCGCTACTCGGGCGCGAGCAGGGTGGGCACGGCAGCGCGGCGAGCTGCGTGTGCGGGCCTGCTCCCAGCAGCGCGCGTGGCATGCCCTGTGCGGCGCGGCGGCTCCGTTGCGGGCGCATGTGCCGCGGGGTTGGTGCATGGCGAGGAACGGGTGGCATGCCTTCTTGGCTCGCCTGAAGTGCTCCGGAACCGAGTGTGCTGAGCGGACAGCCTGTGCTGATGGTCCCTGGTGTCTGCGATGATCCAGGTGTTTCTTAGCGGACGGCACTGGGCGGCGGCTGGCGTCCGGGGCCAACGACAGGCGCGTGCTGCTCTGGGACTGGACGGTCGTCCTGCCCGCCTCGCTGCCGTGGTCGACGGATGCGAGCGGCGGGGGCGCGGGCGCGCCGCTGCTGCATGCGATCAATCACGGCGCGAAGGTGAATTGCGTGGATGCTGCGTGTACGGCCTCAGGGGCCCGAGTGCTGCTTGTGGGAGGTACTCAGCGGCGCCTGCATGTGTACGAGCTGCAATGAAGGTGATGGATGATTGCTGGCTAATCAGGTGGACGTGCTAAAGTCTGTAAATTTATAGCCCACATTGGGAAGGTGGAAGGCCACGGAGAGCAGGGTCATGCAAGGTAGACGCAAGCCACATGCTTCGTGCATGCACTTCGTCTCACACCGCTCGTCGAGCACCCATTCAAGCTGCAAACGTACAGCGATCCATTCAATGTTTTAACAAGTTTGGCTACAATACATGTTAAAGAAAAGCGCTGCAACAAGGGCACCTGCAGGTGTCAGGCGCGACCACCCATGAGTCTTATACGCACTTCCAAGCACACAGGCAGTCTCTCAATCAGCTCATAATAATCCTCTATGATGACTGCACTACCAGCGCTCTCCTCCTATGATGTGTGCAGCACAACGCGAGTCTCTGCACTCATCAAGCCCCCGCCAAACAGCAGTGACAAGCACTTCAAAAGCTGGAGAGGTCGCGGCCAAAGGCGCGCGTCTTCACCCAGTCGAACAGGATGAGCACGCGGTTGCGGAAGGACACCTGCTTGGTGATGTACACGGAGCGCCACACCAGGAAGGCAAAGTAGCCGGACAGGCGCAGCGAGATGGGGTCCACTTGCGTCAGCGCCTGGTTGTTGCCTGCCGGCGCGGCCGCGCCGGTGTCGCACACACGCCCGACCGACATGCAACGCCCTGTTGCATGCGCGCCCAACGGGCACGCCAAGCAAGGTGCAGTTGAGGCTGGTGTTGATTTTGACGTCATGTAGCTTATTAACATACACAGGCTATGAGCAGCACGGGCGTGTAAGCGCGCAGCATGTGTCGTGACACTTCGCACGGATCGGCATTGTCATGATACTTCGCACAACAGCAGTGAATAAAGTCACAGACCTGCAACAAGCAACCTCAGTGCAGACCTTTAAAGCCCTGCCGCGGTTTGGGGGCGCGCCAACGTACGCCAGCAGGCCCAGCGACAGGAACTCGAAGGGCTTGCTGAAGAACTCGCGCGGCGCGCCGCCCTCGTCCACGCTCTCCGAGATGGACTCCAGTGGCCCGGGCGCGCGCGCGACCTTGCGTGACGGGAAGGGCTCCTGCACGCCGCAGCAGGAGCGCCCTATCCCAACCATGACGGCTTCCAGGGCCAGGCGATGCGAGGCGCCAGTACTCCTATCTTGCTCGACGCTCGCCAGATTAAGCGCTCATGGCAACACCGAGTCACCTGTGCATTCCCGGCCGAGGTGCTGCTCAACACGGCGTGAGGTCAACGGACAAGAGGAAATGCTGTCCGTTGAAACAGCACGCTGCAGCTACCACCTCCACATCCCAATCTCTGCTAAATTCAACTTACCATGGCAGAAGCTGCGCGTCTGGGAGTGGGTTGGGGCGCGCCGTGAGGCCGCCGCGCCCCATCTTGTACCTGCGGTTGATCATGCGCGCCGCGTAGGCGCCCTGCTGGCCTGCAACCTGCCGCGGCAGCCACAGACATGCACGTTATGAGCGCCTGACCAGTACGTGCCGCACAGAGGCACTGGTCACCTCAGGTCCACATCATTATATAGAAATGAAGCTCGTCTGCCATGCCTGCCTTGACATGGCACAGGGGAGCTCCACCAGCAACCTTAACGAAGAGTGCTGCTCGCCCAATCTGCGGCCTTGCACCACGCTGCAGGCACGAGCACAGTGTGCTTCGTTAAGCGAGACACAATCTCATGCGCTTCAGCCTTGCAGGCTGCCAACCCGTCAAAGACAGGCAGCAGTGCAGCTTCCCAGCACGGCAGCCGAGCATGGCCGCGCGCGCGCCTGCGCGGTCGCGGGCAGGCGGTTGCCGTGCATCATGGCGCAGTCGCCGAGCGCGAGCGCGTCGCGCGCGCCCACGATGCGCAGGAACGGGTCCACCGCCAGCTTGGTCGCCGCCGGCCGCCCGCCGCTGAACTCCGCCTGCGCCGGCAGCTGCGCGGCGACGGCCTGCGCGTTTCGGCGCACGTCACGCTCCTGCCGTGTTGGTTATGCACGAAGCAGTGCCGCATAACTGCCACTTTCGCACTGGTGACCATGTCAAGGGGCGGCGCACGTCCGTCAGCCTTCTATGCTTCAGCGCTCCCCGTGCCTGGTCTCACGGGGACACAGAGCGCGCCGCACCCAAGCACACTGCTCACCCCGTGCCCGCCTGGCCTACTTCAGGCGCGCATGTGAAGGCTGAGCGTGTCTCGTGCTGATGGGATAGCATTAGGGGAGGGTCGGCGGGGCCGCGCGCGCCTGCACCAGGGGCCGCGAGGAGTTGCCCGTGCTCCACACGCACACGCCGTAGTCCATGCGCTCGCCGCTGGACAGCACCACCTGCCGCGCGCACAGCACGGGGCGGCCGCCATCAGCCCCCCATCACGCCTCCAGCTCCGCCAGCGCGCGCGGCTGCTTGTGTCAGCGCGACCCAACGTGCGCACATGAGGGTGGCTGCCCAGGCAGCCGGCCACTCGCCAGGACAGAGCGTTGTTCCCTGTGCAGGCAATGGCGCAGGGCCGCGCCCAAGCGCGCCGCGGCGCTATGCCAACGCGGCGGCGACACGCACCAAATCCGCACAGCTTTTTCACTTGCGGCGCGTCCCTGCATAGGTGTATGCTGCACAAGCACAGACTTTGCATGCTCGCAACCCCTGCATCATGCAGTGGTAGCATGGGGTGCCTAAGCGCCGGGGCACACCTGCTCCTGCGTGACCTCCACCACGCGCACGCCTGTCCGCACCTCCACGCCGGACTGCTCGAAGGACGCGAGCGCTTGCCGCTGCAGGCGCTCGTCGAACATGGTCAGGATGCTCTGCGCACTCTGCGCGCCGCGGCGCACGCACGCTGTCAGCTGCAGCATGACGTCAGCAAGACAGGCCGCGGCACATACATGCTGGTTCACCACTGCAATTGTAAGGGACCCGATTTGAGAAGCAGTCCTTGGGGCACATGAGTCAGCAAATACGGGCAGCAAGGTACCGGAGGTGCTTCTCCAGCCTGAGCAGTAGCAGGCAGCAGCCTGGGAGCGCGTCGCAGACCAGCCGAGCAATGCGTGAAACGTCAGGGCATGCCTGGAGGAGCGTCACGCGCACGGAGGGCATGAGCTCCGCATACTTGCGGCGCAGGTCGACGCGCACAAAGTCGGCCAGCGTGCCTGCGAACTCCACGCCTGCAGCGCCACCGCGGTCAATGATGTAAGCCAGGCAGTTGCACGACACGCTGCGCTATGCATCAGTGGCATTGCATCCAGGAGCTTGGTAAACATCCTGCTCGCGGGCATGCCAGCCCCTCTGCTCATGCGCTCACAGCCGAATACATATGAGGCGACTCTCAACGCCTGCTAAGGTGCAAGTCCTCCTTGCAGATCCAGATGCCTAGTCAAATGACGCACTGAGCATTCTATAGCAGAACTCTGGGGAAAAGCCAGGTCCATTTCGTGAGGCAATGGAAATACGCTGCCCTCGCACCTGTAGGCCCGCCGCCCACAACGATGAAGTGCAGCGCGCGGCGCACGTCCACCTCCAGCGCGCCGGGCAGCGCGGCCAGCTCGAAGCAATCGGAGATGCGCTTCCGCAGCGCGATCGTGTCGGCGATCTCCTGCGGCGGTCTGGTGGGTCAGCGCAGCTGCATGCAGCCCCACAAAGCGCTGTTTAAGCTGCCTACTTCAGGCATGCGCTCGCTGGGAAAAGTGGTGCGTGTCGAAGCAACACGGTGAGTTGCTACAAGGCTGCCCTTAGCGGCAGGCACGCCAGTGGTGGCCGACTGCTGCGTCTACCCTAACTCATACCCATATTATACCCTAGGCAAGGCTCGCCTTCATGAAGAAGCAGTAGTCGGACACGCCCGGCACGCCAAAGGTGGCTGACTGCTCCCCCACGGCCACCACCTGCGCCGGCGCGCGCACCCACTTGGCGGACCGACAGTGGGTCTAGGGCTGCAGTCCTAACCCCAACGATGTCGTCAAGGTGCATATTAGAAACAGCGTGCTCTGCGCTGAAGGCAGAACCAGGGACACATGCAGGAGGCAGCACACCAGAGCACTGCATCGAGCATTTAAGGCCTAAGCACGGCAGGTGTGCACGGCAGGCAATGCACTGCAGAGCAGCTTGGGGGCAGCGCGCACCACCAGGTCGTAGTTGATCTGGAACTGCGGCTTGCGGCCGCCCTGGTAGGCCACGCTGCTGGTGCACAGCGCCGTCTTCTTCGTCACGTCCAGCTCCTGGGGCCCGCACCATGCATGCAGTGAGAGCTGCACCAAGAGGACTGCACCATGCGTGCAGTGAGGAGCGCAGCAGGCGGGGCAGTGAGGAGTGCATCCGGCACGCGGTAATTGCAGGCAGGCTTCCCGGACGCGGAGCGCGGAGCAGGCAGGCGGCGCGCAGCGCCTGCGCGCATGCGGCATGCATGGAGCGCCTCCTACCTGGAGCACGCAACGCAACACATGCCCACCAGCTGCTACATGACAACCTGCAGACATACACGTCGACATGCAAAGTCAGGTTTGTGCTCAGAACAGTGTGCTTGAGGCCGCACGTCGCAGGTCGCGCCGACGTACTCGACGAAGCGGTTGCTGACGCGGATCGGCTCGCACAGGCTTCGGAACTCCACCGTGCCCACCGCGGTGGACGGCAGCATG
>JAABUZ0100008985.1_pt1 | contig 11575 bp, 7 predicted proteins | sample 5562091 | NCBI WGS metagenome assembly JAABUZ01 (sample SAMN12813069, study PRJNA571459) | rock metagenome | isolation source: Antarctica rocks | place: Antarctica: Victoria Land, Linnaeus Terrace sud | collected 2015-12-21
CGGGCGATCCGCGATCCGGGGTCGGGGGAGGGCGCCATCGTCTTCGTCACCTCCATCGCCGGTGCAGTCGGCGTGCCAGGGGAAAGCGTGTACTCCGCGAGCAAGGCCGCGCTAGAGGCCTTCGCGCCACTGCTGCGCGAGGAGCTGCGGGCCGACCGGATCGCGGTGTGCACGGTGCTGCCCGGGGTGGTGGACACGGCGTTCTTCCAACGCCGGGGTGTGCCCTACGACCGGCAGTTTCCACGTCCCGTTCCGCCCGAGCGGGTGGCGCGGGCCGTGCTGCACGCGGTGCAGAGCGGCAGGCCCCGCCAGATCCTGCCCCGCTGGCTGGCGATCCCCGCACGGCTTTCGGCGGTGGCGCCGGGCTGTTTCCGCTGGCTGGCGCGGCACCTGGCCTGACGTCGCCGCCGCCAGGTAGAACGTGTTATAGAATTGTGTGCATGGCGGTATCAGCGGTGTCGGAATGGGACGATGCGGCGGACGTGGTCGTCGTCGGTTACGGCGCCGCCGGAGTATCTGCCGCGCTGGAGGCGCGGGCGTCCGGTGTGCAGGTTCTGGCGCTGGACCGGTACAACGGCGGCGGCGCCACGGCGCTGTCCGGGGGCGTGGTCTACGCGGGCGGCGGGACGGCGGTGCAGGCCGAGGCCGGGGTCGCCGACACGGTGGACGCCATGTTCGACTACCTCTGCATGGAGGTCGGCGATGCGGTCCGGCCGGAGACGCTGCGCCGGTTCTGCGAACAGAGCCCCGCGATGATCGAGTGGCTGGTCGGCAACGGGGTGCCCTTCGAGGCGTCCCTGTGCCCCTACAAGACCTCCTATCCCAGCAACAAGCACTACCTGTACTACTCCGGCAGCGAGGCCGCCGGTCAGTTCCGCGCCGTGGCCCCACCCGCACCCCGCGGGCACCGGGCGAAAGGTCGGGGCACCTCCGGCAAGGTGCTGTTCGGCCCGCTGGCGCGTTCCGCCGCCGAGAAGGGCATCGAGTTCCGTCCGCAGACCCGGGTGACCGGGTTGATCACCGGCACCGACGGCCGGGTGACCGGGGTGCAGGCGGACACCTTGCGGCATGCCCCCGCGCGAGTGCGCCGAGCATTCACCAGAATGGCGGCCATCTCGGCGAAGCCAGGCATCTACCATCCGGGACTGCGCAGATCGCTGCAGCGCCGGCTCGACCACATCGAGGCCAAGTACGTCACCACGGTGCGTATCCAGGCCCGCAAGGCAGTGATCCTCACCGCCGGCGGATTCATCGCCAACAAGCAGATGGTCAAGATGCACGCGCCCGCCTACCGGGCCGGACTTCCGCTGGGCACCGCCGGCGACGACGGCAGCGGCATCGGCCTCGGTGTGGCCGTGGGCGCTGCCACCGACAAGATGGGCAATATCTCGGCCTGGCGGTTCATTGCGCCGCCCAGTGCCTTCCTCAGTGCGCTCGCGGTCGACGCCCACGGCGCTCGGATGGTGGATGAGTCCCGCTACGGCGCGGCACTGGGGGACGCGATGATCAAGCGGCACGAGAGCAAGGGCTGGCTGCTCATCGACGCCGAGCTGGAACGCCAGGCCCGCACTCAGCTGGGGGAGCAGACGGTGTGGTTCCAACGCATGCAGACCGAGGGCTTGCTGCGTACCGGGCGCACGACGGCGATGAGCATTGAGGAGCTGGCCGATCAAGCCGGCATCGAGCCGGCAGGGCTGCGCGCCACCGTCGAAGCGCACAACGAGGCCATCGCCGCCGGGCAGCCCGACCCGATGGGCAAACACGCCGACTTCACCCGGCCGATCGCCACGGCACCGTTCTCCCTGCTGGACATCTCCGTCAAGCCCAGCCTGACCTTCCCGACGCCGATGCTGACGCTAGGTGGCCTGGTCGTGGACGAGGCGACCGGGATCGTGCAGTCCGCCGACGGTGCGGACATCCCCGGGCTCTACGCGGCGGGCCGGACAGCCGTGGGTATCTGCTCCAACTCCTACGTCAGCGGCCTCTCGATCGCGGACTGCATCTTCGCCGGACGCCGCGCCGGCGCGCACAGTGCGAGCGGCTGAACGTCAGCGGCGTGCTCAGGCGCTGGGCAGGCTCCCGCAGCTGCTCGTCGCCGGAGCACCGACGAACCGCTGGTAGAGCCAGCCCTGAGCCTCGGGCAGTCCGAGCACGGCCGGCAACGCGTGGCCGACGGCGAAGCCAGGGAACACGGCCGGGATGTCGTACTCCTTGAACTGCACCGAGGCGTGCTTGTCGCACCAGTCCTTCGCGAGCTGCAGTGACTGGGCAAACGGAATGAGGTCGTCGTTGCGGCCCTGCCAGATGTACACCGGCGCCGTGGGCGTGGAGTTGCCGATGCGCTGCGCGGCGACGATGGACTTGAACGGTTCCGTCCCCAGGAAGGTCGTGACCGGATCGCCACTCACCGTGAAGTCGCGAGTCTGCTGGAACCCGAAGCGCAGCGCGGTCTCGGCAACGCACTGGCCCTTGGTGGCGGCAAGGACGTCTTTGCCGCGCTGGTTGAGCAGCGTGCTGAGTGGAGCTACCACCTGCGGGTAGTCCTGAATGATGCTGTTGATGGTGTAACCCACCGCGCCGGTCAGCACGGTGCCGTCGATCTGCCCGGCGACCTTGGCGAGGTCGGCAGGCGGCGCGCCGACGGCCGCACCGCGCAGGTTCAGTCTCGGGGCGTAGCTGGGCTGCAGCTCGGCCGCCGCCGCAGAGGCCCCGCCACCCTGCGAGTAGCCGTAGATGCCCACGGGGCCGTCGGTGGGAATGCCCAGCCGCGTCAGGCCGCTGAGCTGCTGAGCTGCGATGGCCGCGTCGAGGACGGCATGCGCCTCGTCCACCCGGTTGACGTAGGTGTGCACCCGGTCGGGCGTTCCCAGACCTTGGTAGTCGGTGACCACCACCGCGACACCGGCCGCCAGCATCGGGAAGATGGTCGCCGCCTCGTATTCCAGCCCCTGGTTGAACAGCTTCGACGGCGCGCACTGGTCACCTTGGCCGATGGTGCCCACCGCGAAGCTCACGAGTGGCCGTTGTGCGGATGCCTGCCACGGTGCGGGGGGCAACAGGAGGGTGCCGGTGACGGCGACGGCGTTGTTGTTGACGTCGGTGCTCTTGTACATGATCCGCTTGGCCGGCACGCCGAGGTAAGCGACCGCGGAGTCCTGGTAGCGGATGACGTCGCCGTTGGCCAGAGCGGACAGGCCGGTGGGTGGTGCGTAGAAGTCCTGAGCAGCCGGGTACGGCCCGGGGTCCGTCGTCACGGCCGCCGGTGCGGCGAGTGCGGGTGCCGCGGGCAGGACGGCGAGTGCCGCCGCCGCGAGAGCAAGAGCCGGGAGGTGCCGCAGACGGTGCCGAAATCGTATAGCAAGAAACCCCATTCACCAAGTTGTGTCGTACGCCGAGTTCACCGCGCATCCCCCTGTGTGGCGCGCGCCACAGGGATCCTCTCATAGCGGTGCACGAATGTGCACCGCTTTCTTTGTCGCCCGATCAACTCGGCAGGTTCAGCCTGGTCGTCAGCTCGGCGGCATCGGGTTCCCACACCGCCGGCCAGTCCGCTCCGCGCAGCAGCGCGTCGGTTCCGCCGTCCGCGAAGAGCACGCTGCCGCAGAGCAGGGCGGAGCGCTCGTCCAGGAGAAATTCAATGACACTGGCAACTTCCTCCGGTCGACCCCGGCGCCCCTGCGGCACCGGGTACACGTCCAGGAGCTTGGCCAGCTCTGGGTCCAGATCGGCACCGGAGGTCATCGGCGTCTCGATCATGCCGGGAGCGACGGCGTTGATCCGGATGCCGGCGCCGATCCATTCCGCAGCGACAGCGTTGGCGCGGACCCAGCGCGCCAGCGCCAACTTGGTCGCCGGGTAGGTCGCCACAGCGCCGAGTTCATCCGCGAGCGCGATCGCGGCTGCCTCAGGTCCGGCCAGGCATGCATCGACCAGTGCGTGCGGGATTCCGGGCTGGGTGCTGGTGCTGCTGGAGGACACCGCGACCACCGCGGAGGATCCGGATGCCGCCAAGCAGGGGCGTAGTCCCTCGAAGAGCTGGACGGCGCCGAAGTAGTTGACGGCGGCAAGGAGTCCGCCCGGCAGCCCGGACAATGGACCCAGGCCCGCGCACGCCACCATGCCGTCGAGGACCCCATCGCACGCCCGTCGCACGGCATCAATTGCGTAGGTTCGGCCTTCGGCAGTGGAGAGGTCGGCAGCGACGTCGGCGTTGGTCTTGTCCAGCCCGATCGTGCGGTGGCCCGCGGCCCGCAAACGGGCCAGGCAGGCCGCGCCGATTCCGGAGGCCGAGCCGGTAACGGCGAAGGTCGACATGGCACAATTAGAACACGTTCCAGTTTGGCGGGCAGGAACTATGGGTGCCCGGAAATGAACGGCGCGGCGCGGGCGAGTCTTCCGCGGAAGACTCGCCGCCGGCGGCGACCTTGGCGGAGGGAACCCACACCTATTCGGCCGGGTTCCTTACCACCCACGGGCACCGGGGATCGACTCGACCACGGCTACGCGGTGGCGGTCCTCCTGCGACAGGTTGCATGAACCGAGCCGACGGAGCGCGGACGCCACGATTCCGGGTGGGTCGAGGCCCTGTGCGGCGAGTAGGTTCCCGCGTGCCCCGTGCGGAAGGAACTGCTGCGCGAGGCCCAACGTTTGCACCTCGGTACGGACCCGCAATCCGCGCGCGGCGCGACAGAACGCATCGCCGTACCCACCCGCGAGCCCGTTGTCCTCAATGCTCACCACGAGGCGGTACCGCCTGGCCGCCGCAACGAGGACAGGGTCGACCGGCAGCGCCCAGCGGGGGTCCACCACCGCGGCCGGCACCCCGACGCGTTCCAGCTCGGCGGCTGCCTCGACCGCCACGGCCGCCATGGCGCCCACCCCGATAAGCAGCACCTCGGCGTGCGGTTGGTGCACCAGGACGTCGCCGGTACCGATGGTGCCCACCCGGGGCAGCTCCCTCGTGGCGGCGCCCTTGGGAAACCGCAGGGCGGTCGGACCGGTGCCATCGGCAACGGCCTCGCGCAGCAACTCGCGCAGCCGCTGCGCGTCCCGAGGCGCGGCGACCCGCATGCCGGGTACCGAGCCCAGGATCGAAAGGTCCCACATGCCGTTGTGGCTCGGCCCGTCGTTGCCGGTGATGCCCGCGCGGTCGAGCACGAGGGTGACGGGCAGCCGGTGCAGCGCCACGTCCAGCAGCACCTGATCGAAGGCGCGGTTGAGGAAGGTGGCGTAGATGGCCACCACCGGGTGCAGGCCACCCATCGCCAGACCGGCCGCGGAGGTCACGGCGTGCTGCTCGGCGATGCCGACGTCGTGCACCCGATCCGGGAACGCCATGGCGAAGGGATGCAGCCCGGTGGGGCGCAGCATCGCGGCCGACACCGCCACCACGTCCGTGCGCGCGGCGCCGATGGCGACCAGCTCCGCGCCGAACACCGAGGTCCAGGACGGGCCGGCCGGCGGAGCGGGGGGCGCGATGGCGTGCATCCGGTCGGCCTCGTCGGCCTCCGCCGGAAGGTAGCCACGTCCCTTGCGGGTGAGGCAGTGCACCACGGTGGGCGTACCCAGGTCCCGGGCCTGCTCCAGAGCGTCCTGGACGGCGGCGATGTCGTGGCCGTCGACCGGGCCCAGGTAGCGCAGTCCCAGCCGCTCGAACACCGCACCGCCGCTGCCGCCGCGCAGTCGGGCCAGGTGTGCGGCCAGGCCGCCGACGGTCGGCGCATAGGAACGGCCGTTGTCGTTGAGCACGATCACCACGGGTCGGCCCGCGGCGGTACCGAGGTTGTTCAGCGCCTCCCAGCACATCCCGCCGGTGAGCGCCCCGTCCCCGACCACGGCGACCACGCAACGGTCGCTTTCACCTCGTACGGCAAAGGCTTTTGCCAGGCCGTCGGCATAGGACAACGCCGTGGAGGCATGCGAGTTCTCCACCAGATCGTGTCGGCTCTCCGCCCTGCTCGGATAGCCGGACATCCCGCCGAGTTGGCGCAGGGAGCCCAGCTCCGCCCGGCGCCCGGTGAGCATTTTGTGCACGTAGCTCTGGTGACCGGTGTCGAAGACGATGGCGTCGTGCGGTGAGTGGAACACCCGGTGCAGGGCGAGAGTCAGCTCCACCACCCCGAGGTTGGGTCCCAGGTGTCCCCCCGTACGGCACACCGACTCGATCAGCTCGGCCCGCAACTGCGCAGCCAGCTCAGCGAGCGCGGGCTGATCCAGCGCGCGCAGCTCGTCGAGTCCGCTGATCGGGCGAAGGACGGTGGTCATCGCCGCTCATCCCCCGGTCGCCGCGCGGATTGACTCCCGCAGCGAGCCCATGGTCGCCAGCACCGCGGTGGGTTCGTACCCGCAGTGCGCCATGCAGTTCGCGCACTTCGGGTTGCGGCCGCGGCCGTAGTTGTCCCAGTCGGTGTCCTCGACCAGCTCGCGGTAGGTGCTGGCGTAGCCGTCGTCGAGGAGATAGCAGGGCTTCTGCCAACGCAGCAGCGAGTACGAGGGGATGCCCCACGCCGTGCAGGCCAACTCGTGCTTGCCCTCCAGGAAGTCGAGGAACACCGGCGAGTGGTTCAGCCGCCACTTCTTGCGCCGGCCGTCGGCGAAGGCCTTGGCGAACAGCTCCCTGGTCTGCTCCACGCCCAGCCAGTGCTCCTGGTCCGGCGCCTTCTCGTAGGCGAAGCCCGGCGAGATCTGCATGTTGTCGACCTTGAGGTCGTCGTTGAGGTAGTCGAGCACGTCGATGACGTCCTGCGGGCTGTCGGTGTCGAAGAAGGTGGTGTTCGTCATCACCCGGAAGCCGGCGTTCTGGGCCATCTTCACCGAGGCCACGGCCTGGTCGAACACCCCTTCCTTGCAGACGGATTCGTCGTGGCGCTCCCGCAGACCGTCGAGGTGCACCATCCACGCGAAGTTGCGGTGTGGGCTGAACTTGTGCAGATGCTTGGGCAGCAGCACGGCGTTGGTGCACAGGAACACGATCTTGTTGCGGTTCAGCAGCTGTCGGACGATCTCGTCGATCTGCGGGTGCATCAACGGCTCGCCGCCGGCGATGGAGACCATCGGCGCACCGCTCTCCTCGATCGCACCGACGGCTTGCTCCACCGGCATTCGCTGCTTGAGCAGCGAGGCGGGTTGCGCGATCTTGCCGCATCCCGCGCACTTGAGGTTGCACGCGAACAGCGGCTCCAGCTCCACCAGCAGCGGGTACTTCTCCTTGCGCAGCAGCTTCTGCTTGAGCAGGTAGCCGCCGAGTCGCGCGGTCTGACGTACGGGCATGGCCATCTTCAGATCACCTCTCTGGGCAGGGTGAATCGAACGTCCTCGTCGACGGCCTTGGCCTCGCGCACGGAGAGCGAACCCAGTCCGGACAGGCAGTGCACGAGCTCGTCGGTCAGGTGCGGCGGTGCGGAGGCTCCCGCGGTGATGCCGACGCGGCGGACGCCGGCCAGCCACCGCAGGTCCACGTCGCCGGCGTCGTCGACGAGGTGGGCTTGCGAACCGTCCCGTTGCGCCACCTCGACGAGGCGCCGGGAGTTGGACGAGTTGGGCGAGCCGAGGACGAGCACCAGCTCGACGTCGGCGGTGATGGACCGCAGGGCGAGCTGACGGTTGGTGGTGGCGTAGCAGATGTCGTCGCTGCGCGGTGCGCTGATCGCCGGGAAGCGCTCGCGGAGCACCGCGGCGACCTGTTCGGCCTCGTCCGCGGCGAGCGTGGTCTGCATGACGTACGCGACCTGCTCGGCATCCGCGGCCTGCACCCTGGCGGCCTGCGCCACGTCCTCCACCACCACGACGTTCCACGGCGCTTCGCCCGCCGTGCCCTGCACTTCGTCGTGCTCGGCGTGGCCGATCAGGAACACCGTCTTGCCGAGGCCGGAGTAACGGCGAACCTCGTTGTGCACCTTGGCCACCAGTGGGCACGTGGCATCGATCACGGACAGCTCGCGCTGCCTGGCCTGCTCCCGGACCTCCGGCGTCACCCCGTGCGCGGCCAGCACCGCGATGGCGCCGCGGGGTACCTCGTCCAGCTCGGTGACGAATACCGCGCCCCGCCGCTCGAGCTGCGCCACCACGTGGGCGTTGTGCACGATCTGGCGCCGCACGTACACCGGAGCGCCATGCCGTTCCAGCGCCCGCTGCACGGTCTCGATGGCCCGGCCCACGCCGGCGCAGAACGATCGGGGGCTGGCCAGGACCACCTCGCGCGGCCCGAGCGCGTCCGCCCACTGCTGCACGGCGGGCGCCGCGATCCGCAGCGACCGCAGGGCCTGTACGCCGTGCACCAGCGTTGCGGGCCGCAGCAGCGGACGCGCCGGTGTGTCCACAATGGCCCGAATGGCGGCAAAGGGCGCCTCGCCCGGTGCGAGCGGGGCCGACTCCATGTCCACCGCCAGCGCACCGGTCTGCGCCAGTGCGTGGATGGCGGAGCCACTGACGATCCCCGCGGTCGACGCGATCGGTCCCAGGTGCACCCGCAGCCCGGCACGGCGCAACGCCCCGGCCAGCAGCGGCGCCGCGGGGCTGGGCACGGTGCGCTGCGCTCCGCGTACCTCGATGGCGACCACCACGTCACCGGGGCGGATGCCCTCGGTCAGTGCGCCGCCCACCCCGGCAACAAGGGTCGGCCGCCGTGCTGGGGGCCGCCGGCTGGAACGGGCGGGCCCCATCCCCGTCCGGACCACCTCGACGTCGCGCAGGGGGCCTAATGCCAGCTGCTCCACCCGCAGGGGGGTGCACACCACGGGCACACTCATGGCGCCGCCCGCAGGCCGAGGTAACGGCCGAGCGCGGAAAGGGGGAACACCACGCGGTACAGGTGGTAGTTGATGAAGAAGTCCCCGGGAAAGCCGGTGCCGGTGTACTGCGGCTCGTCCCAGGACCCGTCCATGCGCTGGCCGCGGACCAGCCAGTCCACGCCGCGCCGCACCGCCTCCGACCGGTCCGCCGCGGCCAGCAGCGCGAGCAGCGCCCATGCGGTCTGCGAGGCCGTGGAGTCGCCCCTGCCGACCCAGCTGCGGTCGCGGTAGGACCGCAGGTCCTCGCCCCAGCCCCCGTCGGCGTTCTGGTACTTCTCCAGCCACCTGACGGCGGCGCGGATGCTCGGAGCGGTCGGGGCCATACCCGCGGCGATCAGTGCGGGGACGGCGGCTCCGGTGCCGTAAACGTGGTTGGCTCCCCACCGCCCGAACCAGGAACCGTCCGACTCCTGGGCGTCAAGCAGCCAGCGCACCCCACGGCGACAGTCCTCGCTGCCCGCTTCGCCGACCGCGGCGAGCATCTCCACCACGTGGGCGGTGACGTCGGCCGAGGGCGGGTCGATCACCGCGCCGAAGTCGCAGAAGGGCAGCTTGGTGGCCAGGGCACGGGTGTTGTCCGCGTCGAAGGCGCCCCAGCCGCCGTTGCGCGACTGCATCCCACGCACCCACCGCACGCCGCGTTCGACGGCGGCCCAGCCGTCGCAATGCCGGTCCAGACAGCGATGCAGCGCGAGCACGATCTCGGCGGTGTCGTCGGTGTCGGGGTAGTTGTCGTTGGCGAATTCGAAGGCCCAGCCACCCGGGGCTAGTTCGGGTCGGCGAACCGCCCAGTCGCCGGGCACCCGGATCTCCTCGCCGAGCAGCCAGTCGACGGCCCCGGTCACCATCTCGTCGTCCTCGGGTGTGCCCGCGTCGAGCAGCGCGGTCAGCGCCAAGGCGGTGTCCCAGACCGGCGACTGGCAGGCCTCCACTCGGCGCGTCACACCGGTGGACGTCTCCGCACGCAGCACGAAACCCTCCAGCCCGTCGAGACCGGCCCGCATCGCGGGGTGCTCCGGTGGGTAACCGAGCAGGTGCAGCGCGAGCAGGGAGTACACCCAGGGCGGTTGGATGCCCCCCCACGAGCCGTCGGCCTCTTGCCGGGCGAGGATCCACTCCGCTGCGCGGTGGGTGGCCAGCCGGCGCAGCGGAGCTACCGGGTGCCGGGCATAGGCGTGCAGGACGCGGTCCAGTCGCTGGAACGCGCCGCGCCACGTCCATAATGGACTCTTCGTCATCGGCATGGTGCCCGCCCGCAGTTCCTCGATGCCGAAGGGCAGTGCACGTACGGGTCGCGCCGTGCACACCACGGTCAGCGGCACGATGGTCTGCCGTGCCCAGCAGCCCCAGTCGTAGATGTTCAGCGGCACCCGCGGGGGCAACAGGATCAATTCGGGGGGCAGGTTCGGCAACTCGTCCCAAGACCAGAGGCCGAACAGGGCCAACCAGATTCGGGTGAACACCCGACTGGCCTCGACGCCGCCATTGGCCCGCACGAATGCCGCGGCTGCCCGCATGTGCGGCGCCTCGGGGTCGTCACCGGACAGGCACAGCGCCACCCAGGCCTCCGCGGTGGTGGAGACGTCGCCCGGACCGCCGTAGAAGGTCGCCCACGTCCCGTCGGTGCGCTGCTGCGAGCGGATCCACCGCGCGGCCTCTTCGGTGACCTGTCGGTCGCGTGTGCCGAGGAACTCGCGGAGCAGCAGGTCCTCCGCGTCCATCGTCACGTTGGTCTCCAGCTCGCCCTTCCACCAACCCTGCGGGTCCTGGATGCAGCGCAGGTACTCGACGCCGCGCTGCACGGCGCGCGTGGTGGCGGTGGCCGCGGTGTCCTCGGCGGCGAATGCCCGGGCGGGTGCGGCCATCACGCCTCCCTGTCGATGACGAACTGGCCCAGCGCCAGCAGCTCCGCGCGCGGACCGGGCGGCAGCTCCACGGTGTCCAGGCAGGACTCCGCCTGCCGCATGCGCCGAGCGGCTTCCGCCGTTGCCCAGCCTCGACCGCCACCGGCCTCGACCAGCTCGGCCGCCCGGCGCAACCCCACCTCGTCCACTGTGGAGTCCGCATACCAAGCGGCCAGTTCGTGTGCGCTCGCGTCGTCGGCGGCGAGCACCCAGCTGACGGGCAACGTCTTCTTCTTCGACCGAAGGTCCGAGAGCACCGGCTTCCCGGTGACGGCCGGGTCGCCCCAGATGCCCAACATGTCGTCGACCAGCTGGAACGCCGCGCCGAGGTGCTGTCCGTAGGCAGACAACGCGGACACCACCTGGCGGGGAGCGCCGGCGAGGACGGCGCCGATGCTGGTGCTGGCAGACAGCAGGGCGCCGGTCTTGCCCGCGGCCATCCGCACGCATTCCTCGACGGACACGCTGCTGCGGGTTTCGAAGGCGAGGTCCTCCACCTGCCCGCGAACCAATTCCTGCGTCGCAGCCAGCAGCAGCCGCGCCGCCGCCGGGGCGTGCCGAGAGCCGCTGTCCAGCAGCACCTGCTGGGCCAGGACGAGCAGCGCATCGCCGGTGAGGATGGCGCAGGGCTCGCCCCACAGCGACCACACGGTCGCGCGGTGGCGGCGTTGGGTGTCGCCGTCCATCACGTCGTCGTGCAGCAGGGAGAAGTTGTGCACCAGCTCCACGGCCACCGCTCCAGGGATGGCTGTCTCGGCGCTGGCACCGGCCAGCTCGGCGGACAGCAGCGCCAGCGCGGGCCGCAGCGCCTTGCCACCCCCGACCGAGGGCGCGCCCACTGCGTCGGTCCAGCCCAGGTGGTAGCTCGCCGCGGCGTGGCTG
>JAABUZ0100008986.1_pt1 | contig 11572 bp, 11 predicted proteins | sample 5562091 | NCBI WGS metagenome assembly JAABUZ01 (sample SAMN12813069, study PRJNA571459) | rock metagenome | isolation source: Antarctica rocks | place: Antarctica: Victoria Land, Linnaeus Terrace sud | collected 2015-12-21
TAATAGCGATCGCCTGCCGGCGTCGGGCTGACCCGACCGCTTTCCCGCGTGAACAGCCGCGCGCCGAACCGCTCTTCGAGCTTGCGCACATGTTGGGAAACGCCGGACTGCGTCGCCGCTCACGGGCCGCCGCTGCCGTGAACGAGCGCTCCTCATAGGCCGCCACGAAAAGCAGGATGTCGCGAGGCAAGTCGGCCATTACAAAACCTGATGCGGGAGATTACCACGTCTCATTTGGCATCGACCCCTGGCACCGCCACCTTACGGGCATGATGGATAGCCACCCCGAGCAGTTGGTGACCGACCCGGCCGAGCTCCGGCGCGCGCTCGGCCGTTTCGCGACGGGGGTCACCATCGTGACGACCTGCACCGACGACGGCCGGCTGGAGGGACTCACCGCCAACTCGTTCACCTCCGTCTCACTCGATCCGCCGCTGGTGCTCTGGAGCCTGAACCGGAGCGCCCGCGCGCTGCCGAGCTTCCTTTCCGCGCGCTGGTTTGCCGTCAATGTGCTCGGCAGTCATCAGAGCGGGCTGTCGGCGCACTTTTCTGGCATGGTCGCGGACCGGTTCGCCGGGCTGCCATTTGCCGTCGGCCTGGGGGGCTGCCCGGTGCTGGAGGACGGCATCGCTCATTTCGAATGCAGCGTGTATGACCGGGTCGACGCCGGCGATCACGTGATCTTTCTCGGCCGCGTTGAACGGATGCGGCATCGCGACGGCGTACCGCTGCTCTACAGCAGCGGCCGGTATTGCGTGCCGGCCGCCCTCGAACCGGCGGGCTAATCGGCCGTCCAGCCACCGTCGACCATCAGAGCACTGCCGGTCATCAGCGCCGAGGCGTCCGACGCCAGGAACAACACGGCGCCCATCAAATCCTCCGGCTGGCCAAGCCGGCCGAGCTTGATCTTCTTCAGCACATCCGCGCGGAACGTTTCATCCTCGAAGAAGGGCCGGGTCAGCGGCGTCTCGATGAAGGTTGGGCAAATGGTGTTCACGCGGATGCCGAGCGGCCCAAATTCGACCGCCATGGCCTTGGACAGCCCCTCCATCGCATGCTTGCTCGCGCAGTAGATCGTGCGACGGGCACCGCCCACATGTCCCATCTGCGACGACATATGGATGATGGAGCCCGGCCGCCCCGCCGCGGCCAACCGCCGCGCCACCGCCTGCGCGACGAAGAATGCCGCGCGAACGTTGACCGACATGACCGCATCGAAATCGTCGGTCGAGACGTCCAAGAATGGTTTCGGCCGATTGGTGCCGGCGTTATTGACCAGGATGTCGAACGGCAGCGCGTCGGCGATGGCGGCCTGCACCGACGCGACGTCGCACACGTCGGCCACGAGGGTAGCCGCCTGGCCACCCGCATCGACCAATTCCGCAGCGACCGCCTCGATCTCCGTGCGCGTCCGCGCCATCAGCGTCACATGTGCGCCCGCCTGCGCCAAGGCCGCGGCACAGGCGAGCCCGAGCCCACGCCCTGCCCCGGTCACCAGCGCCCGCTTGCCGTCGAGGCGGAACGACGGTGTTTGCGGCAGCGTCACGGGGCGGGCTGGGCGTAGCCGACGTTGCCGCCGCCATAGCGACGCACCCGCACATTGGCCTGCTCGGCATGGCCGGCGAAGCCCTCGAGCAGACACAGGCGCGAGGCATAGGCGCCGATCTCCGCGCTGGCCGCGTCGGTCGTCACGCGCTGGTAGCTGCACGTCTTGATGAACTTACCGACCCATAGCCCGCCCGTGTAGCGCGCGGCCAGCTTGGTCGGCAGCGTATGGTTGGTGCCGATCACCTTGTCCCCGAACGCGACGTTGGTGCGTGGACCCAAGAACAGCGCGCCATAATTGCGCATGTTGGCCAGGAAGTAATCCGGGTCCCGGGTCATGACCTGGACGTGCTCGGAGGCGATGCGGTCGGCCTCGCGCACCATCTCGGCGTCATCTTCGCAGACGATCACCTGGCCATGATCGGCCCAGGATTGCCGGGCGATGTCCGCGGTCGGCAGGATGCCTAACAAACGGTCCACCTCGGCCAACGTCTCGCGCGCCAGGCGTTCGGACGTCGTCAGCAAAATGGCGGGAGAGGTCGGCCCATGCTCGGCCTGGCCCAGCAGGTCGGTGGCGCAGATCTCGCCGTCCACCGTGTCGTCGGCGATCACTAGCGTCTCGGTCGGGCCGGCGAGAAGGTCGATGCCGACCCGGCCGAACAACTGCCGCTTGGCTTCGGCGACGTACGCGTTGCCGGGCCCGACGATCATGTCGACCGGCTCGATCGTCTCGGTGCCGAGCGCCATGGCCGCGATCGCCTGCACGCCGCCCAGCACGTAGATCTCGTGCGCGCCGCCCATGTGCATCGCGGCCACGATCGCCGGATGCGCGCCACCCTTGAACGGCGGCGCGCAGGCGATGATGCGTGGACAGCCGGCGACGCTGGCGGTGAGCACCGACATGTGCGCGGAAGCGACCATCGGATACCGCCCGCCCGGGACGTAGCAGCCGACCGCCTGGATCGGGATGTTCTTATGCCCGAGCACCACGCCCGGCATCGTCTCGACCTCGAGGTCGATCAGGCAGGCTTTCTGCGCTTCGGCGAATTTCCGCACCTGCGCCTGGGCGAAGCGGATGTCCTCGAGATCGCGCGCCGGCACCTTGGCGATGGCCTCGTCGATCTGCGCCGGGGTCAGTCGGAAACTCTCCGGCTCCCAGTGATCGAACTTGGCCGACAGCGCGCGGATCGCCGAATCCCCTTCCCTCTCGACCTGCTCGAGGATCGACTCGACCGTCTTGCGGACGGCGTCATCCGCCTCGCGCAATGTGGTCGCGTCGGCGCCATGCTTCAGGATACGGGCCACGTTGTCTCCTACTTGCCTGCGACCGACTTGGCCGCGAACTATTTGATCGCGAGCGGGTTGATCGGCGAGCCGGTCCCACCCGTCAGGTTGAGCGGCGGGCCGCTGAACATGAACTCATAGACGCCGTCCGCGGCGCAATCCGCCGCGAGATCGGTCACGTCGAACATCTCGCCCATCGTCAGGCCCATCGCGGGGATCACCACCCAGTGCCACGGCTGCTTGGCCTCGCTCGTCTCGTTCGGTCGCACTTCGACGCCCCACGTGTCGGAGCAGATCGCGGCGATCTGCTTTTCCTGGCACCAGTAGCAGTTCTCGAACCGCACGCCCGGCGCATCACCCCCGGCGTATCCGCCCCAGGCACCCTCGGCCCGGCACCGCTCCAGCTGCCCCGTGCGCACGATCACGAAATCCGCGCGCCGGATCTCGACGCCTTGCGCCGCCGCGACCGCGTCGAGCTCGGCGTTGCTGATGCCGTAACCGTCGGGCAGCCAGTCCAGGCCCTTGTGCCGCGGCACGTCCAGTAGCACGCCGCGGCCGACCATCTTCGCCCGCGCATGCTCGATCCCGAGCACATGCACGCCCCCAGAATCGACCCGGCGCGCGTCGTGCCCGTTGTACATCTTGTCGTCGAGGAAGATGTGCCCGAGGCTGTCCCAATGCGTGGCCGCTTGAACCGGCATGTTCAGTGCGTCGTCCGCATAGCGGAGCGTCTGCCCGCCCTGGTCGAACCGGCCGGCGACGGCGTCGGTGCCGGTGGCGAGCATCGTGTGGATCGGGTTCCAGCGCCCGCCGAACATGCCGCTCTGCGGGCCCTGGTTGTTCAGCGGAATACCCATCGCGAAGATCTTGCCGCGCTTGACCAACTGGGCCGCCGCGACGACGTCCGCGTCAGTAATGTAGTTGAGGGTTCCGATCTGGTCGTCCGCGCCCCAACGGCCCCAGTTCTTCAGTGCCTCCGCAGCCGCATAGACCGCTGGCAAGCCCGCACTGATGTCCATTCCGTCCCCTCCGCCACGCCGGGTCGCATGCCCGCGCTATTGAGCGACTGTTCAATAGCGCGTTCGCGCGGTCAAGCCTCGCCGGGGAAGTTCAACTCGATCGTGACGCCGTTCGGGTCTTCGAGGAACACCTGCTCGAGGTTCATGGCCGGGACGGTCCGGTCGCGATACGCCACCCCTGCTTCACGGAACTTCGCCCGCATCGCCTCCACGTCGTTGCCGATGAACGCCACGTGGTCGATCGTGCCCGTCCCGGTCCCGTCGCCGGCCTCGTCGCCGAGATAGTCCTTCAGGCCGCTCGAATCGTTCGGGTCGATGCCGACCACGTGAACGACGGCGATGCCGCCCTGGTAGAGCCAGACGCCGGGGAACGGGAAGCTGGGCCGCGGCCCGACCTCCAGCCCGAGCACGTCGGCATAGAACCGCTCGGTCGCGGCAAGGTCGGTGGTACGGATCGAGTAGTGGTCCAGGCGGGTAATGGGCATTGTGGCCACCTTTCTTGATTTTCGACCGATCAACAATCGCGCAGCCTCCGGTTTGTCAAGCTTGACGGCCCGGCCGCTGCCCCGACCATACTGCGCGCGGAGGAGACAAACGTGAAAGCCAGCGCCGTTGATTACGTCCGCGCCGCATCGGTGGCGGACGCCATCGCCCTGCTCGGGCGGCACGGCGATAACGCCAAGCTGATCGCCGGCGGCCAAAGCCTGTTGCCGGCGCTGAACCTCCGCCTCTCCGCGCCCTCGCTGCTGATCGACATCTTTCGCCTCCCGGAGCTGCAGGGCGTCAGCCTGCTTCCCGGCGTCCTGCGCATCGGCGCCGGTTGCACCCACGCGCAACTGCTGACCGACCCTTTGGTCGCCGCGCATGCCAAGCTGATCGCCCGGGCTCTGGCCGACGTCGCTCACCCGGCCATCCGCAGCCGCGGCACCATTGGCGGCAGCCTCGCCAATGCCGACCCGGCGGCCGAGCTGCCCGCCTGCGCCCTCGCGCTCGGCGCGACGATGCTGCTGAGCGGTTCCGACGGTGAACGCCGGGTCACCGCGGACCGGTTTTTCACCGGCCTGTTCGAGACCGCGCTCGCGCCGGGCGAGCTGTTGGTCGCGGTCGAAATCCCGTTGGCACCAGAGGCGCGGTCAGGCTTTGCCGAACTGGCCCGCCGCAGCGGCGACTACGCCATGGTGGGCCTGGCGGCGCAGCGCACCACCGACGAGACGCGCCTCGCCTTCTTCTCCGTCGGTGCAACCGCCGTGCTCGCCCGTCGCGCCGCGGCTGCGCTGGCGCCAGGCATCACTGAAGCGACCTTGCACGCCGCTTGCGAGGCGCTGTCCACCGACCTGCCGTCACACTCGGACCTGCAGGCGAGCGCCGCGACCCGGCTGCACCTCGCTCGCGTGATCCTCCGCCGGGTCGTCGGCGCGTGGATTACGGCATGACCGCCATCCATCTCCATGTGAACGGCGAGGCCGTTGCAGCCGAAATCCCGGCCCGCGTTCACCTCGCCGACTTCCTGCGCGAGCAGCTCGGGCTGACGGGGACGCATCTCGGCTGCGAGCACGGCGTCTGCGGCGCCTGCACCGTCCGGCTCGACGGCGCCATCGTGCGCGCCTGCCTGGTCCTCGCCGTGCAGGCCGATGGCTCGAGGGTCGAGACCGTCGAGGGCTTGTCCGACAGTGGTGAGATCGCCGACCTGCAGCGTGCCTTCATCGACCGCAACGCCCTGCAATGCGGCTACTGCACGCCCGGGATGCTGATTGCCGCGCAGGACTGGCTGCTGCGCGGCGAAAGCCCCGACCGGGCCGCCATCCGTGAGCATCTTTCGGGCAATTACTGCCGGTGCACCGGCTATGAAGCGATCGTCGATGCGGTCGCGGCGACATGGCGGGCCCGGCATGAGCGTTGAGAACCGCCCGAACGCCTATATCGGCGCCGCGCTACCGCGCCCGAACCTCCAGCGGCTCACCCAGGGCCGCGGCCGCTACGTCAGCGACATCGTCCTGCCCCGCATGGTGCACGCCGCCTTCCTCCGCTCGCCCTATGCCCACGCCGAGATAACGCATCTCGACACCGCGGCCGCCGCCGCGATGCCCGGCGTGCTCAGGGTTCTCGACGGCCCCGCCATGCAGGCCCTGTGCACGCCATGGGTCGGCGTACTGAGCCATTTGCGCGGCCTCAAATCGGCACCGCAGCACCCGCTCGCGATCGGCCGTGTCCGCTGGCAGGGCGAGCCGGTCGCCATGGTGATCGCCGCCACCCGCGCCGAAGCGGAAGACGCCGCCGAGCACATCGTCGTCGAGTTCGATCCGCTCGACCCCGTCGTCGACGCACTCGCCGCGCTCGACCCGGCGGCACCGGTGATCCATCTCGCGCTCGGCGACAATCTCGCCTTCGAGCGCCGCATCGACGCCGGCGACATTGACGCCGCGTTAGCCGCCGCCGACCACGTGATTGACGCCAGCTTCAGCTTCGGGCGCCACACCGGCGTGACCCTCGAAGCCCGGGCTATCGTCGCCGATTGGAACGAGGGCGAGGCTCGGCTCACCGTCCATCAGGGCACGCAGGTGCCGCACATGATGCAGACCGTCTACGCCCAGCACCTCGGCCTCGAGGAGCAGCAGGTGCGTATCGTCTGCGCCGATGTCGGTGGCTCCTTCGGCATCAAGATCCACGTCTACGGCGACGAGATGGCCGCCGCCGCCGCCAGCCGCCTGCTGCGCCGGCCCGTGCGCTTCGTGGCCGACCGGCTGGAGAGTTTCGTCAGCGACATCCACGCCCGCGACCATGTCGTGCACGCCCAGATCGCCCTGACCGCCGCCGGCGACATCACGGCGTTCACCGCCGACGACGTGACCGGCATCGGCCCCTACTCCGCCTATCCCCGCACCTCCGCCGTCGAGGCCAACCAGGTCATCAACCTGATCGGCGGCCCCTACACGGCGCCGAACTACCGCGCCCGCACCCGCGTCGTGTTCCAGAACAAGGCGATGATGTCGCAATATCGCGCGGTCGGGCATCCGATCGCCACCGCGGTCACGGAGGGCCTGGTGGACCTGGCCGCGCGGCGGATCGGCATGGACCCGGCAGCACTCCGCCGACGCAATCTGATCGCCGACGACGCCTATCCCACCCAGTCGGCCAGTGGCATGCGTTTCGAGGGCCTCTCGCATCATGCCGCTCTCGACAAGCTGCTCGCGCTGATGGACTACGACGCACTGCGGGCCGATCAGGCGGAGGCCCGCGCCCGCGGCGTGCATCGCGGCATCGGGCTGGCGAGCTTCATCGAGCTGACCAATCCCGGCCCGGCCTTCTACGGCGTCGGCGGCGCCCGCATCTCGGCGCAAGATGGCTGCACCGTCCGGCTCGACGCCGTGGGCGGCCTCACCGTGCAGTCGAGCGTGACGGAGCAGGGCCAAGGCACCGGCGCGATCCTGACCCAGATCACCGCGGAGGCGATGGGGGTGCCGCCCGAGCGCATCCGGGTGCAGCTCGGCGACACCGACGCGACGCCCTATGGCGGCGGCACCTGGGCCTCGCGCGGGGCCGGCGTTGGCGGAGAGGCCGCCTGGCAAGCCGCCCGCGCGCTGCGCGACAACGTGCTCGCGCTGGCCGGCTCGATCCTGCAGGCCGCGCCCGAGACGCTCGACATCGAAATCGGCAACGTCGTCGACGCCGTCGGCCGCGCCAGCCGCATCGACCTCGCCGACCTCGCCCGGATCGCCTACTTCCGCCCCGATACCCTGCCCCAAGGCGTGCAGCCCGAGTTGATCGCGACCCGGCATTACGTCCCGCGCGACTATCCGTTCGCCTTCACCAACGGCATCCAGGCCTCCTGGGTCGAGGTCGACGTCGAGACCGGCTTCATCACACTGCTCAAGCACTTCGTGGTCGAGGATTGCGGCACCGTGCTCAACCCGATGCTGGTCGACGAGCAGATCCGCGGCGGTGTCGTGCAGGGCCTGGGAGCGGCGCTGTTCGAGCGTTGCGAGTACGACGATCAGGGTCAGATGATCAACGCCAACATGGCCGACTACCTGGTGCCGATGGCCGGCGAGATGCCGGACATCGCGATCGCCCACGTCGTGACCCCCACCGCCGAGAGCGTCATCGGGGCCAAAGGCGCGGGCGAGGCCGGCACGGCGGGGGCGGCGGCCTGTGTGCTGAACGCCGTCAACGACGCCTTGGCGCCGCTCGGTGCCGTTCTGACGGACATACCGCTGACGCCCGAACGCATCCTCCACGCCCTTGGGCTGGGTCGAACGACCTAGCCATGTCGTCCAACTTCTGATCAACTCCTTATCACTCGATCAGCGATGAACGCCGACGGAGGGGGAGCGGTCCATGACAGCAACATTCGGGCGCCGGGTCGTTTTGGGATCGGCCGCTGCTACGCTGGCGATACCGAGCCTGCTGCGCGCGCAGGAAGACACGATCAAGATCGGCTTTCCCGTGCCCCTCACCGGCCCCTATGGCGCCGAGGCGCAGGACCAAGTGCGTTGTGCCCAGCTCGCGGTGGCCGAGTTCAACGAGGCGGGCGGGCTCGCCGGTCGCAAGGCCGAACTCCTGGTGCGCGACGACAAGCTGGACCCCGGCGAGGCCGCGACCCGGGCGCTCGAGCTGATCGAAAAGGACGGCGTCCGCATGATCGTCGGCAGCCTGTCCGCCTCCGTGCAGCTCGCCGTTAATAATGTCACCCGCGAACGCAAGGTGCTCTACAACTCGATCAGCCAGTCCGACCAGATCACCGCCCTGCCGGACTGGAGCCGCTACACCTTCCACGAGGGGCTGACCCCGCACCTCACCGCCGGCGCCGTCGGCCGCTACGCGTTCGGCAAATACGGCAAGCGGGTCGTGTTCCTCAGCGCCGACTACGCTTATGGCCGCGAGATGGTCGACGGCTTCAAGGCCGCGGGCCAACCGATGGGGATCGAGGTCCTGGCCGAACTCAAGCACCCGCTGGGGGCCACCGACTTCTCGACCCTGCTGCCGCGCATCCAGGCCTTGAAGCCCGACATATTGTGCCTGTGCAATTTTGGCCGCGACCAGCAGATCTCCATCCGTCAGGCCAATGATTTCGGCCTGAAGCGGACGACGCGGATCGTGGCACCCATCCTGCTGTACACCGCGCGGGTCGCGGTCGGGCCGGGGCCGTTCAGTGGCGTCGTCGGTGGCACCTCGTATTACTGGGGGGTCGAAAGCAGCATCCCCAGCGCGAAGGCGTTCAACGACCGTTACCGCAAAGCCTACGCCAACAAGGTGCCGTCCGATTACGGGGCGCTCGGCTATGGCGGCGTGCGCTCGGTGCTGATGGCGATCAAGCAAGCCAATACGGTCGACACCGAGAAGGTCGTCGATGCGCTCGCCGCGCTCAAATACGACGTCTACAAAGGCCCCGAACACATCCGCGCCTGCGATCATCAGGCGGTGCAGTCGGTGTTCGTCGTCGAGAGCAAGGACAAGGGGGCGAGCCCCTACGACGTATTCGACATCGTCCACACCGACGAGGCGAGCGAGACCAATCTGCGCAGCTGTGCGGACGAAGGGCACGTCTGAGCCGCTTCATGGATGGGATCACGCCGGACCTGTTGGTGCTTCAGCTCTTCGCCGGGCTGGCGCTGGGCGCGGTCTATATCCTGGTGGCGCTCGGCATGTCGCTGCTGTTCGGCATGTTGACCGTGGTCAATTTCGCCCATGGCGCGTTCTACATGCTGGGCGCGTTCGCCGGCGTGGGGCTGCTGAGCCTCGGCATCGGCTTCTTTCCGTGCTTGCTGCTGGTGCCGCTCCTGGTGGGGTCGCTCGGGCTGCTGGTCGAGCGCTTCCTGATCCGGCCACTCTACGGGCGTGGCATCGACTATCCGTTGCTGTTGACCTTCGGCCTGTCCTACTTCCTTGTCGAGGGCGTGCGCGTGCTCGCCGGGCCCCAGGACCTGCCGTTCGACATCCCGGACGCGCTGGTCGGCGCCACCGACATCGGCGTCGGCTACTTCCCGACCTACCGCCTGTTTGTGATCGGGGTCACCGTGGTGGTGTTGGTGCTGCTGTGGCTGTTCCTGGAGCGGACCAATTACGGCCTCATCATCCGTGCCGGCGCGCGGGACCCGCAGATCGTACGCATCCTCGGCATCGACGTCGGCCGCGTCTGGTTGATGGTGTTCGGCATCGGCACCGGGCTCGCCGGGCTGGCCGGACTGCTGGCCGCGCCACTGCAGGGGGCGAGCCCGGAGATGGGCGACAGCGTCCTGGCGATCGCCTTCGTGGTCACGGTGGTGGGCGGCATGGGATCGCTGCTCGGCGCCGTGCTGGCGGGGTTGTTGGTGGGGGTAGTGGTGAGCATGGTCTCGCTCGTGGCCCCGGAGATGGCGCAGGTGTCGATCTTCGCGCTGATGGCGGTGGTGCTGCTGGTGCGGCCGCAGGGTTTCTTCGGCCGCGCGGGCCTGATGAGCTGATGCAGGCCGTTCAGGACGTGGCCGTACCCACCAAGCGCGACTGGCTGCTGCTGGCGCAGCGCCACCGGGTGCTGCTCGCCGCGATCTTCCTGCTGCTGTTCCCGCTGCTGATGCCTTACAAGGCGATCGCGGTGAACATGCTGATCTACGGGCTGTTCGCGCTCGGTTTCAACATGCTCTACGGCTACGCCGGGCTGCTGTCGTTCGGTCATTCGGCGCTGCTCGGAGCCGGCGCCTATGGCTGCGGCATCGCGCTGACCCGATTCGGCCTGCCCTGGTGGCTCGGCATCATCCTCGCGGTGCTGGCCGGTATGGCGATGGCCGCTGCGATGGGCGCGCTGGCGGTGCGGACCCGCGGCATCTATTTCGCCATGGTCACGCTCGCGCTCTCGCAATGCGTCTACTACGTCGCGTTGCAGGCGACGAGTTGGACCGGCGGCGAGAACGGGCTGCGCGGCATCCGGCTGACCACGATTGGCCCGTTCGACTTCGTCGATCCGACCACGCGCTACTACGTCGTCGCATTCATCGTCATTGCCGCGCTGTTCGTACTGTCGCGCATCCTCGCCTCGCCGTTCGGCGCCGTGCTCGAGGCGGTGCGCGAGAACGAGGCCCGCGCCCGCGCCTGCGGCTTCGATGTGCGCGCCACCCGGTTCCTCGCCTTCACCCTGTCCGGCGCGTTCTGCGGCTTGGCTGGCGCACTGCAGACGCTGCATCTCGGCATCGTGCCGCTGGAGACGCTCAGCTACCAGACGTCCGGCCAGGCGGTGATGATGGCGCTGCTCGGCGGGATGGGGACGTTCTTCGGCCCCTTCATCGGGGCCGGGCTGTTCTTGCTGCTGGAGAACATCGTCTCGCTCTACACCGTGCATTGGCAATTGCTGGTGGGGGTGACGTACATCGCCTGCGTCCTGTTCTTTCCGCTCGGCGTCTGGGGCACCGTGCTCGCCCGGTTGCGCCGGCTTTGAGCGAGTTCATCCTCAGCACGCACGATGTGGGCATGAGCTTCGGCAAGTTCGTGGCGCTGCGCGGCATCACCGCCGAGTTCCGCCGCGGCGAGCTGGCCGGGATCATCGGCCCCAACGGCGCCGGCAAGAGCACCTTCTTCAACACATTGTCCGGCCAGTTCGCGCCCACCACGGGACGGATCACCTTCGAAGGCCGGGACATCACCGGCCTGCCGCAACACCGCTACGCCCGGCTCGGGATCGCGAAATCATTCCAGATCACCACCGTCTTCCCCCAGCTCAGCACGCTCGAGAACGTCCGCGTGGCCCTGCAGGC
>JAABUZ0100008988.1_pt1 | contig 11564 bp, 11 predicted proteins | sample 5562091 | NCBI WGS metagenome assembly JAABUZ01 (sample SAMN12813069, study PRJNA571459) | rock metagenome | isolation source: Antarctica rocks | place: Antarctica: Victoria Land, Linnaeus Terrace sud | collected 2015-12-21
GCCTGGAGGAGGTCGCCCTCCAGGACGACGTGCTCTACGTCAACGACTCAAAGGCGACCAACGTGGCCTCCACGCTGGTCGCCCTGGCGAGCTTTGCCCCCGACACCGTCTGCCTGATCCTCGGCGGTCAGGGCAAGGGCCAGGACTTCACCGCGCTGGCCAAGGCGGTCGCCGAGCGGGCTCGCCGCGTCTACCTCATCGGCGAGGACGCCCCCGCCGTCGCTGCGGCGCTGGCGCCCCTTCTTACACGGGTGACGCCGTGCGGCGATCTGGAGCGGGCGCTGACCGACGCCCGTCGCGACGCCCGCCCCGGAGACGTCGTCCTGCTCTCCCCGGCGTGTGCGAGCTTTGACCAGTTCCGCGACTTCGAGGAGCGCGGGGATCGCTTCCGGGAGCTGGTGGCGCGACTTCGGTTCACCCGTTGATGGAGAAGAACTGGGCCTCTCTGCGGGGAGGCGGCTTGAAGCTGCGCATGATCTGTCCGTCGGCGCCGAGCCAGTCCACGCGCGCGGGGGTCAGGCTGTAAAGGATCTTGGCGGCTCGCATGCTCAGCGTGCGCTCGCGACGACGAAGCCCGGCTTTGCTCGGGTGAAAGCGCACGAGCCGACGCCCGAGCTGGCTCAGGCGCTTGAGCGCTTGTCGCTGGCGGGGGCCGCCCCCGAAGGTGAGGAAGTTGTCGTTGACCTGGACCACTTGCGCAGGCCCGCTGCGCATCACGAAGCGCACGCGCACCACTCCGTCGGGCACGATCGCCGCACCGCTTCCGGGCGGCCCAGCGCTTACGAACTGGTCATAGCTGGCGACCTCGCTGAAGAGGTGACAACTGCCGGCGCCGTCCAATCGCCCGCGCCCCGAGACTTCACCGATGCAGAAGCCCGGCTGGCGGGTGCGACGCCGCTCACGCAGAACCAGGGCGGTGCGGTGGCGGCGCATTGCCGGCGGTAGGCAGCGCGCCGGTGGGATCGCAATCGCCTGTAGGAACCCGGGGAAGAGGAAGTACCGAGGTTCGGCAGATGCTCCGGATAGCAGGCGGATCGAGCGGGGATTGTAAGCGCCCAGCTGAGATCCGATCTCCAGTCCCAGGGTGTTGATCGCGGGCGGCTGATCGGCGGCGCTCGCCGGCCGGCGCAGCACGGCGTAGGCTCCCAGCACCGCCGGGTCAAGGGCGGTGGAGCTCTGTGTCGACTGGCTCATCTGGCCTCCGAACGAGCAGTCGGCTGGGGGAGGCGCCGCATGGCCCGGGCGGGCACTCGCGGCCGAGGTTGCAAACAGCAGGAGCACCGCCACCATCAGGCCACATCGACACCGGGTCATGGCGTTCAGCGTAGTCTCAGCCGTCGCGTCGGGCAAGCCCCACGGTCACGTCGAGCAGTGCGGCGACCGCTTCCGGGACCTGGTGGAAAATCGCACCTCGATACTTGGACTTCGGTCGCGTCAGCCCGCATGGCTCCCGGCTCGGCCCAGCCTCATGTTCGCCGCTCGTTCACCTGCGCGTTTCGCGGATTCTCAGAGCCCGCCGTCATGACGCCCAGCGGGCTTGGCAGCTAAACCGACCGGGGTCACGCGGATCAGAGTCTCCAGGCCGGTGAAATCGGAGGGGTTGGCGGTATAGAGGGGGAGGTCGGCGGCCAGGGCGGTCGCCGCGATCAGCAGATCGATGGCGCGCCTTCCGCGTGCCTTGCGTCCCGCAGCGAGCGTTTCGGCGTAAACGCGGCCGTATCCTCGAGCGCAATCGGCATCGAAGGGGATTGCGTCAAACGTCGCCTCGGTCAGTTGCAGGCGCTCCTGGCGGCGGGCCCGCTCAGCGAGCTCATCCGTGGCGAGAGGGCCGGCCGCGAGCTCCGCGAGGGTAATCGCGCAAACCGCAATCTGCGGCGGGAGGTGTTTGGGGTCGACGCGATCGAGCTCGATCACCACGGACGTATCGATCAGGCCGCGTTCGGCGAGATCCTCAGGCACGGGGCGTGGGATCCTGGTTCACGAAATGGTCCAGTTCCACACGGAGCCGCTGCGCGTCAAGCGGCGCGGTGCGCCCGAACGCTTTGCGCGCGACGTCCCTTGCCACGAACCGGTGGCGTTGCAGCGGCTTGAGCTCGCCCACAGCGACGCCGTTGCGGGTCACTACGAAGCTTTCGCCGGAATCGAGTGCGCGCATGATCTCGCCGCTCTCGTTGCGAAGCTGTCGCTGGCTGAGTTCTCTAATCATCGCCTTACTGTAGCACGCGTGCGACGCACGGCGCACTGGGTCGCGATGTTCCAACCGCTGGGAGATCCGCCTCGGTAAGGACCTACCGAAAGGAGGCGTCTGATGCGTCTCCGGACCCGCTGGTGAATCAGTCGCGGCTACACGGGCGCCTTGAAGTGGACGCGGTGATGGCGCCGTCGGCACGTGACCGGGATGGTCGCGCCGTCCGGTGACTGGCCGGCGGTGCAGCGCCAGCCCTGAACCACACAGGTCTTGTGCGGGGCGCGCAGCTGGTTGGGGACGCATAGCGAGCTTCGAGGCTCGCCGATCCGGGCGCGCCGCTGCCAGGCGCCCGCCAGCCTGCGTGCCCGGGCACAGGAGACCCCCGTAGCGGAGATCGGCAGGCGCGCCCGGAAGCCCGGCGGGCCGGTGAGGTCTCCGCAGCTGCGCGCTGTCTGCGCCGAGCGCGCGCCTTGCGCCGCCGCGGACACGGCGAAGTCGACGAGAGCCCCCGACTTGGCCGTGCACACCACGAAGTGATCGTTACCGGCGATCTCACACCCAAAGCGTTGCGCGCGCCGCGACGCGCCGCCGCGGGCTCGCACGAAACCGGGTGGGTGGCCCAGGCGCCGCTGCCCCCGGGCGAACACCGCGAACACGTGACGGGCCAAACCGCAACCGGTACGCGGACCGCTGTAGATGCCGTGGCCGCAGCGGTTGGCGCCCGAGTCGGTCGGTGTGCCGATCGCATAGGTCTTGGCCCTACCGCCGTAGCTGGCGCTGTGCGCCCGCGCCGGTGAGACGGCACCGGCCATGACTCCGAGCGCCACCACCACGACGGTCGCTCGTCTCCTGCGATCTGCTCCGATCAACGACCTCATGTTGTGTGGACATGGTGCATACCGCTCACGTGTCTGTCAACGTGTCGGTGCGCCTTGCACTTGGGAAGGATTCACGTTCGGCGCGTGGAAAGGGCGGTGCAAGCAATGCCCATGGCCCCCCGCCGAGCCGCCGGGCACCCGCCCCGTCATCAGCCGTTGGAGCAGAGCATCCTGCTCACGGCCACGCTGTGCCTGCTCGCGGCCGGCGCGGTGATGGTCTACAGCGCGTCCTCGGCGCGGACCCTGCTCGCCGCCCACGGCTCCGGGGCCGGAACCGGCTACCTGGTCAAGTACGTCGGCTACGGCGCCCTGGGCCTGGTGGTCATGCGGGTGCTCTCCCTGCGCGGCTCGGCGATCCTGCGCCGGGGGATGCCCGCGCTGCTGGCCGGGTCGTTGCTGCTCGTGCTGGCGGTCAAGGGGGTGGGGGTCGAGGTCAACGGCGCCCGGCGCTGGCTGGGGGTTGGACCCGTGCAGTTTCAGCCCTCGGAGGTGCTGAAGCTCGCGTTGGTCCTCTACGCCTGTCACGCCTTGGCTGCGCGTCCCGAGTCGGTGCGCTCTCTGCGAGCGTTGCGCCCGCTGCTGGTGATCATCGGTTTGTCCTGCGGGGCGGTGGCGCTGCAGCCCGACCTGGGCACCGCCCTGGTGATCGGCCTCACCATGATCGCGCTGCTCGTCGCGGCGGGGCTTCCGCTGCGCCTGCTCGGCGTGCTGATCGCGGTGGCGCTGGTGGCGGTGGTGGGCTTCGCCCTGATCTCGCCGTATCGCACCCACCGGCTGACCTCCTTTCTGAACCCCTGGGCCCACGCCGGCTCCAGCGGCTTTCAGGCCGTCCAGGGCCAGATCGCCATCGGCTCGGGCGGCCTGCTCGGAGTCGGGCCGGGCCGCTCGGTGCAGAAGATCTTCTATCTGCCCGAGGCCCACACCGACTTCATCCTCGCCGTCATCGGCGAGGAGCTGGGGGTCCTGGGGGTCACGGTCCTGCTCTTCCTCTACGGGCTGATCGCCTACGCCGGGCTGCTGGCCGCCCGCCGGGCACGAGACGTCTACTCCCGGCTGCTGGCCACGGGCCTGACCTCGATGATCCTGTGCCAGGCCATCGTGAACGTGTTCGCCGTGCTCGGCCTCGCTCCGCTGACCGGAGTGCCGCTGCCCTTCGTCTCCTACGGATCGAGCAACCTGGTGATCCTGCTCGCCGCCATGGGCATGCTGCTGAACATCGCCGGCGGCCCCAAGCGCCTGCGGGCAGTGGCCACTCGCCGCGGCGGCGCCGCCCCGACGGCGGGCGACGCCGGGCGCCCGGAACCGAGACGATGGGCAGGTGGGCCAGAGCGCGACAAGGATCGTGATCGCCGCCGGCGGGACCGCGGGTCACGTCGTGCCGGCGCTGGCGGTCGCACGGGCACTGCGGGCTGAGGGCGCCCAGGTCAGCTTCATCGGCGGTGAGCGAGCCGAGGCGCAACTCGTGCCCGCCGCCGGATTTGAGCTTCACCGCTTGCGCGTGCGGGGGCTGGCGCGACGCGACCCGATCCAGGCGGCGCGGGCGCTGGGCGAGGCCGCCGTGGCCGTCGGGCGCTCGTGGAACCTGCTCGGGCGACTTGGCGCCCAGGCGGTGATGGGCGGCGGGGGATACGTGGCCGGGCCGGTGGGCCTGGCCGCCGTGAGCCGGCGCGTGCCCCTCGTGCTCACCGAGGCCGACAGCCACCTGGGGCTGACTAACCGGGCGCTGGCGCCCCTGGCGCGGCGGGTGTGCCTGGCCTTCCCGGTGCCCGGCCGCGACGGGCCGCGCTACCGGGTCACCGGGCGACCGGGACCCGAGGCGGTCAGTGACCGTGAGGGGGCCCGGCACGCTCTGCGCCTGTCGGGATCGGAGACGGCCCTGCTCGTCTTCGGCGGGTCGCTGGGGGCACGCTCCATCAACCAGGCGGCGTTTGAGGCCTTCGCCGACGCCCCCTTCCCGGTCATCCACGTGGCGGGCTCGCGGGACTTCGCCGAGCTGGCCAGCCGCCCCCGGGGAGCGCGCTATGACCTGCGCGAGTATCTCGACAGCCACGCGTTCTCCTGCGCGCTGGCCGCCTGTGACCTCGTCCTCGCCCGCGCCGGCGGGTCGATTTTCGAGGTTGCCGCCCACGGTCGTCCCGCCATCCTCGTGCCCTATCCCCATGCGACCGCCGACCATCAGAGCGCCAACGCCCGGTGGATGGCCGACGCCGGGGCGGCGATCGTGATCGCCGACGCCAACTGCACCGCGCCGCGGCTGCGCTTGACCGTCACAGCCCTGCTGGAGGATCCCGATCGCCGCGCGCGCATGGCCCAGGCCTCGGGTGCCCTGGCGCGCCCCCAAGCCGGCGCCGAGGTGGCGGCCGAGCTGCTGGCGGCCGCGCTCGCCGCCGGCCCCGTGGTGGGCGAGCGCCGATGGTGAACGACGGCGGGCAAGAGCCGGTGGTAAACCTCTCGCGCCCGTGGACGGGGCGGCGGATGCATCTGATCGGCCTGGGGGGCGCGGGGATGAGCGGCTATGCCCGGGCCGCCCACGCCCTGGGCGCCGCAGTCTCAGGCTCTGATCGCCATGCGTCAGACGTCCTCGCCCGCCTGGAGGCTGACGGGGTGGCGACAGTGACCGTGGGCCACGCCGCCGCCAACCTCCCCGGCGGAGATGACCTCGAGGTCTATCACTCCAGTGCCATTGCCCGCGAGAACCCCGAGCGCGCCGGCGCTCGTGCCCGCGGGCTCATCGACCTGCCCCGTGCTGAGCTGCTGGCGCAGCTCAGCCGCCTGCGGCGAGTCATCGCCGTGGCCGGCGCCCACGGCAAGACGACGACGTCGGCCATGATCGCCCACGTCCTGCTCGGGGTGGGGTCAGACCCCTCCTACCTTATCGGGGGCACCCTGCGCTCCACCCACACCAACGCCCACTGGGGCGCCGGGCAGTGGCTGGTGGTGGAGGCCGACGAGTCTGACCGCTCCATGCTCGCCCTGTCGGTGGACATCGCCGTCCTCACCAACGTCGAGCTCGACCACCACGCCACCTACCGTTCCCTTCAGGAGCTGCGCGATGCCTTCGCCGCTTTCCTGAGCGCGGCGCCCGACGCGGTGGTCTGGGATCGCGCCGATTTGCTCGAGCTGCGCGGCGAGGGGCCCGTCGCCGCCTACGAGGCCGAGGAGGTGCGTCTGGCGGCCGGAGGCTCGCGATTTCGCTGGCGCGGCCAGGAGGTGGACCTCGGCGTCCCCGGGATCCACAACGCGCGAAACGCCGTGGCCGCGCTGGAGGCGTGCCGCCTGGCCGGAGCCAGCCCTCAGCGCGCCGCGTCGGCGCTGGCCTCGTTCACCGGAGCGGCCCGGCGCTTCGAGCGCCTGGGGGAGACGGGAGCCGGCGCCGTGGTCTATGACGACTACGCCCATCATCCCACCGAGATCGCGGCCACCCTGGAGGCGGCGCGGACCCTGTCTCACCGCCGCCTCATCGCCGTGTTTCAGCCCCATCTGTACTCGCGCACCGCGATGCTCGCCCGCGAGCTCGGCGTCGCCCTGGCCCGCGCCGACGTGGCGGCCGTCCTCGACGTCTACCCCGCGCGCGAGCGGGGCGAGGACTTCCCGGGAGTAAGTGGCCGGCTGGTGGCCCAGGCCACCGCCGACGCCGCCGCCGGACGGCCGGTGTACTGGCTGGCCGACTTTGCCCAGGCGCCGCGCGTCCTGGGCGGCCTGCTCGAGCCCGAAGACCTGGTGGTGGTGATGGGGGCGGGTGACATCGACGTTCTCGGCCGCGAGCTGGTGGTATGACCCCGGTTCCCGCCGGGGTGCGGGCGCAGTTCCCCATGGACCGCCTGACCACGGTGCGTACGGGAGGGCCGGCCCAGTTCTTCGCGCGCGCCGGCGAGGCGGTGGTGCTCGAGGAGCTGCTGGCCTGGGCGGCCACCGAGGGGCTCGAGGTCAGCGTGGTGGGCTCGGGCTCGAACCTGCTGGTGGCAGACGAGGGCGTGGCCGGCCTGGTGGTAAAGCTCGATGGGCGCCTGGCGAGCATCGTGGCCGACGGCGAGCATCTCTGCTGCGGCGCCGGCGCGCGCCTGCCCGCCATCGCCGCTCGGGCGGCCCAGCTCGGCCTGAGCGGCATCGAATTCGGCGTCAACATCCCCGGGACCGTGGGCGGCGCGGTGCGCATGAACGCCAACGCCTACGGCGGCGAGCTCGCCCGCGTCATCGAGTGGGTGGAGGTCATCGACGCCGGCGGCAGCGAGCGCCGCGCCCCCGAGCAGCTGGGCTTCTCCTACCGGTCCTCCAACCTGGGCCCGGGCGAGGTGGTGGCCCGTGCTCGCTTTGCCCTGCACGCGGCCGACCCCTCAGCGGTCCGGGCCACCCTGGCCGACATGCGCGGCCGCCGCCGGGAGGCCCAGCCGTCGGGCATTCGCACCTTCGGCTCGACGTTCAAGAACCCCGAGGACCCCCGCGCTCAGGGCGCCAGCGCGGGACAGCTCCTGGAGGCGGCGGGCTGCCGGGGCCTGCGGATCGACCCGCACAGCCGAGCGCGTTTCTCCGAGCGCCACGCCAACTTCGTCGAGAACGAGGGCGGCGCCAGCACCGCCGAGATCGTCGCCCTGATGGGTGCCGCCCGCGCCCGGGTGGCCGACCGCTTCGGCGTCGAGCTCGAGCCCGAGGTGCAGGCCTTGGGTGCCGTGCGCTTTCCCTGGTGAGGCTGCCCGGAGTAAAGGAAGGCTTGCCCTGCCCGAGTAAAGGAGGGCGTGCGGGCGCCGGGAAGGGACAGCGTAAGCGCCTCCGAGGCAGCCGACATGTGCGCTGCGTTTGCCTTTGGGTGGGTGCATGCGCTAAAAGACCGATCGTGCAACTTTGGCGGAAGGCACGGTCATACGGTCAGGTGTTGCCGCGCGGGCGCCGGCATCGCGGTGATCTCCTGCGCCACTTGGCGCGGCGCCCGGCGCTGCTGGCGGCAGTGGGTGCGTATGAGACTGCCCTGCTCCTAAGTGGATCAGTGGACTTGCGCCTCAAGACGCTCGCCCAGATCAAGGTCAGTGCGCTCATCGGCTGTCCCTTCTGACTGGACATCGGCTCTGCCGTGGGCAGAGCGGGCGGCATCTCCGAGCGCGAGCTGGCCGAGCTGACCCACTACCGCGATAGCGACGTCTTCGACGACCGCGACCGGCTCGTTCTGGACCTGGCTGTCGCCATGACCGCCACGCCTGCAGATGTAGACGAGCCCCTGCGCGCACAGCTGCTCGCATACCTCTCTCGTGGCCAGCTCGCCGAGCTGGCTGGCGCCATCGCGTGGGAGAACCACCGGGCGCGCATGAATCGAGCGCTTGATGTGCGGGCCATGGGCTTCTCCGACGGAGCCGCGTGCGCCCTGCCCGAGCGATGAGTCCTCGAGGGAGGATGGGGAATTGCCACTCCCGCCAACGGGCCGGAGGAATCGCGCCGCCGGGGTCGAATGGGGGCACATGCCGCGCGTCCACCTGCCTCGCCGCCACCGTCCGGTGGTGGCGAGACGTCGCGGGGCGCCCCGGCCTGGGCCCCTGGCCCCGGCGGGCGCGGTGCTGGGCGCGATTGGTCCGCGTCGGCTACTCGTCGGTCTGGTCGTCGTGGCCGGCCTGGTCCTGGCCGGCCTGGCGGTGCGCGACTCCGGGCTGACCACCGTGGGGAGCGTCACCGTCGGCGGGGTGTCGGGCCCGCAGGCATCGGCGATCCGCTCGGCGCTGGTCCGGTCGGCGCGCTCCATGCACACCCTCGACGTCGACGAGGGGGCCCTGCGCCGCGCCGTGGCCCGCTACGGGGTGGTTGCCGCCGTTCACACCCATGCCCACTTTCCCCACGACCTGGCCATCGAGGTGATCGAGCGCCTGCCGGTGGCGCTGCTGAGCGCCGGTGGTCAGCGCCTGGCCCTGGCCGCCGACAGCACCGTCCTGCGGGGCGTGACCGACACCGGCCTGGTCCCAGCGGTCAGGGCGTCGACTGTCCCCATGGGCTCCCGCGTGACCGACCGCAGGCTTCTCACCGTCCTGGCGCTGGCTGCCGCCGCTCCGCCGCCATTGCGTGCGCGTGTGGCTCGCGTCTACCTGGGAACCAAGGGTCTCACCGCCCTGCTGCGCTCGGGCGCCTCGCTGTACTTCGGAGACGGCACCCGGCTGGGGGCCAAGTGGGCGGCGGCGGCCAGCGTCCTGGCCGATGCGTCCGCCCGCGGCGCGGCCTACGTCGACGTGCGCGTACCCGATCGTCCGGCCGCCGCCGTGCCGGGAGCCCAGGCGCTGCTGGCCAGCGCGATCACCGCCACCGTGGGTCCCGGGGGGGGAGGGCCAGGTCTGGCGGCGGGCTCGAACGCCGGCTCACCCTCCACCGCCACCGGCGCTGCCGCGTCCTCGACGTCAGGCTCCTCGACCGGGGCCATGGGGGCGCCAGGCGGATCGCCGGCGGCGGCTCTCGGCGCCTCATCGGGGGCCGGCGCCGGCGTCTCGGCCAGCAGCAACGCGACCCCCAGCTCCACGGGCCCGGGCGGCTAACCCTCAAGTCGAGAGTTATAGCGTCGGAGTTCGATCTCTCGCGGCGAGGTCGAGAGTTCCTTGATCTGCAATGAAAGTTGCCAACGGTATGATCACGTTGACAACGGTAATGCCCCGTGCTTACCGTGATTCCGCTGTCACCGCCCCATCCGGGGCAAAACCATCAACTTTGACTAGAGACTCGGACGGAGCCAAATGGAGAGCGGTAGCTACCTGGCGGTCATCAAGGTCGTGGGCGTGGGAGGAGGAGGCACCAACGCGGTCAGTCGCATGGTCGACGCCGGCCTGCGCGGAGTGGAGTTCATCGCTGCCAACACCGACGCCCAGGCGCTGCAGATGTGTGACGCCGACATCAAGCTCAACATCGGCCACGAGCTCACCAAGGGTCTGGGGGCGGGGGCCAACCCCGAGGCCGGCTTCGGCGCCGCCGCCGAGTCGCGCGACGACATCAAGGAGGCGCTGAAGGGGGCCGACATGGTGTTCGTCACCGCCGGAGAGGGCGGGGGCACGGGCACGGGGGCCGCCCCGGTCATCGCCGAGATCGCCAAGAACGAGATCGGCGCCCTCACCGTCGGCGTGGTCACCCGGCCCTTTGAGTTCGAGGGCAGCCAGCGCGGGCGCCAGGCCAACGACGGCATCACCCGCCTGCGCGAGGTCGTCGACACCCTGATCGTCATCCCCAACGAGCGCCTGCTGGCCATCGTCGAGCGTCGCACCACCATGCTCGACGCCTTCCGCGAAGCCGACAACGTGCTGCGCCAGGGCGTCCAGGGGATCACCGACCTGATCACCATCCCCGGGCTGATCAACCTCGACTTCGCCGATGTGCGCACGATCATGCACGACGCCGGCTCGGCGCTGATGGGCATCGGCAGCGCCGAGGGTGAGAACCGCGCCGCCGAGGCGGCCAGGGCGGCGATCTCCTCGCCCCTGCTCGAAGAGCCCGTCGACGGGGCCACCGGGATCCTGCTCAACATCACCGGTGGCCCGGACCTGGGGCTGTTTGAGGTAAACGAGGCGGCCGAGATCATCCAGGGCGCCGCCGACGCCAACTCCAACATCATCTTCGGTGCCGTCATCGACGAGTCCCAGGGCGAGTCCGTGCGCGTCACGGTGATCGCCACCGGCTTTGATCACACCGGGCGCGGTTTGCGCGGCCGCGAGCGCGAGCGCCCCCCTCCCCGTGACCGGGGCCCGCGCATCGACGATCGCCAGCGCACGTCGCTGGAGATCTCAGACGACGACATAGACGTGCCGCCCTTCTTGCGCTGAGCGTTCGCTTGCGCGGAGACGGGGCCCGGCCGTCCGGGCTGCCTGGTCGACTACCCTGGCCGCCGTGGCCGCCTCCCTGCCCGCGCCGGCGTACTCCCCGCTGCACGACCGCCACCTGTCGGCGGGAGCGCGCCAGGTGGGCTTCGCCGGCTGGGAGATGCCCGTCTCCTATACCGGGATTGCGGCCGAGCACCTCGCCGTGCGGCGTGGCGCCGGCGTGTTCGACGTCTCCCACATGGGCCAGATCGAGACCTCGGGACCCCAGGCCCACGCGCTGCTGCAGCGACTGCTTTCAAACGACCTGGGGCGCCTGGCGGTCGGGGGCGCCCAGTACAGCGTCATGTGCCTCGAAAACGGCGGCGTGCTCGACGACCTGTTCACCTACCGGCTGGGCGAGGATCGCTACCTGACCGTGACCAACGCCGCCAACCACGAGGCCGACCTGGCGTGGTTCTCAGAGCTCGGCGGCGCCATGGACGCGCAGGTCACAGACCGCGCCGGTGACTACGCGATGCTCGCCGTGCAGGGGCCCCGAGCCCGGGACATCGTCGGCGCCCTCAGCGACGCCCCGCTGCCCCCTCGGATGAGCGTGGGCCGCGCCACCGTGGCCGGCCAGGACGCCCTGGTGTGCGGGACCGGCTACACCGGCGAGGACGGCGTCGAGCTGCTGATCGACCCCGATGGCGCCGGTGGCGTGTGGGACGCGCTGCTCGGAGCGGGCGC
>JAABUZ0100008990.1_pt1 | contig 11564 bp, 5 predicted proteins | sample 5562091 | NCBI WGS metagenome assembly JAABUZ01 (sample SAMN12813069, study PRJNA571459) | rock metagenome | isolation source: Antarctica rocks | place: Antarctica: Victoria Land, Linnaeus Terrace sud | collected 2015-12-21
TCCGCCCCGGGCGACGCCGGGGCCCAGATCCGCTTCGGCAAGCTGGTGCTCCCCGAAGACCCGGGTTCGGCGCCCGGCGACGCCCTCAGCGCGGTCAAGGCGTTCGAGAAAGCGCTGACCCTCGACCCCGAGCTGAAGGAATACCGGCGGAAGACCGCCGACGTGTTCATGAAGCTGGGGAGGTCCGAGGACTACGGCGCCGCCCTGGTCCACCTCGACGTGCTCGTCGCCGCGGAGCCCCACAACGGCGAACTGCTGTCCCTGCGCGGCCGGTGCCTGGAAGAGCTCGGCCGCTACGACGCCGCCGCCGCCGCGTACCGGCAGGCCCGCCGCGAAGACCCGCACCGCGTCGAGGCGTACGCGCGGCTCGCCGGGCTGCTCCGGCGCCGGCTCGGCCGGCCCGGGGAGGCCGACCGGGTCATGGACGCCGTGAAGGATCAGGGCGGGGTGGTCGCGTCCAACGGCCGGTCGGCCGAAGCCTACGTGGCGCGGGCCCGGTACCGCAAGGAATACAAGCTCGCGGGGTTCGACGGCGACGCGGGCCGCGCGCTGGAACTCGCGCCGGACGACGCCGACGCGATCCTCGTCGCGGCCGAAGCCGCCGCGGACGGGGACGACAAGGGGTGGCAAGACCGGGCGCGCGCCCTGCTGGAGCGGGGGGTGAAGGCACACCCCAGGGACCTGCGGATGTACCTCGCCCTGGCCTCGGCGGAGGCGTCGACGGGCCGGGCCGCCGGGGTGATCTCCGCCCTCGAGCGGGGGGTCAAGGTTTTCCCCGGCCGCATCGACCTGCTCTGGCAGCTGGCCGACGCCCGGGTCTCGGGCGGCAAACTGGCCGAGGCGGGCGAGGTGCTCAAGCAGCTCAGGGGCGGGGTCGACCGGCTGCCGCCCGAGACCCGCGACTGGCTGGCGACGATGCTGCGGTACGAGGACGCGCGGCTCCTGATGGCCCGGAACCGGTGGGCCGAGGCCGCGGCGGCCATGGAGCGGGCCGCCTCCGACCTGAAGGCCCCGGCCGGCTCCGCGGATCTGGCGAAGAGAGCGTTCCTCCAGCTCGGCCAATGTTACGCCGCGCTCGGCAACGCCGACAAGCAGTTCGCCGCGTACCGCCAGGCGGCCTCCATCATCCTGCCGTCGGCCGCCGCGCTCGACCTGGCGGCCCACCTGGGCCTGGCCGAGGCGCTGGCGGCCCGGTCGAAGTACGACGAGGCGGCCCTGGAGTACCGCAGGGTCTTGACGCTCCCCGGCGCCCCGCCGGAAGTCCGGGCGTCCCTGGCGAGGCTGTACGTCCTCCGCGAGCTTCGGGCCCCCGAGACGCGGCGGCGGTGGACCGAGGCCGAGCAGGCGCTGGGCGAGGCGGAGCGCGCCCTCCCGGGGTCTCCCGAAGTCGCCCTCCTCCGCGGCGAACTTCTCCTGGCGACCGGCAAGCCGGGCGAGGCCGGGCGAGCGGTCCGGCGGGTCCGCGAGAAGTCGCCCGACCGGGTCTCCCTCTGGGCCGCCGAGGCCGAGCTGGCGTTCCGCGCCGGCAAGGCCGACGAGGCGTTGCGGCTGCTCGACGAGGCGGAGGCTCGCCTCGGCCGCCTCCCCGCGTTGAGCCAGGCGCGGGCCGTGTTGCTGGCGAGGCGGGGGGGCCCGAAGGCCGTCGAGTCCCTCGCGGCGATCGAGGCTTCGGCCGCCGGCCTCGCCGACGCGGACCGCCGCCGGCTCCTCAACACGCTGGCCAACGCCTACGCCCTGGCGGGCGACGCCGCCCGGTCCCGGCGGCTCCTCCGCCAACTGGCCGACGAGGAGCCGGCGAACCTGAACCTGCGGCTGGCCCTGTTCGAGAAGTTGCTGAACGACGGGGAGGAGACCGAGGCCGGCCGCCTGCTCGGGGAAATCCGCCGGCTCGACGCCGAGGGGTCGCAGGCGCTGGTGGCCGAAGCCGTGCTGATCACCCGGAAGGCGGCCGGGGACAGGAGCGTCTCGCTCGACCCGGCCCGGCGGCTCCTCGGCCAGGCCGCGCGGTTGCGGCCGGACTGGCCCGCCGTCCCGCTCAGCGAGGCCCGGATCGACGAGATGCAGGGCCAGCGGGAGTCGGCGCTGGCCAATTACCTGCGGGCCATCGAGCTGGGCGATACGGGCCCGCTGGCCGTGCTCCGGGCCACCCAGATCCTTTCCGAGACCGGGCGATATGACCAGGCCGACCAGGTCTTCCAGCGGCTCCAGGGCCGGACGGCCCTGACCGGCGACCAGCAACGGATGGCCGCCGACCTGGCGTTACGCTCGCGCGACTACGACCGCGCCCTGGCCCAGGCGCGTGCGGCCGTCTCCGCCGACCGCAACGACTTCCGCAACCCCCTGTTCCTCGGCCGGATCCTCTACGCCCTGGGGAGGGTCGACGAGTCGGAAGGCCGGGCCTCGGTGGCCCGGATGGGGGAGGCCGAACGCTCCTTCCGCCGGTCCCTCGAACTGGCCGGGGACGACCCCACGCCCCGCGTGGAGCTGGTCCGGTTCCTGGCCGCCACCGGCCGCAAGCCGGAGGCCACCGGGCTGACCCGCGCGGCCGGGAAGACGGCCAAAACAGGCCGCGAGTTCCTGGCCCTGGGGCAGTGTTACGAGGCGGTGGGCGACGCCGCCAAGGCGTCGAGCTCCTACGGGGAGGCGGTCGCCACGGCGTCGGATGACCCGGTCGTCCTCCAGAACGTCGTGAGCTACGACATCCGCACCAACCGGTTGAACGACGCCGAGGCGGCCCTCCGCAAGCTCGCCGGGCTGGGCGAGAAGGCCCCGCGCGAGGTGGCCTGGGCCCGGCGGACCCTGGCGCTGATCGTGGCCGCCGCGGGCAACCCGAAGCGGGTGGCCGAAGCGCTCGACATCCTCGGCGCGGCCGGCGGCGGGGGTGCGACGCCGGCGCGGGGGGCCCCCGCCGTCGAGGACCGCCGGGCGCGGGTCGAGATCCTCGCGGCGCAGCCCGACAGGGCGCAGCGCCGCGAGGCGATCGGCATCCTCACGGGGATCGTCAAGGAGAAGCAGGCCGCGGCCACAGACCTCCTCCTGCTCGCCCGGCTCCACGACGCCGACGGCGACTGGCCCAGATCCCGCGAAGCCTACCGGGCGCTGACGGCGGCCCACGGCCAGGACCCGAACACCGTCGCGGCCTACGCGCTCGCCCTGATGCGTCACAACGAGATAGACGAAGCGGACCGGTGGGCGGCCCGGCTGGACGAACTGCGACCCGGCTCGGCCGAGGCCACGGAACTCCGGGCGCGGCTGCTCCACGCCCGCGGGCGCAAGCCGCAGGCCGTCGCGCTCGTCGAGGCGTTCGCGAAGGGCAAGGACGACCGGAGCTGGACGTTCGCCCGCGTGCTGGAGAGCCTCGGGGAGAACGCCGCGGCCGAGCCCCTGTACCGCAAGGCCGCCGTCCGCCCCGGGCAGCCCGTCGGGCGCGTCGGGCTGATCACGTTCCTGACCCGACGGGGCCAGACCCGGGAGGCCCTGAAGCTCTGCACGGCCGCCTGGGACTACCTCAGCCCGGCCGAGGCCTCCGCCCTGTCCGTGAAGGTTCTCACCGAAGGCAAGGCCACCGACCCGGCGGCCTTCGAGCGCGTCGCCTCCCGGCTCGAACAGGCCATCAAGGCGAACCCCGACGCACCGAGCATCGGGTTCGACCTGGCGAACCTCCGGACCTATCAGGGCAAGTTCGACACCGCCGAGGCGATCTACCGGAAGTATTCCGAGAAGAACCCGAAGGTCGCCGCGCCGCTGAACAACATCGCCTGGCTGCTGGCCCTCCAGGACGGGAAGGGGGCCGAGGCCCTCGCCACGATCGAGCGGGCCATCGCGATGGACGGCGACGTCCCGGCGCTGCTCGACACCCGGGCCATGGCCTACCTGGCGCTGGGGAAGCCCGCCGAGGCGATCGAGGACCTGGACCGGGCGGTCGCCTCCAAGCCGACGGCCGACCTGTACTTCCACCTGGCGAGGGCCTACCAGGCGGCCGACCGGCGCCGGGAGGCCGCCGAGGCGCTCCGGAAGGCGAAGGAGCTGGGACTGGCCCCCGCCGAGCTTCACCCCCTGGAACGCCCGTCCTACGAGCGTCTGGTCGCCGTGATGGCGAAGCCCTGACGGTTCGCACGCCCCCGCCGGGCCAGGCCCCGGCGGGGCGGCTTGGCGCGGGGTGACCGAGACCGTCGATCGCCCCGGCTTCCCGTTCCGGTCCCCGGGCCGGGAAGTTGACAGCACGTCGAAGTCCTTCCGGGGGAGCGGCCCGTCTCCGTCGAGAAGGGCGTCTCGCGCCGCCAGCTCCGCAGGCAGCGGGGGTGGCACGGGGGACCAGGGGGTTGATGCCCCCAGTTCGTAGCGCTCTGCCCAGAGCCCGAGGATGCCGGCGGCTTTCCGCAGGGACCGGGCGGCGTCCGCGTGATTGGCGGCGAACTCCCGCTTCACGCCCATCGTCGCACCCGGACACGACCGGCATGGCCCCCCACGGCCGTCCCGGACCGCTCCCGGTCCTTCCGGGCAGGACCGAAGCACCCCCGCAGCCCGCCGGAGGTTCGACCCCCGCCAGCGGTCATGACGGGCGGCCCCGAGCCGATCGGAGCGTCGCTTCCAGATCTCCGGGGGTACGATGATCCCTGCGAGGAGGACGGCGAGGACCGCCACCGCGGCCGTCAGGCGCCTGACGGTGAAGTGAATACGCGAGAGACGCATGACCGGGCCTCCGGTCCGGGACAGGGTGTGGCATCCCTCTCCAGGGTTCGCGGGCGACCCCCAACGTTACCTCTGGGCGACGACCCGAACCAGCCGGATGGTCCCTCCAACCGTCGTGCCGGCCGCCGAGTTCTCGGAGGCGGTGGGCGACCCCGCCGGGCGGGTCCACCGCGCCCCGCCCCGGACCGTGCATTGGGCGCGGGCTCGGCACCCGATCTTTCCCCCTTGTCGGGCCGGGTCGGGCGTCGCGCCGGGGCCAATAACAAAGGGGAGCGCGAAGACGCGCCCCCCTTTCCGAGTTCGTCCGCGAGCCCGGTCCGGCCCGCGGTCGGCCGCGTCGTCCGCTCAGTGGCGGACGGCCGCGACCGGCCAGGCGTCGCCGTGGCGCTCCCGGACCCTCTGGAACGCGCGCTCCCGCTCCACGCGGGTCTGCTCGTAGAGGTCCAGGTAGAGCTGCTCCTCGGCCGCCGTGAACGCCTGGCCCCGGCGGCCCTTCACGGTCCGGGCCGTCTCCAGCACCTTGCCCAGGGGGAACCCCGCCGCGACCCGGCCGTAGAGGACCGCCGCGAAGCTGGGGATGTGCTTGGGCAGGAGCGGGCCGGCGGGCAGGACGTTGCACATCACGCCGACCGACGTCCCGGTGTTCAACATGCTCCCCAGGCCGGTGCGGCTGTGGTCGCCGATGAAGCAGCCGACCTTCGACTGGCCGGTCGGCACCGGGTCGCCCCCCAGCGGCACCTGGACCTCGCCGTAGTCGTTGCGGAGGTCGCTGTTGGAGGTGATCGCCCCGAGGTTGACCCACTCCCCGATGTAGGCGTGCCCGAGGAACCCCTCGTGGTACTTGTTCGAGTGGCCGTGCACGACCGTCGCCTCGACCTCGCCGCCGATCCGGCAGTTCGGCCCCACCGTCACCCCGCCCCGGAGGTTGGCCCGGAACAGTTGCGTGTTGCGGCCGACGTAACACGGCCCCTCGACCCGGGTGAACGGCTGGACCCAGGCGCCGGCCTCCACGGTGATCGGGCCGGTCGTGGTGTCGAAGACGGTGTACGGGTCGACCCGGGCCGACTCGTGGATGAACAGCCGGTCGGAAGGGCCGACCAGCGCGAACGACGACGTGTCGCGATTGCCCACGCCGGCCCGGCCCGCGGTCTCGAAGTCGCGGACGAGGTGTTCGGAGTTTTTGGCGACGAGGTCCCAGGGGCGGTTGACCCACTCGCCCCCCAGGTCGACGCACGCCAAGTCGTCGGCCATCTCGTCGAACCAGGCGTCGGCCCCGTGCAGGTCCAGGGCGACGGCCTGCCCGGGGCCGACCCAGGCGCAGGCCGGCTGGCCGTCGCAGAGGCCCACGGTCGGGCGGGCGACGGCCGGCGGGCGGAAGCCGGCCGGGGGGACCCAGCGGCCGTTGACCACCAGCACGGGGGCCCGCCCGAGCCATTCGCGGTCGTTGACCGCCGTGTGTGGGTCACGCTCCCGCTGGACGGGCGCCAGGTACGGGCGGAGGATCGCGCCCCGTTGGTTCGGCCCGGACCCCAGGCCGAACGCCAGGGCGATCTTCTCGCCCAGGGTGTTCGACCCGAGCACCAGATCGAACACCGGCCGCGTCAGGGTCAGCGGTTCCAGCAGGGCGGCGGCTTGATCTTCGACGAGGCAAAAGCGCATGGTTCGCTCCTGGCGCGCAGCAAGGGCGAGGCAACGCCCGCGGGCCGCCGTGACGTAATGTGTTGCCGAGACGCCGGCACGAGGGGCCGGGGAGGGCGTCCCTGTCCGTGACCGATCTTTTCCGGGTCTGTCCGCGTGCCGCATCCGTCGGCGGCACGGGAAGTGTCCGAACGCGGGGGGGACGAGAGCCTCAGGCCGTCTGCAACTGGGCGACGGCCTCTTCTTCGGCGTCAACGGCCTCTTCGGCCGCGGGGGCGGACGAGCCCACTCCGGGCAACGCCAGCAGCCGGCGGGTGACGTCGAACGGGGCGCCGGCGATCTTCATCGCCGTCCCCACGACAATCCTGAGGTCGAGCCAGGGGCCCATCAACTCGACGTAAACCGCGTCGCACGCGACCTTCCGGCTCACCCCGGCGAAGTCCTCGTCGGGCGGCAGCTGCACCTGGGCCAGGCCCGTGATGCCCGGGCGGACCGCCAGCCGGGTCCGGTAGTTGGGGATGACCTGCTCCAGCTGCCGGACGAACTCCGGCCGCTCGGGGCGGGGGCCGACCAGGCTCATGTCGCCGCGAAGGACGTTCCACAGCTGGGGCAGCTCGTCGAGGTGGGTCTTCCGGAGCCAACGACCCAGCGCCGTGATCCGCGGATCTCCGGTCGTCGACCACTGGGGACCCGACTTCGCCTCGCAGTTGTGCGACATCGTGCGGATCTTGTAGATCATGTAACGCCGGCCGTCGCGCCCCAGACGCACCTGGGCATAAAGCCCCGGCCCTTCCGACGTGAGCCGGACCAGGGCCATGAGACCCAGGATCAGCGGCCCCGTCAGGACAAGGAGGACGACCGCCAGGGCCATATCGGCCGCTTCTTTGAACGCCGGGTACCAGGTGGGACCCGCCAGGTTGTCGGTGGCGTTTGCAGCGGTTGCCATCTTCGTAAATCCCACGTCGGTAGTCTTCCCCGGGGCGTACCCGTCAGCGCTGACCCGGACAATGTCGCTAAAAATTTGAAAATCCTAGACGGAACTCTCAAGGCAGACTTCTTGACAACCCCAGCCTAGGCCACCAATCGCGAGCAAGCCTGACTTCGAGCATCCAGCCATTGATTATCTCCGCGACACTAATATTGGCAAAGAGCGCTGGAACTGCAACAAGAAATTTGGCCCGAAACGGTTTGTCTTGTCATGATTGGCCCTGTCTGATGCGGTTTTTCGGCCCCCGCCGGGCGGCGTGGTTTTTTCACACCAAGCCCCTGGGACAACCCGGGAAGGAACGTTGACGGCCGTACCGATCTCGTAAGTCCGAGGCGGCCGCGTGTAAAGAGAACATGCGTCAGGTTTCCCAGGCTTTCCCGTTCCCGTCCGACTTCACGATCACCATACGGCGGATACCAAGCGAACATGACAGCATGGTGCAAAAAATCTTTGAGTTATCACCTCGGCGGGCGGGTTTTCGCGGGGGTTTTCTCGCGGAAGTTCTGGTTAGATCACGATTTCGGTGAATTCCTCTTTTTTCGAGTGTGCTGACCCGCTTTGTAAGGCGATTTACGGCCGGGGCGAACCCCGCCATGGCCACGACAGAAAGATTGTAAGCTGAAAGATCGTCCTGCTTTACGATACGGGAGCGGCTTCCCGGGGGACGGCGGGAGGGGCTTGCCGTTCGTTTACGTCCTGCCCGTGCCCGACGCGGCGAGGAGGCGCTCGTAGAGAGTCCGGAGCCGGTCGGTCATCGTCTCGTGGCGGAACTGGTCGGCGAACCGCCGCCTCCCCTCCGAACCCATCGCCTCCCGCAGCGCCGGGTCGGCCGCCAGTCGGAGCACCGCCGCCGCCAGGCCCGCCACGTCGCGGGGGCGGAGCAGCACCCCGGTCTCCGGGAGCACGACCTCCCGGGCCCCGTCCGCGTCGTAGCTCACCACCGGGCGACCGGCCAGAAGCGCCTGCGGCAGCACCCGCGCCAGCCCCTCGCGGAGGCTCGGGTGGACGACCGCGTCGACCGCGCCGAGCAACTCGGGGATGCGTTCGGGGGGCACCAGGCCGACGAACCGGAAGGCGTGCCGCAGCCCCATCCGCTCGGTCCCGGCGACGAGCCGGTCGCGGAGCACCCCGTCGCCGATGAACACGAACCGCACCGCCGGGTTGGCCGCCAGCACCGCGGGCGCCGCGGCCAGGACGTCGTCGTGCCCCTTCCGCTCGAACAGCCGGGCGACCGTCGCGAAGGCGACCTCCCCGCCGGCCAGCCCCAGCTCGCGCCGGACCTCCTCCCGAGGCCGGGGCGGGTTCAGGAAGGCGTCGACGTCCATCCCGCTGTACACCGTCTGATACTGCCCGGGCCTCCCCACCCCGGCCGCCAGCGCCTGCTCGGTCATCGCGTCGCAGACGCTCACGATCGCGTGGCACCGCCGCGCCGCCTGCCGCTCCAGGGCGACGTACAGGCGGTTCCTCCAGGGCGACTCGGAGGGGCCGAACGGCAGGCCGTGGACGGTGTGGACGACCGCCGGCACCCGCCCGTGCCAGGCCGCCGCCCGGCCCACGATGCCGGCCTTGGAGCTGTGCGTGTGCACCACCTCAGGCCGGAGCCGGCGGAACGCCGCGCGGAGCCCCAGGTAGGCCCGCAGGTCGGCCGCCGGCCGGACCGCGCGGACCAGCTCCGGCATCACCTCGACCCGGACCCCCTGCCCCGCGGCGCGGCCGAAGAGGTCCCCCTCGGGCCCCCCGGCCGGGCCGGTGATCAGCGTCACGTCGTCGCCGTAGCGGCGGCGCAGCCCCTCGACGGTCAGCAGGGTGTTCTCCTGCGCCCCGCCGAGGATCAACCGCGTGATCACGTGGACGACCCGCATCGGACCCCCGCCTCACGCGCCCGGCGCCGGGGCCGGCCCCCCCGCCGGGGGCGGGCCGTCGGCGTGGAAGGCGATCACGTCGGCGAGGACCTGGTCGAGGGTCCGCGTGGGACGGAACCCCACCAGCCGGCCCACCTTCGACACGTCCGGCACGCGCCGGGGCATGTCCTCGAAACCCTCCCCGTACGCCTCGCCGTAGGGCACACGGACCACCTCGGACCGCGACCCGGTCAGACCCTTCACCCGTTCGGCCAGGTTCATTATTGATATCTCTTCATCCGAACCTATGTTAAACACCTGACCGACCGCGTCCGGGTGGTCCATCAGCTTCACCAGCGCCCCGGCCACGTCGGACACGTGGCAGAAGCACCGCGTCTGCGACCCGTCCCCGTACACCGTGATCGGGCTACCCGCCAGCGCCTGCCGCACGAACGTCGGGATCACCATCCCGTACCGGCCCGTCTGCCGCGGGCCCACCGTGTTGAACAGCCGCACCACCACCGCCGGCAGCTTCTTCTCACGCCAGTAGGCCAGCGCCAGGAACTCGTCGATCGCCTTCGAGCAGGCGTAGCTCCAACGCCCCTTGGTCGTCGCCCCCAACACCAGGTTGCCGTCCTCCCGGAACGGCACGTCGGTGCTCAGACCGTAGACCTCGGAGGTCGAGACGATGAGCACCTTCTTCTTCTTCTTGCAGGCCTGCGCCAGCACGACCTCGGTGCCGTGCACGTTCGTCTCGATGGTACGCACCGGGCTCTCGACGATCAGCTTCACCCCGACGGCCGCGGCGAGGTGGAAGACCACGTCGCACCCGTCGACCAGCTCGGCGACGACGGCCTTGTCGTGGACGCTGTCGACGGTGTAGCCGAACCGGGGGTGGCCGCGGAGGTGGCGGATGTTCTCCATGCTGCCGGTGGAGAGGTCGTCGAGGGCGTGCACCTCGTCGCCGCGCTCCAGGTAGGCGTCGGCCAGGTGCGACCCGATGAACCCGGCCCCGCCCGTGATCAGGACTCGCATGCGTTCCCCTTCGCCGGACGGGGCGTGCCGGGCGGACCCTCCCCCCTGCCCCGCCCCCGCGCGGCCCGCCGGGGCCGCCCGGCCAGTCTACCAGAAATGATCCGCGAGTCCCCGGCCCCCCCGCGCGGCCGCCGGAAACGCCCGTGGTCCACCGTGGACCAGCGCCACGCGCGGGTCACGAAACCCCCGTGGTCCACCGTGGACCAGCGCCACGCGCGGGTCACGAAAACGCCCGTGGTCCACCGTGGACCAGACCCCGCCCGAAGTCCCCGATCGGCGAGTGGTCCACCGTGGACCAGCGGCCATTCGTGCCGGTCCGGTGGACGCCGGCGCGGCCCGGCTCGATGATCTGGATGAGGGGAAGGACGGCGGGGCGGTCGTCTCGCCCTGCCCCGCCCCGGCAACCCGCCGACATTCGGAGCCGCCGCCGTGGCCAGCGCCCGCCAGACCGAGGCCAACCGCCGGAACGCCCGCAAGAGCACCGGGCCCGTCACCCCGGAGGGGAAGCGGGCGTCGTCACGCAACGCCCTGAAGCACGGCCTGAGGGCCCGGACGCACGTCCCCCGCGACGACGCCGCGGAGGCCGCCGACCGCGCCGCGCGGTGGAACAGCGCGCTGCGGCCCTACACCGCCTTCGAGGTCTGGCTGGCCGACCAGGTCGCGCTGGAGTCGGTCCGCGTGGAGCGGTGCCAGGCGCTGGAGCGCGACACCCGCGCCCGGGCCGCCGCCCGCGCCTCGGCGCGTTGGGACGAGGACCGCCGCCTCGACGCCGAGCGCGACGCCCTTTTGCTCGCCGCCGCGCCCGCGCTGACCGTCCTCCAGCTCCGCCGGACCCCGCAGGGCTGCGACTGGCTGGCCGCCCGGTGGTCGGAGCTCGCCGAGTCGCTCCGGCAGGGCCGCGACTGGGACGACGCCCGGCGGTCGCTGGCGCTCGACCTGCTGGGCGTCCCCCCGCAGTTCCGCGACGGCCCGACGCCCCTCGACGCCGCGGTCAGCCGCGACGACCGCGCGGCGCTGGCCGAGGCGCGGGCCGACGAGCTCCGGCGGCTGAAGGCCCGCGTGCTCGACCCCCTCGACGCCGCCGACCACGCCGCCGCCGCGCTCGGCTCGCCGGCCGAGCCCGACGCGCCGACCCGGACCGCCCGCCGCTACGAGGCGACGCGCGCCCGCCAGCTCCGCTGGGCCCTCGCCCAGTTGAAGTCCCCCCGCGCCGCCCTCCCCTCGATCGCCCTGCCCACAGGGTCGTTCGACCCCTCGGCGTCCCTCCCCCCCTTCACCCCCGCCCGGCCGACCGGCGGCGACCGATGACCCGACGAACGGACCCCTCCGACCGCCACCCCTCCCCCGCCCACCGGCCCGAAACCGCCGCG
>JAABUZ0100008992.1_pt1 | contig 11563 bp, 14 predicted proteins | sample 5562091 | NCBI WGS metagenome assembly JAABUZ01 (sample SAMN12813069, study PRJNA571459) | rock metagenome | isolation source: Antarctica rocks | place: Antarctica: Victoria Land, Linnaeus Terrace sud | collected 2015-12-21
CCGGCCCCACGGCCCCACGGCCCCGAACCCCAGGAACCACGCCCACCCGAGGCGACACTCGGGCCCCCGGCCCGCCCACGACCCGAAACCCACCCCCAGAAGATCCAAGAATCGGACCAAAATCATCCCCAACACCTACTCGTGGATTCGGGTCTGACCCTGGCCGCCGACCTCGGCGCCCGCGTCACCGAGCGCGCCGTCGCCGCCGACGAATGGCGCGACCGCGCCGCCGACGGCTCCCTGCGGGAGGTCTTCGCCTCCGGCACTGCCGCGGTCATCACCCCCGTCGGCTCCGTCGCCGGGCCCACCGGGGACTTCACCGTCGCCGACGGCTCCCCTGGCCCTACCACCACCACCCTGCGCGCCGCGCTCACCGACCTCCAGAGAGGCGCTCGCCCCGACCCGCACCGCTGGGTACGGCCACTGCTCCAGCAATAGCCCGCGGATCGGTCCGGGCCGCCACCCACGCGCCCGGTGTCGAGGACCCGCCCCGGTCAGGACCCGCCCCGGGTCCTGCCCGGGCACCGAGCCCAGTGCCGTCGCGTAGACGTCGCGAAAGTCCGTGCCGGCCCGCAGGTCGCCCGCGTCGAGGTCGTGAGACTCGGCCGCTTCCACCGGGCTGCTCGAAGGCCTTGAGGGGGCCCCGGCGCAGCAGTGCGCCGGGGCTACCCGACGAGGTCTGGTTCTCGATCATCGAACGGCAAGCCATCCACCGCGGCAGCTTCGTCAGCGTCGCCGATCTCAACCGAGCCATCCGTGCGTTCATCGACGGCTGGAACCAGCGCGCCCATCCCTTCACCTGGACCAAGACCGTCGACCGCGTCCTGGCCAAAGCCAACCAGGAGAAGACTTCAGACGCAGGTCACTAGCTTGTTCGATCTACCCGGCGTCTACGTACCGGACGTAGGCGCGGCCCGAGCGGCTCGCGGTCGGGCGCGTGTACTGCGGGGCAGCCGCTTTAGGGGGCGAGGCCAGCGCAGCGGCGGTAGGGTCACCTTCCGGCCGCGCAGGGCAGGGTGCGGCGGGCGAAACTGAGCGAGCCGGTCATCGCGCAGGGCGGGACGGTGGCAGCGTCGAGGCCCACGACGTCGACCGTCACCGGGCGTCCGGCGACGTCGTCGCCCACGGTGGCCGGATCGGTGACGTCCAGGGCGCGGCCGTAGAGCGTTGCCGGGCCGGACGGGCCCGTCGACGACCGGCGGGCACGGCAGTTCCCGGACGGGCCCGCCCAACGGGCGAAGCTGAACACGACCTCGGCGCCGTCGCGGGCCCAGGCTGATGCGTCCGGCGCCGGCGGGCCCACGTCGCCGACCCGCCCGTGCAGCGTGGGCAGGACGAGCGGGTCGCCGTCGGCGTCGAGGATCCCCAGGTGGCACACGAGGGCCTCGTCGAGCACGGCGTGCAGCTCGGCGACGTCCTCGCGCTGGCGGTCGTGATGGCGACGGACGCGGGTGCGGGGCGTGGGGGAGATTGTTCCCGCGGAGGGGTTCATGGCGACCAGCCTGAGCCGCGAAGTGGCATCGTGACAGGGCCATGTCCGCCGAGTTCGGGAAGGCCAATCACGACGATGAGCACGGACCGCACCCCGACCGAGCTGGCCCTCGCCCTCGACCGGTCCGCTCCCCGGCCCTTGGCCGCCCAGCTGGCCGACGCGTTGCGCGGCGCCGCGGGCTCTGGGCGGCTCCGCGTGGGCGATCGCGTGCCGGCGACCCGGGCGCTGGCCGCCGAGCTGGGCGTCAGCCGCACCGTGACCGCCGCGGCCTACGACCAGCTCCTCGCCGAGGGGTGGCTCGCCGGGCGCCGCGGGGCCGGGACCTTCGTCCTCGCGACACCACCGTCGCCGGCGCCGGTCGAGGGCCGGGTGGGGGGCGCGGCCGGGGGCCCGGTTGGGGAGGTGGCGACCGGGGCGCCGGGCGGTCCCGTGCTCCACGAGCTGCGCCCGGGCAGCCCCTGCCTCGACGTCCTCGACCGTGCGGCGTGGCGCCGCGCCTGGCGCCGGGCCGGTGATTTCGAGCCGGACGGGCGCCCCCAGCACGCCGGCGTGCCCGCGTTCCGCGCCGTGGTCGCCGAGCTGCTCGTGCGCCACCGGGGCCTGCCGGCGGCGCCGGACGCGGTGCTCGCGACCGCGGGGACCACCGCCGGGCTCGCCGAGGTGCTGGGCGTGCTGGCCGCCCGGTCGGGCCGGCCCCCGCGCGTGGCGGTGGAGGAGCCGGGCTACCGGCGCGCGGTCGGCGCCGTGCGGGCCGCGGGCGGGGAGGTGGTCACCGTCGGGGTCGACGCCGGCGGACTGGACGTCGACGCCCTCCCGTCCGGGGTTGACGCGGTCTACGTCACCCCCGCCCACCAGTACCCGCTGGGCGCGCGGCTGGCCCTCGCCCGGCGGGCGGCGCTCGTGGCGCGGGCCCGGGCGGAGAGCTTCGTCGTGGTCGAGGACGACTACGACGGCGAGCTGCGCTACGACGCAGCCCCTCTCCCGCTGCTCGCCGGCCTCGCGCCCGACGTCGTGGTCCACCTGGGCACCGCGAGCAAGGTGCTCACCCCGACGCTCGGCACGGGCTGGGCGCTCGCCCCGCCCGACCTGCACACCGAGCTCCTCGCGGCCCGCCGGGCGACGGGGATCCGGCCCGCGCCCGCCGGGCAGCTGGTGCTGGCCGCGCTGGGGGCCGACGGGGCGCTGGGCCGCCACCTGACCCGGCTGCGCCGCGAGCTCGCCGGGCGCCGGCGCGCGGTGGTGGCCGCGGTCGCGGCGGCGGGGCACGGCGTCACCGGCGACCGCGCGGGCGCCCACCTCGTCGTCGAGCTGCCCGACGCGGCCACCGCGGTGGCCGCAGTCTCCGCGTGCCGGGCGCGGGGCGTCGCCGTCGACGGGCTCGCGGCGCACCACGCCGGGCCCGCGGTCCGCCACGGCGTCCTCGTGGGCTGGGCCGCACCGACCCGCGCCGCGCTGCCCGACGCACTCGAGCGGCTGCGCGACGCGCTGGTCGGCGTCGGGGCCGGGCCCGACGCGTAGGCTCCGCCGCCGTGGCGACCCGGCCCCGGCCGCTCGTGCTCTTCGGCGGACGCTCCAGCGAGCACCAGGTGTCCTGCGTGTCTGCGGGTGGGGTCCTGGCGAACCTCGATCCCGAGCGGTTCGACGTGACCGCGGTCGGCATCCGCCGCGACGGTCGCTGGCTCCTCTCCGCGGAGGGCCCGGACCGCTGGCGGCTGCGGGGCCGCGAGCTCCCGGAGGTGACCGACGGCGAGCCCGTCGCGCTGCTCACCGACCCCACCCGCCAGGAGCCTTGCTTGCCTTTGCGGCCATGCGGGAGCTGCGAACCGGCCTGACCGGCGACGATTTTGTCGAGCGAGGTGACACGGTTCAGCGCCGGGCTGGCTACCGGCTGGTGGGCGCGTTTCCCGGTGACGGTGTCGACGCAGTGGCCGTCGCCGGCTCTAGGGTCACACCAGCCTAAAGCTAGGGACGCCACGTGCACAGCGACGACCTGTCCACCGTGGCGTCCGCCCGCCGCCAGGGTTTCGCCGGCCAACTACTCGCCTGGATCCACAACGAGGCCGATCGCCTTGGCTGCAGTCAGGTGCATCTCGACTCCGGCGTCGGCGCCGAACGGCAGTCAGCCCACCGCCTGTACCTCAACACCGGCTACGTCATCAACGCTCACCACTTCGTGAGACGCAGCTGACCGGCTGCTGCCGGTCCGTGAGCCGTCCCGCCGCTGCTTCGTCTATGGGATGACAGCGTCGGCTTCGATCTCCACGAGCAGCGCAGGGTCGATCAGCTTGCTGACCTCGACCATGGAGGCTGCCGGACGGATGTTGGCGAAGACTTGGCCGTGCACCTGCCCGACCTCCTCCCACCGGCTGATATCGGTCACGAACATTCGGGTCCGTACGACGTCCTCCAGCCGGGCGCCCGCCTGCTCGAGCGCGAGCTGGACTCGGCGCAACGCTTCACGCGCCTGCTCTCCGATGTCGTCTCCGCCGACCGCGCCGCCGCCTTCCGCCGCGGCTGTGGTGCCGGCGACTGACACCCACTGGCCGACTCGCACCGCGCGTGAATAACCGACAATCGACTCCCAGTGCGCACCCGAGGACACCGTCTGCCGCTTCATCACGAATCCATCATGCACAGTCGGGCCGGGCTGTCTCGACCACGTCGGAGCCACCCGGACCGTCTCGCAGCCGGATCCTCTTGCGGCGACGTGACGGGAGGTCAGTGTCGGGTGGGAATGTTGCGCATGGTCACCAGCGCTGTGGCGCTCAGGCTGTCTTCACCGTCGTGGCCGGTGGTGTAGAGGTCGACTGCGGCGACGGTGAGGGTGGTGCCGGGGCGGATTACGCGGGCACGGCCGATCAATGCGGTGCCGCGGGCTTCGGTGAGGAACTTGACGGTGTAGTCGACGGTGGCCGCCGTACTGCCGGCGGGAAGCAGGGTGACCCCGGCGGCGACGCCGGTGAAGTCGGCGAGGGTGGCGATCGGGTTGGCCTGGAACGCCCCAGGGGTGTGGGACAGGTCAGGTCGCCATGGCAGCCGGGTTTCGGCTCGCCCGTCGGCGAGGGTGGTGAAGGTGAATCCGAACGCGGCGGCGACGGGCAGGGCGAGCACGGCGGCGGCGATGTCGTGTCGGAACTCTGGGCTCGGGGCGCTCACGGGGCCTCTGTTCTGGTGGTGGTGACGGTGGCGAACACGCCACTGGCGGTGAGGACCAGCTGGTCGCCGGTGTGGAACTCGCAGCCGGCGAACGCGAGCCGGCGGCCCACCCGGCGGACGGTGGCGCTGCCGGCGACCCAGTCCCCGGCCCGCGCCGACCCGGGGAAGTCGGTGGTCAACGACGCGGTGACCAACCCGACCCCGGGTGGAGCGTCGCGGTGGGCGGTGTGGCCCATCAGGACATCCGCGACCGCGACCAGCACCCCGGCGTGCAGGAACCCGCGCGAGTTGGTGTGCCGCTCATCGATCCGCAACCCCACCACGGTCGGGTCGTAGGCCCGCTCGAACAGCGGCCCGATCAGCTCGAGGTAACGGCTGGGATGGGAGTAGGCCACGTACCCGGTGGGGGTGCTCATCGGGCTACCAGGGCCCGCCAGGCGCCCTCGGCGACCAGGTGGGCAACCTCGGTGGGTCGGCGTCGGCCCCGGCCCCTGACCCAGTGCCGAGCCAGCTCCTGGCCCGGCCCCAACCACAGCGCGTGGGCCACCTCGAACGGGAGATCGCGGACCGCACCTCGATCGACCTGGCCCCGCCACCAGCCGTCGACGACCCGCAGGTAGTGCCGGTTCTGGGCGCTGAAGGTCGGCTCCGCGGCGAGCAGGACCTCGTCGGGCAGGTCCCCGAACAGCAACCGTGCCCAGTCGGTGTGGGCCTCGACCCAACCGAGCTGCGCGGTGACCACTCCGCGCACCGCAGACTCAGCGTGATCCGTGCTCCCCACCGCGTCGAGCACCGCCTGCTGGGACCGGTTCATGCCCTCGACGAGCAACCTGGCCGCCAGGGCCGACCGGGACGGGAAGTGGTGATAGAGGCTGCCGTTGGATACCCCGGCGTCGCGGCGCACCTGCTCCATCGACGTCCCCGCGAGACCGCAGGTCGCGAACAGCCCCAGCGCGGTCTCGCTGATCCGCTCCGCCGTCGACAATCTCGACATCATAGAGACGCACTCTAGAGGAAGTCTCCACTGCCGCGAGTCGTTCCGGTTGGGGATCGGCGTGCGGCACGGTTGCTGTGGGTCGTCGGGGGTCTTGCGGGCTAGCGTTTCGTTCCGATGACGGACGCCGCGGGCGCCACCATCGTCCTGCCCTACGGCCGCCACCCCCAGACCTGCCCACCGTGCGCGGCGCTGCGCTGGCTACGCCTCCTGGATGCCGCCCACGGCCGGCCCGTGCTGATGCGCGCCGTCCTCGCCACCCCGGCCTGGCCGGACTGGACCCACCTCTACCCCCACCCCAGAGCCACCACCGCCAGCGACGACCTCCCCACCAGCGCCGCCGAGCCCGGCGACCGGGTCGGGCGCCCCGGCGAGGACCCCGGCGAGGACCCCGGGGCCGGCGCGAGGGAACCGGCCGCTCAAGCGCCGGTCCCGAGACTGCCCGACCGCACGCCGCTGCTGCGCGCGATCCGCCGCGGCGGCACCCTGGCCGAGGAAGCGGTGACCGGGGACGCGCTGCACGCCATGCTCAAACGCCGCGCCGCCGCCGCCGGGCTGGCCGGTCCGATCGGGTTCCACTCCGTGCGCGCCGGGTTCGTCACCGCGGCCCGCCGCGCCGGGGCCGACCACCGCGCCGTGCGCCGCCAAACCCGCCACAGCAGTGATGCGATGGTCGAGGCCTACGACCGCGACCACACCCCGCTGGCGGGCAACGCCGTCACCAGCCTCGGGCTCTGACGTCGTTTGTAGGCTTTATTGCATCTGGTGAGGCATTCGACCGGTTCCGCGAATGGCCGTGAGCAGCGGATCAGGAGGCTACTCGAGCCGGGCGTCGCATCGCCCTGTGACGGCCGTGAGCTGCGCCGATCCAAGTCTCGGCGTAACCGATTCAACGATGTTGCGTTAGCTACAACGTGACGAGGCTGGAGCTGCCCGGGGCAGCACACCTGATGCTCTGCGACACGGTCGCGCACCTCGACCCGGAGTCGGCGGTGTTTGAGGCGATGCTGGAAGGCTGGGCGCGCCAGCAGCGGACCCGGTTCCTCAACGAGGAGGCAACGGTCGGGCCGCGGGTAGCGCTGGTGCGGCGGCTGGCCGAGTTCACCAACGCCTATCCGTGGCAGTGGCAGCCCGCCGATGCCGAGGAGTTCATCGTGGGGCTGCGTTCGGCGGTGGGGCGGCGGCCGATCGTGATGTCGACCGCGCGGGGCTACGAAGCAGCGATCACGTTGTTCATGGACTACGTCACCGACCGTCGTTATGGCTGGCCGGAGACGTGCCAGCAGCGGTTCGGGCAGCTGCCGCAGCAGGTCTTCCACGACGGCAACACCGTCGCCCACGTCGTCGACTTCGAGGGCCAGCCGGGGCGGCGTCCGCTGACCTACGACGAGGTCCAGGCGCTGTTTGACGCCGCGGACGCTCGGGCCGCCCAGATCCGGGGCCGCGGCCGCAAGGGGGCGTTGGCCGCGATGCGGGACGCGGCGCTGCTCAAGACGATCTATGCCTACGGGCTGCGGCGCGCGGAGGCCCGCGGGCTCGATCTGGCCGACCGGCGCCACGTGCCGAAGATGTCGCAGTACCGCGCGCACGGGGCTTGGTTCGTGCGCTGGGGCAAGGCGTCCTCGGGCAGCCCGCCCAAGCGCCGCACAGTGCTCACGGTGCCGGAGATGGATTGGGTCGTCGAGGTGCTCGAGCACTGGGTGGGGGAGCTGCGACCGCTGTTCAACCCGGGTGCGTTGGCGGCGTTGTGGGTCACCGAGCGGGCGAGCCGGATGACGCTGCGCGGGATCAATACGGCCTTCGAGCATGCCCGCGCGGCGGCCGGGCTGCCCGAAGAACTTGATCTGCACTGCCTGCGACACTCCTACATCACCCACCTGGTCGAGTTCGACTATCCCGAGCGGTTCGTCGCCGAGCAGGCCGGACACCGCTACACCTCGACGACCGCGATCTATACCGGGGTTTCCGACGAGTACCGCAACCGGCTGGTTCGCCGTTCGCTGGCAGGCCGCCCCGAGCTGTGGGAGGACACCCGTGATCAAGAAGATGGGTTACCGGTGGAAGCTGCGCGCCCTGATGGCCGACCGGGAGATGTTCCAGACCAGTGATCTGGTCCCGCTGCTGGCCGAGCGCGGCGTTCATCTCTCCCGCGAACAGGTCTTCCGGCTGGTCACCCAGCCCCCGCAGCGTCTGTCGATGGACACTCTGGCCGCGCTCTGCGACGCGCTCGGGTGCACTCCCAACGACCTCATCGACGTGCAGGTCACCCCCAGTCAGGCCGCCAAGCCCGCCGGCGAGGCCACCGTCCGTCGCCCGGCGCCGCAGACTCGGCGCACCATCATCCGGCGCCCGGAAGCCACGTGAACAGCGCGGGCCGCCGCGCACGGGCTCGGTCGCTCGAGCCGCGAGAGACCGTGCTCGAGCGGGCCGCCGAGCGCGTCGCGGTCATGGTCCCCGGTGTCGAGCTCGCCGCGGCCCGCGATTTCGTGGCCCGGGCGGTTTCCATCCCCACGCTGCGGTCGTTGGAGGCCTACCTGGCCAGCCATCCGGACGCGCTGACCTCAGGCTCCTCGGACATGCCGGTCTCGGTGCAGACGCTGGCGGGATTGGTTGCGGCCGCCGGCCACGAGGGTGTCCGCGTTCCGCGGTGTCGACGCTGCGCAGAGCAGACGCTGCTGCGCAACCAGGCCGAGGGCGGGCGGGTCTGTAACCGCTGCCGCCGCTACGTCCGGAGCATGCCCTGCGCGGTCTGCGGCACCGACCGAGGGATCTACAGCCGCGACCCGCAGGGCAACCCGCTGTGCTCTTCCTGCACCCGCCGCAAGGTCGAGGCCTGCGGCCAGTGTGGTCTGTCGCGCCGGGTCAAGACCCGCAGCGGCGATGGCTCGCCGATCTGCGTGAACTGCTACCAGGCCCCGAAACGCACGTGCTGCCGGTGCGGGGTGACCGCACCCACCTACGCCCACACCGACCAGGGCCCGGTCTGCGAAGCCTGTTACCAGCAACCCCGGCGCCGCTGCGGCGGGTGCGGGCAGGCCCGGCCCATCGACCGCCGCGCCCGGGGAACAGAACCCGATCTCTGCGGCCGCTGCATCACCCGCCCGCGGCGCGCCTGCACGATCTGCGCCACGTCGCACCCCGCCCACCCGGGGGCACGCCAACCGGTCTGCCTCGCCTGTCGAGACGCCGGGCACATCCTCGAACCCGATCTCACCGAGCTCCCCGACCGGCGACGTCGCCGCCGCCACGAGACCGCCCACGACGCGCTGCGGGCCAAACTGCGCAGCGTGCTTTGCGATCCCGACCACGGCATCGCCGAGCAGCTCGCCCCGTTGACCGCGGTCTACGACCACGTCTCCAACCCCGCCACCACCATGCAATGGCTCCACGAGCGTCGTGGCGCCGCGGGGCTACTCGGCGAACTGGCCGTGCGCGCCCACACCGAACCCATCACCCACGACCTGCTGGATCACTACCCGCAGGACCAAACCCTGCACCACCTGCGTGACCTGCTCGTCTACGCCGGTGTTCTGCCGGACCCCTGGCTCGACAACCTCCTGCGCGGCCAGCCCACCCACCACGCCGCGATCCTGCGCCCCTTCGCGACCTGGCACGCACTACGCCGCGCCCGCCAACGCGGCCGTCGCCGCGAGGTCACCACCAGCGCCGCGACCTACGTCCGCAGCCAAATCCGGATCGCACTGCAGTTCCTATCGTGGCTCGACGAGCACGGCACGACGCTGAACACCGCCACCCAGGCCGACCTCGACCAGTGGCTCGATTCCACCAGCGAGTACGGCTACGTCCTGAGCAGTTTCATCACCTGGGCCACCGCCCGGCGCCTCTGCGAGCTGACCGTGTCCGCGCGCCCCCGCAGCGACCCGCACCTGTTCCTCGCCGAAGACGACCGATGGCACACGCTGCGCCGCTGTCTTCACGACGACGACCTGCCCATGGACGTTCGGGTCACCGGCGCACTCGTCCTGCTCTACGGCAGGACCACCACCCGCATCGCTCGACTCACCACCGCTGACCTCCAGCGGGTCGACGACGAGACCTACCTGCGCTTCGACGAGTTCACCGCCTTCATCCCGCCCTCGCTGGCCACCCTCCTGCATCGCCTGCCCGAAGCCGGCAGCCCCGTTGAGCAAGCGGGGCGCCCTGAGTCGGTGACTGAGTTCCTGTTCCCCGGCCGCTCACCCGGACGGCCATCCGCCGCGCACGTTCTCGCCCGCAAACTGCGAGCGCACGGCATCAATCCGTTGCCCGCCCGAGGGGCAGCGCGGGCGGCCTGGGCCCACGACATTCCCGCCCCGATTGCCGCCGACCTGCTCGGTATCCACATCACCACCGCCACCAAATGGGCCGGCCGCACCCGCCGCGACTGGACCGACTACCTCGTCGCCCGAGCCGAGCACACCCCTCAGAACAGCCATGCCCCATCCGGACAAACACGATGACTCGGGACAACTATGGCACGGATACCGCGCAGCCCGAATATCGACACTCCGCCAGTAGTCCGCCCCGGACCGCCCCGGCAGCGCCGCCCGCGCGGCGGGCCAGGGCAGACACGCGACGCCGCCCGCGGACGCGGTTGGCGTGGAAACGGATGGGGTGGACACGGATGTCGTGGACACGGACGCGTTGCGAGGAGCTGCGGGGCCGGGATATCTGGGGGAGTGGGGGCTGTTCTGCGACTACACCACCGCCACCGACCAACCCGCCCTGCTGACCACCGTGCCCGCGCTGACCGGGTTCCTCGCCGCGTTACCGGCCCGACCGGCGACCGTGGCGCGGCGGGTCCGCGCGATCGCGGCCGCGCACCGCCGCGCCGGCTATCTGCTCCCGCCCCGAGCACGGCCCCGCCGCCCTCGGGCCGCCGCGCTCGGCCCAGTGGCGGCGGCCCGAGCCCGGGTTGCTGATCGCGGCGTGTGCCACCCGCGGCTGGCCGACCGGACTCACCGGACGCCGCGACGCCTTCCTGATCGTGCTCACCGAGGTCCTCGGCTACCCCCACCGCGGCGCCCGCGGACTGCGCCCCGCCGACATCACCGAACCCACCCCCGGCGCGGCCGGTGAGGCGGTGCCATGCCTGGCCGGGCGGCGGGTGCCCAGCGGCGGGGACCCGCGGAACTGTCCCGCGTGCGCGGTCGTGCCCTGGCTGGACATCGTGGGTGTGGCCGACGGGCTGGGCCGCGGCTCCGCCCGCACGGCTCTGACCGCCGCCGACGCCGCCACCCCCACCGGCCCGCACCAGCACCGGAAGCGAGCCGCCGCGGTGGCGCGGCGCCGCGGTGCTGCTGCCCGCCATCGACCGACACGGCTGGCTCGACGATTACCGCCCGATCACCAGCCGCACCATCCGCACCCGGCTGGCCCTCGCAGCCGGGCGCGCCGGCGCCGACGGTCTCCTCACCGAACCGCCCGACACCCCGCCCGCGGCGACGGACCCGGCCGCTTCGATCGCAGCAACCGCTCCCGCGCGGCCCGCTCCCGAACTCGATGAGGTGCTGACCCTGCTCGACGACCTCGCCGACGACGCCGACGCCCTCAACACCCGCATCCAGGCCCTGCTCAACGACCACCCCCCATCCCGGCGCCCAGGCTGATCGGCCCAGCTCGGGAGCGCGGCACCGGGACGCTGCGTGTGAGCGGGAATCGTGCACCGAAGCCATCTGTGAGTGTCGCTGCGGTGCTCCGGCAGGGAGGACCACCAGGCTCGGTGCCGGTGATCCCGGCGTGACTCAGAAGCCATCTGGCCGCCTCGGAGGTTGTCCCGCTCGTCGTGGAAGTTGAGGTGGCGGTCCCCCACCTGAGACCTGCCGTGGGGTAGGTACTCGGGTGCTCCGCCAAGAACACTCGAGGAAGGGGACCGCCGTGGGTAAGGGTAGCCAGAAGGACACGACCGAGGCGGGTGCGCA
>JAABUZ0100008993.1_pt1 | contig 11561 bp, 9 predicted proteins | sample 5562091 | NCBI WGS metagenome assembly JAABUZ01 (sample SAMN12813069, study PRJNA571459) | rock metagenome | isolation source: Antarctica rocks | place: Antarctica: Victoria Land, Linnaeus Terrace sud | collected 2015-12-21
GGCGGCATGGGTCCGCCACCCCGGCTCTTGCTGATCTTGCCCGCCCCTTCGGCGGCCAGCCCCCAACCGGAAATGAGTGCCGCCCGCCAGGGCGTTTGGCCGAAGTGGTACTGACTTTTCACAATCGTATCGAAGGCCCAGGTTCGAATAATTTCGTGTGCCTGGGCGCGCAGCGAGAAGGGAAACACCCGCGCGTATAGCACTGGATCGGTCAGCAGGCGACCGGCGATCTGCGGCGAAACGCTCGACGTGGCCCAGGTGTCCATGACATCCCTCTCGGGTTCGAACGAGGCGCCGCCGCACGAACAGCCGTGGGCCGGCGGTCGCTCAGTAGGGTCGACTGGCAACTCGTCCTCCTCCGCCACCATGGTTTCGCCGCACGCAGTGCAATACCACACGGGAAAGGCCACGGCATACAATCGCTGACGGGAGATGCACCAGTCCCAGTGCAGATTGGTCACCCACTCGTGGTAGCGGGTCTGCATATGCGCCGGGTACCACTCAACCTCCTGTCCGGCTGCCAGCAGTGCCTCCTTGTGATCCAGCACCGGAATGAACCACTGCGGCGTGACGATGTACTCCACCGCGGTATCGCAACGATCGTGGACCCGCACCGACTGGCTCACTGCGCGTCGCCCCAGCAGCATGTGCTCCTCCTCCAGTGCCTGCCCAATATTCTGCCGGGCCTCGGCCACCGGCTCCCCGGCAAACACACCAGCAATCGGAGTCAACCGGCCGTACGCATCGAGCCCCTCGCGCAGCGGAAGGTCGTATGTGTACCACCACTCCACGTCCATCTGGTCGCCGAAGGTGCAGCACATTACCGCGCCAGTGCCCTTGTCCGGGTCGGCACGGTCGTCGTGGAGCACTGGGACGCTCTGGCCAAAGAGCGGCACCGTCGCCTGGCGATCTACCAGCCCCCGGTAACGCGCATCATCAGGATGCACGAACACAGCCACGCAGGCCGGCAGCAGTTCGGGCCGCGTGGTCCCGATCTCCAGCGTATCCCCGTTGTCCAACCGGAACGGCAGAGTCACGAACTCGCTCGGCCGCTCGAGATCGTTTACTTCCGCTTGAGCGATGGCAGTATGACAGTGTGGACACCAGATCGACGGCGACCGTCGACGATAGGCTAGACCCTTTCGATACAGATCGAGGAAAGACGATTGCGACGTGCGTCGCGATAGATCATTGATGGTGCTGTAGGTGTAGCGCCAATCGATCGACAGACCGAGCCGCCGCCAGAGGGCTTCGTACTCCAGTTCCAGCTCCGCGCTGGCCTCCAGGCAGGCCCGAATAAAGGCGCTACGCCCCAGCTCTTCTGGCCTCCGGCCCAGGCGCCGCTCCACCAGCCGTTCGGTGGGCAGGCCATTGTCGTCGAAGCCCATGGGAAAGAAGACGTTGTCGCCGCACATGCGGCGGAAGCGGGCAATGAAGTCCGGGTGGCTGTACGAGTAGACATGACCGAGATGGAGAAAGCCCGACACGGTTGGAGGCGGCGTGTCGATCGAATACACCGTTCCCTCATGATCGAGATCGAAGTCATACACGCCCTGTTCTTGCCACCATACCGCCAGCCGTGGCTCTGCCTCAGCCGGATCGTACCGCCCGCGTAAACTCATTGCCCTGCTCCCCTCGCTCGCGCCCTTTGCAAAAAATAAAGGCATGCCCTTTCATCCCCCTGGGGACGAAAGGGCATGCCTTCCGCGGTACCACCTCACTTCGTCAGGCGCATATCTAAACCTGACGCGCTCACCGTCATCGACGGTACAGCGGTAACGGGCCAACCCGTGCCGGTCTACGGCTTACCCTGGCAAGCTTCTTCGGCAGTCAGTCCGGCTGACGTTCGGCGACGGGCCTTTGCGAGGAGCTTGCAGCCAATGGCTCCCCATCTCTTCACCGGCCCGGAGCGTACTGTTCCGGAAGAATCGATGTGCGGTTGTTGACTGGATTATAGCGAGCCATGCGGCCTTGGATCGACCGCCGTCGCCCAACTCACTGCCCTGCCCGGACGTTGCGCGCCGCCGGAAGGCTCAGCGTGGCAGTCGTTCCCCTTCCTGGCTCGCTACTCAGTACCAGGGAGCCACCGTGCTGAGCAGCGATGCTCCGGGCGATCGAGACGCCCAGCCCCGCGCCGCCCGCCTCGCGGGAGCGGGCCTTGTCGACGCGATAGAAGCGCTCGCCCAGGTGTGGCAGATGCTCTGCTGCGATGCCCACGCCGGTATCCCGAACCTCCAGCAGGGCTCGGCCATCCTCGACCCTGGTTCCGACCATCACCTCACCGCCTTGATGGTTGTACTTCACGGCGTTATCCAGCATCACCAGCGCCGCCTGTTCAAGCAGCAGGCGGTCGCCGATCACCAGCGCCGGGCTCTCGCGGTCCACTCGAACGCTGATCTGGCGCTCGTCGGCCAGCGGACCGACCCGATGGGCCAGCGTGCCGGCCAGGTCTCCCAGATCCACCACCTCCTGCTCGATCTGGGCTGAGCCGGAGTCAAGCCGCGCCAGGTTCAGCATACTATTCGCCAGATTGGCCATATGTGCGGTCTCCGCCACGACGTCCTCCAGGATGAGCGCATCGTCCACGGGCAGCCGGTCGCGTCCACGCAGCAGCACCTCCGCGTCGGCCCGCAGCATGGTAAGTGGAGTGCGCAACTCGTGCGAGGCATCGGCGATGAACTCAGTCTGGCGAGTGTAGGCTAGACGGGCCGGAACCAGGGCGCGATTTGCCAGGAAAAAACCGCCGACCGAGGCCGCGAGCAAGGCCAGCACACCGACCGCCAACAACAGATGCAGGAGCACATCGAGCGCATCGAGCTGGGCGCCCACCGGGGTCCCGACCTGCACCACCCCATACACGTTGCCGAAGAAGTCAATCAGCTGGTAGTAGCGTGTTTCCACCCTTCCCAACACTGAACCGGTGTCGACCATATTGGTGGTCACGCGGTCGCTGTGTGCCACGCTGAGGGCCACCGCGGTATCGACGTAGTGCGGAAAGCTGTCGGCTGGTCCGTACGGCCCTATGGGCCTGCCGGTCAGGTCATAACACACCAACAACAGGTTGGAGCTTTCATCGATAAAGTCCGGCGGCGCGGGAGGCGACGCAATGCCAAACTGATGGCTGCAGACGCGCGACGCTCCCGCATATTGTTGCACTAGTTGCTGATCCACCGTGGAGAGAATTGTATCCCTGGTCTGCACATAGACCACGGCCCCGCACAACAGCAGGGCCGCCGCCAAGACGCCGCTGTACCACAGGGTGAGCCTCCACCGTATGCGGCCGAACATAACCGAGGAATGCGTATTCGAAGCCGGGACGCCTCGTCTCAGTGCCCGTCGTAGCAGGTCGACCGCGTGATCTGCACGCATAGCCGTCACACCCCGCATATGGACCCCGGCGTGAGACACATGCCCAGTGCTTCGACCATTCGCTACCCGGCGATCTTGTAGCCCACGCCGCGCACCGTCTTGATCAGCGCCCGGTCGAAGCCGCGATCGACCTTGTCGCGAAGGTAATGTATGTAGGTATCGACCACATTGGACAGCGCATCCAGGTCATACCGCCAGACGTGGTCGGTGATCTGCGTGCGGGTCATGACCTGGCCTGGATGACGCAGCAGATATTCCAACAGCGCGAACTCCTTGGCCGTTAACTCGATAATGCGGTCGCCGCGCCGTACTTCGTGGCGCACTAAATCGAGCGCAAGGTCCGCCACCCGGAGCTCGGGCGTGGCCTCAATGGCCCTGTCTCGGCGACGGAGCAGGGCGTTCACCCGCGCCAGCAGCTCTTCCATGGCAAACGGCTTCACCAGATAGTCGTCTGCACCGGCCTTGAGTCCCGCCACCCGATCCTCCACCGCGCCCCGCGCGGTCAGCATCAGCACCGGGGTCTGCACCTCATACGACCGGAGCTGCCGGCACAGCTCGATGCCATCCATCTCGGGAAGCATCACATCCAGAATTACCAGGTCATAGGTATCACTGGCGGCTAGGTCGAGGCCCGCAGCGCCATCGTTGGCCACATCTACGCTATGGCGCTCCTCCAGCAAAACCCGCCTCAGCAGCAACGCCAGCCGCTGCTGATCCTCGACCACCAGGATATGCATGTAGTACCGTACCTCATTGTTGCGCTGTCTCCCTCCCACTTTATGGGAGAAAAATGGGAAACCCATGGGAAAGATGGCGCGACAGGCCCGTGGCATGCAAGATCAGACCTGAGAGGGTACCCTACAGTATGTCGTCTCAGGTATCAACGGTGGTCAAGACGCTGCCTTCCACCGAGAACCGCCCGGTCTTCTCGGTCGTCGCGCCGGTCTTCAATGAGGAGGAGACCCTGCCGCATTTTTATGAGCGGCTCGCGGCTGTTATGGACCAACTGGGTCAACCCTGGGAACTAGTGCTGATTAACGACGGCAGCCACGATGGCTCGTATGCGGTCATGCGCGCGCTGCACGACCACGACCCACGGGTCACGGCGGTAGACTTCTCGCGCAACTTCGGTCATCAGATCGCGATCTCGGCCGGGCTGGATCACGCAACCGGTCGAGCCGTGATTATCATCGACTCCGATCTCCAGGATCCACCCGAGGTTATCCCCGACCTGGTCGCGAGATGGCAAGCAGGCGCCGAGGTGGTCTACGCTCAGCGGCGAAAGCGAACTGGCGAGACCCGCTTTAAGTTGCTCACCGCCAAGGCGTTTTACCGCTTGATTGGGCGCATCACAGCCGTGGACATTCCGCGCGACACCGGTGATTTTCGGCTGTTGGATCGTAGCGTGGTCAATGCTCTGGTCGTCATGCGCGAGCACCATCGCTTCATGCGTGGTCTCTCCGCCTGGGTCGGTTTTCGGCAGGAGGCGGTGCCATACGACCGGCAGGAGCGGTTCGCCGGCAGCACCAAGTACCCTCTGGCGAAAATGATTCGCTTCTCGGTAGACGCCGTCACCAGCTTCAGCCATGTTCCGCTGCAGTTGGCAACCACCTTTGGCTTCGTGCTGGCCGGCGTGAGCCTGGTGGGCATCCTGGTGGCTGTAGTGCTCCGTATCACACACGGCGCCATCGCGGGCCAGGCGTCGACCTTGATCCTGGTGCTCTTCCTGGGTGGCGTGCAACTGATCTTTCTCGGCGTCATCGGCGAGTATCTGGGCCGGATATACGATGAGGTGCGGGCGCGACCGCTGTATGTCGTGCGCGAGGTATTGGGAGCAAAGCAGGAGAAACCCTAGCAGCCATGGCCGAGAACAAGACACGCGAAATTGAGGAGGAGTTAGTCCTTCGAAGATTCCTGGTGGACGGACGACTCCGGTCCGTACCTGCCCGGCAGAAGAAAAAGGAAGTTGTCCTCCGCTTCCTTATTCAGCAGTTCGAAGGCGAACGGATTTACACGGAGTCTGAGGTGAACTCCGTACTCGCGTCCTATCATGAAGACTTCGCCAGCCTGCGTCGTTACTTAGTGGATGCCAATCTTCTACAGCGTGAAAACGGCATGTATTGGCGACCCACACCAGAAGAACGGGGACTGATCGCGCTGGAGGAGAGGTAGCAACCGACTTTCTGCTTCTACCGATCGATCGATACGATCAATTGGTGGGCAATGACCTCCGATACCGGGTGGACCTTCCGCCGGTCAGGAATTACACCTTGCCCTGAGGGTTCCGCTCGATGGTGTCCCGTTCGGGGGCTTCTGGATGAGCGAAGCGAAGAGCGACAAAGACGAGGCCACCGACAATGAAACTGACAAAGCCGGAGAGATCCGCGCCGTGCAGGATGTGCACCGCGAGCGGACTCTGCCAGAGCGTCGAGTTGACGAAAGGGATGGCCGCGACAGTCCCGGCAATGAGGGCGACCAGGGCGGGCCAATGGACGCCAGTCTGCCGGAAGAAGGTGCCGGGTTGGTACGCGCGCGGGCGAAAGACGAAGAGATCGAGGAGCAGGACCGACGCCCAGGCCGGTGCCCAGATGTAGGTAACCAACAGGAAGTTCGTGTAGGCGCTGAGAAAGCTCCCCACGAAGAGCGCATAGGAGGCCAGGAGACCGCCGATAACGCCGGCGAGCAACGCCGTTTGCCAGCGCTGCAGTGCAGCGCCAAGCGCGAGCGCCACCAGACCTGCTGTGTAGACGTCCATATAGTTCGCCCAGATCATCCCCAGCGCCACGAAGAGCAGGAAGGCGACCGCCAGTGGCAACGGTATGTTGTGGATGATCGTGCCCAGCAGATCCCCGGACTTGGCATTGATAGAGAGGAAGAGGACCCCAAGCGTGCCCAGAGCAATCGTAGGAATGGCACTACCCGCCGCCACCCAACTAGCGACAGAACCGGCGGATGTTCGTTCCGGCACGTAGCGGGAGTAGTCGGCGGCGAAGCTGAACCAGGAGGCGACCAGGGCAAAAGTGACGCTGGCGCCCAGGATCCAGGCACCGAGGTGAGCCGTCCCATGAACGCTCGGACCAAGACCCCAGTGAATCTTCGGCCAGAGCACCGCCAGCAGGAGCACCGAGAAGGCCAGGAAGACGGCCGCGCCGTAGCGCTCAAAGATGACCAGAGTCTTGTGGCCGTAGATGGCCACGACGATGGAAACGACAACCACCAGCAGCAGAATGAGCGCGGGGAGTGGCTGCTTGCCGCTGGCACCGAACTCCTCGAACACCTGGGTCAGCGCATTCGTGGCGATGACGCAATCCACGGCGAACCAGCCCACCGCGAGGAAGAGGGTCAGAGCGCCGGCAAGGTATGCCCCGCGATAGCCAAAGATCAGACGGGAAAACACGATCTGTGGCACCCCTCCCCGCGGACCGCTGACGCTGACCAGACCCAGAACGATCGCTGCCAGCAGCGCGCCCACCACAATAGCTGTCAGCGAGTCCAGGATACCTAGCCCGAAGACGACGAGGAGCGAGCCGGTGAGCAGGCTGGCGTAGTTCAGGAAGGCGCCGGCCCACATTGTTCCCAACTCCCACGGCTTGGTATACCGCTCGGACGGAGGGATCGGCTCGATACCCGCAGTTTCAACTTTGAGGAATTCGTCCTCGATGGGCGCCTGAAGCGCGGAGTCAACGCCCACGCGCCACCCCCTGTTCCTGCCGATAGTGGTGCTTCAGCGGACCATGTCCCCGCCCGAGCGGCTCCGCATAGGTAATCGCTTCGGTCACGAATTCCTTGGCCTCGACGATCGCCATCTCGACATCGGCGCCTATGCTCAACAGGGCAGCAATGGCTGCAGAGAAGGTGCAGCCAGTGCCGTGGGTGCTCGTGGTCTCAATCCGCTCGGCCTGGAGACGGCGCGTCCGCCGGCCATCCCAGAGAAGATCGACCGGAGCGCCCGGCAGGTGACCGCCCTTGATCACCACCCATTGCGGCCCCATCTCGTGCAGCCGCCGCGCCGCATCCTCGCGCTCCACCTCGTCCCGAATCGCCATGCCGGTCAGGACTTCCGCCTCCGGGATGTTGGGCGTGATGACGAGCGCCAGAGGGAGCAGCTGCCGGAGGGCGTCGATCGCGTCCCCGCGCAGCAGCCGGTCGCCGCTCTTGGCAACCATCACCGGATCAATCACCAGGTTACGGATGTCGTACTGCCGGATCTTTTGCTGGACCGTTTCGATGATCGCCCGGCTTGAGAGCATACCCGTCTTAGCTCCCCCGACCGGGAAGTCGGAGAGAACGGCGTCGAGTTGCGCGGCGATCACCTCCACCGGCACCTCGTGCACCGCGCTGACAGTCACCGTGTTCTGGGCTGTGATAGCGGTGATGACGCTGGTGCCGTAGACGCCCAACGCCGCCATGGTCTTGATATCGGCCTGAATGCCGGCGCCGCCGCCGGAGTCCGAGCCGGCGATCGTCAGGGCCACACTCATGGAATTGTCATTCCTTCAAAGACCCCGGTCAGCGCACGCGTTGCCGCCACGAGGTCCGGCGCGCCGCAGATGGCTGAGATCACGGCGACCGCGTCCGCTCCGGCCTCCTTCACCCGTCCCGCATTCTCCAGCGTGATCCCGCCAATAGCCACGATCGGCAGCGCCGTGACCAACCGGGCGCGATACAGAACGTCCAGGCCGACTGCCGGGAGCGCATCGGACTTGGAGGGCGTGGGGAAGATGGGACCAATGCCCAGATAGTCAGCTCCGGCGGCTTCCGCGGCGGAAATCTCGGACAGCCCGCTGACCGAGACGCCGAGCAGCTTCCCTGGAATGAGCTGCCGCGCTGCCGCCACCGGGAGATCGTCCTGGCCCACGTGGGCGCCGGCGGCCTGTACTGCCAGTGCTACATCCACTCGGTCGTTGATCAGGAAGGGCACACCGTGGCGCCGGCAGAGATCGCGCACAGCAAGGATCTCTGACCAACGCTCCGCAAGCGATCCGGTCTTCTGCCGCCATTGGATGACAAGCGCACCGGCACGCAACGATGCCTCGGCGACATCCACCGGTAACCGCCCGTACGTCTGAGCAGGGTCCAGGACCAGGTAGACACCGCGAATCATGTCGCGGACTCCTGCAAAGCCGCAGCGAAGGCCCCCCAGAAAGGGTCGACTCGGGGATGCTGCAACTCGCGCTCGCGGCCGCCCTGCACGACCTGGACACCCTGCTCTCGCGGCACAACCTCGCCCACCCGGGCGGCGCCGATGCCGGCATCCGCCAGCCGGTCGATCACGGCCTGTACCTTCTTTGGCCGGCAGGTGATGAGCAAGGTGCCCTCGCTAATGGAGGTATAGGGATCGGTGTGGAAGAGATCGCAGACGGCACGCACCTCTGGCCGCACGACGATGGCGCTCTGCTGGATCACCATACCGACGCCTGAAGCATCGGCAATCTCGTAGAGACCACCCCAGACGCCGCATTCGGTCGCATCGTGCATGGCCGTCACCCCTTCATCCCGTACGCCCACCGCAACGGCTGTATGAGCGTCCTTGACCACCGACATCTGGTAGAAGAGGTCCTGTGCCGCCTGAGAGACCCGCGGACCGAGGGCCGCCTCAATCTGGGCCGGGAAAGTGACGCCAAATAAACCGGTCGCTTCGATCGCGGCTCCCTTCGTGACGATAATGGCGTCACCAACCCGCGCCATCGCCGGCGTGACGTACTTCTCCTTGTCGCCGATAGCCACCACGGTTGCGCCGCCGATCATCGGATAATCGGTGCCGTCGTAGCGGGCGGTATGGCCGGTGACAATCGCCATCCCAATCTCATCGCATGTTCTGCTGGTGGCTATCCACAGCGCCTCCAGCTGGTCGCGGGTGACGGATCGCGGCAGGTTGAGATCCACGGTGAGGTACGTCGGAGTCAGCCCGGACGTCGAGGCATCGGAGGCAAGGATGTGGACGGCAAACCAAGCAGCTCGTTCCCAGCCGTAATCCGGCACGATAAAGAAGGGGTCAGTGGTCAGCGCCATCACCTGGCCGTGCCCCAGGTCGACGATCCCAACATCGACTCCATGCTGTGGCCCGACCAGCACCGTCGGCCGCTTCTTGCCGAGGTGCGGCTTGATCACGTGCTCAAAGATCTCTGGTGAAATCTTCCCGACTTCTGGGAGCTGGTGCTCCTCAACCTCCTGAGTCATCCCGACCTCCATATGCAATAAACCCGCTCTCGCCAGGCGAGAGCGGGTTGCATGAGAGCGAAGACCGGCGCATTCCCTGCGCCGGCATGACCCGGATCAGGTTCAAAGGGTCTGTGGCTACTGCCACACTCTCAGCGCTCCCGCGCTCCCCTAGCTTTTTCAGCGTAGCATGTTACCTGGGTGAGAGAGCGAGAAGTAGCAACCGGCTTTCCGCGTGCAGTACACTGACGGGCGATGCTGAGCCGACTGTTTCCCGCGTTTCTGGTCATGTTCATTCTCTCCTCCACGGCGCTGGCTCGGTCTGCGTTTTCCGAGCCACACCTGGCTCGCGCCTTTCCGCCCCCGCCCATTCTGGCCCGCGCCGGGCTGGCCATGAATGCCGACAATGGCGTCGTGCTGGCGGCCAAGAATCCCCATCTTCGCCTCCCCATGGCCAGTACCACCAAGATCATGACCGCGGTGGTGGCCCTGCAGTCCGGCCATCTAAGTGATCGCATTCGGGTTCCCAGCTCAGCGTTCGACTTCGAGAGCGATGCGACCGTGATGGGGCTGCACACCGGCCAGACCGCGACGCTACGCGATCTGCTGTACGGGCTCATGCTGCCCTCCGGCGCCGATGCCGCCAATGTTATCGCTATTCACTACGGCGGGAGTGAACTGGGCTTCGTCGCCATGATGAACCGGGAAGCTCAGCAATTGGGCATGCACGACACGCACTACGCCAACGCTCATGGGCTGACCGCGCGCGACCACTATACCTCGGCCTACGATTTGGCACTGCTGGCCAGGTATGCCTCCACCATCCCCGATCTGATGAAAGTCGCCTCGACCCGGACCTACTACTGGGATGGACATATACTGACCAATGTGAATCGCGTGCTGTTCTGGTACCCCGGAGCCGACGGCCTCAAACCCGGCTTCACCGACGACGCGGGACTGTGCCAGGTGCTGGATGCGCGCCGAGACGGGCGCCATGTGGTGGTGGTGCTGCTGAACACGCCGAATCTGGATACCGATGCACGAAACCTGCTGGATTTCGCCCTCCGCGACTTCTCCTGGGTGCTGTCGCGCCTGCCGGGCGATCAACCGAACCTGGTTCAGAGCGGCATCGACAGCGCCGGTCCCTTCTCTTACTTTCCGGCATCCGGCCACTATGTGCGCGGCAAATTCTGGCCCGCCTTCAGTGTCGATGGCGGGCTCAGCGCCTTAGGGTTTCCGCGGACTGAGCCGCTCCTGGAGCATGGCTCCCAGATACAGTACTTTCAGAACGGTGCGCTTTCGCTCGACGCCTATAGCGGGCGGGTGAGCCGAGTGGCTGTCGGCCTGACGCCACTCCCGGTGGCCACCGTAACGCCACTTCCCACCGTCCCGGCTCCCCCTCTGCCGACCGCCACGCCGTCCCCTCCGCCCTCGGAGTCTACGATTGTGGTGCCGACCGAGACCGTGACGCCGGTGGCCAGGACACGGAAGGCGCATGCCACCCCCACACCCCAACCGCTGCCGCTACCAACTACGATTCCCACTCCCACTCCCTCTGTTGTGGCCCCTCTGGTCACGGCCAAAGTGTTCGTGGCCTACCAGCATTCCCACCGGGCCACGCTCGGCGCGGTTGCTGGTCAGCTGCGCTACATCCAGGGATATCGCGTGCAGGTCTTTACCTACGGCGCACTGGCGTATCACGACAAGACCCGAACGCTCTTCCTACTGCCCATTGGCGACCGGCTCCTCGTCGCTCGGCATTTTCTGCCCAAACATCCGGGCAATTCATATCCCGCCGGGTTTGCTCCGCTCTGGCTGCAGCGGAACATTGGCTGGATCAGCCAGTAATCAGGTCGGGACCACGAACCGAATTCCAGTCCTCCTGATGGCCCGCACCTGCGATCGACCTAGAGCGTTTCGCGGAGTCATTGGACCGAGTAGCCGTAGTGGCGGAAGCAGTTACGAGCGACCTGTGGGGGGACTTTGTCCAGTGCGGCGGGGAGCGCCGCTTCCAGGGCTTCACGGGTCGTGGC